>Ga0272449_1004308_pt1 | contig 11627 bp, 15 predicted proteins | sample YNPCB0241_FD_198679 | JGI IMG/M metagenome (GOLD analysis project Ga0272449, IMG submission 198679) | Hot spring sediment microbial communities from Yellowstone National Park, WY, United States - YNP-CB-024-1 | ecosystem: Environmental > Aquatic > Thermal springs > Hot (42-90C) > Sediment...
GCGAATGGACGGCGTGGCGATCCGCGTTCGCCCAGACGGAACCGTGGTGCTCACCCGCGCTGACGGTCAGCAGATCAACCTCGCCAAGGGCCAGTACAAACAGGCCGTGGCGGATAAGCCTGCCGATCTGGACAAGGCTGCCGCGGCGGTGCAGGCAGGGCGGTTCGATGAGGCGATTCCGATTCTTCAGAAGATCATGGAGGAGTACCGGCTGCTCTCCTGGGACTTCGAAGCGGCCAAGCTACTGATCCGTGCTTACACCGGGAAGCAGGACGGTGCAGGGGCGCTAAAAGTGTGGGATACCATCATGGCGGTGTACCCAGGTCTCAAGTCCGATCCCGAAGCGGGCTGGCAGTACCGCGAGGCCCTGTTGGCGGCGGGACGCTATACGGACTTGTTGAACGAGCTGAAGCCGCTGGTCCGATCGGATATCCGCCGGGAGGCGGCGCGGGCACTGCTGATGCGGGGACAGGTTCACGAGGTCCAAGGGAACCTCGAATTGGCCATTCGTGACTATTTGCGTGTGGTGTTGTTCTACGAGCGCGAGACTGAGATTTTGCCCCGTGCGTTGCTGCGGGTTGCCCAGGCGTTGGAGAAGAATCGCGACTCCCGCGCGAAGGATTTCTTCCGGCGCCTGGTGCAAGAGTTTCCGGATAGCCCGGAAGCTGCTGCCGCCAAGGGCAAAGCATGACGGTTGCAGTGGTGTGGCTGGGTTGGTAGCATAACAGGAACTTGAAGTTCGGACTGTAGCGTCGTGGAACGATGGCGGTCCGACACAGGGAGCGAAGCGAGATGAAGAGTTCGATTCGGCGTGTGGTCGGAGTGGTGGCAATCGCATTCATTTGTGCAGTTGGGTGGGTCCGTGCGCAGGAGGCGAAGCCTGAAGGGGAGAAGCCCGCGGCCGGTACGACCGTGCTGGACGAGAAAGCCAAGGCCGCTGAAGAACAGGCGAGGAAGGCCCAGTCCAGCATGGGATTTTGGACCGTTGTGACCAGCAGCGGTTGGCTCGGGGTCATCCTATGGTTGGCGCTCGGTGCGACCTCCGTGGCGGCGGCGGCCTTGATCATTGACTCGTTCATCACGATCAAGGAAAAGAAAATCGCACCCGAAGACCTGGTGAACAACGTGCGGGACGCGATGCAGCAGGGCGACGTGATGAAGGCGATCAAACATTGTGAAAGCCGTCCCACGCCCTTGGCCAACATTCTTACCGCGGGATTCCAGAACGTCCAGGAAGGCTTCGATGTCATCCAAGACATCGTCGGGGTGGCCGCGGATCTCGAGAGTGAGAAACTTCTCCAGCGGGTCGCGTACCTGAACGTTTGTGCGAACCTGGCGCCGATGCTCGGTCTGCTGGGAACGGTGCAAGGCATGATCTACGCGTTTATGACCCTGGCGTTGCAGGAGGCGGGCGCAGCGCAAACAGCGCTCCTAGCCAGAAACATCGGGCAGGCTCTCTGGACGACCGCTGCAGGATTGATGGTCGCGATCCCGTCGGTGGGCTTCTACACTTACTTCCGCAACCGCGCGACCAAGATCATTCTGGGCATGGAGGGTCTGACCCTGGACCTGATCAAGTCGTTGCGCAACGTCGAAGTCGTGGCGGAAGAGGAGTGACGCCACCGTTGCGGGGGTGGTGAGACGCCATGCGACAACGGAAGGAAGAAGGCGGCCTGAACATGACGCCGATGATCGACGTCGTGTTCCAGTTGATCATTTTCTTCATCGTCACGGTCGCGCAGCAGCAGAAGGAAGTCGAAATGGAGTTGCGCCTGGCGATGGCTCCCGACGGCAAGGCGGTCGAGCGAAAGGACCCCCGGACAATCACGGTGGACGTGGATACGCAGGGCCGAGTTTACATCGCCCGCCAACGGCTCTCCTTGCAAATGCTCCAGAATATTTTGCGAGGCGCCGTGGCGCGTCACGGGCAAACGCTTCCGGTGGTGATCCGCGCGGATGCGGGGACTCGGCACGAGTACGTCCGGCGGGTGATGGACGTCTGCAGCCAGGCCGGTTTGTGGAAGATCAAATTTGCTGCCATCAAAGAACGGGCGAAGTAGCGAGGTGGGGCGGATATGGCACGGAAACGCAAATCGAAGGAAGTACCCGAAGCGGAACTTCCCATGACGCCGATGATCGACGTCGTGTTCCAGCTTCTGATCTACTTCATCTTCACCATCAAGCCGCTGGACGTCCTGGCCCATCTGGATGTATTTCGCCCTGGGCCGGAACAAAGGACCGAGCGGTTGGAAGTGCCGCCGAATCTCGTGCGGATCGGCATCTTCTACGATGGATTTACGGTCAACGACAAACCTGTGGCGGAATCGCAGCTAGAGTCGCTGATTCGCCGTCTGGCCGAGTTGGATCGCAAGCAAACGGTTCTGATCATGTGTTCGGCCGCCTCGCCCCACGAGTTTTTGGTCCGGGTTCTCAACCTCTGTGCCAAATATCAGCTCACCAACCTTTCCGTGATTAGCGTGAATTAGCCTACCACGAGGCGACGGGCGCCATCGGCCAGAAAGTTTCGCGGCTTCTTCGTGTTTCCCGGCATTGGTCTGCCTGCTGGCCGCAGTGGTCCCGGGGCCGACAGCGGCTCGGAAGGGTCTAACTACCTGCCAGGTCGCTCAGACGGACGCTGGACCAGCGTGAGCGGGTGGCTGGGACACGGGGGATCGCCACAATCGGCGCGTAAAAGGGCGCACGACGACTGTGGCAAGGGACCGGAGGAGTGGACACGCAGAGACACCGACACCTTGGGGTTCCCGAAGTCCTTCCCCACTGCGAGGGCGGATCTGCGGCCACAGCGTGGATGGAGTCAGGTCGTGAACGCGGGTCGGAGGTGTCGGCGCAACGCTTTCACTTGGGGCAGGAATGTGTACAATAACCAGGTCCAGCGGTGGCAATCCGTTGGGCGCGTTGGGAATGGTTTCCATGGGTGACGGCGACAAGACCATCCGGGTGTACCTACAAGAAATTGGGCAGGTTCCACTCTTGACACCCGAACAGGAAGTCGTGCTGGCGGAACGAATTCATAAAGGCGACGAAGAGGCGCGCAAGACCATGATCTTGGCGAACCTCCGGCTGGTGGTGAAAATTGCCCAAGATTATGCCCGGTATGGATTGCCCCTCCTGGACTTGATTTCGGAGGGCAACATCGGCCTGATGAAGGCCGTGGAGCGCTTCGACCCGAAAAAGGGGGGCAAGCTCAGTACCTATGCGGCGTGGTGGATTAAACAGGCGATCAAGCGTGCGCTGGCCAATCAAAGCAAAACGATCCGATTGCCAGCCCACCTCGTGGACAAGATCTCGCGAATGCGCCGGGTCGAGCGCGAGCTACAGGAACGGCTCGGCCGAGCTCCTACGGACGCGGAGATCGCGGAGGAATTGGGCGTCGACGAAGCCACCGTCAGCCACTGGCACCTGGTCGCATTGCAGCCCCGGTCCCTGGACAGCCCGATCACAGAAGACGACTCCGCGACGTTTGGTGAAATAGTCGGAGATGAATCCGCCGTGACGCCCGACGAGGCATTGAGCGATACTCAATTGCTTAAGGAACTGGAACTGCTCATCCGGTACCTACCACGGCGCGAGCGTGAGATTCTGAAGTATCGGTATGGATTGGGCGGGGTGCAGCCGGAAACGTTGGAGGAGGTCGGCCGACGCTTCGGTATCACTCGCGAGCGTGTGCGGCAGCTTCAGCTTGAGGCCGAGGCGAAGCTCCGCGATTTGTTGGAGGAAAAGATCCCGCGCCCGAATGACTTACCGGAAGGGGAGCCAATTCCTTTGACTCAAACCGACGAGCCATTGGAGGCAGCCGGCGTGCCGGCTACGGAGGGCGGGTCGCCGAACGGACCACCCTCCCCGGCCAGTCCGACGACGGCGAAGGCCAAAAGTCGGAAGCGGAAGCGCGCGTGCGCGAAGAAAGTCGGCCCCCGGACTCAGAGTACGAAGACGGGGCGCCGCACGGACGGTTCGAAGAGCGCCCGAGCAGCGCCTCGGAAGCGGCAGGCAGGGCGAAAGTGATCGAATGGTAATGACGACCCTCGAACAGTTGCGCCACCGACTTCGAACCGCCATTCGGGAAATCCCGGACTTTCCGAAGCCTGGAATCTTGTTTCGGGACTTGACGCCCGTATTGGGAGACGCGAGCTTGCTCGCAGACACCGTCGGAGTGTTGGCCTCTCGGTACGCGCGCGAGCGAGTGGACTTCATCGCGGCGATCGAGGCGCGGGGGTTTTTGTGGGCTGGAGCGTTGGCGACCCACCTAGGGGCGGGCCTGATCCCCATCCGAAAAAAGGGAAAACTGCCTTGGAAGACTCTCGCGGTGGAGTATGAGTTGGAGTACGGAACGGCCGTGTTGGAAATCCACGAGGATGCGCTTCGCCCGGGCGCAAGAGTGGTGGTCGTGGATGACCTATTGGCGACTGGTGGAACGGCCTTGGCCGCCGCGCAGCTGGTGGAGTCGCTGGGCGGAGAACTTGTGGAGATTGCGTTCGTCGTGGAACTTTGGGAGTTGAGGGGTCGGGAGCGGTTGCGACCACGACCGGTCGTCAGTCTTCTGGAACTCCCCGATCGTTGAAGGAGCTTAGCGGCGTGAATCGAGCGGCCATCTATGCGGGCACGTTTGACCCGATCACGTTGGGGCATGTAGACCTCATCGGTCGGGCGGCGCGCATTTTTCCTCGTTTGATTCTCGCGGTGGCGAAGAATCCGCCGAAACGGACGCTGTTGAGTGTAGACGAACGCGTGGCGATTGCGCGGGAATCGGTCGCGGCGTGGCCGAACGTCGAGGTGGAGCCGTTCGAGGGGTTGTTGGTCGAGTTTGCCCGGCGCAAGGGGGTGGGCGTGTTGGTCCGGGGCCTCCGGGCGTTTTCGGATTTCGAGTTCGAGTTTCAAATGGCGCTCACCAACCGAAAGCTTGCGCCAGAGGTCGAGACGATCTTCTTGATGCCGAGCGAGGAGTTTAGCTACGTCAGTTCCAGTACTGTCCGTCAGATTGCGGAACTGGGTGGAGATGTCCGCCGGTTCGTTCCCGAGCCGGCGTGGCGGGCACTGCGAGCGCGCTGGGAAGCGGCCAACGGCGGGACCTGAACCATGCATATCGATTTGACCACGTTGAGCGCAGAAGGAGTGGTCTACGAAGGCACCGAGGACGCGGCGATCCTCGGATTGACCGCGCTGGACCTCTGTCAGCCGGACGGCCCGATCCACTATGTGCTGACGGCGCGGCGGGTGCAGCGCAGGGTGGTGGTGAACGGGCGAGTGGAACTGCGCCTCACGGCGACCTGCCGGCGCTGTGGTCGGACCTTCTCAACGGTTGCAAACGAAACGGCGTTCTTGTACGAATATCTGCCCTCTGTTGGGCAGTTAGAGCTGGACGTCACTCCCGAGATTCGGGAAGCCGTGTTGTTGAGGCTGCCGTCGCATCCGCTGTGTTCGGAGTCTTGCCCGGGCCTGTGTCCGCATTGCGGCCGGGATTTACGGGATGGACCATGCGATTGCGCGGCGCCGAATCGGCCCCGAGGCGCGAACCCGTGGGCAGCGCTCGATGAGTGGTCGGAGAAGTGATGGGTCCAGTGAGGAGATGAACCATGGGTGTTCCCAAACGGCGTAAGTCACGAAGTCGGAAGAAGATGCGGGTTCGGTCCCACCGGCACCCGATGCCATCGCTCGCGAAGTGTCCGAAGTGTCATGCGTGGACACAGCCTCACCGGGCGTGCCCGTCGTGTGGATACTATGGCGATCGTCAGGTGATCAGCATTACTGCCGAGTAGCCTGACCGTCGGCTATGCGCATTGCCGTAGACGCCATGGGGGGCGATTTTGCCCCGCGAGAGATTGTCGCGGGGACGTTTCACGCTGCCACTGCGTTGGCAGACCAGGTCGAGGAATGGCTGCTGGTCGGCCGCGAGGATGCAATTCGGTCTGCGGCCGCCCCGTGGGGGCCTTGGCCCCCTCGAGTGAGGATTGTCCATGCAGACGAGGTCGTGGACATGGACGAGTCGCCCGCGGTGGCGGTTCGCCGGAAGAAGAACTCGTCCATCAATCGTGCAGTGGAGTTGGTCCGGAGTGGTGAAGCTGCTGCGGTATTCTCGGCAGGGAATACCGGCGCACTGGTAGCGGCGGCCACGCTGAAACTTCGGCCGTTGGAAGGGGTGCTGCGGCCGGCCATTGCCACGACGATCCCGGGTGGCGGGCGGTTCCCCTGGGTACTAATCGACGCGGGCGCCAACACCGACTGCACGCCTGAGATGTTGGTGCAGTTCGCAGTCATGGGCGCGGTGTATGCGCGCGAGATCCTCGGCATTCCCGAGCCGCGGGTGGGGTTGCTGAGTGTCGGCGAGGAGGATGTGAAGGGCAACGAGGTCACGCGCGAAGCCTTTGGGCGCCTTCGAGCTTCGCGGCTGAACTTTGTGGGCAACGTCGAAGGCCACGACTTGTTCGAAGACCAGGTGGATGTGGTGGTTTGCGACGGTTTTGTGGGCAACATTGTGCTGAAGACCAGCGAGAGTGTGGCGCACTTTTTCGGTCGGCTATTGCGGGAAACCTTGACAACGACACCCTGGCGTGCCCTGGGCGCGTGGCTCATCCGCGGTGGCCTGCGCGAGCTTCGGAAACGAGCGGATGCTTCCTCGTATGGTGGGGCCCCCCTACTCGGTGTGCCTGGAGTTTGCATCGTGGCGCATGGCGCCTCGCGTGCCGTGGCCGTGGCCAATGGACTTCGTGTCACGGTGGAGGCGGTTCGGCGAGAAGTGCCACAAAAGATCGCCCGAGGCGTTCAGGAGCTTGCCCATTCATGACCTCGCAAGCGCCGAAACCGATCCCCTCCGCGGCCGATGGGGCTGTGCGCCGCGTGGCCGTGATGGGGTGGGGTTCCTATGCGCCTGCGCGGGTGTTGACGAACCACGAGTTGGAACGATTGGTGGCCACCACCCACGAGTGGATCGTCGGGCGTACCGGCATGCGAGAGCGCAGAGTGGCAGCGGAACACGAGGCGACCTCCGATCTGGCCGCCTTGGCTGCCCAGCGCGCGTTGCAAACGGCCAACGTGGCGCCGGCAGAAGTCGACATGATCCTCGTTGCGACGATTACCCCGGACTACCCTTTTCCGAACACCGCATGTTTAGTTCAAAGCCGGTTGGGATGTACGCGGGCGTGTTGTTTTGGTCTTGAAGCGGCGTGTTCGGGGTTCTTGTATGGCATGGAAATCGCCCGCGCGGCGGTGGCCGCCGGGGGGGTCCGGACCGCCCTGGTGATTGGCGCGGAAAAAATGACCTCAATCCTCGATTGGCAAGACCGAACCACGTGCGTGTTGTTTGGGGACGGCGCGGGTGCCGTGGTCTTGCAACCTGCTCCATCGGGCCGCCGCGGAATTATCTCCACGGTGCTGGGATCGGACGGCTCATTAGCGGATTTGTTGATGATGCCCGCGGGGGGTTCTCGCCATCCCGCCACCGCGGCGACGGTCGCGGCACGACAGCACTTTCTCAAGATGCGGGGCCGAGAGGTCTTTCGCCATGCGGTCCACCACATGTCCGAAGCTGCCCGCGAGGCTTTGAGCAAGGCGGGAGTGAACATTCAGGATGTTCGCTGGATCATTCCTCACCAGGCTAATTTGCGAATCATTTCGGCCATTGGTGAACGACTTGGATGTCCGATGGATCGGTTCATCATCAATGTGGAACGCTACGGGAACACGTCCGCCGCCTCGATCGGGTTGGCGCTGGACGAGGCAGTGCGGGATGGTCGGATCCGGGATGGGGATTTAGTGTTGATGGTCGCGTTCGGCGCCGGGTTTACGTGGGGCGCCACCGTGTTGGAATGGGGTGCAAAATGACGGACGGGTGGGCGGCAGTGTTTCCTGGTCAGGGCGCGCAAGCGTTGACGATGGGTGTGGATCTTGCCCGATCGAGAGCTTCGGCGACCGCTCGGTTTCGCACGGCATCGGATCTCTTAGGGTGTGACCTTCTACGTTTGTGCGAGGAAGGACCGTTGGAGGAATTGACGCGGTCGGACCGCGCACAGCCCGCGATTTTCGTGGTCAGTATGGTGTGCTTCGAGGCGTTTCAGGAAGAAGCGCCCGAGGTGAGCTGGACCGTGATGGGAGGGTTGAGCTCGGGGGAATGGGCGGCGCTCTGTGCCGCCGGGGTCGTGACCTTCGAGGACGCCGTTCGAATTCTGGAGGCCCGAGGCAGGCTCATGCAGGAGGCGTGTGAGCAGCAGCCCGGGGGAATGGTGAGCGTGATTGGGTTGGACGTGGACACGTTGGAAGCGATCGCCCGGGCCGCGGGGGTGGAGTTGGCCAACTTCAACTCGCTAGAACAGACGGTTCTCTCTGGCCCTCGGTCGGCGGTGGCTATGGCCGCCGAGCAAGCGCGGCAAAAGGGGGCGCGGCGCGTCATTCCGCTGCAAGTGGCCGGCGCGTTTCATTCCTCCTTGATGACGCCCGCGGCGGAGCGGCTGGCGGAGGTGCTTCAGAGTGTACGGCTGTCGCCCCCCAAAGTCCCGGTGGTATCGAACGTGACCGGGGAGCCCCATGGGGAGATCGAGGAGATTCGGCGCCGGATGGCGGCGCAAGTGAATTCGCCAGTGCGATGGGTGGATTGCGTGCGAACGATGACGAAGCTGGGAGCGCGGCGCTTTATGGAGTTTGGGCCCGGGCGCGTGGTCAGCGGGCTGGTCCGGCGGATTGACAACCAGCTTGAAATTCATAACATTTCGGACCTTCCGAGCCTGCAAGCGGCTCTCGCGGCAGTGCGCGGTGAAGGGTGATCGCGGGCCCACGGGCCGGCGTGAGGATCGTTATGGGGCGTTTCGATGGTCAAGTGGCAGTGGTGACGGGCGCGGCCCGGGGGATCGGCCAGGCGATCGCCTGGCGGTTAGCTGCGGAAGGGGCCGATGTGGCGGTCTGTGACCTCGACCCAAGTTGGCTGACGGAGACGGTAGAGAACATCCGTTCGATGGGTCGCCGGACCGAAGCCTTTGCTTGCGATGTTTCCCGGTCGGACCAAGTGCAGGCGGTCGTGGATGGCACCGTGTCGGCCTTGGGCCGGTTGGACATTTTGGTCAACAACGCTGGCATTACTCGGGACGGCCTCCTGGTCCGCATGAGCGAGTCCGATTGGGACGCGGTCTTGGATGTGAACCTCAAAGGTGTGTTTTTGTTTACAAAGGCGGCCGCGCGAGTCATGATGAGGGCTCGGTCGGGAGCCATCGTGAACGTCGCGTCGGTCATTGGTTTGATCGGGAACGCGGGCCAGGCCAATTATGCTGCGTCCAAAGGTGGGGTGATTGCCTTGACTCGAGCGACGGCTCGCGAGTTGGCGCCGCGGAATATCCGAGTCAACGCGGTGGCGCCTGGCTTTATCCGAACTCGGATGACCGACCAATTGCCTGAGGAAGCCCGGCAGCGGATGTTGGGGACGATCCCTCTGGCTCGGTTTGGTGAGCCGGCGGATGTGGCGGCGGTGGTGGCCTTCCTGGCCAGTGCCGACGCCGCCTACATCACCGGGCAGGTGATTTCCGTGTGCGGGGGCATGGTGATGGCCTGATCCGCCACGAGCACGCAAAGGAGTAATGCACATGTCACTGGAAGACAGAGTCAAGAAAATCATCGCCGAGCAACTGGACGTCAATCCGGAGCAGGTGACGCCCGAAGCCTCCTTCATCGAGGACTTGGGAGCCGACTCGCTGGACACGGTCGAGCTCATCATGGCCTTCGAGGAGGAATTTGGCGCAGAGATCCCCGACGAGGATGCTGAGAAGCTGACCACCGTCGGGGCGGTGATCAACTACCTGCGCGAGAAGGGGTTCCAGGACTGAGATCCCGAGGGTCGGGGCAGGTGGCCCCGACCCATCGCCCAATATTCCGACCGGAAAGGTAGCGCAGCGAGTTGTCGGATCGTCGTAGAGCGGTAATCACCGGCCTTGGGCTCGTCACCCCACTGGGATGTGACATCGAGACCTTTTGGAGCCGGCTCATCGAGGGTCGTTCGGGAATTCGGGCGATCACGAAGTTCGATGCGTCCGCGTTCGATTCCCGCATAGCGGGCGAGGTGGTTGAATTCGATGTCGACAAGTTCATTTCCCGCAAAGACCAGCGTCGAATGGACCCGTTCTGCCACTATGGTGTGGCGGCGGCGAAAATGGCTGTGGCCGATGCGGGGCTGGACTTTTCGCGCGAGGACCCCTGGCGCGTCGGCGTAATGCTCAGCAGCGGGATCGGTGGGCTGTACATCCTCTTCCAGCAAACCAAGCTCTACTACGAGCGAGGTCCGTCGCGGTTTTCGCCGTTCATGATCCCGCAGATGATTATCAACATGCTTCCGGGGCTGGTGGCGATCGAGTATGGTCTGAAAGGGCCGAACTTTGCGGTGGTGTCGGCCTGCGCGACGGGCACCCATGCGATCGGGGAAGCACTGCGTCTGATCCGTGAGGGCTCCTGTGACATCGTGCTGGCAGGCGGCAGCGAGGCCGCGGTGATGGAGCTAGGGGTCGGCGGCTTTTGTGCGATGAAGGCGTTGAGCACCCGCAACAACGAGCCCCAGCGGGCCAGTCGTCCATTCGATCGGGAGCGCGATGGGTTCGTCATCGGCGAGGGCGCGGGGGTGCTGGTGGTGGAGGAGTATGAGCACGCGCGGCGCCGCGGTGCGCGAGTGTACTGCGAGTTGGCAGGGTACGGCCGCACTTGCGACGCCTTCCACATCACCGCACCGGATGAGCAGGGGATGGGGGCGGCCGAGGCGATGCGAAGGGCCATGGAAGATGCTCAGGTGTCGCCACAGGAAGTGACCTACGTCAACGCCCATGGGACCAGCACGCAGCTCAACGACCGATGTGAAACGATGGCCATTAAGCTCGCGTTGGGCGAGACGGCCGCGCGCGCCGCGATGGTCAGCTCGGTCAAGTCCATGATTGGTCATCTGCTCGGCGCTGCCGGGGGCGTGGAATCTGCGGCCTGCGCGCTGGCGATTCATCGCGGGGTCGTTCCGCCTACGATCAACTACGAATTTCCCGACCCGGAATGCGACTTGGATTACGTGCCCAATCAGGCCCGGGAAGTGCGCATTCGGGCTTGCTTGAAGAACTCACTTGGGTTTGGCGGTCACAACGCCACGTTGTGCTTCAAAGCGATCTGAATCGCACGAACTTCTCGGTGCGTGTGGAAGCGAAACGCCTCGCACAAGCGCTCTTCTAAGACGCTGGAAGCGGACCTCAAGCGCTTGGTCGGCGAGGAGGGGTGCCTGCCCCAGGGGGTGGGCGAGAACTGGAGATGGGGATGAGACTGGACCTACGGCGGATGCCGATGGCGGAACTGGCGCGGCTGCTTCGAGATATCGCAAACGAACTTCAAGCGCGAAGCAATCCCGGGAACTGGAATTCGACAGGGAGTGCATACAATCGGGCGACCGGGTATGGCCCTGCGTTCAACGGCCCGTATGGGGCGAATCACCAGTTCGGCCCAAAAGACTTTGGAGCGGATCCAAGCCGTTTCCATCGGCGCCGGCACCGGCGTCATCGTTCCGGCGGGCATTCGCATCACGAGTCCAGAGGTCATCCGCCACAAGAGAGTGACGCCTCATCCGACCTCGGATCGGAGGATGCGCCCCCGTCCTCCGGAGGCTGATA
>Ga0272449_1004309_pt1 | contig 11626 bp, 13 predicted proteins | sample YNPCB0241_FD_198679 | JGI IMG/M metagenome (GOLD analysis project Ga0272449, IMG submission 198679) | Hot spring sediment microbial communities from Yellowstone National Park, WY, United States - YNP-CB-024-1 | ecosystem: Environmental > Aquatic > Thermal springs > Hot (42-90C) > Sediment...
TACCTCAGCCTCGACAAAATCCCCAAGCCTTAGCCCATCTGTCCCATCGTAATTTCCGAGGCTTTCGGGCCTTATTCCAGAAAAAGCCATCAGGGCTATTGAAACCCTGCCCCTCGGCGTTGCCATCCTTATTATCCTCTCGAGCTCCTCCTTGCTAGGCACCCTTTCGCTCGCTATAGTGGGAGTGTCGTATTCGCCAGCTATGTTCACCTTGAACTTTATGTCCAAGCCATTGTAGGCAAGCCAGGAGCGAAGGACCTTCTTGAACCTTGCTATGTAGGATCCAGCCTTACCCTGTTTCTCAAGCCTCCTCACGAAGTCAATGAAGCTGTCCCTGAAGCTCTTACTTCTCGCAACCTTTAGTATAGATTTTGGATCTGTTTTGTTCAGTTCGCAATAGAGCCCGAGGGTTCGAAGGTATACGCTGGCCGTGACCCTCGACTTTGCTTCTAGGTTTTCGTACCATCTCCTCACATCCTCATCTTCGAGGAGGTAATTGTACCTTGCCCGCATTTCATTCCCGAGAAAAAAGTGGCCGAAATGCTATAAAAAGTTATCGGATTCACTTAAAAAATTAGGTGGGCCCGCGGGGATTCGAACCCCGGACCTGCAGTGTGTGAGACTGCCGTCATAGCCACTAGACCACGGGCCCAACTAAAATTTCATTCGTTTAGCTTTAAATCTTTGTAACCGCGTTTATTACACTATGCCGAGATCGGCCATCAACTTTTTCGCTCGCTCCTCGCCCAAAAGCCTTATCAGCTCCTCCCTCGAGCCTTCCCCCCATCTCCTCAGGATGCTCTCCACGCGCTCCACCTGTCCCGGGGCCAAATCCCTGGCTGCCTTCTCCAGCATCCACCTTCGTCCCTTGAGGACATCCTCCGGCTTGAAGACGACGCCCACTTACGTCCCCATGTAAATTTGACGCTGCCCCCTTATATCCCGAGCGGAGTTCGCCACCAGCGAGAGCTGGGCCTCATCTTTCCAATCGCTCGAGTAAGCGCTCGAGGCGTGCGAGCATCTCCCGCTTCAGCCCTATGAAGACACCCCCCTCCTTCCCGCTCACGAAAGTGGTCTCGTTTGGTTTTATTATCTCGTTCAGGATGGGTGACTCGATGTCGATGTGCGGGATCTTCGACCTAGTCAACGGATCGCGCTTATGTATGTACACGCGCGCCTCGATCTCTATCTTGCTTTCTGCTGGGCCCGTCACTCTAACTCCACCCTCCCCTCATCGGCATCGACGAGTAATTTATCGCCGGTCTTGATCTTGTCGATGTCTATGCCGTCTACGCACGGGATGCCGGCCAGGATGGCCCCCGTCGCGACTATCGTCTCCGTCTCACGGTTGACTATCGCCGCCGGGGCTACGCCGTTCTTCTTCAGCCCGTAGATAACGTACGAACCCACCGTCGAGCCCTTTCCGCAGGGGAAAACCAATATCTTGTCCTTTACGCACTTTCCCTCGAGCTCATGTCCCTTTTCTATGATTATCCCCGTCTTGGGATCTACTCCGCCATAAAAGCCGATCGGCTGCCTCGAAACCAACGCCTCCCCCCTCGCCCTTCCCGGGCTTATCGCGCGGCCCTTCAAGCCATCATCCCCAAAATCTCGTCGATGCTCTTGAAGACGACCGCCTGCTTGCAGAATCCGGGAAGGTAACTGGCCGCCTTTCCCGAATTCACGGCGGTGCACCTAAATCCCATGCGCTCGATCGGCGCAACTACGGCGCATGTATCAGCGACTACCTTCCCTCCCGCCGCCTCGATCACGTCCACCAGCCCCATCTCGGAGGCCGCCCGTTTGGTCGCGCGCGCGGTACATATCCAGAGCGGCTTGCGGAGGCGCTTGCCCTTCAACTTTTCGGCCAGCTCCGAGATCTCCCTCAGTGAGGCATGGGGGCAGCCGAGGATCGCGATGTCAGGCTCCTCACCGGTGTTCAACTCCTCGTACGCCTTCTCGAGTTCCTCCTCGTCGACCCCCAACCTTTCCAGACCCTCGACTTTCACGAGCTCGGCCTCGGGTGTCATCCCCTCCACGTGATAGAGCGCTATCGCCCCGGAGGCAGCCATGGCGGCGCCCAGTGCCTTGAGCTGGTCGACGCTCGCCTGTTTGATGCCCTTGAAGTAAGGCACGCCCTTCTCGATGACCTTGCCGACGTGGTATCCTAAGGCACCGAAGTCCGCTTCGTGCTTTAGCTCTACCTCGACGTTTATCACAATGGTTGGCTCTCGATTCTCATCTAGGTGTAGCCCATAGTTTGGGGTCACCCCGCAGAGTGCAGCGGCAAGTGCAGAAGGGCCACCCTCACGGTTCGTCCTAGCGCCCACCACCGAGTTCGCGAAAGATACTGCAGACGACTCCGACCAGGCTAGGTGCTCGCGGAAGCGGGGTAGGTTGCCGACCAGGTAGGGAGTGCAGGTGGCGGTCATCATGACGCCCATCCTGCGAAACGCTTCGATTATCCTCAACTGTTTTTCCGCGAAGTCCTCGGGGAACCCCAGTTGCCTCCAATCCTTGAGATCCATGCCTGGCGGATTCAGCGTCGTGGGTACTTTCACCTTCGCCCCCTTTTCGGCGAGGTCCTCGAGGAATTCAAGGCCGGGATCCCCTATCGACTTGTAGGAAACGCCAGCGACCTGCACCGAACTGACCGGGATCATGCGGTCGGCGCCGTATATGTCACCCAGCCTCACGAGCAACCTGAAGTTCCTCTCTAGCACCTCGCCGTACTCGCCGGCGAGCATCCGCTCTTGCTCCTTGGTCAGGTACAAAGCCATTACCCCAGGTAGTCTTCTAGCCTGACCTCCATGGGCGGACCTGGCTTCTTGAAGTCCTTGGGATCCCTTCCCCAGGGTATGGTCAGGTCAAAGCCCACCTTCGCGGTCTCCCTCGTCTCGAGGTCCGACGAGGGGTCAAGCGAGGAGCCGGGTTCCCTGCGCAAGATCATGTCCCGATCGCCCTGGAAACGTGTGGCCATGGCCCACTCCACCTCGTGCGGATTGTGGATGTCTATGTCCTCGTCCACCACGAATACGTGCTTGAGCGATTTGTGCCCCCTGAACGCGGCTTCGATCGCCTTTCTACCATCGTCGGGACCCTTCTTCTTTATGCTGACGACGGCGTGCAACCAAGAACATCCGCCGGGAGTTATGAGCACATCCTTGCACTCACATACCTTGCTGACCTCCTTGAAGATCGTGGGCTCCCTGGGCATGCCCATCAACAGCTTGTGCTCGAGCCCTCCCGGCAGCAACGCGTGATATATCGCCCCTTGCTTGACGAATATTCGTCGGATCCTCGCCACCCGTTGCTTCCGAACGATGTCGGGGGTCTCGGTGAGGTCCAGGAAAGGCCCCTCGTCGTGAAGCTCGTCGGTCATCTCGGCGATCATGACCACCTCCGCCTCCGGTACTCGATGCCCACCGAGCTCCACCAGCCTCGTCTCGGCCAACGCGTTCGCGATGCTCAGCTCACTTCTCCCCAATTCCGTCGACACCGCTGCCGCAACTAACACGGGCACTGGGTTTCCGATGCATATCGCGAACTCCCTGTTGCCTCGCTTTAGGAACTCGTCGAAGTGCCTTGGGAGGATCCTCACCACCACCCTATCACTGCCTATCACCATCATCCTATGATAGGAGGCATTGAGTCCGAGCTCCGGGTCTTTCGCTATCACCACACCAGAGGAGATGTAGCGGCCGCCGTCGAAGGGGTAATGCCTCAAGATGGGAAGCTTGCCCATGTCGACCTCGATCTCCTCGTAACCTTCAGCCTCGACCGCGCTCGGCTCCTTAGGATTGTCTATGGCTTCCGCGAGCTTGCTCAACAGCTCCTCCTTTCTCACACCCAGGCCCAGCGCTATGAGCTCGCGGGAGGAGCACACGTTAGCCGCGATGGGCATCTCGTAACCTCTGACCTTCTCGAACATCACCGGCTTTCCGTCAAGGGCCCGCATCAACGCGGCCGCCTCGAGCTCGGTGCTCACCGGTTTTTTGATCTTGATCAGCAGCCCCTTCTCGTCCAAGAGCTTGACGAAGTCCCTGAAGTTCAAGGCCTCACCCCTATCCTCGTCCTCAGGGCCTCGAAGCCCTCGCGTTCGATCGCCCTAGCTACCTCCTCCTGGAGTTCCCTGCCCGGAGTGAGCGCCACCATGTAACCCCCCAAACCGCCTCCGGTCAGCTTCGCCCCCAAGGCACCATAGTCCCTTGCGAGTTCAACCAGACGGTCTAGCTCCTCGCAGGAGACCCCTATCGCCTGCAGCTGTGCGTGGTTTTCGTCCATGAGTTCACCTACGGTCCGCAGGTCGAAGCCCTCCAGCGCTTCTCTCGCCTTATACGCCAGTTCCACAGCCTCCTTGAACAACTTAACGTACTTTTCCGGGTGCTTCTCTTTCCTCTCCCTAACGCTGGCCACGGCTGCAGCTGTGTTGGCGACAATGCCAGTGTTGCCCATCACCACCTCTATGGGCTCCTTGAGCCTAATCCTCTCGAAAATGGGGGGTTGACCCTTGACGAACCATATGAGGCCTCCGTAGGTGGCGGCGGTGTTGTCGACGCCGGAAGGCGTCCCATGGTAAGCCTTTTCGCCCTCGTAGGCTAGCTCATTTATTCGCTCATCGGACAAGTGCAACCCGAACTCGTCGGAGAGAGCGCGAGCGAGGGCAACGCAGGAAGCGGCACTGGCCCCTATCCCGCTTGCCGCCACCAAATCGCCGCCGAACCAAATCTTGACGGGATTTTTGGTCGGATCCAAACCAGCCGCCCTTAGGATCCTCTCGATGGACTCCTTCTGCTGCTCAAGCTTCTCCTCCTTGTATCCGGGGATGGCGGGCCTTTCATCCCTCAACAGCCAGCCCTTGCCGTCGAAGCGCTCGACGATAGCGATCGTGGCCTTGTCTATGGCCGAGACGATCGAGGGGACGCCATAGACGACAAAATGTTCGTTGAAGAGGATCACCTTGCCGAAGCCGATGCCCCTTCCCATTTTCTCTCCACCCCACGTCTTTATGGACTCAAGTAAAACCTTTTGGTTGCCCGCTTATCCGCGACGCGTCTGTTTCTGTAAGATCGCCCTTATCTGCCTCAGCTCCTTCAGCATCTCCGTGCCGATACCGGGGGCCTCGAAAAGGGGCCTGTGCCTAACGAAGCTCAGTATCTTCTCCCTCAGCTCCATAAAATTTGACACACAAAGGATCGAAGCCTCAGCCCTTCTGGTACCTGGACCCGCGGTGCCGCCCATGCCAGTATAGCCGGCGGTGAAAACATCGATGGTACCCACACCAAACCGTCTAGATATTGGACCCTGAACCACATCCACAGACATCACTCTCGAGTATGGGACGACATGTTTGAGCTTCCACCAAACTCCCCGTTCAACGATCACCTCATCCCCAGTGAGGGCATAGGAAATCGAATCGTAGTACTTCGGTATCCAATAGGCGATGAAACACGCAATTGCCAGACACGGGACGACCCAAGATAAAATAGGTACCCAAACGAGGGCGGGAGAGGGGGAATAAACGTAAACTGCCAGTGTTACCCCGACGCCCCCGAGTATAAGTGGGATTGCCACAATGGCTAGGTAAGTATAGTAGACCTTCTTCATGTTCGGGTGAGGAGTAAACTTCTCGATCATCTCATTGCCTCCAGCATGTGGTGGAGTGATTTCCTTTAAAGACTTATGCCCTAGACTCGAACAAGATATGGGTTCTGGCGTGAAGTTCCTTAGGCTAGCCGAACTTTGCGAGGCGTTGGGAGGGATCCGGAAAAGGGGCAAAATGATCGAACTGGTGGCCCAGTTCTTACGCGAGCTTCGGCCGAACGAGGTTGGACCAGCGGTGCTGTTGATCTTGGGCCGCCCTTTTCCGCGATGGAGCAGCAAAAGCTTGGACGTCAGCTGGGCCACGCTTTCGGAAGTTATCCTACGGCTGACCGGTTCCAGGCTAGAGGAGTTGGAGAGAGCATTCGATGCCACAGGTGATCTGGGCGAGGCTGCGGAGATGATGTTCGGCTCGAAGCCCAAAAAGCAGGCCACGTTGATTGAGGCGCCGTTGATGTTAAACGAGGTGATCAGGATCTTCGACAGGATTGCAACGGCCAAGGGAAAAGGGGCGAGGGATAAAAAGGAGATCGCGTTGGAGGGCCTGCTCAGCAGGGCGATGCCCCTCGAGGCGAAATACCTGGTCAAAATAATCATCGGGGAGATGCGCACGGGGTTCCAAGAGGGCCTCATGGAGCTAGCCGTCGCTAGGGCATTCAACGTGTCCCCCGAGGCCATCGAGAGGGCGACGATGTTCTGTGGCGAGATCGCTGATGTAGCCAAAATCGCAGCCACCGAAGGGGAGAAAGGGGTACTGGCGATCGGCCCCGAGGTCTTCAGACCGACACGACCAATGCTCGCTCAAAACGTGGACTCGGTGGAGGAGGCCATCGCGCTACATGGGGGCATCACGGCCTTCGAGCATAAGCTCGACGGTGCCCGCGTGCAGATCCATAAGCGAGGGGAGGAGGTCAGGGTGTTCAGCCGCAGGCTGAGCGACGTGACGGAGGGGCTGCCGGAGGTCGTGGACTTGGTGAGGAGGAAAGTTAGGGCTGGGAGGGTAGTCCTAGAAGGAGAGGTCGTGGCAATTGGCAAGGGCAATTTGCCGCTCCCGTTTCAGTACCTAATGCAGAGATTTCGAAGGGAGCGGGATATCGAAGCTATGATGCAAGAGATACCGGTGAGTTTGAACTTGTTCGATGTTTTGTATTGCGATGGTCATAGCCTGATAGATATCGGATATCTAGACCGAAGGAGAAAGCTCTTGGAGCTGGCTGGTGATATTCCAGTCGTGAAGCAACTCATCACCGGCGAAGCGGTGGAAGCCGAGAAGTTCCTCGAGGAATCCCTTCGGGCGGGGCATGAGGGGCTAGTGGCGAAAAAACTGGATGGCACCTACACGCCCGGCGCGAGAGGAAAGCTTTGGCTGAAGATAAAGCCAGTGCTCGAGCCGCTGGACTTAGTAATCGTCGCGGCCGAGTATGGGTATGGAAGGCGACACCGATGGCTTTCCGATTATTACCTCGCGGCTAGAGACGAAACGACCGGCGAGTTCTTGGTGGTTGGGAAGACCTTCAAGGGATTGACGGATAAAGAGATCGAGGAGATGACCGAGCGGTTGAAGGGGCTGGCCGTCAAACGCGAGGGGCGTCGCGTGCTGGTCACACCCAAGGTGGTTGTCGAGGTAGCCTATAACGAGATCCAACGGAGCCCAAAGTATAAATGTGGGATGGCGCTGAGGTTTGCGAGGATAACTAGGATCCGAGATGATAAAAGTCCAGAGGACGCAGATACCATCCAAAAGGTGAGGGAGATCTACAAAAAACAGGTGAAATGTCGTGAGTAATGCTCAACTTAAAATTGCTTGACTTCCATGTCGCCTTGGTGGCGGGATGATGTTGCTGACGGCGAACACGGGGAGTTACCCGCGGATAGGGGATAAACCCGAACAACAGAAACATCGCCAAGCTTACGCGAGATGGGAGAAGGGGGAGATATCCGACGAGGAGTTCATGAGGGTACAAGATGAAGTGACAAAGGAGGTCATCCACGAACAAGTGCGAGCTGGATTGGATTTGGTCACCGACGGACAAGTGCGGTGGTACGATCCCATCTCCCACATCGCCCGCGGGCTAAGGGGTTTCGAGATAAACGGGCTGTTGAGGTTCTTCGACACAAACTTTTATTTTAGACAACCCGTGGTCGAGGGGGAGGTCCGCTGGGTCAAACCCATCTTGGTTTGGGAGTTCTCGTTCGCTAAGGAGATTTCGGCCGTTCCCGTGAAACCGGTGCTGACGGGCCCCTACACCATCGCGAGGTCTTCCATTAACAGGTATTATCCGAGTCTCGAGGAACTGGTCCTCGACTTAGCAAGCGCCCTCGGGCGGGAGATCGGTGAATTGGAAAAAGCCGGGGCAGACGTTATTCAAGTGGACGAGCCGGCTATCCTGAAAAACCCAGATGATTTCGAGCTGTTTCGGGATGCGATCGAGGAAATATGCAAAAACGTCGAAAACGCCCGTCTGGCTTTGTACACCTATTTCGGAGACGCAGCGAAGTTATACGAGAAATTCCAAGAGCTTCCCGTGGACATCATAGGCCTTGATTTCACCTATAGCGAAAGGCTGGTCGATGTCGTCGTGGCCCAAGGCTCAAGCAAGGGACTTGGGCTGGGGCTCATCGACGGCAGGAACACGAGGATGGAAAAGGAGACGGAGATCCTGCCCATCCTCGAACGGATTGTCCCGCAAGTGGAGGGGGGACCCGTCTATCTCAACCCATCCTGCGGACTCGAATATCTACCTCGGGAAACGGCGTTCGCTAAGCTCCAAAACTTGGTGATGATCGCCAAAAGGGCAAGGGAAGTGATGGGATGAGGGAAAAATTGCGCAGGCTTGGACTTGACCTTCCTTTATTACCAACCACCGCCGTGGGTAGCTATCCCAAGCCTGAGCAGCTGGTGGAAGCGAGGCGCATGCTGCTCGCCGGGAGGCTCAAACCAAAAGATCTAAGGGAAATGGAGGAGCGAGCGACCAAGGAATGGATAGCGCTGCAGGAGGAAATCGGACTGGATGTGCTGGTGGACGGCGAGATGTATCGAGGAGACATGGCCACGTACTTCGCTGAAAACTTGGACGGCTTCCGCATAAGCGGGCTCGTCAGATCATACGGCAATCGCTACTACAGAAAGCCGATCATAGTTGGCGAGGTGCGCTGGAGGGGGCCGATAACCGTCGACTGGTGGAGGTTCGCCCAGGCGTTGACAAAGAAGCCGGTAAAGGGGATGATCACCGGGCCATATACCATGATGGATTGGTCGTTCAACGAGTATTACTCCAGCAGGCGAGATGCTTGCTTAGACTTGGCTCGGGCGCTGCACCAAGAGGTGAAGGCACTGGCGGAGGCGGGGGCGAAGATAATCCAAATCGATGAACCAGCGCTCTCGACGAGACCAGAAGAACTCGAGGAGTTCGTTGTCGACGCGCTCGAAATCGTTACAAAGGGTGTCGATGCATATTTCATCGCACATGTATGTTATGGGGCTTTCGAGTTCATCTATCCAGAAATGTTAGAGTTGCCGGTGGATAACTTCGATTTGGAGATGTCCAACAGCGAGCTGGACCTCGTCGAACTCTTCAAGAAACATCCCTTTACCAAGGATATCTCCTTCGGTGTCATCGACGTGCACTCGCACGTCGTCGAGAGCGTTGACCTCGTGAAGAGGAGGATAGAACGCGCCCTCGAGGTATTGAGCCCAGAGCAACTTTGGATAGACCCGGATTGTGGGCTTAAGACAAGGACACGTGAGGAAGCCATAGGCAAACTGCAAGCTATGGTAAAGGCGGTCAGGGAAGTCAGAACCGGCTTGTGCCGGGGAAATGCCTGATGACGGCGCCGGCGACCAAGTTTTATATCCGCCTTCTGACTTGAACATCGGTGCAACCATGCCAATCCCGGGTTACATCGAGTACCAAGCGAGAGAATTCTGTAGGGAGGTGAAATGTCCCGTGCAGCTTCTTTTAGATACCAAGGAGAAGGGTTCCGAGGACTACGAGAGGGCCAGGGAGATATGCAAGGTGGGATGCCTACACACGGCTAGGGAATTCCACTACTGGCTCATCGACAAAGGATATTTAATCGTCAAGCCAAAAGGGTGAGGGGATCTCGAATGGATTGGGGGATGAGGAACAGGCTCGCCCAACTTATCCAGCGAGACGGAAGGGCGATGTTTTTACCCATCGACCACGGATATTTTCAAGGACCCACCACGAGGCTTGAGGAACCGGGAAAGACGGTGGCGCCCCTCCTGCCGTACGTCGATGCTATAATGCTAACCAGGGGTATCCTCCGTTCATGCATCGACCCGACGAACACCAAGCCCATCATCCTCCGCGTCTCAGGCGGCACAAGCATGGCGAGGAGGGAGGAGTTGGACCAAGAGGGAATCACCACCTCCGTCAAAGAGGCGATCCGATTGAACGCCTGCGCCGTTTCCATGTCTATCTTCGTCGGTGCCCCGAACGAGCACCAGACGTTGCTAAACCTATCCAATCTCGTCAACGAGTGCGAGGAGTACGGCATTCCAGTGATGGCGGTGACCGCCGTCGGCACCGAGCTCGAAAAGAGGGACGCGAGATATTTGGCGCTCGCTTGCAGGATAGCAGCCGAACTCGGGGCCAGAGTGGTAAAGACCTATTACTGCGAGGAGGGCTTCGAGAAGGTCGTGCGCGGGTGTCCGGTGCCGATAGTCATCGCGGGAGGGCCAAAGGTGGACAGCGAGCTCGAGGTTTTCAACTGGGTCCACGACGCGCTGCAGAAGGGGGCCATAGGGGTAAACCTCGGACGCAACATTTGGCAGCACGATCATCCCGTCGCAATGGCCAGGGCGATACGTGCTATCATCCACGAGAATGCCACACCGAGGGAGGCGCTCGAGCTGTTCGAGGAAATCCGGGGCGGTGCGACGAAATAAGTAACGCTGCCCTCCATTTCCGCGGTGAACACTTTGCGAGTCGCGATGTATTACAGCAACCGAGACGTGAGGTTGGAGGAGCTTCCAAGACCTCGGGTAGGGCCCGGGGAACTACTGATGAGGGTGATGGCCTGTGGCATCTGCGGCAGCGACCTCTTGGAATGGTACAGGCTCAGGACTGCCCCCAGGGTTTTGGGCCATGAGGCCACCGGATTGGTTGAGGAGGTGGGGGAGGGTGTGGTGCGCTACAGGGTCGGGGATAGGATCTTCGCCTCACACCACGTCCCATGCGGCGAGTGCAGGTACTGCCTCGCCGGCCACCATACCGCTTGCGAGACCCTCCACACGACCAATTATTACCCTGGAGGATTTTCGGAGTTTGTCCTGCTGCCAAGGATAAACGTCGAGCGAGGCGTATACCTCCTGCCCCCAACTATTTCGTTCGAAGTGGGGACCTTCGTGGAGCCCTTGGCGTGCGCACTTAGGGGCCAAAGGATAGCCGGCATCAAGGAAGGGGATGCGGTGCTAATCTTGGGGAGCGGAGTCGCCGGCCTATTACACGTCCAACTCGCGAGGCTTCGCAGGGCCGCGCTGATCATCGCTACAGATCTAAGCGAGTACAGGCTTAAAGCCGCGAAGAAATTTGGGGCAGACGAGACCATACACGCACAAGAGGATGTCCCCGAGAGGGTAAGGGAGCTAAACGATGGCAGGCCAATGGACAAAGTCATCGTCTGCGCCGGGGCCAAAGCCGCCGCCGAGCAAGCCTTGCGCTCTGTCGACAAAGGAGGCACGATCCTGTTCTTCGCCGTCCCGCCGCCTTGGGAGAAAGTCGTCATACCCTTGGCAGAATTCTGGAGGAATGAGGTCGAGGTAAAAACATCCTACGCCGCGGCACCGAATGATCTCGAGGAGGCGCTGGACCTCCTTGCTAAAAGGGGAGTCGAAGTGGAAGACATGATCACACACAGGTTTGGGCTATCAGAGGCACAAAAGGCGTTCGAGCTCGCGGCCAGCGGGGAAGGGTGCCTGAAGGTCATCATCGAACCCCACCGATAAGATCACGCGCATCATCTTACCGGTCTGTATCCTTTGATCCCCTCGCCTACGATT
>Ga0272449_1004310_pt1 | contig 11623 bp, 18 predicted proteins | sample YNPCB0241_FD_198679 | JGI IMG/M metagenome (GOLD analysis project Ga0272449, IMG submission 198679) | Hot spring sediment microbial communities from Yellowstone National Park, WY, United States - YNP-CB-024-1 | ecosystem: Environmental > Aquatic > Thermal springs > Hot (42-90C) > Sediment...
GCGATCGGCTTTTTCGCTAAGCGCGACATGGTTCCATGTTCCTCGATTACACGTTCATCACCAGACTTCGCAAATCACTTCCCCACCGCACCGGCGTTTTCGTGCCTCATGGTCGGTCATGATTCCGGCCGACGTGGATATGACGGCGACCCCCGTCCCGCCCCGAACGGCCCGCAGCTCTTCCACCGACTTGTAGATCCGGCATCCCGGCCGGCTCACCCGGCGCAAGCCCCGAATCACCGGGCGCCGCTTCAGCGACTCCGGGTGGTCGTACTTCAGGTCCACCCGCAGGGACTTCTTTACCCCGCTGCCCTCGACCGCGACGCCCGCAAAAAACCCTTCCCGAAGCAAGAGCTGACAAATCTCGTGCTTCAATCGCGAATACGGAATCATGACCGACAAGTGCCCGGCATGCAGTGCATTCCGAATCCGGTTGAGCATGTCGGCCAATGGGTCGCAAAGAGTCATGCCGCCATCCTCCGTCACCAACTTGCCTTGATCACACCGGGAAGCAGGCCCGCCTGGGCGAGCTCGCGCACGCAGATGCGGCACATCCGGAACTTCCGCATATACGCACGCCGGCGCCCGCACCGTTCACAACGGTGGTAGGCCCTCACTCGGAACTTAGGCGTTCGACGCTGTTTGGCGATCCATGCCTTCGTGGCCACCTGACACCTCGCTTATCGCTGTTCCCGCGCAAACGGCACACCGAGCCGCTGCAAAAGGTCTCGCGCCTCGTCGTCGTTGGGCGCGTTGGTCACTAGGGTGATGTCCATCCCCTGGACCGTCTTCACATGGTCCGGGTTGATCTCGGGGAAAATCGTCTGCTCGCGAACCCCAAACGTATAGCTGCCCCGCCCGTCGAAGGAACGAGGCGACAACCCACGAAAATCTCGGATGCGCGGCAGGGCCGCTGTGATCAGGCGATGCAAAAACTCGTACATCCGATCCCCTCGCAGGGTGACCTTGGCTCCGATCGGCATGCCGGCGCGCAACCGAAAGTTCGAAATGCTCTTGCGCGCCTGGGTCACCACCGGCCGCTGCCCTGTGATCCGAGCCAAATCCTCGGTCAACGCCTTCATCGTGTCGCGGTCCGTATCGGAACTAAATCCCATGTTGACCACGATCTTGACTAAGCGCGGCACCCGGAGAGGGTTCGTGAATCCCCGAGCTTTCATTATCTCGGGCACTACGCGCGTTCGGTAATACTCTTTCAGAAACGCCGCCATACGTCGCTCCAGCTCAGTGGGTCTTGCCCGCCGACGCCGCCCTGTTCGGATCGTACAACTTCAATTTGCACAGCCGAATTGGGGCCTCGCGCGTGATGATCGCCCCCTTGGGATGTTCCTGGGACTTCCGGAGATGCTTTTTCACCAGGTTGATCCCCTCCACCAGGGCCATCCCGCGCTCCGGAAACACCTGCAACACCTTGCCCGTTTTCCCCTTGTCGTCGCCGGAGATCACGTACACCACATCGCCCCGCTTGAATGGAGGCTTGATCCGCCCAGGAGAGGATCGCTTGGAACTCATCTCACACCACCTCCGGCGCCAGCGATACGATCTTCAAGAAATTCTTCTCCCGCAGCTCGCGCGCCACCGGTCCGAAAATGCGTGTGCCACGTGGATTGAGCTGGTCGTCCACCAACACCACCGCGTTGGTGTCAAACCGCACCGACGACCCATCGGGCCTTCGGATAGGTTGACGAGTCCGCACCACGACCGCCTTCACCACGTCGCCTTTTTTCACCATTCCACCCGGAGCAGCTTCTTTGATCGTCACCCGAATCAGGTCGCCCACACGGGCGTACTCGCGAACATGGCCCAACACGCGGATGCACTGCGCCCGTTGGGCGCCCGTGTTATCGGCCACTTCCATCGTAGTTCGAAGACCGATCATGCTTCACCTCCCGCTCGCACCGGCGCCCGATGAACGATCTCCACCAGCCGCCACCGCTTCAATCGGCTCAGCGGCCGAGTTTCCACAACACGCACACGGTCGCCGACGCGGGCCTCGTTGCGTTCGTCGTGCGCATACACCTTCGTGAACGCACGAACCTCTTTCTGATACAGGGGGTGACGATACCGACGTTCCACCCGAACGACGATGGTCTTGTTCATCCGGTTGCTCGTCACCTCACCGACCAGCTCTTTTCGCATGCGCCGCGCCGGCGCTCGGGTCGCATCGGTCATGAAGTCGCTCTCCTTCGCTCACGTTGAATCGTTAACATGCGTGCAATGTCCCGACGGAGCTGACGTACTCGGGCCGGGTTCTCCAAGTGCCCGACGGATTGCTGAAACCGCAAGTTGAACAGCTCGCGCCGAGCCTGATCCAACTGCGCCCGAAGTTCCTCGTCGGTCCACTGTCGAATGTCACGTACTCGGGTCATCGGCTCAACGTCCTCCCACCAACATCGAACGGCGCGACACGAACCGCGACCTTACGGGGAGCTTGAACGCAGCCAGGCGAAGCGCCTCCCGCGCCAAGTCTTCCGGAATTCCGTCCATCTCAAACAACATGGTGCCCGGCCGTACCACCGCCACCCATCCCTCCACATTACCTTTCCCCTTGCCCATACGAGTTTCCAAGGGCTTCTTTGTGATGGGCTTGTGCGGGAATACTCGCAGCCAGAGCCGCCCCCGTCGCTTGATGAAGCGGTTGATCGCGACTCGGCACGCTTCCAGCTGGGTATTGGTCACCCATCCGCGGCCCAACGATTGCAAGCCATACTCGCCATACGCGAGCGTGTTGCCCCGTTGCGCCACCCCTCGGCACGTACCGCGCTGCTGCTTGCGGTACTTCACTCGGCTAGGCATTAGCGGCATGGCTTCGCTCCTTTCGGACCCATGTCGGCCCCGCCTTCTCGTCCGGCTTGTGGCAGATCCAAACCTTCACGCCGATCTGCCCCGCAGGCGTCCGCGCCTCCGCAAATCCGTAGTCCACCAATTCCCGGAAGGTCTGCAACGGAACCTTTCCCATGTGTAAGCTCTCGCTCCGCGCCAGCTCTGCGCCACCCAGGCGGCCACTTACCCGAATCCGAATGCCCTCCACCCCACGCTCCATCGCCAGCTCAGCGGCCCGCCGCATCGCCCGCCGGAACGACACGCGCCGCTCCAACTGCGTGGCAATGCCCTCGGCAACTAACTGCGCGTTCCGGTCCGGATCCCGAACTTCCACCACGTCAATGAACACCTCGCGCCCGGTCATCTTGCGCAGATCTTGCTCCAGCTGCCCTTTGCGGTCCTCTCCCCGGCGACCGAAGATCAACCCCGGACGCGCTGCGTGGATCGTCAAGCGCACCATGTCCGCATGGCGCTCGATCACCGTCATCGCGATCGCGGCATCGTACAGCCGCTCTTTCACCCAGCGCCGAATGCGATCGTCCTCCACGGCAAACCGACCGTAGCTCTTCTTGTCGGCGAACCACCGCGACCGCCAGTCTTTATTGACGGTCACGCGGACCCCGATCGGATTGGCTTTCTGTCCCACCGTGCGCTCCTTTCCCGCGTGCGCTTACGCCGGTTCTCCAGTCACCACCACTCGGATGTGACTGAAGCGATGTCGGATCGGATGGGCGGCTCCGCGCGCCACCGGCCGCCACCGCTTGAGCCGCGGCCCATCGTCCACCACCGCCTCTTTGACCCGCAGGCTCTCGGAGTTCAAATGGTGATTGTTAATGGCGTTGGCCACGGCCGACCGCAACGTCTTACCGAGCCAGTACGCCGCCTTGCGATCGCTGAAGTCCAGCATCGCCAGCGCAACCGTGACGGGCTTGCCCTTCAGCGCCCGTGCTAAGTCGCGCGCCTTTCTGGGCGACAAACGCACAAACCTCGATGTCGCAACCACGTCCATTCCAAGGTCTCCCGATCGGCCGGCGTTCACCGGTGCAGACAAGGCGAAGCAGAATATACTATTCGCCCGCCGTTGGCAAGCCGCCGATCATTTCTGCGCGACGGCCTTGTCGGTCGCCAACCCGTGCTTGCGGAACGTCCGAGTGGGAGCAAATTCGCCCAACCGGTGTCCCACCATGTTCTCCGTGACGTACACCGACACGAACGTCTTGCCGTTGTGCACCAAAAACGTGTGCCCCACGAACTCCGGAATGATCATGGACCGGCGGGACCACGTCTTGATCTGACGCCGCTCTCCCGTCTGGTTCAACCGCTCCACCTTCCGGAGGAGATGCTCGTCGACGAACGGACCTTTTTTCAGCGAACGACCCACGGCTTATTTCCTCCGCTGCACGATGAATCGGCTGGAAGGCTTGCGCCGCCGCCGTGTCTTTTTGCCCTTCGTTTGCAATCCCCAAGGCGACACCGGGTGACCACCGCCCGAGGTCCGACCTTCCCCACCTCCCATCGGGTGGTCAATGGGGTTCATCGCCACCCCGCGCACCGTCGGCCGGATCCCTAGCCATCGCTTGCGTCCTGCTTTCCCGAGGGCGACGTTCTCGTGCTCGATGTTGCCGACCTGACCGACGGTGGCCATGCAAGCTTCGGGCACCTTGCGGATCTCGCCCGACGGTAAGCGCAAGTGTGCATACCCGCCCTCCCGGGCCAATAGCTGGCACGACTGCCCCGCGGCGCGCGCCAACTGTCCTCCCCCGCCCGGACGGAGTTCCACGTTGTGCACCGCCGTCCCCAGCGGAATTCGCGACAACGGCAACGCGTTACCGATGATGGGCTCGGCGTCCAGACCACTCATCACCGTGGCGCCGACTTGCAGTCCCTGGGGAGCCAAAATATACCGCTTCTCCCCATCCGCATAGTGGAGCAACGCCAAACGAGCCGAGCGGTTCGGATCGTACTCGATCGCCGCCACGCGCGCCGGAATCCCATGCTTATCACGGCGAAAATCCACAATGCGAATGAACCGTTTGTGGCCCCCGCCCCGATGCCGGACGGTGATCCGTCCATACATGTTCCGCCCCCCGCTCTTGCGCAGCGGGACAATCAAGGATCGTTCCGGCTCGGTCTTGGTGACCTCGTCGAACGCGGGCAGCACCGCAAACCGTTGTCCAGGCGTCACCGGTCGTCGTTTCTTCAGTGTCATAGGAACCTCACGTGATTTCGATCTTTTCGCCTTCTGCCAACGTCACGATGGCGCGCTTCTGCGCCGCCGTGCGGCCGGGTCGCCAGGTCCGCCCCCGTTTCCACTTTCCCTTCCGCCACATCGTGCGCACGTTGGTCACGTGCACGCGGAACAACTGTTCCACCGCACGTCGAATCTCCGGCTTGTTCGCGTGGGGTGCCACTTCAAACACGTACTGCCGCTGCTCGCGCAGTTTGGTGCCTTTCTCAGTTATCAACATCCGACGAATAATTTCCTCGGGGGTCTTCATGACTCGACCGCCTTCCCAGCCGTGACCTCACCACAACGCTCTGCCAACACATCCATGGCCGCCCGTGTGGCCACGATGTGTCCGTATTTCAGGACGGTGTACGCGTCCAACTCCCGTGCGGTGACCACCGCCACCCTCGGGAGATTCCGAGCGGCGCGTACCAACGCCGGCTGCGGCGACTCCACCACGAACAAACAACTCTCGCCCAGGCCCAACGCCGATTGCATGGCCGCGACGTGCCGCGTTTTGGGCTCCGGCAATTCAACGGAATCCAACACCACCACGTCCCCTGCGGCCACGCGAGAGCTCCAGGCCCGCGCAAAGGCCAACCGCGCCATCTTGCGCGGAACCTCCACCGTGTAGTCCCGCGGATGAGGCCCGTGAGCCACGCCGCCCCCGCGCCAAATTGGTGACCTCCGATACCCCGCGCGCGCGCGACCGGTCCCTTTTTGCCGCCAAGGCTTCCGGTTGCTCCCAGCCACCTCGCCCTTGCCCCGCGTGTTGTGCGTCCCCGCACGACATGCGGCCAGGTGCGCTACCACCACCTGGTGGAGCGCCGCGTCGCCTCGATCCAACACCAGCCGATCGTCGGGCCACTCGTACTGGCCGACGACCTCGCCCTTCATGTTCCGAATCGCCAACGTGCTCATCGCTTACCTATTTCGATTTCTTTAGCGACCGCCGAACCAACACGACCCCACCCACGGGTCCCGGCACCGCGCCGCGCACCACCAGCAGGCTATCCTCGGGCCGCACGTCCAACGCCTGCAAATGTGGAATGGTGACCCTCACGTGCCCCATGTGTCCAGGCATCCGCTTGTTCTTGAGAATGCGCCCCGGATGCTCACGCATTCCCACCGAGCCCGGCCGGCGATGCATCGTGTGGCCGTGGGACGCTGGTTGGCCCGCCATCCCATGCCGCTTCATGACCCCTTGGAACCCACGCCCCTTGGTCACGCCGATCACATCCACGTAGCTGCCCTTCTCGAACATCGCCACCGTGACTTGATCGCCGGGCTTGGGATCTTCGCCGGGGTCCAACCGCACCTCCCGCAATACTCGAAACACGCGGTCGGGATGCCCCCACCGCTTGAGGTGCCCCAGCTCGGGTCGCGTGTCGCGACGCCGACGCGGCGTTCGTGGGTCGAAGCCAAGCTGGACCGCTTCGTAGCCGTCGGTCTCCGCCCGCTTGCGTTGAACGACCCAGCAAGGGCCGGCCTGCAAGACGGTCACGGCCACCTGACGGCCGTCCGCGTCGAACACGCGCGTCATCCCGATTTTCCGTGCAAGGATCGCGTTCATAAGCTCACACCTTGATCGTGATGTCTACGCCGGCCGGCAAGTTCAGCTTTTTCAGCTCGTCCACCGTCTTGGCGTTGGGCTCGATGATGTCCACGATCCGCTTGTGGGTGCGGATCTCGAACTGGTCCATGGACTTCTTATCCGCATGCACGCTGCGGTTCACCGAAAACCGCTCATGCCGGGTCGGCAACGGGATCGGCCCTGCGACGCGCGCACCCGTCCGTTTGGCGGTCTCCACAATGTCCGCCGCGGACTGGTCGAGCACGCGGGGATCATAGGCACGAAGCCGAATTCGAATGCGTGGTCGTTTCATGACACCCTCACTACCGATTGATGACCGCCGCCTGCAGTTCTGCAGGCACAACGTCGAACGACTTGGGTTGCATGGAGTGCGTGGCGCGCCCCCGGGTCAGCGACCGCAGGGTGGTGGCGTACCCGAACAACTCTCGCAGGGGAACCTCGGCCTGGATCACCTGCATGGAGTCCCGCGCCTCGAGGTGGCGAACCCGGCCCCGCCGTCCGGTAAGGTCGGTGAGTACATCGCCGAGGTGCGCCTCTGGACAGTAAATCTCTAGGGACATGATCGGCTCCAATAACACCGGGGCCGCCGCTTGGAGCGCCTGGCGGGTCGCCAAGGTGGCCGCTGCCCGAAACGCGGTTTCCGTGGACTCCCCTTCGCGCCATGCGCCATCCACCACGTTCACATCCACATCCACTAGCGGGTAGCTGGCCAGCACGCCCGTCATCAATGCGTCCACCATGCCCGCTTCCACCGCCTCGTGAAAGATCTCCGGAATCTTGCGCTCGTCCGCCGTGATCCGCGTTTGGTTGCCCGTGCCCCGTTCGCGCGGGGCCACCTCCACCACGACTTCCGCGAATTGCATGGATCCAGCGATTTCACGCTGAAACCGATGAGCACCGCGGGCAGCACTCGTGATCGTCTCCCGATACGACACCATCGGGGCGCCCGCATTGGCCTGCACGCGAAATTCTCGAGCCAAACGGTCCAACACGATCTCCAAATGGAGCTCCCCCATCCCCGACAGGATCAATTGGCCCGTTTCCGGATCGGTGCCGAGGCGGAGCGTAGGATCTTCATCAGCCAACGTGCGAAGGGCCTGTTCCAGCTCCGGACGATCGGCCTGAGTCTTCGGCTCCACGGCCATGGAAATCACCGGTTCCGGGAACGTGATTCGCTCGAGCAAAATGGGGTGCGATTCCGCGCACAACGTGTCCCCCGTGGCTGCCAACTTCATACCGAGCAGCCCCCCGATATCGCCCGCATGCAGTTCTTCGACATCTTCGCGGCGGTTGGCGTGAAGCCATACAAGTCGTTGAACACGTTCCCGACGCTTCGTGCGTGGGTGGTAAACGTTCTGCCCCTTCTTCAGCACCCCCGAGTACACGCGCACATAGGCCAAGCGCCCCACATACGGATCCGCCGCAATCTTGAACACGAGCGCCGCCAACGGCTCGCGGTCGTCCGCCTTGCGCTCCACAATCGCCCCCGTCTTGGGATGGTGCCCACGAATCGGCGGAATATCCAAGGGCGACGGCAAATAGTCCACCACGGCGTCCAGCAGCGGTTGGATCCCTTTGTTCTTTAAGGCACTTCCACACAACACCGGGAGAAGCCGTCCGGCAATGGTCGCCCTCCGCAACCCCTGGCGAAGCACGTCCGCCGGCAAATCTGGATCTTCCAGGTAATGTGCCAACGTGGCCTCGTCTGCCTCCGCTACCGTCTCGCACAAGCGGGACCGCGCTTCCTCGACCGCATCGCGCAGTTCCACCGGAACTTCCGACTCGATCACACGAGCGCCTTGCACCGACTCGTCAAATTCGAGCGCGCGCCGTTCCACCAGGTCCAGGACCCCCCGAAACTCCGCCTCGCTCCCCCATGGCAACTGGAGCACCGCCGGCCGAGCCCCTAAGCGTTCGCGCAAGCTTTGGACCACAAACTCGAAATTCGCACCCTTACGGTCCATCTTGTTCACCAACGCGATGCAGGGCACCCCGTACTGACGGGCCTGTCGCCAAACCGTTTCGGACTGGGGCTGTACGCCGGCGACACCACAGAACACGCCGATGGCACCATCCAGGACCCGAAGGGATCGCTGTACCTCCACCGTGAAATCCACATGCCCCGGCGTGTCGATCAAATTGATCCGATGGTGGCGCCACTGCACGGAGGTCGCCGCGCTGGTGATGGTGATCCCGCGCTCTTGTTCCTGGATCATCCAGTCCATTACCGTGTTGCCTTCGTGAACCTCGCCCATTCGGTGCACCCGCCCGGTGTAGAACAAAATCCGTTCCGACACCGTGGTCTTCCCCGCGTCGATATGCGCTACGATACCGATGTTGCGGACCTGAGAAAGCGGAATGGTCCTCCCCGTGCCGGCACTGGGCGGCGCGGCGTCGCTTCGTTCGACTGGACGATGTTCCGCCACGGTGGTCATCGCAACGTCCGTACTCGGTTCACCATCGGTAATGGGCGAACGCTTTGTTCGCTTGGGCCATCTTATGCGTGTCTTCGCGCTTCTTGATCGCGGAGCCTGTGTTGTTGTAGGCATCCAAAATTTCCATCGCCAGCGCCCGAGTCATGGGCACACCCTTGCGCGCGTCGGCGAACATCCGGATCCAGCGCAGCGCCAGCGAAGTCTGTCGATGCTCCGGTACCTCCACCGGCACCTGATACGTGGCCCCCCCCACGCGGCGGGACTTGACTTCCAACTTGGGTTTCACGTTCTCCACTGCCTGGGTCAAGGTCTCCAGCGGCGATTTATCGGGTACTTTTTCCCGAAGAACGTCCAGCGCCCCGTACACGACCCGCTCCGCGACGGATTTCTTCCCGCGCCGCATGACCGTATTGATCAAGCGCGCCACGAGTTCACTCTGGTATTTCACGTCCGGGGTCACCGGACGCCGCTCTGCTCTCCGACGTCGTGCCATGTTGGCTCCGTGTCCTTAGGATTTCGCTTCAACCGCCTTGGGCCGCTTCGCTCCGTACTTCGACCGCCCCTGCCGCCGGTTCTCCACGCCCGCCGCGTCCAGCACGCCGCGAATGATATGGTACCGGACCCCCGGGAGGTCTTTCACACGACCTCCGCGCACCAGCACCATGCTGTGCTCTTGGAGGTTGTGTCCCTCGCCCGGGATGTAGGCGGTCACTTCGTACCCGTTCGTCAACCGCACACGGGCAATTTTGCGCAACGCGGAGTTCGGCTTCTTCGGGGTCATCGTCTTGACCACCAAACACACCCCGCGACGCTGCGGACACCCAGTCAGCGCCGGAGATTTGCTCTTCTGGCGCACAGGACGCCGCCCCAGACGTACCAATTGATTGATCGTTGGCATACGAACTTCCTTCGCTGGCAAAACCTTTATTCTACCAGCTCCGCCGCTGGCTGCAAGATCAGCTCTCCACGTCGTCCTCTTGCATCGCCGACGCCAACATCGCGGCATCCGGTGCAGCGGCCTGGAGTCGGTCTCCCAGGAGCTCTTCCACCGGAATCGGCTCGGCCAGCGGAACCAGTTTGATGTGTCGGTACATCGGAAACCCTGTGCCCGCAGGGATCAAGTGACCGAGGATCACGTTCTCCTTGAAGCCCCGCAGGTAATCGCGCCGGCCGAGCGTCGCCGCGTCGGCCAACACCCGCGTGGTGTCCTGGAAGGACGCCGCGGAGATGAAACTCTCAGTTTCCAATGCCGCTTTCGTGATCCCCAACAACACCGGTTGTGCCTCGGCCGGTCGCTTGCCTTCCGCGATCGCTTTTCGGTTGACCTCTTGGAAGTAATGTTTCTCGACCAGCTCGCCCCACAAGAATTCCGTGTCGCCCGGGTCGGTGATTCGGACCTTGCGGAGCATCTGCCGCACAATGATCTCGATGTGCTTGTCGTTGATCTCGACGCCCTGCAAGCGATACACCTCTTGAATCTCGTTGAGCAGATATTCCTGCAGCGCTTGCGGACCGCAGATGTCCAAAATCTCCTGAGGGACAATCGGACCCTCGGTGAGCTGCTGGCCCTTCTTCACTCGATCCCCTTTGAAGACCACGATGTGCTTGCCCATCGGGATCAAGTGTTCCTCCTCATCGCCGGTCACCAGGTACCGAACGATCAAGCGACGCTTCCCGCGAACCGTCCCCGCGAAGTCCACAATCCCATCAATCCGAGCGATCTCCGCCGCGTCCTTCGGCTTGCGCGCTTCGAACAATTCGGCCACTCGCGGCAGACCGCCCGTGATGTCGCGAGTGCGAACAACTTTCCGCGGAGTCTTCGCCATCATCGCCCCCGCCGCGACCTTCTGGCCCGGAGCCACCGTCACGTGGGCGCCGGCCGGAATCGGATAGCTCCCCAAAACTGGTGAGGCGGGATCCGGCGATTCTCGGACGACGATTTGCGGGTGCAAATCTTCCTTGTGCTCGATGACCACGGTTTCTTCAGCCCCGGTGGTTTCGTTCTTCTCGCGGCGGAAGGTGACACCTTCCACAAAGTCCTTGAACTCCACGTACCCGCTGTGCTCGGACAAGATCGGCACGCTGTACGGGTCCCACTTGACGATGACTTGACCCTTCCGGACCCGCGCACCGTCCGACACGCTGATCACTGCCCCGATCACCGGAGTGTGGTGCTCCAACTCTCGTCCGCTCTCGTCGTAGACCACGAGTGCGCCGTTCTTGTTGAGCACCACAAACCGCTCTTGCTCGCGGCCGTCTACGACCTCCACCGTGCGGACCGTGCGCAGACCCTGATATTGCAACACCCCATCGTGCTTCACCGCGATCTGCGGCTGTTTGAACACGGAGCTGGCCGTCCCGCCGATGTGGAACGTCCGCATCGTGAGCTGCGTCCCCGGCTCGCCGATGGACTGCGCCGCGATGATGCCGACCGATTCGCCCAGCTGGGCCGGACGGTTCGTCGCGAGGTTGCGCCCGTAACAGCGTGCACACACCCCGCGCGCCGACTCGCAGGTCAACACGCTG
>Ga0272449_1004313_pt1 | contig 11620 bp, 11 predicted proteins | sample YNPCB0241_FD_198679 | JGI IMG/M metagenome (GOLD analysis project Ga0272449, IMG submission 198679) | Hot spring sediment microbial communities from Yellowstone National Park, WY, United States - YNP-CB-024-1 | ecosystem: Environmental > Aquatic > Thermal springs > Hot (42-90C) > Sediment...
CGCCTCCCGGAGGCGCCCGAGGAGGAAGGGGAGCCCGAACCCTGAGCCCGTCCCGAATCGTTCGTGTGGTATCTTAGAGGCGGGTTCGGTCGTCGTTCTCCCGGTGCGCTTCCGGGCCGGGGAGCATGACGGATAAGGGGTTCCGGCATGCGGCGCCTCTTCCGATCCTCGTCCTCTGTCCTCGGAGCATTCCTCCTCGCGCGCTTGCCCGCTTTGATCTAGCTCGGTTTCAATCCCACGCTGGTTCGATTGAGGCTTGCGGAAGAGCACAAGCTTGGGACCTATCATGCGCAGTTTCAATCCCACGCTGGTTCGATTGAGGCTCGGGGGGCAACTCGATGCACCCCCACGGCGTCGGCGTGTTTCAATCCCACGCTGGTTCGATTGAGGCCAGCCACCAGGACCCGGTCCTCAGCAACGCCATCGGCAGTTTCAATCCCACGCTGGTTCGATTGAGGCTTTTCTCCCCGAGGGGGCGGAGGCGCTGCCCCTCTGGGGTTTCAATCCCACGCTGGTTCGATTGAGGCCAGAAGGCCCACAGCAGGGCCATCAGGCGCGGGTGCTGTTTCAATCCCACGCTGGTTCGATTGAGGCCCAGCGACGGTGCCGGCCGGCCGGGGGAGGGGGTGGAGTTTCAATCCCACGCTGGTTCGATTGAGGCGGTTGGGTAGATGGGCTTTGCTTCGAATGCTGGAGCGGTTTCAATCCCACGCTGGTTCGATTGAGGCTCCATTCTACTTCAGCGTTCCACGTAGTCAAGTCCCCGTTTCAATCCCACGCTGGTTCGATTGAGGCTAACGCTCGGTTCGGGCTAATCGAGGAAGCTTTACTTGTTTCAATCCCACGCTGGTTCGATTGAGGCTTATTATATCGCCTGCATATGCTGCTCGATCAGTCGGGTTTCAATCCCACGCTGGTTCGATTGAGGCGGCCAGAGTCAAAACCCGAGAAGCAGCCTGTGCAGCGTTTTAATCCCACGCTGGTTCGATTGAGGCCCGTATGCAACTCGCTCTGCATCAACGTTTCTCCGCAGTTTCAATCCCACGCTGGTTCGATTGAGGCTGGGGCAATCCACTGTCCCGGGGCTGATTTGTTTTCGTTTCAATCCCACGCTGGTTCGATTGAGGCTATGCGGGTCCTCGCGGACACGATTCGCCCCATCCATGTTTCAATCCCACGCTGGTTCGATTGAGGCATTATAGCCACCTTTCCCCCTTTGTCAAGGGGTTTTGTTTCAATCCCACGCTGGTTCGATTGAGGCATATCACGGCAGGCGCGCGGGTTCATCTTCGGAGGCGTTTCAATCCCACGCTGGTTCGATTGAGGCCCGCTGGCCGTTTGGACAAGCCAAACCAGGAACCCCCGTTTCAATCCCACGCTGGTTCGATTGAGGCCGGCGAATCCGGGCGTCCGCCCGGGTGCCCCGACCGCAGTTTCAATCCCACGCTGGTTCGATTGAGGCTGGATTACCAGAAGGAGGAAGCGGAAACCCTCCTGTTTAGTTTCAATCCCACGCTGGTTCGATTGAGGCCTGGATGATCTGGCCGAAGCCAGCGTTCGAACGTTTATACGTTTCAATCCCACGCTGGTTCGATTGAGGCAACAGTTGGGGGATTTCATCAATGAAGAAGTGCCAGGTTTCAATCCCACGCTGGTTCGATTGAGGCGCTGTGTAATTGAGTGTGTCTGGATCCCCCTTTCTCTGCGTTTCAATCCCACGCTGGTTCGATTGAGGCCCAGATCTGCAGGCCCGTCAGTCCCGCGTGCCCCCGTTTCAATCCCACGCTGGTTCGATTGAGGCCGCGGTTGAAAACACAAAAGTCAACTTGTCCTTAAGTGTTTCAATCCCACGCTGGTTCGATTGAGGCTTCGAGCGGAACCCCAGGATCGTTGTTTCGGTGTTGTTTCAATCCCACGCTGGTTCGATTGAGGCCTCCGAGCTTGCTCATATCCACCTCCAAAAAACAAGGTTTCAATCCCACGCTGGTTCGATTGAGGCCCCGACCTGCGCGGTGATGGTGGTGGCGGCGTCCGCGGGTTTCAATCCCACGCTGGTTCGATTGAGGCCACCGGACGTGACATGAACCTGTCCGGGGCGCTCACGTTTCAATCCCACGCTGGTTCGATTGAGGCCCAGACCGCGATCCCGGCCAGGATCGCGACCGGGATCGGTTTCAATCCCACGCTGGTTCGATTGAGGCAGGTCCCGCTCTCCTCCACCCCGATCCGCCACGCCCGTTTCAATCCCACGCTGGTTCGATTGAGGCTGGGAGCACTATGCGATGGAGGAGCTGCTCGCGGAGGCGGTTTCAATCCCACGCTGGTTCGATTGAGGCCGGGCGGGAGCCGCAGGAGTGGCCCGTCTCCATCCGCGTTTCAATCCCACGCTGGTTCGATTGAGGCGGACGATGAGATCCAGGACGTCCTGGACCGCTTCCGCGGTTTCAATCCCACGCTGGTTCGATTGAGGCCTGTCACCGCTGCGGGCAGTGGGTTCCATATCGCCACTGTTTCAATCCCACGCTGGTTCGATTGAGGCGCCCAGTCCACCCCAGCCCACCCCCCGCTGCGGAACAGTTTCAATCCCACGCTGGTTCGATTGAGGCGGGGAGCCGGGGCGGGGAGCCATGGAAATTCAAACTCGTTTCAATCCCACGCTGGTTCGATTGAGGCCATGAGGATCGGGCTGGCCTGGATGAACTCCAGGATGGTTTCAATCCCACGCTGGTTCGATTGAGGCATCCGCTTCCAGAACCGCGCGCCGACTATATCTCCTGGTTTCAATCCCACGCTGGTTCGATTGAGGCCAAAGATCGCATTTTACCGGGATGTCTTTGAGCACTACAGTTTCAATCCCACGCTGGTTCGATTGAGGCTTCAATGAGATCATTCGTGTTGTTCACCATCGTAACACGTTTCAATCCCACGCTGGTTCGATTGAGGCGGAGAGCGCTTCAAGAATGATCTCTTCGAAGTAAGCGTTTCAATCCCACGCTGGTTCGATTGAGGCGCGTGTTCGGGTCAGGAAAGTCGAGGTTGCTCATAATGTGTTTCAATCCCACGCTGGTTCGATTGAGGCGCGTTGAAGAGATCGATCGGCGGCGGGCCAACTCGAAGTTTCAATCCCACGCTGGTTCGATTGAGGCCTGAGCAGATTGTGCGGAAGTTTCAGGCGCGGATCGCTCGTTTCAATCCCACGCTGGTTCGATTGAGGCGGCCATATCACTCCACCTGAAACTGCACCCTGAGATAGTTTCAATCCCACGCTGGTTCGATTGAGGCGTGTGGGAACTGCAAACGTGCAGTTTGTGCTTTGTGTTTCAATCCCACGCTGGTTCGATTGAGGTTGGATCGATCACCACCAGCCGGCTCACCGGAAGCAGCGTTTCAATCCCACGCTGGTTCGATTGAGGCCGCCTCAACGAGTACGGAACACGGATCGACGATCTCTTGTTTCAATCCCACGCTGGTTCGATTGAGGCTCCGCCACCGCATCCACAGAGGGATGGGGAGGAAAGTGGTTTCAATCCCACGCTGGTTCGATTGAGGCCGGGCGGCGGAGTCCGGGAAGAGGGCCACGAAGCGTTTCAATCCCACGCTGGTTCGATTGAGGCCCTGGAGGACGCGGAGCGCTTCATGCTTCGCGTGCGTTTCAATCCCACGCTGGTTCGATTGAGGCTCGTCTGCGGCATGTTGCCCGTGGCGAAGTTGAAGCAGAGTTTCAATCCCACGCTGGTTCGATTGAGGCAGGAGCACATCCGGGAGCAGGACCTGGGTTGCGTGTTTGTTTCAATCCCACGCTGGTTCGATTGAGGCGTTACCCTGAGCGCGCTGGGTGTGCCCTACGATGATCGTTTCAATCCCACGCTGGTTCGATTGAGGCTTGGCAACATCGCACAGGCCGTGGTGAACAGCCTCCAGCGTTTCAATCCCACGCTGGTTCGATTGAGGCAACGCCCATCACCGACCCGGTTCGCCAGTTCGTTACGAGTTTCAATCCCACGCTGGTTCGATTGAGGCCCGTTTTCAATGCTTCCTCCTCTTCCATATCGCACGAAGTTTCAATCCCACGCTGGTTCGATTGAGGCTACCTCCTCTTCCTCCTCCCCGGCAATCGCAAGATATCGTTTCAATCCCACGCTGGTTCGATTGAGGCTCTGCAGAAAGCGATCCCGATCCGGCTTCGCGATGAGCGTTTCAATCCCACGCTGGTTCGATTGAGGCAGGTTGAGAACAACCTTCAGCCAGGAAACCAGAGCGTCCGCGTTTCAATCCCACGCTGGTTCGATTGAGGCGATCTTGATACCGATACCATTTCTGGCATCGGTCACGTTTCAATCCCACGCTGGTTCGATTGAGGCCTACTGGCCCGCGATCATGCGCGAGTGGGAGAAGATCAGTTTCAATCCCACGCTGGTTCGATTGAGGCCCCTCTCCGAACAGATCGGAGGCGGCCAGGTAGATGGCCGTTTCAATCCCACGCTGGTTCGATTGAGGCATCTTACCGACACACTCAACTACGTAACGCAAGAACTCGTTTCAATCCCACGCTGGTTCGATTGAGGCCCAAAGAACTGCTCCGACTCTTTCGTTCCCGGAAGGGTTTCAATCCCACGCTGGTTCGATTGAGGCCGTTACAACACGATCGCGGCGCAGGAGCTGCTGAGCCTGTTTCAATCCCACGCTGGTTCGATTGAGGCCCGTTCCGATGAACGCTATCGGGCCTTCATCTGGTTCAGTTTCAATCCCACGCTGGTTCGATTGAGGCTGAGAGAGAATGGACGAACGAAGGCCGTTCCTCCAGCGTTTCAATCCCACGCTGGTTCGATTGAGGCCCCAAGCGCTACCAGTATCGCTATCTGATTCGAGCTCGTTTCAATCCCACGCTGGTTCGATTGAGGCTCCGTAGTAGGTTTCCCGCCAGCCCGAGGGAATTGCCGTTTCAATCCCACGCTGGTTCGATTGAGGCTCATCGAAAACGTCGGGACCCTCCCCGGGGAGGTGGGTTTCAATCCCACGCTGGTTCGATTGAGGCCGCCGTATCTTCGCTCGGCGAAGCGCGGGAGGGTTTGGTTTCAATCCCACGCTGGTTCGATTGAGGCCGGCCAAACTCGGAGAGGGCCAGCCGAACAAACCGCTGTTTCAATCCCACGCTGGTTCGATTGAGGCCCGCACACTTCGAAGAACTCATTCTCGAAGCGCTTGCAGTTTCAATCCCACGCTGGTTCGATTGAGGCTTAGGCTACGGATTTTATCCACCACCCAGAGCGCAACGTTTCAATCCCACGCTGGTTCGATTGAGGCCGGGCAGGCTTTCCGGCTCCCTCGCCTCCGCCTTCCGGTTTCAATCCCACGCTGGTTCGATTGAGGCCCGAACTGATAGCCGCGGGTCCTCAGGATGTTCCGGAGTTTCAATCCCACGCTGGTTCGATTGAGGCGGGTCTCCGGTCAGCGTAACCTGCTTCTGCTCTACCGGTTTCAATCCCACGCTGGTTCGATTGAGGCGATCTACACGGATCACCCGCAGGCAATAACCAAGAGCGTTTCAATCCCACGCTGGTTCGATTGAGGCGCTGGCGTTCACCCGCGGCATCTCAACCTCCTGCCAAGTTTCAATCCCACGCTGGTTCGATTGAGGCGCGAGGACATAGTTTGTCTGCGATCCACCCAGCAGCATGGTTTCAATCCCACGCTGGTTCGATTGAGGCAGGAGGTGCGGGTGCGGGCGGAGGGGGCAAGGGTCCGCGTTTCAATCCCACGCTGGTTCGATTGAGGCCCCGCGCCGCGGACCGCAGGCCCTGAGGGCCGTGAAGAGTTTCAATCCCACGCTGGTTCGATTGAGGCCACCTTCCCCCGTTGTGATCGGGGAACAGGAGGCGGTCGTTTCAATCCCACGCTGGTTCGATTGAGGCCGGGACAAGATCGCCGAGCTGGTGCAGGGCGTGATCCGTTTCAATCCCACGCTGGTTCGATTGAGGCCACTCCAGCCGCAGGAGGATAAGCGATGCCGGACGCGGTTTCAATCCCACGCTGGTTCGATTGAGGCCTAAACAGCCTGCTGTTTCGCTGAGAAAAGAGAGCGTTGTTTCAATCCCACGCTGGTTCGATTGAGGCGTCGCCACGGTGGTATCGGCCTCCCACTCCACGACCGTTTCAATCCCACGCTGGTTCGATTGAGGCCGCTGACCGGAGACCCCGGCGGCGTCATCGTGACCGGTTTCAATCCCACGCTGGTTCGATTGAGGCGGCTCTGGAGCTGGCCCGCAAGCTGATGCCGATCATAGTTTCAATCCCACGCTGGTTCGATTGAGGCGGATCTCAAACGAGCTGCCAGCGGAAAGTGTGACAGGTTTCAATCCCACGCTGGTTCGATTGAGGCCCCCGCCTGTGGTTTTTACGTTGAGTTCGTCGTTGGCGTTTCAATCCCACGCTGGTTCGATTGAGGCACCTGTGGTTTGCCCTCCGCCAGAGCGGGATTGTGGAGTTTCAATCCCACGCTGGTTCGATTGAGGCGGTCATTGATCAGGCTACCCGGACCATCGAGAACGTGTTTCAATCCCACGCTGGTTCGATTGAGGCACAGGAGGCGGTCCGGCTGGCGAAAGAGCTTCTTCTGGTTTCAATCCCACGCTGGTTCGATTGAGGCTGATCGGAGGAGGGAACGAGTGGCTGTGGCGCAACGTGGTTTCAATCCCACGCTGGTTCGATTGAGGCGCGGCTGCGGAACGGGGAGCCGGTCCGCGCGCGGGGTTTCAATCCCACGCTGGTTCGATTGAGGCACCGGATGGCCGCTAATGTAGAAATGCCAGCCATTTTGGTTTCAATCCCACGCTGGTTCGATTGAGGCCGAAAATGGGGTTCTACGGCTCCCGTAAGGACTATCGTGTTTCAATCCCACGCTGGTTCGATTGAGGCGGTCCCGAGTCCTGGCAGGTCGATTCGCACAGCGATGAGTTTCAATCCCACGCTGGTTCGATTGAGGCCTCGACGAAGTCCACAACCGCCGAAAAACCGTAGAGTGTTTCAATCCCACGCTGGTTCGATTGAGGCGTGGCCGGGTCCACGCCCTCAGCGGTCTGGAACAGCACGGTTTCAATCCCACGCTGGTTCGATTGAGGCGATCTTCCACCGCTTGCAGGGCATCGAGCTGCTGCCTGGTTTCAATCCCACGCTGGTTCGATTGAGGCGCACAATGGAAAATTAAAGATTTCGGCATCCGATGTTGTTTCAATCCCACGCTGGTTCGATTGAGGCGACACTGGAAAGAAGATCACGTTTTTCCGTGTGAACGGTTTCAATCCCACGCTGGTTCGATTGAGGCGTCCAGGCGTCGCCCGTGAACGGGCTCTGGCTCAGGAGTTTCAATCCCACGCTGGTTCGATTGAGGCCCTGGATGGCCAGATGGCTCGAGGGCGGGTATAATGGTTTCAATCCCACGCTGGTTCGATTGAGGCCTGGTCCGCCGCTCCGGCCGATACGACTACCGCATTGGTTTCAATCCCACGCTGGTTCGATTGAGGCCGCCTTCCGGATCCGCGCCGATGAGCGCGTTTTCATCTGGTTTCAATCCCACGCTGGTTCGATTGAGGCGATCCTCTCCCCAAACTCCAGCAGGAGGATGAGAAAAGTTTCAATCCCACGCTGGTTCGATTGAGGCCCTCGAACTCGCCGCGTTTATGGAGCCGACCGAAGTAGGTTTCAATCCCACGCTGGTTCGATTGAGGCTGAACATCCCGCTGGGCCAGGCGGTGGCCCTTTTCTATGGTTTCAATCCCACGCTGGTTCGATTGAGGCGGGCCTGGAGTGCCGGATCTTCGTGCAGCAGAAGACAAGTTTCAATCCCACGCTGGTTCGATTGAGGCCCCGCCTTATTGATCGCGCAATTCCCTTCTTTGAAGGGTTTCAATCCCACGCTGGTTCGATTGAGGCATGAGGGGGATGCTGAATGTGTTGATACAATCGTAGAGTTTCAATCCCACGCTGGTTCGATTGAGGCCCACAGCCCGTTGCCAGATGTTTGTGATGAGATGCACGTTTCAATCCCACGCTGGTTCGATTGAGGCGATCCTCTCCCCAAACTCCAGCAGGAGGATGAGAAAAGTTTCAATCCCACGCTGGTTCGATTGAGGCCCTCGAACTCGCCGCGTTTATGGAGCCGACCGAAGTAGGTTTCAATCCCACGCTGGTTCGATTGAGGCTGAACATCCCGCTGGGCCAGGCGGTGGCCCTTTTCTATGGTTTCAATCCCACGCTGGTTCGATTGAGGCGGGCCTGGAGTGCCGGATCTTCGTGCAGCAGAAGACAAGTTTCAATCCCACGCTGGTTCGATTGAGGCCCCGCCTTATTGATCGCGCAATTCCCTTCTTTGAAGGGTTTCAATCCCACGCTGGTTCGATTGAGGCATGAGGGGGATGCTGAATGTGTTGATACAATCGTAGAGTTTCAATCCCACGCTGGTTCGATTGAGGCCCACAGCCCGTTGCCAGATGTTTGTGATGAGATGCACGTTTCAATCCCACGCTGGTTCGATTGAGGCCCAACCCGGTGACCGTCACCGTCCACACCCCCACGGGTTTCAATCCCACGCTGGTTCGATTGAGGCGGATGCGCGCGCGGGGGAACTGCAAACGTGCAATTTGGTTTCAATCCCACGCTGGTTCGATTGAGGCGGCCGTGGGCCTGGCCGTGGTGCTGTTCCAGGCCCGGTTTCAATCCCACGCTGGTTCGATTGAGGCCGGACGCATTCTCGAGATCACGTTTCTGCTGATCCTGGGTTTCAATCCCACGCTGGTTCGATTGAGGCGAGGATAACGATGGTCGAAATTGCCCACTACTCCGAGTTTCAATCCCACGCTGGTTCGATTGAGGCTGGCCCAGCGGGATGTTCACATCGGCCGGGATCATCGGTTTCAATCCCACGCTGGTTCGATTGAGGCCGCCGAACGGGGCGAAGGCCTATTCGGTTTTAAAGCCAGGTTTCAATCCCACGCTGGTTCGATTGAGGCGACCATCCCTGCGCGCATTCTTACCGAGCCCGCCCTGGTTTCAATCCCACGCTGGTTCGATTGAGGCTAGACCCGAAGCGGCAGGGCGGGGTTGGCCACGACGTGTTTCAATCCCACGCTGGTTCGATTGAGGCTTTTCCCGCACGCGGAAGAGGCCCTGCGGGCTCATCGTTTCAATCCCACGCTGGTTCGATTGAGGCGGCCCGAAACCTACCGTAACCTTCCGGCTACCTTTAGGTTTCAATCCCACGCTGGTTCGATTGAGGCATAAGCTTGCGAAGCCTTTTATGCACCTCGTCCACCGAGTTTCAATCCCACGCTGGTTCGATTGAGGCCGCCCCCGCCTGAGAAACATAGATCGCGCGTACCTGTTTCAATCCCACGCTGGTTCGATTGAGGCGCCGACTCCCTCCCCAACCCCCACGCCTGTCCCGCTCGTTTCAATCCCACGCTGGTTCGATTGAGGCTCCCGTCGGTCTCGTGCCTGTGGTTCCCTCCTTCCGGTTTCAATCCCACGCTGGTTCGATTGAGGCCGGGAAAGGCTCCGCGAAGTAGTTGACGAAGTAACCTTGTTTCAATCCCACGCTGGTTCGATTGAGGCTTGGTCCCGCTATCACCGCGGCCAATTTGGCGAGCTCCGTTTCAATCCCACGCTGGTTCGATTGAGGCTAGTTATGGTTCGTTTAATACAAATCTGTTTTTTGAGTTTCAATCCCACGCTGGTTCGATTGAGGCCAGATCTCCTTCGCTCCGTCCCGTTTCAGCGCCAACGTTTCAATCCCACGCTGGTTCGATTGAGGCAAGATGGCGTGGGGGCCGACGAAGACGTCGCTGAACGTTTCAATCCCACGCTGGTTCGATTGAGGCCGCTGGTTAAAAACCTTATAGGTCCCCGTTCCGGCTAAGTTTCAATCCCACGCTGGTTCGATTGAGGCCAGGCTACTTCATTAATGGGCATTTGTGCATGAATGTTTCAATCCCACGCTGGTTCGATTGAGGCGGAGTTTTTCACGGAAGATGAACACGAGAAAGTTGGGTTTCAATCCCACGCTGGTTCGATTGAGGCATTTTAGCCTACTCCCGCGCGGTAGTAAAGCGCTCGGTTTCAATCCCACGCTGGTTCGATTGAGGCCTAATGGTTTGGGTTAGGTTAGCCTAATGGTTTGCGTTGTTTCAATCCCACGCTGGTTCGATTGAGGCGGAAGTGATCTTTCCGCTTCCGCTCCCGCTTCGAGAGTTTCAATCCCACGCTGGTTCGATTGAGGCAATTCCGTGGTGGAAGAACTCTGGTTTCGCGATTGAGTTTCAATCCCACGCTGGTTCGATTGAGGCGGGTGGGGGATCCCGAAGCTCAAGATCTTGCAGACTGGTTTCAATCCCACGCTGGTTCGATTGAGGCAAGCAGGTGTAGATTTTGCGAAAACAATTGCCCAAATTAGTTTCAATCCCACGCTGGTTCGATTGAGGCTCCGTTCGAATGGAGCCAGACCGGTGTGGTGCTGGGTTTCAATCCCACGCTGGTTCGATTGAGGCTCATGTTCATACACAAATGTCCATTGATCAGATAGCGTTTCAATCCCACGCTGGTTCGATTGAGGCGTGGGATGATCGTAGATCAGGAACAGGCGGGAGTAGCGGTTTCAATCCCACGCTGGTTCGATTGAGGCCCGCCGCATCCGGCTGGAGTAGTCCCAGCCGAACAGTGTTTCAATCCCACGCTGGTTCGATTGAGGCACGCTGCCGTGTTCTGCACGTCAAAGTAGAGGATGCCCGTTTCAATCCCACGCTGGTTCGATTGAGGCGGTTGCCGTGGTTCGAGTAATTAAGATTGACAGCAAGGTTTCAATCCCACGCTGGTTCGATTGAGGCCTACCATCCGTCCGAAAGCATTGTGGCCTATCCGGAGTTTCAATCCCACGCTGGTTCGATTGAGGCGTGGCTGCTGGCGCTGGTTCGCGCCATCCGCCATCTTTCGTTTCAATCCCACGCTGGTTCGATTGAGGCGCCCGACGACGGAGTGGACCCCGGTGCGGTGTCGCTGTCGTTTCAATCCCACGCTGGTTCGATTGAGGCTTCGTCCGGTCCGCCCTCGCCGAGTTCGACCGTTGGTGTTTCAATCCCACGCTGGTTCGATTGAGGCGGCTACGCACGGCAGACGGTCACGTTCAATGCCCCATGTTTCAATCCCACGCTGGTTCGATTGAGGCCCGCTGGGAGAGCCTGAATCGCCAGCTGGAGAAGCTGGGTTTCAATCCCACGCTGGTTCGATTGAGGCCAAAGCGCTACCAGTATCGCTACCTCATACGAGCTCGTTTCAATCCCACGCTGGTTCGATTGAGGCGAAACCCCCACATACTTCGCGAAGCCCTCCCAGAATCGTTTCAATCCCACGCTGGTTCGATTGAGGCCCTGCGATTTCAGGGGGTGAATGGGGGAAGGGAGAGAGAACCCCCTTCGGAAATCCAGTTCGTCTTAAATATAGCATCGGTCGTGCGGTTTGTCAAGGGGTGCGGGCTTCTCCACGGATGTGGGGACGACGGGGGTCCGCGGAAGCCTTTTCCGAAACATGGGATCAGATCCCTATGGGGGGATCTTTTCGGATCGAAAGGGAAGCG
>Ga0272449_1004314_pt1 | contig 11617 bp, 10 predicted proteins | sample YNPCB0241_FD_198679 | JGI IMG/M metagenome (GOLD analysis project Ga0272449, IMG submission 198679) | Hot spring sediment microbial communities from Yellowstone National Park, WY, United States - YNP-CB-024-1 | ecosystem: Environmental > Aquatic > Thermal springs > Hot (42-90C) > Sediment...
CGGCTCCTCTCCCGCATCTTCCCTCTCTCCGTCGAAGAGCAGAAGAATATCACCTGCAATCATACCACGGATCGGGCGGGAGGGCAAGGGGAAGGTCCGGAAAGCGATCGGGGACGGTGTGAGCCGTCCCCGACATGCCGGCGGGCCGAAATTCCACTCGGCCTTCCGGGAAGCTGTAGCCGGAGCAGATTGACCGGATTGCAGCGCGTGCTCATCTATGCTACGATTGAGCACAGGAGGTGACACTCATGCCAAGTCCGCTGATCCGCTTCCGCGCAGGCCCCGTCCTCGCCGAGCTCCAGGCAAGGGCTGTACGAGGTGACCCCGCAGCCTCCCTCGGCCATACCGCCAGACGCGACCTATCGCGCTACTACACCGTCCTCCGAGCGTCCCTGCCCAGATTCACAGAGCCTGAGGCTTCCGTGCTCCTCGACGCCCTCAACGGCGTCCTCCTCGACGAGCACACCTACCGCCTCCTCTGGGCGGAGGTCGACGACGCGATCCGTCTGGACGGTCTGGACCGGAAGTGGGGAGTCCACGGGGACGAGCTCGTCACGCGCCTGCGCAACCTCGGCCCCGCCGAGTGCATGGCCGTACTTGACGCCGTCGAGCGGGCGTGGCTCCTGCTGTCGGACGGCTCCGGAAGGACGGTCGGTGACGTCCTCCGTGAGGTCGGCCTCGTAGCCCCCTGACGCCATGCTCCCGTTTATCCGCATCGGGTCTCCCGAGGGAGCCCGCCTGGAGGTCACGGCGAGCCCCATGCGGGACGTCTCCATCCCGGACGCGGTGCACTGCTGCGTCGACCCCACCACCGTGTGGGCACCGCTGAGGAACCCCGTCCACCCGCCGGAGGTGTGGGCGGCGGTCCCCTCCGGGGAGACCGGCATAGCCGGGTACTCCCACCGGTCCGGCGTCATCGTCCGGCTCGTCCACCGGCGCGGCATGGACGCGGTGGAGGCGCTGCGGGAGGCTGAGGACGCAGCGGGGACGAGGGTGCGCCCCGAGATCGCCGCCGCCCTCCTCGCGGCGCGTAAAGCGGGCCGGCCCGTCCGCGGCGCGGAGGGACCCAGCCTCCTCGCGGACATCGCCGGGAAGGCCCCGGGGCCCGACCGCCCCCTCCCACGCCTCTCCAGGGCCGAGATCGAGGCCATGACAAGGAGGGCCGTGGAGGAGGCGGCGTCGGGGGAGGAAGCGGTGACCGTCCCGCAGGACGGCGTGGACAGGGCCAGGTTCCTCCTCGCGCTCGGCGAGCTCCTGTGGAGGCCGGAGGTCAGGAGGCGCCTGCGCGGCGTGGAGATGAAGTTCGACGCGGGTGTCCTCCTCACCGGGCTCGCCGGCATCCACATGGCCCTCCTGGAGGAAGGGCAGAGGGCCGTGGAGGTCTCCGGCACCCGCCTCGTGCCGGCGAACCTGGAGACCGCCTTCCTCTGGTGGCCCCAGGTCCTGGAGTGGGACCGGGGCATCCCGCCCGAGGTCCTCCTCTGGTACTGCCCCGGCGCCAGGTTCGACGGATCCCGCGAGACGGTGGACAGGAGCCGGTGGAGCGTCGAGGAGGTCGGGGACGTCGACCCGCGCACGTGCGCGGCCGTCGCCTCCTCCCTCCTCGGCGAGGCGGAGCGGAGCGCGCGGTACGTCCCGTTCGGCCGCTTCACCCTCCACCTCCCCGAGGAGCTCCCCCTCCGCAGGTGGAACGTGGAGGCCCTCCGCATCGCCGCCGACCCCCAGGGAATGTGGGTCGGCCTGGCAGCAGAAGGCGGGCGCGTCCCCCTGAGCTTCCGCTGGGAGCCCGGGAAGCCCATCACCCGAGGACTGGTGGACACGGTCGTCTCCCCCCTCGTGGAAGCGGTCCTCGCCGCCGTATGGCACGACCTCCGGGTCGCGGGAGAGGCGCCGTTCCCCCGCAGGGAGAGGAGGCCGTCAGAGCGGAGGGAGGAGCCGCCCGCCGAGCCGCGAGAGCGTGCCGGAAAGCCGTCCGTCCGCACCATCCCTTCGCCCCTGCGGGTCTCCCTCGAAGGCCACAGGGAGTGGGGAGAGCCGGACGAGAGGCGCAGGATCGTCCGCAGGGCGCACGGCGTGCGCGGGCACATCCGCCTCCTGCGCGAGGGGTGGAAGAGGAGCCCGCAGGCGGAGCAGGCGGCCGCAGCCTACGGGATCGTCCTCCCTGAGGGGTACACGTTCGTCAGACCCCACGTGAGGGGGAGAGAGAAGGACCAAGGAGAAGAGCACGTACCGGTGGTGAGGGCGAAGGGGCTCGCGACCGTGCTCACGCTGCTGGGGGTGGGACGCCGGGGAGGTGCCGGCGTAGCTTCCGTGCCGGAACCTGCACGCAGCCGGCCCGGCCCGGGTTCTGCATCCACGTCCCGCCCTGCCTACGGCGAATGCACAGAGGAGAAGGTACATGGGTGTCCGTGAGAAATATGCCAGACTTCCCCCGCTGAGCCCGGACATAGAGGCGCGCCTGCGGACGCTGCTCGAGCTCATCGCGCGCCACCCGATCCGGCTTGCTTACCTCTTCGGGTCCTCCGCCCGCTCTCCAAAAGAGGCAGAGGACATAGACATTGCGATCCTGCCGATGAGGGGGTTCCGCTTCCGGCCGTTCTATGCTGGGCTCTCAGAATGGCTCGGGACGGACCGGCTGGACGTCGTGGACCTCCGCCAGGCACCCCTCTGGCTACGTGCGAAGGTCGTCGAAACAGGGGTGTGCATCTACGCGCGCACGCCCAGGGACCGGACCCGGCGGGAGACCTGGGTACGGATGCAGGAGCGCGAAGGCCCGCGGTACCGTCCGGCCCCACCGCCAGAGAGAGGGAGAATGGGAGACGAGGAGCTGAAGCGCCGGCGGTAAGGGCAAAGGGACCCTTCGGCCCACGCTCATACTGCCAGCATCGCAGCTTAGCGCGCCATTGCAGCCTAACTCAGGGTGCTGTACAATAGAACCGTGCCGTGGGAGCAAGCCATTACAATCATGGTGACCGTGATCCTTGCGATAATCGTAGGGATCACGTACAATAACCGCCGGTTCGATGACGTCAACCGAAGATTCGACGACGTACACCGGCGGATCGACGACCTCCGGGCCGATATGAATGCCAGATTCGCCCAAATGGATGTTCGCCTGTCAGAGCTGCGGGGGGAGCTGCAGACCACCCGCCAGGAGCTTCGGGATGAGCTCCGGGAGATCCGGACAATGCTACAGGAGGCCCTCAGGGCCAAGACCTCATAAGGCAAACAATTCGACCTCCCCCCGTACGGCGAGAAAAGCTTATCTGCGCCTAGTCCGCCGGGGCACAAGAGCAACAACGCCCTGATCTTGATGAGCGCGTCCGAGGGCAGAACCGGCCTTCCGCGCCCCTGCGCATCTGCAGCATGACCTCACTCTCTTGGTACGGATATTGGATCAGGAGGACCAACTCAACCTTGCCCAGGTGTGCACGGATCGAGGATGGGCCAGCTGGATCTCCTCCACCAAACCTTCCAGACATTCGTAGGGGGTACTGCCAGCTCCCCGTAGCTCCCATAACAACCCGGATCGGTCTCGGGAGTCCCTGGAGGAAGGTAACGAACTCCTCCACGCGCGTTCGCAGCCCCCCAGCCCCAAGGAGCTAGCCGGTTTCAGCAGAGATGCCTCCGCACTATGAATGCCTCCTTCGAAAGTCTCTGTCGATCACCGCCACCATGGAATAGAGAGGTCCTTGCATCCCCGAGAGAAGCGTGCAACGATCAAGAATGCTCTCTAAACGTCTGCGGGAAGGGAGGCCATACGCGTATGCGGATGCAGCTTCATCACGCGCAATTCGCCCTCACCCAGCAAGAGGTCCGCCGCCTGATCGAGGCCGCGCCAACTCCTCGGGAGAGGACCCTGCTGGAGGTGCTGTACTGGTACGGCCTCAGGCGAGAGGAGGCTAGGTCTCTTCGCATCGAGGACATCGACTGGACCCACGGCCTGATCCGGATCCGGGGTAAGAGCGGCAAAGTGAGGATTGTTCCTACCCTGAACCCTGAAGTCCTCAAGCACCTGCGGGCGCTCGCCAACGGGGCCTCAGAAGGACCTGTCTTCACTGGCCCGTCCGGCCGCCCCTTGGCCCGGAGGACCATCAACTTCCTTGTCGCCAAGTGTGCCCGCCTCGCAGGCATCTCTGTGCCGAACCCTGCCCGCAAGCACGTCCATCCCCATCTCCTCCGGCACAGCTTGGCACGCCACCTCAAGGACGCCGGCTTCTCCCTGGAGTTCATCAAGAACCTCCTCGGACACGCCTCCGTGGCAACGACCGTCGACCTGTATGGTCCGATGAGCCTGCAAGACATGCTGCGGGAGGCCCTCCGTCTAAGGCACAGGGTCGTACAGGGAATCAGGGGCGTACCTCAGAGGAAACGGGCCAGGAATTAGCGGATTCAACTTCCCCCACACCTCAGGCACCTGCCGGTCGACTACCTCAAGATCGAGGGAGTTTCATCCGACGGCTCGTGGAGGATGCTCAAGATCAGCGTATGGTTCGCACAGTCGTCCCGCTCGCCAGGGGATCGGGGCGGGAGATCGGTGCCGGCAGACGCGGGACCATCCTCCACGCTGGAAGTTGCAAGGGGCCTATAGTTGGACTTCGACTCGGGGCACCTTTTAGGTAGATCCATCCCTACCGAACGCAATTTGCACCTTTTGCGAAAAGGAAGCAATGGATCATTGGGGCGGGAACGGACACCCCAGGGGCGTGCCCGGCGCAGGTGCGAGTGCGAGGCAGCCATCAATTTTGCACGGCCACGTCTAGGGGAAGGCGCTTAAGGGAAAGGTTTAATTTGGGGGAAAGTTCTGCGGAGGAGGTTCGAAAGATCGGGAGGAAGTGGACAGAAGGCGTCGAATAGCGGAAGTTGCATTCTCTTCGCATTGTGTGCAACCAGTAGACGTTCGTGGTCCGGGAAAACCTTAGCTCAATGGATGGAAGGCGGGCATTTTCGTGAACCGGCCGGAGCAAGAGATTTGGATCACGGTGTGTTCGACGCGTGGACCGATCCCTCTGGGAGTAGCGGGGGAGAGGATCCGGCTCGCAGGGCTGGACTGGCGGATCGTGGGTGTGCGCTCCACCTATGTCACCGCAGGCATCTGGGAGGTGCAATATATCCTCCGCGCGTGCGGGGAGGAGCTCGCCAGGACCGCAAACGGCAGGGGTTCCTCAGGTGAGCAGGAAGCAGACCATCGGTGACAACACGCGTGTCAGGGTACCGGAGGCGGTCTTGGTTCGCTGGCTGCGAGGCCTCGCCGATCTCCTAGAGACCGGCGTACCCCTTCTGCAGGCCCTCGCGGTCTTAGGGGCCTCTGGTGCGACCCGGGAGCTGAGCGAAGATACGGCTGGCTACGTAGAGCGAGGCCACCCGCTCTCGTTCGCCCTCGTCGGACGAACTCCGGACGTCGTCCCCGCCATGGTCCGCGCGGGGGAGGCCTCCGGGAAACTTCCCGCCGCGCTGCGCAATGCGGCCCGATTCCTCGAGACGCGCCAGCAGGCGTTTCAGATGCTCCGGCGGGAGCTCGGCATGCCCCTCGCGACGGCGATCTACACGAGCCTTGTTTTGGCCTTCGCCATAGGCTTTGTCGTCCCACGATTCGCAACAGTCTACGACCGGATGGGTATAACCCCTCCGCGCCTGACCAAGGCACTCCTGGCTGTGAACCAGGCGGTGCGGGACAACTGGGCGCTGCTCTTTGTCCTCGCTCTATTTGTGGGGGTCGGCATCCCGATCTACATCGGACGCTTCGAGGCCATCCGCCGATTCCACCTCGGTGTCTTCTTCTGGGCCCTCGGCGCGCTTTTGGAGAGCGGCGTTCCCATTGTTCAGGCTCTGAAGCTGGCAGGGGTGGCATCCGGCTACCCGTCCATCCAAAAAGGCGCGGATCTCGCGGCGGAAGAGATCGCGGAGGGCTCGGATCTCGTAGATTCTTTTCGCCGGCAGGACCTTCTGCCCAATGACCTGCTAGTTCTGTTCGCCAGCGGCGTGACAAGCGGAAAACTCCCCGAATCCCTGGAGTCTATGAGCAAGCTGATCCAGCAGCAGACTCAGGACGCGATGGGGCGGGCGGCACGCTGGCTTGGGGGTTCGGCCGTGGTCGTCGTTGGCGCAGCCGTGCTCGTTCTAGGAATTTCCATCTACCTTCCCACGATCCAGCTGGCCCTGTCCGCGCTCCGGAAGGTCGTCGCCGGGGGGAGGTGAGACGCCGCAAAGGACTCTACTCCGAGTGTTGGCCCGTCATCCCGCCATTCGCAGAAAGGAGGGAACGAAGTGAACGTGCACGTGGGTCGAATCGACAAAAGGTGGAGGAGGAAAGAAGAGGGGTTTACCCTCCTGGAGCTGGCGGTGGTCCTCTCGATCATCGCCATCCTGGCGGTCCTGCTCACGCCGACCATCGCGGATATACTTGACCAGGCTGCATTGACTGCAGCCCTCAACGACGCCAGGGCTGTGAAGGATGCGATGGATATGTACTTTAACGATCAGAAACCAAAACAGTACCCTGATTCACTTGCGGATTACAACGCACTGAGATCAGCGCTGGCTCCCTACCTTGCATTGCCCTCTGATTCTACGAAGGCGAGTTTCTCGTTTGTAGCGTATTGCCGGGGGACGCCAACCTTTACCGCCACCACGGTTACCTGTGCCGGCACCGATAAGAACAAGTTCGGCCTCTTGATTAAGGCGAGAAACTCAGCAGAAACACCCATTCAAATCTCACAGACGGGCGTTGCTTACTAGTGACCCGTAGTGGCTCACGGAATAAGAAATACGCAATGCTCGTTAAGGCAAAGAACTCTGCCAATGCTAAGATCGCAATCACACCAACCGGCCTGGAGTACTAGGCCCTCCGGGAGGAGAATGGTCTTTTGGCAAGGATCAGGCGGCGCATCGGAGACATCCTGGTTGATGCGGGCCTTGTGACCAGAGAGCAGCTCGAACAGGCAGTCGCCCGCTCGAACGGGCGTAAGCGCGTCGGCGAGATCCTCGTGGAACTGGGCCTCGTAACCGAGGAACAGATCGCGCGGGCACTGAGCGCCCAGTTCCACCTCCCCTTTATCGACCTGCGAAAGGAACTCCCCCATCCCCGTGCCGCAGCTCTCATCCCGGAGCACCTGGCGCGGAGCCACCGCCTCATACCCGTCCGGCTTCACGATCGGGCCCTCGTTGTGGCGATGGCGGATCCCACGGATGTGCTGGCTCTCGATGCGGTCCGCCGGGCCGTACACCTCGAGGTGATTCCTGCGGTGGCACCCGAATCTCAAATCATCGACGCCATCCAACTTAGCTATGGACTGCAGGTCCCTCAGGAGGTCGTGATGGGAGGCCCCGGTCACAGTGCCGAGTCTCCTGGACTGGCGGTCCGCATCCTGGATTTCCTCCTCTCCCACGCCGTCCAGCAGCGGGCGACAGACATTCACATCGAGCCCGAGGACGACGTCGTACGCATCCGCTACAGAATCGACGGCATCCTCTACGGCATCACGACGCTGCCCCAGGTTATCCTCCCCGGGCTGATTACCCGGCTCAAGGTTCTCACCAGGCTGGATGTGGCCGAGCAGCGCTTGCCCCAAGATGGGGCGTTCGAGGCGGATGTCAACGGCCGGACCCTCGATGTTCGTGTGGCTTTCATCCCTACGCTCCACGGCGAGATGGCTACCCTCCGGCTTCTCGACAGGAACCGTCAGGTTTTGAGCCTCGAAGAGCTCGGAATGCGGGACTTCACCCGAAGGATCTACGAGCAACTCGTCCGCAGGCCCTACGGACTGATCCTTGTAAGCGGCCCAACGGGAAGCGGGAAGAGCACGACCCTTGCCAGCACCCTCGTTTTCCTCAACACGGGCCTGAAAAAGATCGTGTCTATCGAGGACCCGGTTGAGTACCGCCTCCCCATGGTGAATCAAATTCAGGTCAACCCCGATGCCGGGCTCGACTTCCCAACAGGCCTCAGGTCGCTGCTCCGCCATGACCCGGACATCATCATGGTGGGTGAGATCCGGGACCCGGAAACAGCCAGGATCGCAACGCACGCGGCACTGGCGGGTAGTCTCGTCCTGGCCACCATCCACACCAACGACGCTCCCACCGCCCTCTTGCGACTTGCTCAAATGGGCGTCCCCTCTTACCTTATCGCCTCCGCGGCCACTGGCGTCCTCTCCCAACGTCTCGTGCGGCTCCTATGCTCCTACTGCAAGGAGCAGCTCCCTCACCAGCCAGATGACCCTTTGCAATGGATCGAGAAGGTAAGCGGAGAGTTGCCTCCCGAAGGAGAGGAACTTCCCACCCCCCGCCTGTCCGTCCCCCGCGGTTGCAAGCGATGTCGACTCAGCGGGTACCTGGGGAGGACGGGAATCTTCGAGGTCCTGCCGATCACCAAGAGCATCCAAGAGCTTATCCTACAGGGCGCACCCCAAAAAGATATCGCGATGCAGGCCAGGGCCGAGGGGATGAGGAGTATGATAGTGGACGGAGCCATCAAGGTTCTCGGGGGGCTGACCACGATGGAGGAAGTCAGGCGCGTGACTGAGCTCGGGGACCTGCCGTAGCCCGACACAGGAGGGAGACCCACTTTGGAGATCCTCTGCCGAAGATGCGGCAAACGGTGCTACAGCTCGGCACCTCTGGAGGAACTCACCTCCCCTTACTGCCCTTCGTGCGGAGCCGACCTGCGCGAGGCCGGAGAGGTCTTGGGTGAAACTTCCCAGACCTCCGAGAGGGACGAAGGGCCAGCGAGCCGGCGAAGGGAACCGGGGGCGTGAATTCTTGCACCTTCCGGAGGAAGTGAGCAACTATCCGTATGGCCACCGAGATGTCCTCCGACGCAGTTCTCCCGTTCCACCGATTCCCAATTGCACCGTGTACGCGTCTCCTCGCACATGATTATACGGATAGGAAGTGTGCATGTCCAGACACTCGGGGTTTCGAGCAGGCCATGGACCTTTTCCTTGACCCGTCGGACCCGGCTGACCGGCCAGTGAGTCGTTACCCGAGGATTTGCCGATTGCACACTTCCTCCGGAAGGTGCAAAAGGACGATCCGGCGCGGCGAATGTCTCCCCCCACTACAGTCATACAGGGAAGGCTCCGCCGCGAGTGGTTCCCCACCAAAGGCTCGGGGTAGCACCAGGTTGCGGAGGTACGCGATGATGAAGGGGAGCATCCGGGCCCGCGACCTTGAGGTGCTGCGCGCCTTGGCCGAGCATCTCAACCGCGAGGTCAGACTTGAGCCGATGCTCGACTCGGCGCTGGCACTCATCCTGCAGCTGCTACACCTCCAAACTGGCTGGGTCATCCTGCTAGGCGATGAAGGCCGCTTCGTCCCCGCCGCCGCACGCGGGCTGCCCCGCGGGCTGGCGGCGCAAGACCGCGCCGCGTCGCGCTGGACGCCGTGCCGCTGCCAGCAGATGCTGCTGACCGGCGAGCTCGACAAGCCTGCGACCATCGTTGATTGCGAGCGACTGGAGCGCATCCATCAGGCTGTGGCCGGCGCCTCGCCCGAGGTGGTCATCGAACAAACAGGGAACCTCCACCTGCACGTGAGCGTCCCCCTGCGGGTCGGCGGCCGGGTGCTGGGCCTGCTCAACCTCGCGCGCGCGGGGAAAGAGCCACTGGACCCGCCGACGCTGACGCTGCTGGGGTTATTGGCGAATACGCTGGGGGTGGCCATCGAGCGAGCAACGCTCTATGAGCAGGTGAGGTCAGCCTGGCACGAAGAAGTGAAGCGTCGCTTGCAAGAGCTCACCCTCCTCCACGACGTTACGGCGACTGCCGCCAGAGCCTCCGATCTCGACGAGGTCCTCCATGCCATTATCGGCAAAGTTAAAGCGCACCTCGGCTACGAGCACCTCTGGATCATGCTTTGCGAGGGGGAACGTCTTCGCGTCCGTGCAACCGATGAAACCTCCCGTCTCCTGATCCTTGAGCTCCCCCTGGGAGAGGGCGTCACCGGATGGGTGGCCCAAACCGGGGAGCCTGCCCTCCTCCCCGATGTGGAGGAAGACCCCCGCTACCGCATTGGTATCCCGGAGACACGCTCGGAGCTGTGCGTCCCCCTGAAGGTAGGAAATCGGGTGATTGGGGTCATCAATGCCGAAAGTTCCAGGCCGAGGGCCTTCTCCGACTCAGACCTCAGGCTCCTCTCCATCATCGCCGACGAGGTCTCCATGCTCATCGAGCGTTCTCAGCTCCTCCAGACCACCCAGCGCCAGCTCCACGCGCTCACTGCGCTGTTCGAGATCAGCACCGCCCTCCGCGCTGCCAGGACGACGCAGGAGCTGGCTTCAGCACTCACGGAACGCGCCGCCCACCTGGTCCAGGCCGACGCGGCCATGCTGTGCATGGCCGATAGAACAAAAGAGCAGATCGTCACCCTGGGCGCGTGGGGCGTCCCCGAGGGAGCGGTTGGGCGACGCCAAGGGATAGAGCAGGGGATCAGCGGCCTCGTCCTCCGCACCGGGACGAGCTATCGCTCGAGCGATCTCGGTAGCGACCCTCTCACCGTGCACCGGGATCTCCTTGTGAACCTGGGGGCAGGTGTCTGCGTCCCCCTGCGGACGACGGAGGGTGAGGTCGTCGGGACACTGCTTGTTGCAAGGGCCCGTGGGAATACCACGCCCTTCAGCCCGGACGAGGAACGGCTGCTCTCAACCCTGGCGGAGATAGGCGGGAACGCTCTGCAGAGGGCGGGCCTGTTTGAGGAGCTGGAGGAGGCCTACCTGCAGGCAATCGTGGCCCTCAGCAGGGCCATCGACGCCCGGGACAGCGCCACCGGTCAGCACAGCAACCGCATCGCCTTCCTGGCAGCAGCGGTGGCGCAAGCCATGGGGTGCAGCCGGGAGGACACCGAGGCCATCTGGTGGGGGGCTGTCCTCCACGACATCGGCAAGCTGGCCGTGCCCGATGAGATCCTCCGCAAGCCCGCCGGCCTCACAGAGGAAGAGTGGAGGGTGATCCGGCGCCATCCTGAGGTCGGAGCCGAGATCGTGGCCCCCCTGCGGCGGCTGAGCAGGGTGATCCCTTTGATCCGCCACCACCAGGAACGGTGGGACGGGACAGGGTATCCGGACGGGCTGAAAGGTGAGGAGATCCCTCTGGGGGCGCGGATCCTTGCCGCGGTCGATGCCTACGTGGCCATGACGGAGGACAGGCCCTACCGTACGGCCCTCAGCCATGAGCAAGCCATAGAGGAATTGAGACGCCAGGCGGGGAAGCAGTTTGATCCCAGAGTGGTAGAGGTCTTCTGCCGGGTGATCGAGCGCGGGGAGGAGCACTTCAAGCAGGCCCCTCCGGTCGGGGATTGTGGAGGGTATGCCGGTACTCAACCGCCCTCATAGTTTAAGGGGGAAGCTCTTGCTCTACGGGGCCATCACGACGCTCCTGGCAACCCCCGCCATCGCCCTCTTGGAGACCTCCCTCGCCGGGACTGTGGACTGGCGGACCTTCCTGGGGAAGCTCTTCCCGCTCCTCCTCCTCGACGGCATCCTCATCGTTCCCCTGTGGGTCTTCCTCCACCGCAGCATCCTCCGCCCTCTCCAGGCGCTCACCCGAGCCGATAGGGCTACGGAGGCCGGACAGGCCGAGGGGAAGTACATCCCTGAGGAGGCCATGCCCGACCACGAGCT
>Ga0272449_1004315_pt1 | contig 11617 bp, 4 predicted proteins | sample YNPCB0241_FD_198679 | JGI IMG/M metagenome (GOLD analysis project Ga0272449, IMG submission 198679) | Hot spring sediment microbial communities from Yellowstone National Park, WY, United States - YNP-CB-024-1 | ecosystem: Environmental > Aquatic > Thermal springs > Hot (42-90C) > Sediment...
TTACAATTCGTTTTTTGTTTTTTGAATGTTCATACAAAAATTCTGGGTAAGAATAATATTTTATTCCTAATTCTTTAACTTTCAATAATTCAGGATTGTCTGGTCGGGCATGCATTCCGACTATAACGACGTCAATATTTTCATTTATTTTTTCTGGATACCAGCCAAATTTTTCAGGCAAAATATTAGCATCTTTTAATCTTGTGTAAGAAGGTTCAAAAATTTCATCATCACTTCCGGTAACTTTATGACCTTTTTTTAATAAATCTAAAGCTAAATTGTGCATAGCGCTTCCACCAATAGCAATAAAGTGATACCACATATTACTAAAATTTCTTAACTTTAAAACCAAAATTTAAATACAAATATAATGAAGATAAAAATAATTGAAACTCCAAATTTTAAAGTTGATGGTGGAGCAATGTTTGGAGTTATTCCAAAATCAATGTGGCAAAAAGTTTATCCTGCCGATGAAAATAACATGTGCAATCTTGCAAATAGATGTTTATTAATTGATAATGGAAAAAAAGTTATTTTAATTGACACGGGTATTGGCGATAAACACGATGAAAAATTTTTATCGTATATTTACGTCAATGGCGAAGGAAATTTAATTAGTTCGTTATATAAGCATGGATATTCTCCGCAACAAATAACAGATGTAATTTTTACTCATTTGCATTGGGATCATTGTGCCGGAGCTACAAAGTTTAATTCTGACAAAACAAAAATAGAATTAGTTTTTCCAAATGCTAATTATTGGACTAGCAAAAAACAATGGGAATGGGCTATAAAGCCTAATATTAGAGAAAAAGCTGCTTTTATGAAAGAAAATCTTTTGCCGTTGTTAGATAGCGGTAAACTTAATTTTATTGAAAAAAATACTTTTTTCGACGAAAATATTGAACTTCGTTTGTACGATGGCCATACTATGGGCATGATTTCAATAATTATCTATTTAAAAAATAAAACAATAGCCCTTCCTGCAGATTTAATTCCAACCTCGGCTCATATACCTTTAACATGGATTTCGGCTTACGATATACAACCACTTTTGTTGTTAGAAGAAAAACAAAATTTTTTAAACGAAGCATACGAAAAAAACTGGTTTTTATTTTTTGAACATGACATTAATGTTGAATGCTGTAATTTGCAAAAAACCGAAAAAGGAATAAAGCCGTCGGAATACTTTTTATTAGAACAAATTGTGTAGATTTTTTATGAAACAACTTATAACGTTAATTTTTTTAATTACAACCAAAGTTTACTTTTCACAATCAGTTATTACGGGCATTAATCGTACATCAGAATATTTACCTTTTATATTAAACCAAAGAATTGGAATTGTTTGCAATCATTCTGCTATATTCGATAACGGTGTACATTTAGTAGATAGTTTACTAAAATTAAAAGTTAACATAAAAAAAATTTTTGCCCCTGAACACGGTTTTCGTGGTGATATTGCAGCCGGCGAAACTTTTTCGCATACAATTGATGAAAAGACAGGAATACCGATTATTTCGTTATATGGAAAAAATAAAAAACCAACAAGCAAAGATTTAGAAGATATAGATGTTATTATTTTTGACATACAAGATGTAGGTGTTAGATTTTATACTTACATTTCTACGCTTCACTATGTTATGGAAGCTTGTGCCGAAAATAATAAAATGTTAATAGTTTTTGATAGACCTAACCCTTTAGCATTTTATATTGACGGACCTGTGCTTGATACGGCTTATAAATCGTTTGTGGGTATGCATCCTGTGCCTATTGTTTATGGAATGACAATAGGAGAATATGCTTTAATGATTAATGGCGAAAAATGGTTGAAAAATGGCATTCAATGTGTTTTGAAAGTCATTAAGCTTGAAAATTATACACATAAAACTCGATATACTTTACCTGTTAAGCCTAGCCCAGCATTAGTTAATATGAGGAGTGTTTATTTATACCCATCTTTATGTTTATTCGAAGGCACAGTAATTAGTGTTGCAAGAGGAACAGATTTTCCATTCCAAGCAATCGGTCATCCTTTGTTAAAAGGAAAATATAACTTTTCTTTTGAAATACCTACTAACATGGGAAATAAACAAGTATTACATAAAAAAACATGTTACGGAATAGATTTGCGAAATTCTACAGATAGTACTTTTACTTTGAAATATTTACTTGATATGTATAAAAATTACCCAATTAAAAAAGAATTTTTTAATTCATTTTTTATTAAGCTAATTGGTAATAAACATGTTTATGATGCAATAAAACAAGGCAAAGATGAAGATGAAATAAAGCTTTTGTGGAAAGATGATCTCGAAAGATTCAAAAATATTAGGCAAAAATACTTGTTGTATCCCGATTGAATTTTATGAAGTATTATTGCGACTGAATGCCACCTTTCGTCATTGCAAGTGAACAACCTCTTCACGTCATTGCGAGCCTGATGACAATCAGGCGAAGCAATCCCCTCAGAACACCTAACACCAACAGGAATGTGCAACAAGGAGATTGCTTCGTCGCTTCGCTCCTCGCAATGACGGGGAAAGAAGAATTCGCAATGACGGAATGCTGTAAGAGATTGGTCGTCGCTTTGCCCTCGCAATAATGTTTAAAAAAAAATTTAACAAAATTATTCACCTACACCTTTAATAAATTCAGAAAAAATCGGATTTTCTCACGTTTTTAAACAAAAAATGACAAAGAAGTGCCAAAATCGGGAGCATTGCTAATTCTTAATTAACTTTTTACGAATTATAGTGTTTAAAGTAAATACTTCTAATGTGTAAAATCCATTGTTAAGTTTAGAAATGTCTAATTCAATGTTTTCAGTTGAGTTGTCAATTTGCTTGATTAATACAAGACGTGATTTTGTATCAAATATTTTTATTGTTGAATAAGGCAAGAAATTGTAAAATATTTTTACAAAGTTTTGAGCTGGATTAGGATAAATTATTAAATCATTTGCAAATAAATTTGTATTTAAACTTGCCAACGTGTTTATAATTACCGAATCAACCTTAGTGCAGCCGTAAATGTTGGTTACAGTTACGTAATAAGTGCCGCCAGTAAGTTGATTAACTGTTTGTGTAGTAGCTCCATTTGACCAAACAAATGTAAAGGGTCCGTCTCCTGTTGCTTGTACACTAGCCGTTCCATCGTTCATATTAGGTCCAGTTTCATCGGTATGGGTAACGTTTAATGTAAAATCGCTAACACTAACATTAACAGGAACTTTTGGGCTTTCGCAATCTGGAATAGAAATTTCCCAGTTATAGAAATAATAATAATATCCGGTTGGATTTGTTGATGCAGAACTATATTTTATAGAAATAATATCGCTTATATTGTATGGGTAAGAGCAACTATCGTTATTTCTCCAAAGATTTGGAGAAGCAGGTCCTACAAGTCTTAAATCGTTTTGCACAGGCAAATTAAAATCCAAGTTTATTCTACTTATTCCTTGGGGTATATATACAGTTCTAGATTGTAAGATATTATTATTAGCGTCTTTTAATTGAATTGTCCTATTGCCTGAGCTACCAGCATTAACTTCAACTGAAACTAATGTTGCTGGGCTATAACAATCGAAAACCAAATAATGTTGATATGTAGAAACAAACATTGAACCATTTGAATTAATCATATAATTTCCGCCATAAAGATTTGGTGAGTGTATAATTTGATTAACCCACAAAGTAGTATCGTTATTTAAGTTGTTTATTGTTATAGTTGAGCCAGTGTCTATAGGTGAACTTGCCGATTGTGAGTTAAACCATTGAATTAGTCCACTACCATTTGCAAATAGAGTTACATTATTATTAATACCGCATATCGTCGTATCGTTTATAATTGGTGGTAAAGCACCTACAACAATGTAATAATTTTTTGTTTCTGTGAATGTACCACAAATGCCAGCGTCACCTATTAACGTTACAGTATAAGAGCCGAGATCATTGTAAACATGAGTTGGATTTTGTAATGTGCTAGTTGTTCCATCGCCGAAATCCCATAAGAATGAAGTTATATTTTGAGAATTGTTTGTAAAATTTACTGTTAATGGGACATCACAACTTGTTGTTTTATCGGCTGTGAAATCAACAGCAAAAGTTAAATTGTTAACTGTAAAATTTATAAATTTTTCGTCATTTGATGGATATTCGTCTAATGTATTATTTGGATTAGTTAAAAATGCTCTAAAACTATGATTACCTTGAGTTAAAGTAAAGGATTGTAATAATACTGTATCTTTTTGGTTAGTAGATAAATTACCTGTCCAATTTTGAGAAATAATATTTCCGTTATCGAGTTGATAATTAATTGTTACTGATGTTAAATTTTGAATACCGGCATTACGTATGACTATTTTAGGTGTGATATTAATACCGGAACAATTGTAATTTAAGGCAGGTTCAATAATTGATAATAAATGAGCATCATTGTTTAAATTATTGGCTATTATTTCAACATAGCCTATATAAGTAGTGTAATTGAAAGCAGTAACACATACAGTAAGTGTATCGCCAACGTTTACTGGAACAGGGTTCAATGAAATTTGAACATTACCATTTGTAACATATCCTACTCCTAAAATTTGATTTTGATAAGTAACTGCAACATATGCTCCATTAACATTACAGCTAACATCTAATGTAGGCGTTCCAGCAGTTATTGTTGATGGATGAGAAACAGTCATGCTCATAGGGTTTTTAGTTCTCATCACAAGGCTTGGGTCACCAAATAATGTCCATGTATCTGTCATGTCGAAATCTGCATAAGTATCGTTCATTTTAAAACAGCCGTTTACACAAATTCCGGCAAAGGTCCTTTTAATATTATTTGAATAACTTTCGACTAAAATATCTATTGCTTCGTCTTGTGCTTCCATCGGTGGACTCCAAGATTGATTAATTGTTGAGCCAAAAATTGCAATAGCACCAACTGGTCCTGATGTTTGTTTTGAACGCATCCAAGCCTCGCAAAAGCATGTTCCTTCATTAAAATGTCCTACTACGCACGATACGGTTAATATAAAAGGTAATTTATTCACATTGGTTAATGAAGCAACATTACTATTACTAAATCCTGTTGTTACCCATTGAGTTTGGCCACCATGACCGCAATAAAAGATACTTCCAATTCCTGGATTTACAACAGTTGATACATTAGCTGCTGTTGGATTGCCTGGTGCGTCTAATCCTCCTTGACTTCCATCATATAGCTCATATCGTGTTGTGTAAGTGTAACCTATTAACTTGGTTTGTATATTCCTTATATGCTGATAATCGTATTCATTGTCATCGCCGGGACCTTCGTCTGAACCTATACCTAATGTAGCAGCTAACCAATCTCCACTTGATAAGGTTTTTTCGTAATAAATTGAACGTTCTACCTGTGTTTGAACATCGGCTACTGATTCTGCCGAGAAGCGACCTACTAAAAATTCTTGATAGTGATCATTTCCTAATATGTATGCATACTCATTATCTTTTGCGCCCGTTACACCGCTAAAATTAGATGTTGGTGAAGTAACCTGCGCAAAATCGCCAACAAGTAATAAGTATGTTAAACCATTGTTATTGAAGTAGTTTGCAATATAATTTTTCAATGAATTAACATTATTTCCAATAACCGAAACCGGGACTATTTGAGTTGGTATTCCTTTCATAATTTTCCAATTTACAAAAGGCTGCATTGCACTTAAAAAATTATCGTAGCAAATAATTAGCATATTCCCTGGTAAATCGCTCAAAGGTGTATATTTTGCTGCTTCAGAATAGTTTATAAATTGTCTTATATATATTTCATTGAATTCTTTATCAATTGAGTTAAGTGTTTTTGTTCTATTAAAAATATTTTGGCCAATATTTCCAGTTGATTTAACTTCTAAAACTATTTTTGTATAGATTCTAAGAATTTTTGTAACTGGATTATACTGAACGGGCTGAATTACTAATGCTTGTCCTCTAAAATCTCTTAAAATATATGGTTCACGTAAGTATGCAAGTGTCGTTGGATAAAATGAATTCTGCTGATATTCTATTCCGTATGTGTATGGAACACTTTCAGGATTAATTGTTCTTAATAAATTACCTTTTGATGGTGCAACATTAATATTAGGAATTTCTATGTATTTAGAGCTAAGAATATTTACTTGCATTTCGTCTAAATCGGGAATAATAAGAGATTTTGCGTATAGTGGTAAGTCTGGAGCACCTTTCTTTAAAATTCTTGCATCATTTGGTGTTCTTATTATATAAGCTTTACCGTTTGGGGTTTGCACTTCAACTAATTTATATGCATTTAATGAAAACTCTATAATGTTATTTTTTAAATCATGTTTGCATTCTTTTAATTTTATTTCACTCGAAGGAATGTTTGTTTTGTCTAAAAATATCCATCCTTCCGAAGAATTTCCTTTGCAAAGGAATATTACAAACTGATAAATTAAAATAAAGGAAATAAACTTTTTCATAGCTTAATTATTTTAAATATTTGATTTTGATTATTTGTAGAAATTTTTAAATAGTAAATTCCAGAATTAAGTTTTGATAAATTAACCGAAATTATGCTTGAATCTTGTATTATTCGGGTAGAATTTTTATAAACTATTTGTCCAAGCTGATCATATACTTCTATTATTGAACTTGTTTCTTTTGTTGGATAAAATACTATGTTTATAATATTGTTAAAAGGATTAGGATATATTAAAGTTTTATAAATGTCATAGTTAGTGGAAATGTAAGTAGGTAAATTAATTGGTGGGAATATAATAAAATCAAGGAATCCTGCATCTTCTCCTTGCGAAATAGAATAATCTTTGGTATAACGCCATAGTAGTTGATGTGTTCCAGCTGTGAGATAGTATGCCGAACGACTCCAAGGTATTTCGCCACTCCATTCATCTAATTTGTTGTTATCAACAAAAAATTGTAAAAAGTCATAACCTTGTTCAGAAGAAACCCTTTTATAAAAAGAAAGAGTATCGGCCGATATAACATTAATAGTCATTCGAAGGTCGGATTTTGTATTTTGAAGCCATGTACCATTTCCAATAACACCACTTCTAGCAGAATAATTGCCTTCAAAAATATTTCCATTTGAATAAATTATCCATGGTGCATCGCCATAATTAGCTGTATCCCACGGAAATCTTGTAAAATTATTTGTTTCGAAATCTTCTAATATTAATCCTACTGGTAAAGTAAAATCTTTAACAATTGAATAGTAACCTGCCTGAACGTTATATGTAAAATTAACATAACTACCAGTAGGCGCTGATGAGCTAACTTGAATAGGAAATTCAGCAAATAAAGAATTATTAACAGATATTTGTCCAAGACTATCTTCTGAATTCAAAACTGTTATATAATTAGATGAAGTTGATAAAATGCCTTTAACGATTGGACTTATAGAATGTCCTTGATTTTTTGTTAAAATTTTAATTATTGCATTTTCTCCAGGATCTAATCGTCCATTATTGTTACCACCATTAGCGTCATCAACTAAAATAGATGTTGCATTTAAAACAGGTGAGTTCAAAATAATTTGAAAGTTAGATGTCCATGTATCGTTTTGATCTGTTGCTGTTAAAGTAAAGGTTGCTACTTCTTGATCTTGAATTAGAGTATCTACAGTAAAAGAAAAAGCATTGTACTTTGTAACTTCCGAGTTACTTGCAATGTTACCAAAATTTTCATACGAATCGATTATTGTAATGTGAGGATTTGTTGTAGATAAAGTTGCTTCTACTTGATTGGCATCTTGCATACCAAAATTTTTTAATGTAACATCTAATGTTGCTTGTTCGCTATATTCGACGATTCCGTTTGTTTCAATACCAGAATCGTTTATATGGCTTGTGTGATATACTACAAAAGGTGCATTATTGGGGATAATTTGTATTGTTCCTATGTGTGGAATTTTGTTTTGCTTTGTTATTACAATATCAAGTGTACAAGGCGAGTTTATAGAAGATAAATCTAAATTTACAGTTGTTGAGTTTCCAGTGTATTTAGCATCTATCCAAGTATTGTTTAATGATATTCCTACGTATGAATAAGGTTCTGTTTCAACGTTAAGATTATTAAGTCCTAAAGGAATAGATGAAAGATAATTTGTGTAAAGTGTAGATGGAATGCCAAGGTAAGGCATTAATGATGGGTCGCCCATGGTGTGATATATTTCCCAGTAATAAACATTATTTTGCCCGGTTTGTTCAACAGCAAGGTTGCCAGCATAGTTTATTTGTGATGCAGTGATGTACCATTGGCTTGGATGTTCATTGAACAAATGAAACAATCTATCGTAAAAGCCTAAATTTAATGAATCGTATGAAGGATTAGCACTAATACTTTTTACGCCAACAGAATAAAAATAATCTTCGTCCCAGTATGAGCTATTAGAAGCTCCTATATATGCAACTGCGCCTTTATTTTGTGCTCTTATAATAGCTTCGCCAAAACATTCTGTTTCATCGAATTTACAGCTTAAGCAACAATTTCCTATTAATAGTCCGTATTTATGAGCATTAGTGAAATTAGGTATATCTGATGTAGTAACACTTGGGCCTGCCCATCCACTAGACGAACAATGGGCAGTGTAATTACCAAATCCGATTCCGTCGCTTATATTTTGTTTTATTGCAGGTGCTGCTTGTGGACTATTTGATACTATCGGAGAACCGCTACCATACAAATATGTATGGGCAGTTATACCGTTCGAAGGATTGGTATAGTACTGATTAGCGTAATTAATTTGGCCATTGCCGTAAGTTGGAGCATTGTAAGCGTCAACTCCAGCTATCATTAATGCATACTGTAAATATGAAGGGTCGGGCATTAAATATTGTTCGTATTCCAATGTTTTGTCAAGTATAGATTGTAATTGTGTAGTATTTGTTGCAGACATGCGTCCTATGTAAATATCTGGAATAATGTCGTTTGTGCCATCCATTGTTGCATAATATGTATCAGTAACATGACTACCTGCGGTTCCATTAAAAGCTGGTATTTGTTGTATATCACCTACAAGTAAAAGATATGTTGGTGCTGGATTCGTGGGAGTTGAATTTTGATAAATGTTTGTAATGTAATTCTTAATTGCAGTTGTAGTAGAACCAATCACATCTGTGTATGCAACAGTAACTTTATAACCTTGACGTGTTTTCCATGAAATAAATGGTTGAAGTGTGTTTTCGAACATTCTATCGCTAATTATCAAATAAGAAATAGGATATTGTGTAATTTGGTCTTTTAGAATATTTTTATAGTTTAAAATATGCTTGCCAAAGAAAACTTCAAATAAAGGAGAGAAATACTTTTTTTTGTACTCAATGTTTTTTGCCAATGAAGCGTTCTTATAGTTAATTGTGAATTCAATGTTTTTAAACACTTTTATGGTGTTATTATACGGATTATACTGAATAGGAGAAACGACCAATCTTGCCAGCTGACAATAACGAGCAATACCAGATTTTTTAACTTCAACTATAGGAGTTTGTATAAAATCTTTTGATTTGTATATTTGTTCGTTTTTGTATAAAGGAACTGTTTCAGGATCTATATCTTTTCTTAAAGAGGGTTGTTTAGGTACAATAGGCACATTAATACCGTAATCATTTAAAGAAATTATTTCTTCGTCAAAATGTTTTATAACAACTTCAGGTTCGGAACCGATAGGTATTTCTATTAATTGCATTATTGCCGGTAGTGCTGGGTTTCCTATTTTTCCATTAGGTATTGCTCCATTAATGTACAACTCTAAAAATTGTTGTCCTTTTAAATTTACAATATTCCCCTTTAGTTCGTTTAAGCTGAAAGAATAAGATTCATTAGTAAAATTGTTTTCTTTTAAAAATAATTTTTCGTTTTGATTAAAGCTAATGTAAAAATTCTGATTAAATGACTTTAAAGTAGTCATAACCAGAACAACCAAAATAAAGAATTTTATTAGTTTTCTCATAAAAATATAGTTAAAAAATTTTAATACATAGACGTAAAAATATTAATGAAAGTTGCTTAAAAAAATGATTAGTCAATTTTTTTAATATTTATTGAACAAGTATTTTACGAATAGTTGTTTTATTAGTGTTGGATATAGTAACTATGTAAAGTCCTTTGTTCCAGTTATTACAATATATTTCAAGTCTTTCAGTTAATACTTTATCTTCAAATATTTTTTGCCCTAAAATGTTTGATATTTCAATCTTAGAATTTATAAATTCTTGTGGGACAATGATTTTAAGTGATTCGTGAGTAGGAACTGGGTAAATAATAATATCTTGGGGAGTTAAGTCAAAATCTTCATTTATTGATGTTAAGTTTTGCCACTTATATATTCCGTTTGTATTAGGAACAGTGTTGAATCCACCAGCCCAACCGACATTGTTATTTAAAAATTTACAGCAAATATATTGTATTCCACTATCTATTCTAATCCATGTGTTTCCGAAGTCTTCGGTGTAACTACTTCCATAATTTCCATTAAAATTGCGACCTACACTAACCCATTTGCCATTTACACCTGGTATAGCGTCTATATCTGTTAAATAAACAAAGGGAGGTAAGTTAGAAGAGTTGAACGAAGCAGTTGTCCATGTTGTTCCACCATCATTTGTTATTGCAAAATTTATTGATGTTAAGGTATTATTGGAATAAATTTTTTGTATTGCGAACCCGTTATTTTGGTCGCTAAAGGAAATTATGTTGAAGTCTGTAAAATTTGGAATTTGAGAAACAGTCCAGTTAAGTCCTTTATTGGTCGATTTATAAACTCTTCCTTTATTTGTAGCAAACCAAATAGTATTACCCACAACATCATACATTCCGGTATATCCGAATTCACCAGAGAGTGGTGCTGGTATATTGGCTTGCGGAACTCTTGTCCAAGTGTTTCCACCATTTGTTGTAGTATATATTTCAAAATACCCGCCGTTTGGGTCGCCCATACAGAATCCTTCATTTTCATTCCAGAAATGCACTACATTGGGAAATGCTGATGTTCCTGCAAATGTTGCAGTAGTTTGCTTTGTCCATGTAACACCACCGTCATTTGTTACAAAAATACCACATTCTCCAGCAGTTTGAGTGTTCGAATACATTGCAATCCAAGCTTTTGTTGCTGAAACAGCACAAATGTTAGAAATTCTGTTGTTTGTTGGTACTCCACTAATAGTTCTACTTGTCCATGTTGTTCCACCATTTGTTGTTTTTGTAAATTCGTTGACAGGGCTTCCATTGCCATCTACAGCTATGGCCCATGCTATATTTGCATCGACAATAGATATATCGTACACACCTCTGTATTGAGTTGTAAATCCACTATATTGAGTTATCCATTGCGATTGTGGTGGAGCAGTAACAGTAATATAAGCATTTTTTGTTTCAGTATCGGTATTGGAAGCAGAATTTGTAACTGTTAAAGATATGGTATAGCTTCCTGGAGTATTAAAAGTTACTGGTGGTGGATTTTGTCCGTTATATGATGATGGTGTTCCTCCTTGAAATGTCCATTGCCATGATGTTATTGTTGTTCCTGGTGGTGTAACAGACATATCTGTAAAAGTTACGGATTGTCCGGCTTGAATAGTAGTTTGGTTAGCATAGAAATCTGCATTAAG
>Ga0272449_1004317_pt1 | contig 11614 bp, 19 predicted proteins | sample YNPCB0241_FD_198679 | JGI IMG/M metagenome (GOLD analysis project Ga0272449, IMG submission 198679) | Hot spring sediment microbial communities from Yellowstone National Park, WY, United States - YNP-CB-024-1 | ecosystem: Environmental > Aquatic > Thermal springs > Hot (42-90C) > Sediment...
GGCTGGTGGAGGTGGACCCTCCCCGCCGTCAACCCCCGCCGGGCCCCGGCGACATTGTGGACCTGTAGCCTGCCTGCCTATCGGCGAAACACACACCCTGACCTGCCTGCCTGCCGGAAAAACACGCAGGGGTGTGTGTCCGGGAAGCAGGCAGGCAGGCGGAGGAGGCGAGATGAACGCACGGGAGCGGATTTTCCTGGCGTTGGGAGCGGGAGGGCTGGTGGTCCTGGTCCTGCTCATCGGCGGGATCGTCTACGCCCTGCTGACGGCGAGCGTGATGGCCCTGCGCTGGTGGGCGGGGCTGGTGACAATGGCCCTGCCTGTCAGCGTGGCGGTTGCCTATGCTCTGGGTCACCAGGCGGCGCGGGAGCGGATTGCCGGGGTGCATCAGGGCATAGAGGCGGTGACGGCCGCCGCCGCCCGGACGGTGGACACGGCGCGGCAGACGGCGGCGGTGCGGGCGGAGGCGGCCCGGCAGATGCGCCGCCCAGGCCCGGCGATTCAGCAGGTATTTTTGCCGGGGATGCCGGGGGCGCCCGGGGGTCCGGTGATTCTGCCTGTGGCCAGCCAGGAGGAGGTGGAACTGTGATGGAGACGGGTATGGTCACATACCGCGTCTAACCGTATTCTTTGCCCGTTTTACCATCCCCCGAGGTAAAGCAATGAGATTTCGTTATATCCGCACTACCGACCGCACCATTTGCCCGTTTAGGACGCGCCCTCCGGTCTATCGCATATACGGGCGCACACCGCTGCCCAAAGCCCTGATGAGATATTTGAAGTCCAGGAGGTCGTAATGACGCTCTACGTATGCAAATGCGGATACCCAATTTGGGCCGAATTCCATTGGAACGGCCTGGAGGCCGTTCCAGAGTATTCGGATGACTGGGAGAACTCGCCAACCTGGGGACAACCCATCACCCATTGCCCCCAGTGCGGGGAAAGCCTGGCCGGGGGTCATCGCTGGTGGACCGCCCGGGCCGATACCCCCGACGGCTATCTGGAACTGTGGGAGACCACCATCCAGATAAAGAATGGGTGATAATCGCGGAACAAAATGGGCATGTGATTGGAAATGAATATGCATAATCTTCGACCCGTCCTCTCCTTCGGCGGTGGCGTAAACTCAACCGCCCTTGCCATCTTGCTGGCGCAACAGGGATGGCATGGGCACATCGTATTCTGCGACACTGGCGCGGAGTACGATGAGACCTACCACTTCTTGCAGGTCTTTGATGGCTGGCTTTCCCAGCACAGGCTGTCCATCACTCTGCTTGGAGGAGAGTACCGGGAGGAACATTACAAGATGCCTCTCACCAGGGCAATGGAGCAGTATGGCCAGGTGCCGCTCATCCGGGCCAGGTGGTGCACCACGGCATACAAGATTGACCCACTCCGTCGCTGGTGCACCGAGCATGGGTATGACCCGGATGAGGATGTGATGGTGGGCATCGCATACGATGAGGCCCACCGGCAACCGGGGAAAATCCGACCACTGGTGGAATGGCGCATTACGCGGGATATGTGCGCACAGATTATCCGAGGGGCCGGGCTGCCCGTGCCCCGCAAATCCGGCTGCTGGTTCTGCCCGTTTCAATCCTATTCGCAATTGAGGCATCTCTTTTTGGAAAGACCCGACCGCTTCGCCTGGATGATCTGGATAGAGCAAAGGGCATCGTTCGGGAGCGGTCGTAGGATAACATTTCATCCGGATGGAGAACCGATGGCGCAAATTGCCCTGCGCTTCCGCACAAACCAGCCAACACTTTTTGACCTCAGTGAGTTTTACCAACCATGCCTATGCAGAGTATAGGTGGTCCTGCTCATTGGCGGGATCGTCTACGCCCTGCTGACGGCGAGCATGATGGCCCTGCGCTGGTGGGCAGGACTGATGACGGCGGCCCTGCCTGTCGGCGTGGCGGTTGCCTATGCTCTGGGTCACCAGGCGGCGCGGGAGCGGATTGCCGGGGTGCATCAGGGCATAGAGGCGGTGACGGCCGCCGCCGCCCGGACGGTGGACACGGCGCGGCAGGCGGCGGCGGTGCGGGCGGAGGCGGCCCGGCAGATGCGCCGCCCGGGCCCGGCGATTCAGCAGGTATTTTTGCCAGGGATGCCGGGGGCGCCCGGGGGTCCGGTGATTCTGCCTGTGGCCAGCCAAGAGGAGGTGGAACTGTGATGGAGACAGGTATGGTCACATACCGCATCTACCGCTATCAGCACGGCGACCTGAAGGAGCGGCTGCGGGAGGCACTGCGGGATTATTACGGTCGGCACGGGCGGTTGCCGGGGTCGGTGGTGGTGCACAAGTCGCTGGTGCGGGAGGCGGTGGAGGCGTTGGCGGCGCTGGACCTGCCCCGGCTCCCCGTGAAGGGAGTGGGGGGCTGCCTGGTGCCGGAGGTATGGCTGATGAATGGAGGTACAGGTGAAGGTTTTGATAGATGACATTTCGGGTTTATGGCGTATTGACCAGAGCATTGTCTCTGGCCAGGTGCGCTACTATTATGTTCCTTCTGATCCAGAAGCGCTAATCGTTGTTGTATCGCGAGTTGGGCCCCTTGAGCTATTGGTAGACAAGGTGACCGATGCAGCCATCGGGTGGTCTATTGGGTGGCATGGAAAATGCCGCCCGGAACATGATGGTCTCCAGATAAGGAAGTGGGCCCGGCCATACGGGTTTGATGAGGAATAGCAAGGAAGGCCGATGAAAGTCCTGCGAGTAAGCAACGACCTGACCCTGACAATTGATGACGATGATGTAATACATCTGACCAGCAACGCTTTGCGTCAGGACGGGGAATGCGCCGGAACTATAGTCATCTACGCGAACGAAATTGATGCGCTCATCGCCGCGCTGACAGAAGCCGCTGCAGCACTGCGACGGCGTGACCAGTTTTCCAGAGCGGAAGCGGACTATCGGATTTGTGAGGATTGTGAGCGTCTCCGTGCGGTGATAAAGTCTGTGCTGGATATATATGTGAATTGGTTCGACACGGTAATGCGGATATGGGATATGTACAAAATCACCATAAAGTAACACATTTCCAGGAGGCCATATCTGTAAGCAGGAGGCAAAGATGGACCCGATTCTCGTAGCGTTGGACGTGGGCTTCGGGAATGCCAAAGGGATTGCCAACGGGAAGACCGTTGTCATCCCCTCTGTCGTGGCCATCCCTGCGGGCGCCCTGGGACTGGCGGGCATCGGGATGCGGACGGCCCGCCGGGCCCGCCGGGTCACCTTTGACCGGGGCGACTTCTTTGTGGGCCCTTCCGCCCCTTCCTGGGGACGGGTGGTGGAGAACCTGGACTTCTCCCGCCTGGCGTCCCCGGAAGCCGAGGCCCTGCTGTACGCCGTGATATCCGAACTGGTCCCCAGCGGGGCAACCATCCGGCTGATCTTGGGCCTTCCCGTCCCCCTGCTTCGGGATGAAGCGGTGGCCCGACCGGTGCTGGATTCCCTGCGGGCCCGGCTGACGCGGAAGCATTCCCTCCAGGTGAACGGGCAGGACTTCTCTTTCATGGTGGCGGGCCTGCGGGCCGCGGCTCAGCCGGTGGGGGCCTGGGCCGACTGGGCCTTGGATGGCGAAGGCCGTTGGGCTGTGCCAACGGCCAAAGGCGCGCTGGTGGCGGTGGCCGACATCGGCTTCAATACGCTGGACCTGTACGGCATTCGGGGCGGGCGGCTGGAGCCCCGCCTGGTGGGTGGGGACAAAGTGGGAGTGCGCCGCCTGGTGGACCTGGCCACGCCGGGGGCCCCCTACCACGAAGCGGAAGCCCTGGTGCGGGATGGGCGGATTCCGGACGAGGCCCGCGCGACCTGGCTGTCGGAGGTGCTGGGGACGGCGGAGCGGATATGGAACGGCGTCCGGCTGGACCTGCTTCTGCTGGTCGGCGGTGGGGCGGTGATTCTCCGGGGGGAACAGGAAGCCTTCCGCCGGGCTTTCCGGACGGAGGTGGTCGTACCGGAAGAGCCGGTGGCGGCGAATGCGCGGGGGCTGTGGAAGTGGGGGTTGACGGTCCGGTGGTGAAGCGGGGGCGGAGGGCCGGGGCCTTCCGGGCGCGCCGGTTCAAAATCACCCTGACCCTCCACCCTCTGGCCGATGCCGCCCTGATCGCCGCGCTGGATGCCGTCCCTCCGGGCCAGCGGTCGGCGACGGTGCGGGAGTGGCTGCGCGGGGGATGCACATCCCCCACCCCCACCCCCGCCGATGACGACCGCCCCGACCTGGAGGAATTGGGAATCGCATTATAGGGAAATTCCTGACGTCAGAAATTCCCCGGGGCCGAATTTTTGACGTCAAAAATTCGCCGCGCGGGAATTCTTGACGTCAGAAATTGGAGAAGTCCATGACCCTGATCAGCATTTTCAACGGCCATCAGAGAGCACTGGGTGAAGAATCTGCGGAAACTGGGCATCGCGTCTTTATCCAGATTGACGTGCGGTTTCTGGAGGCGCTTCACCAATTCCACGGAGCCGCTCTTTCGGTTCTAATGGCGCTGGCCCTGCGTTCCAACCAGGATGGCTGGTCCTGGCCCAGCATTGAGACTTTACAGCGGGACACAGGGCTCAGCCGGAATTCTATTTTCCGTGCGCTGGATTATCTGTGTTCCCAGCGGGTCAACGGGCGGCGGGTACTGCTTCGCGCCCGGCTGCGGAACCCGGACGGTACGCTCGGCACGAACTGTTACCTGCTTTTCCCCACCCCCGCCGAGGAAGAAGAGTTCAGCGATGCCGAGCTGGTAGAGTACCCCATTGACGCTCCCCCAACCAAGTACCAAAAAGTGGTACTTGGTAACCACGTACCAAGTACCACTTTTACCAACGTGGTAAAATTGCACCCTAACAATAACCATGGTATGGAACTAGAACCAGAAGAAGAAGAAGAAGAAGAAAAAGAAAAAGCAGAAAAAGTTGAAAATTGCGTGCGCGCGGACGAAATTGAGCGCGTGCTGGTAGAGCAGGGGGTCTTTGAATCCGCCGCGCGCCAGATTGCCGCGATGATGGCCGACGCTGGACTGTCGGCGGAGGATGCGATCCGCATCCTCCGCGCCACGATCCAATCTATCTTATCCGGAATGCCGCGCGGGGATGAGGAGGTGATAGGGCTGGCTGTCCACCGACTCCAGCGTGGCATCTGGGACGCCGGGGAGCAGAGCCGCCGGACCCTGCACCGCGCCCGCTACGCCGGAGATTCGCCTCTGCCCCCCGGCCCACCACCGCCGCCAGAGGCCCCGGCCCCTGCCGATCTCCCTGACGGGGCGGAGGAACTCTGGGAGCAGGTCCTGGATGCCCTCCGGCTGGAACTCCCCCGCGCCACGTTTGAGACCTGGCTGCGACCCAGCCGGGCGGTGGGGCGAGAGGACGGGACCCTGATCGTCCAGGTGGCCAACGACCATGCTCGCGGCTGGGTGGATGGCCGGCTGCGGGGGATGGTGGAGCGGGCGGTAGAGCGGGTGGCAGGGGAGCCGCTGACAGTCCAGTTCGTGGTGGAGGGGACGCCATGATCATCCGCATCATTCTCCCGCTTCTGCTGCTGGCGGTAGCGATTGCCCCCGTCCAGGCGACGGAGACCCCCACCGCCACGCCGACGCCGACGGCCATCCCGACACCGACGGCGACCCCCACCCCGACGGAGACGCCGACGGCTACCCCCACGCCGACGCCTACTGCCACCCCCACCGCCACCCCGACCGCCACACCGACCCCGACCCCCACACTGACCCCGACCCCCACGCCGACAGGGACCCCAACGCCCGTGCCCACCCTGACGCTAACCCCTATCCCCCCGCTGTGTCTGGTCGGCGTGGACCGCTTTGAGCCCAACTACGACTTTGACCATGCTGCTACCATTGCTGTGGGTGTCACCTACGATAACCTGAACTTTATCCCCTGGTGCGGAGCGACCGAGGACAACGATTTCTACAAAATCTGGGTGAAGCCGGGTCTGCTCTACACCTGCGAGACGCTGAACCTGGCTCCCGGCCTGGATACCAACATCATCATCTACGACCATAACCGCAACGGCCTGGGCGGCAACGACGATGCGACTCTCGGCGATTACCGGAGCCGCATCTCGTACCTGGCCACCTACGAGGGCTGGATGTACGTGCTGGTTGGGCATGGGGGCCGGTTCCCGTACTCGGAGGTGCAAAACAGCCAGTACTCGTTCCGGTGCCTGTTGGAGGTCCCGGGGCTGCCGACCCCCGCCCCCACCGCCACCCCGACCCCGCCCGTGACTGCCACCGCCCCGGCGGAGATCTCCACGCCCGGCCCGGGCCCCACTGCCCTGCCGCTCCCCTTTCCCACCCCGACCCCGGCGGGGGAGGGGCCTCTTTCCGTGCGCCTGCTATCTACCCCCACGCCGCCCCCGCCCCCGTCCACCCCGGCCCCCCGCTTTGTCCCCCTGGACATCCTGGTGTACTACGATGCCAACGACGACCGGGCCCCGGGGGCAGGAGAGGGAGTGGCGGGCCTCCGCATCTTGGTCTATGACACCCTCACGGGGGAGCGGGTCGCCGAAGGGATGACCGACGGGGGGGGCAACCTGCGGATGACAGTGTCCGTACATGGCGGTGCCCGGGTGGTCATCCCGTACCTGGGATTGGGCTTGGTGGCAACTGGGGAAAAGATTTACATTCGGCTGAGGTGAGATATGTGGCAGGGTGACCGGCTGGAAAAAGTCGCACTGGCATGCTGGTGGCTGGCGCATGGGGAGGCACTACCAGTTGAGATGGTGAAGAAGATCGCACCGGAGGTGCTGGAGGTCCTGGACCTCCAGGAGCGCGACGGGATGGTTTTTGCCCCGATGGAGGCCCGGCCGCGCATCCTCTACCAAAACGGCTACCGGAAAATTTCTTTGACGGCCTCCTGCGTTTTCCACCTGGTCCGGCGCGGCGAGCTCTGTACGACCGATGTGGCTCGCGACGCTGGAATCAGCCGCCCGACCGTGTACCGCGTGCTGGCGACCATCAGCCGGGTGCTCCCGATTTACGTTGACCAAGTGGGGCGGGGGAAGCGATGGAAAGTGCTGGAATAATCCAACGCGCAAAAATCCCCGCCGAAAACGGCGGGGATTTTTGTTTTTCATGGCGACTGAGTTCAATTTTTCGGGGGTGGGCATGGTAAAATGGCATTGGACGAAAAAGACGGTGCGCCGAGTATAGCAGATTAAATCATGTCATGTCATGTCGCGCAGTCTAATATACACACCCATCACGCGAGGAGGTGCTGGCATGCGAGACCGCATTGAGGAAATCTGGGAGTCCATTCCGGTATGGGCCGTGGTGGCCGCATTCGTGATCATCATCATCATAGCCGCCCTTGGGGCATTTATATTCCACTGGTACCCCGGCTGGGTTTTCTTCGTCGGTTTGGCGGCTTTGCTCCTGGGCGGCGTTATATCTGCTATCCGACAAGTATCAGGATGAATTGGCACGAGATGGTCAGCCAGCAGGACCAGGTCTGCCTGGTCCTGGCACTGTTGGGCATTTTGCTATCCGGGGTCATCGCTCTGCTGCCCGCGAAATTACGTGCCCCGGCGCTCGTTGTGCTGGCGCTGGCTGCACTGTCACCTGCGTTGATGAGTTGATGCTGGGCAGGTACTGGTGGGTTTTACTTCTGCTGGCCGTGCTGATGCAGGCACGGCTGGCATTCAGTACGGAGCCCCTCTGGTACGATGAGGCGTTCTCCGTGCTGTCTGCCCGCTTGCCGCTGGCGAAATTGTGGCAGGTGTGCGCGGCAGATGTCCATCCGCCGCTGTACTACCTGCTCCTCAAGCCGTTCCTGGCGCTCCCGCTCCGGATGGAGGTCGCTGCACGGCTCCCCAGTCTTCTGGCGACGTGGGGCGCGATGGCACTGCTCTGGCCCGTCCTGGGCCGTCTGGGCCTGGGGAGCGACCGGAAGTGGGCGCTCCTGCTGGCCGCCTGGATGCCGTCCACGCTGAACTTCTCTGGCGAAGCCAGGATGTATGCGCTCTTATCCCTGTGCTTCGCCGGGGCTATCTGGGCGCTCTGGGAGGGCCACTGGTGGCTGGCCGGGGTGCTGGGCGCGGCAATGGCCTGGATGCAGTCGGCAGCCCCGGCCTACGTGGTCGCCCTGGCGCTCCTGGCCTGGGTGCGGCTGGACCTGCGCCGGGCGGTAGGATTGGGGGCAGTGGCCGGAATCCTGTACCTGCCCTGGCTGCCGGAGGCGGTCCGCCAGGCGGGGGCACTCCGGGCGCATTGGCTCTGGTGGAATGGGCCGGGCACGGTCGCTTATATGCTCTACCGTGCAATCTTTTACAAGATGGCGCTGGATTCGGTGATTTCTCCCCTGGCCATAATGGCACTGGCGGGGATGGGATTCTGGGGGGCGCTGCGGACCCGCAGGGAGATTCTCATCGCCGCCTATGGTCCGGCGGCGGTGATGGCGGCGGCCTCAATGATCGCGCGGCACGGTCTGCTCATCCACCGGGCGGTCCTGCCCTCTGTCCCTTTCATCGCCGCCACCTGGCTCCCCGTCCTGCGCCGCCGGGATGTGGGGCGGGTGCTCCAGGGGCTGATGGTGGTTTTGTTCGCATTAGGGGCGATGAGGATGGCGGGTGGCAAGCAGGATGCGGATTACTCCGGCATCCTGGATGCGATCCGCAATGTTGATGCGGTGGTCGGGGTCAATTCCGCCGTGTTGCCGCTTTTGCTTTATGTCCCTGATGTACAGGTACAGGTCTACGTGGTTCCCGGATTGGGGGACATTCTCTCCGATAGTGCAGCAACGAATCTCGGGCTGCACATCGGTTACCCCCCGCCGGGCCGGGTGCTTTTTGTGGATTTCGAACTAATTTCCGCGTCAAGGCTGGAAAGGGCTGTGGCATCATGGATGAGGACATTAGGGAGGAAATTGCCGTCGGTGGTGGCGGACTCCAGTGCACAGAGGACCACGCTGTGGCTGATACCGGACTGGAGACCGCCGACGACCCGGAATTCAAGAAATTTCAACGAAGAGTAGAAAGCGAACTCCGCCGCGAGTTGTACATGATAGCGCGCGTGATTGTCGACAGATTGACTCAGATGGAGTTCGCATATTTCGCTCGCGGGGATAAAGACAAACGGCGCATTTCGAAAATTAGGTTTGCAGAGATGGTCGCGACACCGGGCGCACTATATTATCGTGTTGATACAATCAGATTGCCGCGCGGCATACGCACTGCCGCGCTGGAGGACCCTGAGGTGTTGCGCGATCTGTCTCTCGCAGTCAGGGCCCCCGTGACAACATATACTCATTATGAGCATGGATTTTGGATTATTGTGGAGAGGGCAGAGGGTCTGGCTTCGGTACCACGCTTTGTGCGTTGGGAAGAGGTGAAGCAGCCCGCCGCTCCGTTCGGGTTCCCGCTGGGAATTGGCGTTAACAAGAGGCAATATTCCGCCGACCTGCGCGAGTTACCACACTTGCTGGTCGCGGGTGCGACCGGGTACGGTAAGTCCATGATGCTTCACAACATCTTGATTTCTCTCTTAAGCAAGAACCCGGCCAGGCTGCTGAAAGTATACTTGGCCGACATGAAAGGCGGCGCGGAGCTCTCGTTCTACCGCTCCCTCCCGCATGTGGCGGGCTTCGCCCGGGAGCCGGGCGAGGCGATGGATATCTTGCGTTTACTGTACACAGAGATGGAAAAGCGGTTTCAACTGCTGGAGAAGGAGCGGGTGACCGATTTAGGGAAGTTGAATCAGCGAGCTGCGATGGCGGGTGTGTGGGATGACCAAGTTCCGTACATTCTCTTTATGTGCGATGAGTTGGCAAATCTCATGCTGGCCCGGCGCTACCGACAGGAGGCCGAGGACATGCTGGCCAACCTGGCGGCGATGGGGCGGGCGCCGGGGGTGCACCTGGTGGCGGCCACCCAGCGGCCCAGCGTGGACGTGGTGACGGGCCTCATCAAGGCCAACTTCCCGGCCCGCGTCGCGTTCCACTGCGCGTCGCAGGCGGACTCCCGCACCATCATAGACACCTCCGATGCCGCCGGGTTGGGCATCCCGGGCAGGATGGTGTATGTGCGCGAGCAGGCCCGGCGGGTGCTCCAGGCCCCGTATCTGGAGCACCAGCAGATTCTGGATGCGATTCGGGCGATCGGGTGTGGAGAGGAGTTCCGGCCCGTGGTGCGGGAAGGAGTAACGATTGAGGATATTATCAAGTGGGCGCTACAAAATGGGACTGTGGTGAGAATTGGACGAGATAGGCAAGGAAGGACATTATCGGTTGAAAAAGTGTATGGGGCTTTCCGTGGACAAATTGCATACCATACGCTAAAGCAATTGCTACTGGTTGCTGAAGATAAAGTATTTGAGGTGGATGGAAGGTTTTATAAGATTACAAGTAGAGATGGCAGGGGTACCCGTGTTATAGAGGAGGTTGAGCATGGGAACGGAAATCAGCCTGGAGTTGTCATCGGGGCGGGTGCTGGTCATCCAGTACCTGCTGACGTTCGGTGACATCTTTATCATCATACTCCTGCTGGCGCTGGTCAGCATGGAGGTCGCGCGCCTGGCGATGCGGAAATGAACGCCATCTTATCAATCATCGTATCGGTGTTCATCGTTTCCTTGCTTTCGGGGATCGTCGCATCATTTGCGGAACGGCTGATTGACTCGTTCCTGCAGGCGGCGGAGCCGCGCTGGCTGCGGCGGCTGGCCGCCATCATAGAGCAGTTCTCTAAGTAGGAGGTGCGGGCAGACGGATATCGTGCTATAGGGCGCCTTCGGGCGCAATGGGTATGCCAGGTCTGTCACCATGATCATGCTCAAGGAGGTGTGAGATGTCCATTTCCATTGACACCGTGCTGATCTTCTCCTATGCTTCACAGGTCGTGACCATGATGATGCCGATTATTGGTCTGTCGGCCGGGTTCGGCCTCGGCTTCGGCCTGGTGGACAAGATCGGGCGGCTCTTCAGCCGCGCGATTTAGGCGCGTAGGGGAAGGATATGCGGCGGAGGGTCCAGGTTGTCCTCGATCCTGAATACCGCCCCTGGGACCCGCAGGCTCCGCCGCCGGTTCGGCTTCGGCGACGACGGGGCGGGCGGTGGGTTATTGCGGCCATTGTCCCGCCGGTCGTCGCCGTTGTAATTTCTGCATTTTTGGTCGTGGGCCGTGGCGGCGTCCGGGGTGGCGGGGATGCGGGCCTGCCACCCGCCACCCCCGCCGCCCGCGCCGCCACGCCCGCCATCATAGCATCTGGAAATTACCAAGTGGTGGATTGTGGCGCGTCGGGAATTTTTGTGGTTCCTGCTGATCTTCTCTCTGATCGGGGCACTGACAAAATTTGCATCGGCACGCGGTAGCGCCTTTGATTCTCCAATCCCGCCGCCAAGGACCATGTTGCCCCAAGCGTATTTGCCACTCGTCTTGAAAGATTATTGCTCTGGTCCTGATTGCCCGCCGACACCGACGCCGACCAAAACGCCGACACCGACACCGACCAATACGCCGACACCGACACCGACCAAAACGCCGACACCGACGCCGACCAAAACGCCGACACCGACACCGACCAATACGCCGACACCGACACCGACCAATACGCCGACACCGACACCGACCAATACGCCGACACCGACGCCGACCAATACGCCGACACCGACACC
>Ga0272449_1004318_pt1 | contig 11613 bp, 9 predicted proteins | sample YNPCB0241_FD_198679 | JGI IMG/M metagenome (GOLD analysis project Ga0272449, IMG submission 198679) | Hot spring sediment microbial communities from Yellowstone National Park, WY, United States - YNP-CB-024-1 | ecosystem: Environmental > Aquatic > Thermal springs > Hot (42-90C) > Sediment...
CCCAAGGGATATCATCGAATTGTCTTCTTAAGGGTGGATCGACTTTGGACACCATAGCAATAGTTGATTTCGGCGGTCAGTATACTCACCTTATAGCAAACAGGGTTCGGCGGCTGAGAGTTTACTCAGAGATTATACCGCCGGAGCAGGACCCTTCGTCTCTAAAAGGCCTCAAGGGCGTTATACTCTCGGGAGGGCCGGCCTCTGTTTACGAACCGGATGCGCCGCGGCTAAACCCAGCCGTGTTGGAGTGCGGAGTCCCCATCCTTGGCCTTTGCTACGGCCACCAACTTCTGGCGCAGATGCTGGGCGGCATGGTGGAACCCGGCGCAGTCCGTGAATACGGAATAGCCACCCTAACCGTCCATCGAGCGGTGGGACCGCTGGCCGGACTCGGCCCTACCGAAGAAGTGTGGATGAGCCACGGTGATACGGTGTCTGTAATGCCGCCGGGCTTTGAAAGGCTGGGAAGCACCAAAGACTGCGAAAACGCCGCTGTCGGCGACCCAAACAGGAAAATCTACGGCCTCCAGTTTCATCCCGAAGTCACGCACACACGCAACGGCATAAAGATGATAGACAACTTCCTTTCTGTGTGCGGCTGTGACCGCCAGTGGACTATGGAGGGGTTCATAGAGGCGTCTGTTCAGAGCATCCGCGAGCAGGTCGGTGATAGAAATGTTTTCCTCCTCGTCTCGGGCGGTATCGATTCCACCGTGGCTTTCGCACTCCTAAACCGCGCGCTGGGAGAAGATAGGGTTTTGGGGCTTCACATCGATAACGGCTTCATGCGCAAAGGCGAAACGGCCTCCGTTATGAAAACCATGGCCAAACTCGGCTTCCAAAACTGCCGTGTTGTGGATGCGTCGGAACGTTTCCTGAACGCAGTAAAAGGCGTAACAGACCCCCAGGAAAAGCGGGAGATTATAGGCCGGGTCTTCATCGACGTGTGCAACGCGGAACTGGAGCGCCTCAATTTGGACCCGGATCACTGGATGCTGGGTCAAGGTACGCTGTACCCAGACGTGATAGAGTCCGGAGGCACGCGGCATGCGGCGGTCATCAAAACCCACCACAACCGCGTGGATGTGGTCGAGGAGCTGATAGCCAGAGGGATGGTGGTTGAGCCGCTTGCCCAGCTTTACAAAGACGAGGTCCGCGAAATCGCCAAACAGCTTGGAATACCTGACGAGGTGATTTGGCGGCACCCGTTCCCGGGCCCGGGTCTCTCCGTGCGCTGTTTGTGCAGCGCCGGCGAAGACCCCCAGATTCCCCGAGAAACACAAAACACTGCCGCCGACGTGGCAAGCCGCTTCGGCCTCCGCGCAGTGGTGCTTCCGATCCGCAGTGTGGGCGTGCAGGGCGACTACCGCACCTACGCGCATCCGGCCGCGCTGGAAGGAGAAACTGATTGGCGTACTTTGGAAGCCGCTTCCACGGCGATAACAAACGAGGTCAGGGGGGTAAACCGCGTGGTTTACACGCTTCTGCCGGAGCAAACCCCTTCCCTTCGCCCCAAAGAGGCCTACCTCACCCGTGAGCGCTTAGACCTGCTACGGGAAGCCGACGCGGTGGCCATGGAAGAGCTTTCCAAACTGGGCCTTATGGAAACCGTGTTCCAGATGCCCACAATCCTATTGCCCCTAACTACCGACGGAACCAACGAATGCGTGGTGATACGCCCGCTTGAATCTCAGGACGTTATGACCGCCAGGTTTGCCGAACTGCCATTGGATGCGGCCAAACAAATGGCGCGCCGAATTGTCGAAGTAGGCCCCATAGCCGCGGTTTTCTACGATGTAACCCACAAACCGCCAGCAACTATGGAATGGGAGTGACCTTTTGCTGGAGGAAAGCCATGCCTCAGAACCACAAAAGCCACGCCGAATACATAAACGAACTTATGCGCGGCTACTGGAAAGCGGCCGTCCTTTTCTGCGCCAACGACCTGGGCATCTTTGAAGCACTGACAGACGGACCCCAAACCGCAGACCAGGTCGCCCAACGCCTGGGAACTGACCCAAGAGCAACCGCCATGCTTATGAACGCACTGGCGGCGCTTAAACTGCTGGAAAAGAACGGCGATCTTTTCTCCAACTCTGAAACGGCCAACCAATGCCTCGTACCGTCGGCTCCGTACCACATGGCTCACCTTATAAAACACAGCCGAAACGGCTGGTGGTCTTGGGGCGACCTTTCTTACGTCGTCCGACACGGCAAACCGAGACACCCTGGCAGCCTTCCAACCCCTCCGGACGAAGCCCAGCGCACCAGAGCTTTCATCCTTGGCATGCACGACACCGCATCCTTCACCGCCGACCTAATGATGGACCGCCTCGACCTCACGCGCGTGCGCCGCATGCTGGATGTCGGTGGCGGCCCGGGCACCTACTGCTACGCCGCCGCCAAGCGGAATAAGGAACTGCACGCCACTATATTCGATCTGCCGACCACGCTGGAAATCACAAAAGAGCTGATTAAGAAATACGGCTTTGAGGATAGAATCACCACTTTAGCAGGAGACTTTACGGTTGACGAGCTTCCAAAAGGATACGACCTGGTGTTGATGTCCCAAATCCTGCACAGCTATCCCCCGTATCAGTGCGAGAAGCTTGTCAAGAGCGGAGCAGACTCCCTCGTCTCTGGCGGCACGCTCGTCATCCACGAGTTCGCACTCGAGGAAAACAGGACTGAACCGCTTGAAGCGGCTCTATTCTCGATCAATATGCTGGTGAACACAGACGGCGGCTCGGCCTACACCAAATCCGAAATACTCGGTTGGATGCAGTCTGCCGGCCTGCAAAACCTCACGGTTGAACAAATAACCCCAAGGTCCGCAATGTTCACCGGCCAAAAGCCGTGAAAATGCTTCTCTGGACCACCAACGCTGCGAAGTTGGAGGTTGAAAAATGGATAGAACTCAGCGAGTACCGCCACCCGGTGATGCTACGCAGGTGATAAGCGGCTCGGAACCGACAACCATGGCCCAGCCTTCCGTCTCCGTGGAAATCATCCCCGGTAGCACGCACGCGCTAGCAACGCGCAGAACAACGGAGCACATCCTGATCCAAATCAAAGCCCCAGGGACCATCGGAGCCAGAAGACCCCTCAACTTGGCTCTGGCCGTCGACCGAAGCGGTTCCATGGAGGGCGAGCCGCTCGCCTACGTGAAGCAGGCGTGCTCTCACATCGTGGACCTGCTCACCCCTTCGGATGTGCTGTCCATCGTCACCTTCGAGGACCAGGTGGACGTCGTGATGCCGGCTCGGCGCGTGGTCAACCGCGATTTGATAAAACAGCAGATCGCGCGCATACAAGCGGGGCGCACCACCAACCTGTACGACGGTATCCTTACTGCCTGCAACCAGGTGGCATCCGTTCCCCCAGGTCAATACCTGAACCGGGTCCTCGTTTTCACTGACGGCGAGCCAACTGCCGGCATCAGAGATTTCGCCGCGATAACCGGCCTGGCTTCAGAGCAAAAAGCCAAAGGCATCACCATAACCACATTGGGCTTCGGCCCAGAATACAACGAAGAGCTACTCGTCGGCATAGCACGGCGCGGCGGCGGCACCTTCTACCACATAAGCCGCCCTGAACTTATTCCGGAGGTTTTCCGCAAAGAGCTAAGCAGCCTTCTGACTACCGCCGCATCCGACCTCCGCCTGCGCCTCCAATTCCCTCGGTGGGTCTCAATGAGGCATGTTTACGGCCTGCAAGCCCAATACGGAAACAGAAGCGCAGAGATACAGCTTCCGGATCTGGAGGCTGGCGCAACTTTGGCGGTGCTCGCCGAACTCGAATTCGAACCGCGGCCTGCCGGGCCGTACCGAATCGCCGTCGCCACGCTGAGGTACACAGACACCGCATCCGCCGGAAGAGAGCAAACAGCAACAGCGCACGCCGAGGTGGAGTTCGCTACAGATGAAAACTTGGTATCCCAAGGCCGAAACCCGCTGGTTACCGCACAGCTCGAAGTTGCCAGGGCATCCGCCGCATTGGAAAGAACCGTTATGGGCATGAAAACCCAGCAGATATCGCCGGCCACAGCACTGCTGGAGTTGGAGAAAACCAGGGCCCTTTTAAACGCTCAGGGCCGCACCCAAGAAGCCCAGCAGGTCACCGAAGCAATAGAGCGCATAAAGCAGGGAAGCCGCTCCGACGCGGAGAAAACCCTTATCGGGACCCTCTTCACATTGGAAAAAGGGAAGCAGTAACCGAAGATGGAAGCCTCAGAAGAGAAAACCGTCGCGGTATCCGAGGTTGCTTCGTTGGTGGAGTGCCCTGTGTGCCGCACCGCAAACCAACCCACCGAAACATGGTGCACCGAGTGCGGGTTCCGCCTCGATGCAACCCCCGGCGAGGCTCCAGCGGAGGTCGAAGAAGCCCCCATTGCCACATTGGTCTCCGAAGCCGATGGGCGCGCCTACCCTCTGAAAACCGGCGAAAACCTGATTGGCCGGAGTCCGGAGGCAGATGTCCTCATCTCGCATCCGTCGGTATCCCGCCGGCACGCCCTCATCGTTATAGAAGATGGAGCGGCTTACATCGAAGACTTGGGAAGCACGAACGGTACTATCATCGATGGCAAACCGGTGACAGCCAAAACCCCCATAGGTCCCGGAATGCGCATCCGCCTTGGCGAGGTAACTCTGCGCCTAGAAGGCAGTATTGCGGAGGTGGAGGAAACACCCGCGGTTGAAGAAAAAATCGCCGCCTTTCTTGTTGCCGAGGACGGAACCAGGTACCCACTGCGTGCTGGGACAAACACCCTCGGACGCCGAAGCGATAACAACGTGGTCATTCCAGATCCATACGTCTCCGGCCGGCACGCCGAGGTTATCTTCGACGGCAACACTTGGTACATAAAAGACAAAGGCAGTACCAACGGAACCTACCTGAATGACGAACACTGCCCTCCGGAGGAGATGAAACCACTGAAGGATGGGGACCGACTTGTCTTCGCCAGATTGCCCTTCCGCTTCCGACTAGCGGATACCGAGACAGAAAGCGCCGACGAACCTTCAACCGAAACTCAACAGGAAACATAGAGGCATATGCCACACGAAAGCCAGGAAGAGATAACCGCCGAGCTTCCAGCACCGCCGCTTCCGCAGGAGCATCCCAAACCGAAGGAAAAGCCTGTCGTGCTGGCGCGCGTCAAATTCGCCGCAAAAACAGACTTGGGCTTGATGCGCGAAAACAATGAGGATAAATTCGACTTCATGGAGCCAGAGGACCCGGCGCTTCTGGCTTCCAGAGGGAGTGTTTACGCCGCGGCAGACGGCATGGGGGGCCACGCCGCCGGCCAGATTGCCGCGGAGCTTGCACTAAAAACCTTTCTGAAAACCTACTACGAGCCAACCGCGGCAAACCCCGAAGATGCTTTAGTCGCCGCAGTCGCATCCGCGAACACCGTTGTCCACGCCACAGCCAGTGCCATTCCTGGGCGTCACGGCATGGGATGCACGCTGACAGCCGCTGTTGTACTGCAGGATAAGCTTTGGGTGGCACACGTGGGAGACAGCCGCGCGTATTTGATGCGCGCCGGCGAACTGAAACAGCTTACCGAAGACCACTCTTGGGTTGCAGAACAGGTGAAGCGCGGCGCCATGACCCAAGAGGAAGCTCGACTTTCTCCCTTCCGCAACGTCATCACCCGCTCGATCGGCGCGTCCAACTCCATCCAACCAGACGTTTTCTCCATGCCTCTGCAAAGCGGAGACCTGATTCTCATCTGCACAGACGGCCTTTCCGGCGTGGTCCCCGACAGCGAAATACTCCGGATTCTCTCGGAGGAGACCGCTCCCTCATTTGCCGCGGCCAAGCTCATAGAAGCGGCCAACAGTGCCGGAGGACCGGACAACATCACGGTGCTTATACTGCGTGTGGATTCCCTGGAGAAACAGGAATAAAAGGAGAGAGCGCATCATGCCGTTTTTCGCAAAGCCGAAAGCGGCCCTCTTCGGATTGGTCTTCTGCCTTTGCTTGTCAGTAAGCCCATCAGCCGCTCAGGAGGCAAGCCTCAACCCTAGTGAAACAACGGCTCCTCCACCCAACCAAGCGCAATCGAACCCCCAAACAGCCGGCAAAGCAACCTACTCGCTGCCAACTCCATCCGTAGGATTCGTCCTGGCAACCGCCGCCCTCCTGGCGACCGACGAAACAACCGTCACTTGGTTCCACAAACCACTGCCCAACCCGAGCCGTCTGGAGTCACTGCGCAAGAACGGCCGCAAGGATGCAGTTCTCACCGCCGTTTTCATGGCCTCGGTTTGGCTTGCAGATTCACTCTCGGGGCACAACGGAGCTAAACGCGCCGTAACGGCCGTTGCTCAATCAACTGTGCTGACAGAATCCCTCAAAAAGCTGGTCGGCCGCAAAAGGCCGTTTGAAGTCGGCACCTCAACGGTATGCAAGCCGCTGAAAGGCCACTATTCATTTCCTTCCGGGCATGCCGCGCTCGCGTTCGCGGTAGCCGGAGCCGTTGGAGGCGCCTATTCCGATCTGAGAATCCCTCTGTATGCAGGGGCCGCGGCCGTTGCTGTATCCCGCCTAACCGGAGGATACCACTACCCCTCTGACGTATTCGTCGGCGCCGCAATAGGTCTTGAGGCCGCGCGGCGTGCAAACCGCAACTTAGGCGGCTTTGTAAGCTTCCGGTTCTAAACGCAGTCAGTCCGAAACCGTTTCATCCAGCGGCATTCCCAGCTCTTGGTAAAGCTGCCTGCGCGCCCTTTTGTCTGATTCCAGCTCCCGCCTCGCCACTCTGGCCACAAGCTCAGCTGCCTCCGCGGGTACCACTATCACGCCGTCATCGTCGGCTACCACCACATCCCCCGGCGATACCTTCACCCCGCCGATGTTCACGGTCTCGTTCATGCCGGCAAACTCCAGCCGACCTATCACCGTGGTCCTCGCGATGTGGCGGCACCACACCTTGCACCGCTGGCGTTCTATCTCCGCCGTGTCTCTGCATCCGCCATCGAGTACCACGCCGGATACGCCTGCTTTAACGGCCGCCAGCCCAACGTTCGAACCCCAAAGCCCAACCTCCAAACCAGACATATCTATGACGAGAAAATCTCCGGGCTTCAGCTCCTGCATATACGGATACGGGCACCTCCTCGCATACCATTCCGAGCTGTAAGCGGCGTATTCCTCGGGTGTCATGTGGGGCACATGAACCGATGTGGCAACATACCTGGCTGTAACCGCTCTCCCGTACGCCCTGCCGCCGCGCCACACAGGCCTTATCGCCCTATCCACCAACCCAACATCACGCACGTTAGCCGAATCCATCCCGTCGGATACATCCGCAACCCTCAGCCCCTCAAACATCTTCAACACTTCATCTGTCACCGGCATAACACAAACCTCCAGATGATTTCCAAAACCAACTTCTCAAGCAAACGCATGCTTTCCTTCAGCAAAGAAGGATTCCAGTCCCTGTCGGCGAAGCGAAGCTTGGCCCGCCTTTGTTTGCAACCCGGCGATGCTGAAAAGCAAAAGCAAAAACAAACCGGACCCGTGGGCGCGTCTGTTTTTTGCGCTTGCCGCTCTATCGCTTGGCTTTTGGCTGATTCGGTGTGCCTGGCCGGAGCCAAAGCTCCGCGTAACATTCCTGGACGTTGGCCAGGGCGACTCCGCAGTTCTGGAGACGAGCGATGGGGCAGTTGCGCTCGTAGATGCCGGCCCTGCTGGCGAAAACGAGGCGGATTGGAATGCCGGCCGAAGGATAGTGGTTCCATACCTGCGGCGCCGCGGCATTCGAAGCATTGATTTGGTGTTCCTAACCCACCCCCATTCTGACCACGTTGGCGGAATGTCCGCGGTCCTCAACACCTTTCCGACCCGAATGGTGATCGACATTGGAATTCCGCACCCATCCGCCCAATACAAGGCTTTCCTGAAAGCTGCCAAACTTCGGAAAGCTTCTTTTGTCACGGCGCGCCGCGGCCAGATGTTCAAACTTGGAAGATACACGACAATCCGGGTCCTCAATCCGCCAGAAAGGCTCTTCCACGGAACGCGGGACGATATCAACAACAACTCTCTGGTCCTGCTGGTCGAATGCGACCAAATCCAGATCCTGCTGGCTGGGGATATCGAAGCCCAAGCAGAAGCGGCCCTGTCGAATCTCGTTCCCAAAATTGACCTGCTCAAAGTGCCGCATCACGGCAGCCGCTTTGGGAGCACCTTGGCACTTCTAAACCGCTGTAGACCCCGGGTGGCTGTTGTAAGCGTTGGAAGAAACCTTTTCGGGCACCCAGCCCCGGAGGCTTTGGGCAGACTCGCATTTTTCGGAGCGCGGGTATTTCGCACCGACAAACACGGCGCAGTAACGGTAGAGACCAACGGCCGCCGCCTTACGGTGCGCACAATGATTAAACCCACAGCAATCCACCCGCGCCCGAGTTAGTCGCTTGCCAAAACAGGCGCAGGCCCCTCCCGGCCCAAACGCCAAGAGGGGCCCCGCAGACGCACAACAGCAGAGTTGCTACACCGGCGGATTACGCCAGCCTCATCACCCAGAGTATCCCGCCGAGGAGATGCTTCTGGAACCGTTCGTCGCCCCAAACCTCCTTGCTGTGGCCGTGGCCCGTGTAGAACACGCGCCCTCTGCCGAACTCGTGGCACCAAGCCATGGCAAAGTCCTTGTCTGGGCGCTTTACATCCGGCTTATTCACATCAACAGTGCTGTTGTCTATCCGGAGCAGAACGTGCGTATACTTACGGGACCAATCCCTATGCTCGTATATCTCGTCCGTTATCTTGAAGTAGTCCCCAAGGTGCTTGGTGGCAGGGTGCTCTTTATCTTCAACGATGACGCCCACCTCCTGATTCCACGGGTGGCCGTTGAAGTACCCTCCAATCATGTATCCGTACTCCGGCCATTGATAGAACGTATCTGTTGCGTTGTGGATGCCAACGAAACCTTTGCCGCCCAAAACAAAGCCCAAAAGCGCCAGCTTGTCCTCCGCAGAGATGGGAAGCTCTCCGGTGGTGCAGAAGACCACAGCATCGAAGTTCTGCAGGTCCTTCGCGTTTATGAGGTCAACCTCCCAAGTGCACGTGGCCTCGAAAAGACCCGACTCCTCCCCGAGCTTTTTCATTACCTCATGGGAAAACTCGAGGCAGTCGTGCTTGAAACCCTTGGAACAAGTGACGTACAAAACCTTCTTCATACCTTTACCCCCTTATCATTATCTTGAGCGCATACCCTCACATCACGTGTTTGCCCCCCACAGCAAAGACTCCTTCAATCACGCAGTTGCTTGCTCGAAGCCGACCGCGATCGAGAAGGTCTTTCGGATTCCAAAGCTATCGCAAGCTTCTCCACATACGTCAGATCGCCTTTGCAGAACGGTATATCAACAAAATCCAGCAGTTTGGGCGAACGCGTGCCTTCAAGCCACGCCTTTGCCTTAAACGCCCCAAGCGCGAAATCCGGAGGGTCCACGTAATTCTCGCCGTAGTGAACCTGACGCTCCTCTCCCATAAGGTGCCACGTTGGGCAAAGCGCTTGAAATACACTGCAAACCTTCTTTACCGCATCCGGCGCATCGGCCTTAGCCCAGCCAGCCACCTCCGGGGTTAGATCGTGGAACAAAGCCACCTTCGAATTGTGCGGCACCACCCGGAAGAAAAGCCCATCTCCAGCTCCTATAAACTTATCGAGCTCTGCCACACCTCCGAACTGCCGGAGCTCCGCGTTGGATGCACTCCTGCGCCACCAAAGAGCCAGTTGGGAACGCGCCTTTTTCGCCTCGGATGCAGCCTCGCTTGCGGTTGCGGCATCCCCCGCCCGAGCGGCAATCTTCTCGAGCGCAATCAGCGATGCGATGTACCGGTTCGCGTACAAGTCTCCTTTATTTCCGTCAAGCTCCCATCCCGACCGCCTGAACTCCTGGAAAACCCTCTTCAAATCACCGTAGGCAGAGAGCACCCGCGGCCATGCAGAACAGCGCTGTGCGTAAAGCCACACAGCATACATATTCCCGAACTCGTGGTAGGGGCGCTCGGCCTGCTCTGGCAGTGGCAAGACCCCGGGCATCCACCAGTATTCCCGCCTCGCGCCAACTTTGTCCTGGTACCAGCAAGCACTGGAGAACGGAGGATGTCGGAACCACTGTGCTCCCAAAAAAGCCTCAACCTTGACACGCAACTGGATAGGCAGGAGCGGATAAGCCAGACTCAGCGCTTCAAACAGCTCCCCGCTGTTTGTAAAAAGCCTCTGCCTGCCGGCCAACCCGGGCTCCACAATAAGCGGCGCCCACTGCCTCGACAATGCCTCTTCAACAGCCCTTGCCAAAAGAACAGAAGCTTCCTTGGATGTCAACGGCCGACCAGCGCTTTGAGATTTGGCCGGTACGTCGCTGGCGCGTATCATCCTTTCTCCGGCAGAAGCTCCACTTCCGGTTTCAATGCATAAAACCCTGCTACCTGTAACCCAGTAGATGCACCCTCCGGAAACCGCCGCTCCTCCTTTCGCTGGGCCGTGCCATTCGTTCTTGGCCCAAGGCAAATCTCGGAAGCCTCCAAATGTATCTCGCGTTCCCCAAACCGTCGAAAGCTTTCCGCTCTCAAGATCAAACAGGCTAAGTGTGGCCTGGTGCACCAACAAAACCTGCCCGGGCGCCCCTACCAAGTTTTGACTTTCATCCGCAGTGCCCCAGAACGTATCCCAAGGCGGCCCAGAACCGTGCACATGCCTAAGTGGCTGAATGGAGTTGGATGCAAGGTCCAGAATTCCCATGGAAATAAACGGTGCCACCCCAAGGTTCCAATTGCCGTAAACGGAACGGTGGAAAACCAAAAGCCGCCCATCTGGCAAGACCACCGGCGGCGCACCAACCCCTTGACACCCAGCCGCCCATAAAACCGGAGGGTGGGGCAACTGCGCCCCGGTTCGCGCGTCCAAAACGAAAAAAGTTCTGGGGTCGCGGTTCCGCTCGAGGTAGCTCAAAATGGCCTTCTGTTCCTTTTGCCAAAGCTCCGGTGTTCCAGCCGCGCTTGGGCTTTTTATCCAGGCATCAATCGACTGCCAAGAGCTGTCGTCAACACCGGCGGAAGCGCACAGCATGCGGCGGTCCCGATTAATCCGATCCGAAAACCTCACCACCGGGTTCGTGCGAACCACAACCACCTCCCGGTTCCCCACTTTGGCGAGGACCGGATAGTAATCCCTAGCAGTCTGGCCAATAAGCCGAGCGGACGTCCACACCAAACTTCCGGTTCGAATGTCGAAACAGCGAACCGCCATATCCTCACCGGTTACAAACACCCTTTTTCCGTCAGATGCTGCAGTTTGGCGAATTGGTGCCCCCAACTGGCGCCGCCAAAGAGGCTTTCCGGTTTTCGCGTTGAGGGCCAGGAACATACCGGCTCTGGAGCCTATCAAAACTGCGCCTCCGGAAACCGCCGGCGAGGCCGAAAACCCACCGCGGCCGCCGAAAGAGCGCCAGAGCAGTTTGCCGGTTGCGGCATCCAAGCCGTACACATATCCGTCGGAGCTGGCCGCGACCACAACCCCGCTTTCCACCGCGGGAGAGTGCAGAAACGCACCACTGCACCTGAACCTCCAGAGGGCGCTACCTGTCTGAGCGTCCA
>Ga0272449_1004320_pt1 | contig 11612 bp, 12 predicted proteins | sample YNPCB0241_FD_198679 | JGI IMG/M metagenome (GOLD analysis project Ga0272449, IMG submission 198679) | Hot spring sediment microbial communities from Yellowstone National Park, WY, United States - YNP-CB-024-1 | ecosystem: Environmental > Aquatic > Thermal springs > Hot (42-90C) > Sediment...
TCGGATGTTGCTCGACTGGTATAAGAGCAGTAAGGGTTAGAGGTGAAATGCCTCGGCAGGAAATTGAAGAAGTGCTTAAAATTAAAACTGGAAAATAGGGTTTGAAAAATGGGGAGATGGAGTCTATAAAAAAGGGGTGGAGGTAGGTGGAGTATTCAGAGTTTCAACCGTTCAGCCTAAGTCTACAAAGGAGTCTTTGCCCATTCCGCCGGGAGCCGTGCGGACCACTGTGAGGGCGGCGCCTTTGGCAGTTCTGACTTCAATTTTTATGGTTTCATACTGGCCAAGCATTTCGTAAGCCTCATTGCCCAGCTTGATCACTAGAAATGCCTTTTCGTTGGACTCTAGCACAGTGTTATTGTTGCCGTTGTCATTATAGATCGCAAACTTAGCCACTTTATATTCGCTTTCTAGTCCAAGTTCTGTGATTAGGTCATCCCATGTTGTTTGATTTGCGACCTTTGCTCCCTGATATATGTTCATTAGCGTGGCGTTCGGTAAATAAACCGAAACCACCACTGAGGAGTTGCCGAGATCTACTGCGCCTCTACCCGCTGATAGCTTCACTGGCACGAGGATATACAATATTTTGCCCTCTGCGGAGTCAGTTCTTGCTGTAACCACTCCGTCCAATTGCAAGGCGGTTAGCGACTCGTCTAGGCCTGTTTGCATTGTTTCTTTCGTTTTCTGTGTGGTGTAGAAGCCCATGTTGATGACGACGTAGCTGAGGGCCGCTGCAATTATTAGGAAGGCTATGAGGACGATGGCTGCTTCTACGCCCACAATACCCTTCTTGCTCTTAAACAGTTTTTTAGGGAACATTTTAGCCAGCCACCGTTATCCAACCAGTAGGTAGAGATTCAGGAACATAGAAGTCTATGGTTAATGGCGCGGCTTTCTCGGGTTTAATCTCCACAACTATGTGAGTCCTAGCGCTGGCAGGGGTTTCCAACTTTATCACCAAGTATCCTTTCTCATTGGAATCCAAAGCCTCGTCTTCGTTGCTGTTCTGAATGAAAAGTGTAGCACTATTGTCACCGACCATATTAAGCAAACTCTTGAAGTCCTGTCCGGAAGGCATTTTGTCTGTGCCGTTGTAAATGTCTGGCCAAGCGTCGCCACCAACGGTTAATGTTACACTGGTTGTGTCATTGCCCAGTGCAACGTATTTGACTCCATAAGCCCTTAACGGGATAACTATGCCGTCAATATGCGTTGCGTTGGTGGCGTTTAGCATTATGCTTCCATCCACTACCAACGGCGTGCTCGACTGTCTTAGGCTATCTTGGACTACTGTCTTGCCGCGTTCTGTTGCGAACAAGCCCTGGTTTATGACCATGAAACTGAAGGCTCCGGCGATTATAACGAAGGCTATGAGAATTATGGCCGCCTCTAAACCCATCACTGCATGTTTTTGTTTCGCTATTTTTGTCAATGCTTTTTTCCAGTTCATTTTCCATTTTCCCTCTTTCTTGCGGCTTCAGTGTTTTGTTGGAACTTATATTAAGAGTTATGAAATGGGAATCTGGATTTGTAAAATTTGCAATTTCGAATCGAAATATTGAATAAATACAAAATCAGACCTGAAAAAGGGGGACTACACGCTAACCAAGACGCACATAAGAATTTTCAAGTAAACCACCGGGAACCGTGAAAACAACCGTTAACACCGCACCTCTAGCACCCCTAACCTCAATCGTCACAGTTTCATAATCCACCAAGGTGTGGCGCATCTCCGGAAATTCAGCCACGGTGCTGTTCAAGTGGATTATTAGGAAGGCTTTCTCCGTAGATTCGAGAACCGTGTTGTTGTTGCCATTATAGATTATGGACATAGCCATATCAGTTTCATTCATACGGTAAATTCGGCTTAAGTTAGCAATCAATATGTTGCAGTCTGCGTCGGCTTGCGTAGCATTCAAGTATACACCATTGTAAATGTTTAGCAGTGTTGCATTTGGCAAATACATCGAAACCACAAGGGCCTCCTTCTTCAAGTCCAAGGCAGCCTTCCCAACTGACAACTTAACTGGCAAAATTATCCACTCAACCTGACGCTGGCCGTTTGTCTTCCCCACAATTATGCCGTCCAACTGCAAGGCGCTCTGCGACTCGTCAACACCCTCCTGCATCGTATCTTTAGTCTTCTGCGTTATGAAGAGCCCCATGTTAACAACCACATAACTTAACGCAGCGGCAACAATGATGAAAGCGATTAGGACAATGGCGGCTTCAATGCCAACTACGGCTTTCCTATTCTTAAACAGCCCCTTAGCCACGGCAACCTACCTCCTAAAATATTGGCACATAAGTGTTCGCCGGCATAGACTCCGGAATCGTAATCTCAATCGAGAGGGTGGCACTTTTTTCAAGTCTAATCTCAATATTTATTTGAGCCCTAGCTGGTGCAGCAGCATCAGACGCCAAATTCACTATCAAAAAGCCCTTCTCGTTTGTGTCCAGGGCCTCGTCGCCGTTGCTGTGGGCAATGGCGAGAACGACACCGGTATGTTTAAGCATTCCAGAATAGGTTCCATTTATGTAAACGTTGCGAGGTTCCCCTGTTTTCGTTTGATTAGCCCATCTAAAACCAACAAAGTCGTCGAACTCCTTCCCCGTGGGATCATATGTAGAATCATCGGTGTAGTAGTACGCAGGATTTGGATATTGTGTACCATTATAACCCGTGTACAAAACACCTAGGTAGGCGTTTGCCCAAGCTCTTTCGCCAACTCTTAACAACATCACGGTTTGGTTTCTGCCGACAGCCACAAATTTCACTCCAAAGGCTTTCACGGGGATTATTATGACGTTCACCGCCTTGCCATCTGGAGTTGTCCTCACGAAAGTTGTGCCGTCAATGGTTAGTGGCGTGCTTGCCTGTTTTAGGCCTTCTTGGATGACTACTTTGCCTCTTTCTGTTGCGTACAAGCCTTGGTTGACAACCATGAAGCTGAAGGCTGCGGCTATTATGACGAAGGCTATTAGCACTATGGCTGCTTCCAGGCCGATAATTGCCTTTTTGCTTTCTGCAAGGACTTTGACTAGTCGGCGGCGGGCGTTTAGCGCGGTGTTTGGAGTTTTCTGGTTGCATGAGGGGCATGTCACCATCTTAAGCTTTGACTTGGTATGCCACTCGTGTCCGCATTTTTGACATTTTATGTTTGGTTTTTTCCTCAACTTTTCCACCGCCTACTCTACTTCTTACTCCACCACTACCTCCACCACTTGAATAGTGCGTCTTAAGATATAATAAACATTATTTAAAATCACGAATCAGAATACAAACTCCGAATACGAACCCAAAATACAGATTTTCCATACATATCCAGAAACCAAACGCAGCCTAGACATAGGACTAGACCGGAATCTACAAAATAGAAGGGTGAGAAAGTGCTATATGGGTAGTTCTAGGCTTGGCATAGAACCTAAAGCAAATTCTATGAATATGTGGGCAGCCATCCATGTGACGCCGCTAACAACCAGCATTATGCCCAAGTTTAAGAGGAAGGTTCCCCAGTAGCCGCCTGAAACCTCTTTTATGGTTAAGGCGTTCACAACAGCCATTATGAAGATTAGGGCTATGTTGCCAGCCTCAATTACGGGGATTGGAATGGCGTTAAAACCGAAATAGGGAAGGTTCACAAGATACCGGGACATGAAGTCTGCAAGCACTTGCATGACAATCAATAACATAACCGTGAGGGGCTGCAAAATCATCATTATCATTTGAAAACCTTTGGCGGTAACATCCCTCGACTTCCGAAACTCAATAAATTTCACAACACGGTTTCCGAGGGCGTTGCCAATCTCAAGGGGGTTGGCGCCCCGGCTCAAAGCGTCAAGAAAAATTCTGTTGCTAATGTGTACTTGATAGGACGCCGCTTCCGAAGCAAGAGTCTCCAAGACTTGCTCGTGGCTTATTCCAAGCCTAAGCCTAGCCAAAGCCTCCTTCACAAGCTTTTTGAAAGGGCCAAGCTCCATTAAAATAATGTAGGAGAAGGCAGCCTTCAAATCTGAAGTGGAAGCCAAGTTTTCGCCAAGAGCCTTCAAAAAAGTCGGGTAGTTCCTATCAATTTGGCTTACATGCCTCTCAAGCATGTACCCAAAAACTCCGGGAACAATAACACCTAAACCTAACGCCATAAAAGCCAAAGGAGGTCCCTTCGAAAAGTAAAGCAAAACCGCAAGCAACGTTGAAGAGGTTCCCGTTGCAATGAGACTCCACCTCATGGCAACGTAAAGCTTTGGAGGATACTTTCCCACATAGACGAGGCGTTCCCTTGGAGACGAAGCCCTGAAAAGAACATACATCATCACGACGGCTAGCGCGGCTATTATGTAGCCGAAAACTATGGCGCTTGGGTCAATCATGAAAATCGCCATAATCACAATGGTCATTATTAGGAAGACGGTTACGCTTTGAAAGGACGTGAATATTCCGCCAAGCGTCTTCAAAGTTTCAAGAGCCCTAGTATAATAGCCGGAATACTCCTCAATAAGCATGGACGACTCCATCTCCAAATAGCCTCGAGGCTCAATGCTTGAAAACACGTGGGTAAGCCTCACAAGAATATCCTTCAAAGGAGGCTTAAGGGATTCAGCCATATGCGCCGTAGCCTTCGTAATGCCATAGCCAAAATCTCTGGCTAAACTGCGGATCTTCTGGAATACTTGGCTGTAAAAGCCGTACTCCTTGTTTCTGGCGATGGTTTCAATAAGGTCGTCTGGAGATGTCTCCCCCATAGACAAGCCGTACATGTGAAAAATGGCCGTTGTGAGGGCGAAATCCACCTTTTTAGGGAAATGTCTCCTAGAAATATGCCTCAAAGCCAGCAAAAGGCCTAAGCCTAAAGGTAAAACGAGGATTGCCTCCAACATTTTCCCAGCAAGCATATAATAGACTGCAAAAAGAACTGTGGGAACCATCAGAAGAATTAAAAGCGTGTTTTCCCTCGACGTTGAAGCTTTCATTCCCAAGGAATCTTCGCCTCTTTAACTCTGCGGTAAACCTCCCAGACGCCTTTCTCTCTAACAGCTATACACGTTTTCCAAACATCAGTGTATCTTGGAAAATTCTCAGCGAGAAAACTCAAAATTTCAGCCCTAGCATTCAACTCGTCGTAAAGCTCCCTAAGCCTTTCCTTACCCCAACCTCTGAAAGCCAAAACCTTGTTTTCAAGGTGGAAGCTTGAACCCATAAACCTAATCTTGTCCAAGTCCGGATCGTAAAGAAAAGTTGGCAAATAGTTCAGCCGTCCCTCTTCAGGCTCGTACCCAATTATCTCGTTAACGGAGGTAACCCTCCTTATGAAACGTCTACCCCGCTCCATTCTCGCCTGGAAAATCGTTAGGTTTAATCCATCTATGTGGGTTTTGGGGACCTCTATCGGGTAAGATGTAAGCCTCTGGAAAAGCTGGCTTAAAGTTCCCGCGTGCATTGTTGATATAACCGGGTGGCCCGTTTCAATGGCTTGAAAGGCCACTCTTCCCTCCTCGCCTCTAATCTCGCCTACAATGATGTAGTCTGGCCGCTGTCTTAAGGCTGCCTTCAAAAGGTCGAACATGGTTACCGGTGCACCGGTGTGAAGCCTCGTGACTTCTCTAATCCAGTTTTTGTGGAAGAGGTTGACTTCAGGGGTTTCCTCAATGCTTATTATTTTTGCGTCGGAGCTTATGAAGCCCATCAAAGCGTTTAGCGTTGTGGTTTTACCTGAGGCTGTTTCTCCGCAGACCATAGCTGATATTCCAATTTCGAAGAGCATCCATAGGTAGGCGCCCAACTCCGGAGACATGGTTTTCCACCGGATTAATTGGGCTACTGAAATTGGTTCTTTTGGGAACTTTCTTATGGTGAAGTTGCTTCCTCTAAGGCTTATGTCCTCGCCGTAAACAATGTTGAATCTTGAACCGTCGGGCAAGTGGATGTCTATTATCGGGTGGGTGTAGCTCAAAACCTTTCCATATCTTTCGGAAATGTTCTTTAATAGGCGGTTGATCTCGTCCTTTGAAACGTCAACGTTTGTTTCAAGATGCCCAAACATTTTGTGGTAGACGAAAACTTTGCCTTCTCCGGGGATGCTGACGTCTTCCAGCCATGGATCAGCCAAAAAGCCGTCTATAAAGCTGTGGCCGATTTTCTCTCTCAAAAAGTGGTAGAGAACAGCCTTTTCATCAATGTCTTTTGGAATTTTAACCAGCTTCTTTTTGACGGCTTGTCTAAAGAGGGATGCTAATACATACTCTTTTGGTTCACTGTACTCTTTGTCTTTGACAAGCATAGCTACGGCTTCTTCAATTTCGTCGAGAAGTTGTCGGTCGGGCTTTTCCGGCTCAATTATGTTGTATTTCCCGATTTCCCCGCCAACATCGATATGGACGTATATGCCCAAGCCTAGGGGATATAGGATGCTCGTGGCTTGGCCGGGCCCTTCCAGTTCAAGTTCAAGGTTTAAAACGTATTTTGGCTTTTCCGGCAAACTGTCCAAATACGCCTTCAAGTACGGATGCTCGACTATGGCTTCCTCCAGTGTTTCGCAGAAAGTCCTTTTGAAGGGCCAAACGTCCTCTTCTTTGGGCTGCGCTTCCTCTTTTTTCGTGAATAATGAAAACTTGAAGCCCGAAAACTTTGGCAAGCTGAGTTTAGGCTTTTCTGGCATAGTTTTCCCTCTTAGACTTTTACTCCGGCGAGGGGCATAACTCTCAAACCTATTTGCGGGTTAATTTCAAGGGTTATGGCGCTTTTTCTCTCGCCACTAACTCCCCATAGTTTGATGACTCTAAGCACTTTCACGTCGAGGCCGGAGATGCTGGCGTTTTTAAGCACAAGGTAAACGTCTGAGCTTGCCCTCAGCTTCATGATGCTGTCTTCGGGCAGAAACTCTGGATGGAATGTTGTGACAACGGTTTTTTCATCCGAAACCAAATTTTTCATGCGAGTTACAAACGTGAGAAACTCTGAACGGGGAGTGTTCACGGTTAAAACGCTTAGGCTGTCAATTATAACGGCGTCGTAAAACCTCTTTTTCAATTCAAGAAAATTGGATGTTACCTTGAGGAAGAAGGAGCTCAAGAAGTCGTTCCACCTTCCACCCTCAATGTGTAGCGGGTAAATATTCAATTGCCCCGACAAATAATAGTCGTCCACGTTAAGCCTCACAGACCTCATCATAGACAAGTACTCTTTAACCGTTGCCTCGCTTGTAATCACGTAAACACGAAGCCCAACGTTTAACATTGCACTTGTTATCTGCTGGACAAAAATTGTTTTGCCCGAACCATACTCTCCCTCTATGGATATAAGGCTTGGGTGGGGAAGGCCTCCACCAAGGTCTCTGTCAAGTTCAGGTATGCCAAAACTTATGACTCTCATGGTGTTCTAACAGCCTCCGCCTTTGCAGTTACACCATAATAGGTGACAAAAACCACAGAAGCCAAGCCGCCCAGCGGAATTTCAGGCGCTCCTTCCGGCAACTTGAAAAGGATGCGGGCTTCCTCGCCGGCTTCTATGTAGGGGTGGCTTTCCGGCGCGAAGGTGTAGCTTGTCCCAGAAACCTTAACCTCTAATATGGTGTAGTCTTCGATTTGGTATGTTGTCCAGAAAGTGCTGTTTCCGTAAGAGAAAATCACAGTGTTCCATTTGAAGCCTGCATGGTCCTTAAAGAAAATTGTTCGAGATCCAAGGTTTTTAACGGTGAAATCGCATGACGTGGCATTTAGCGATTCTATCTCCAATCGTAAAGCGACGTCGAGTTTTTCTCTTTCTTGGTTAACATATTGTTCTGCAATGGCGGACATTTCCTTCAAATTTTGAAAGATTGCAACCATGAAGGACGTGGATAACGTGAACAAAACTATGAGGATGATTGAGGAAGTTATTGTCACGGAAAAACCCATGTTTTCCACCTCTCTTTTAAGAAGGTGGGGCTGGAAAGATGTAGCTGCTGCCTATCCCTTTCGAGGGAACTAGTTTAGCCTCGAAGACAACGCCTTCCACGCTGCCGGTTGGGTAAACCTTTATGACTGCTGTTTCTCGAGGTTCCCAAACGTTGTCGCCGTCTGCCGTTGAAATGTTGAAGTTTCCGCCTCCAAGGCTTGCTGTCTTACTGTAAGTGTAAAGTTGGGCTTTCCCGTACTCCCCTACGTAAACGTCTAGGGATGTGAAGTCGCTGAATGGCAGGTTTCCAGTGTTTTTGGCGTATATCACAAAATGTGGCGGTGTAGTGGTGTCGTTTATGGTTGCGTAAACAATTTCCAGCCTAATGTTAACTGTGATTTTGTAGTTGTTTATGTTTTGCGCCAACTCGTTTTGAACGAGGTTTCCAGTGTAAAATGCGTATGCCGAGAAAAGGCTTGCTAAACACACGGAGGCTATAACCATTATGATGTGGGAAAGCGTTAATGAAAAGCCCATCACTCAGCCCTTCTAGAAAGCTTTTCCTTGTTTCTTCTCTCAGCTATGGCAATAAGCCGCTTCACGTCCTCTGAGCTTAGCCCAATCCCCGAAATCACGGAAGCCCTGTACATGTTCAACAGCAGCTTGCTTTTGGTTAAACCCTTGGCCTTCGCCTTTTCAGCAGCAACAGCCAAAGAATAAATCTGCCCACTGTAGCCTTCAGGCAGAAACCCCAAATCCTCATAGGACTGCGAAAGCTGCCTTATATCCTCTGGAGTAAAGCCTGCGTCAAGCAGAGACCAAACCCAGTTTAGATAGGCGGTTCCACGCTGCAAACGCTCAGCTTTCGGGCGGTACTCCTCCAATTCCCCTTTTAATATTGTTTCAGGCTTTTTCTCTTCGACCTTAGGAACCTCTGTGGGCGCGGGTGTAGGGGCAGGCAAGAATGCAGGAGCCTTCTCTTCCTTTTTCTCAGCCCTTTCTTCAGCCTTCTCTTCGGGTTTTCCTTCAAGCTTCCCTATGTAAAGGGATTTAACACCTGGAGGCAGCTTCTCACCCTTTATCTTTTCTAAGTCTTTCTCGCTTGTAATCACCCTTAGAAGGTTGAAGGGGTTCTCGATTTCGCTTATCGCAGACCTTATGTCAATTATAGACTTTTTAAGCTCAGCTACAGCCGTGTTTAATTCCTCAGAAAGCTTTGCCACGTTAAACTTCAACTTTTCAATTTCTTGCCGCTCCACGTTTCCTTCCTCGGCGGCGAGTTTCGCCTCCTTTGCAGCTTCAGAGTTCTCCTCTTTGTTATCTGTTTTCGCCATAACCCAACATCCTACAACTGCTGATTTACTATACGAATCCCAGATTCGCATTTAAATTATGTGAATCTAGAATCCATATTTGTAAAATTTTCAATTTAAAATCTAAATTTTATAACAATTAACGAACCAGAATCGAAATCCAAACATTTCTCAAAACAAGTTAGCAGGTGGCTTTAAAACGGATAACCAGAAGACATGAAACGGGTAATTGCACGCAAGCCGAAGCTGAACGTGAAAAAGAGCCATAACAATTAAAAGTGAAGGCGAACTGACAGCCGCCGCAAACCTTGAAAAAGCTGCACAGCAAATGAGCAACGAGCCCTTTACCCGCGCGAACTCGCAAGCCTAGAAGACATAAGCCACGACCCAAGCAACACAATTTTTGCAATGCTCATAGACATTGTAAGGGGAGAAATCATAGGCCTAACAGCCCCACAAAATTCAAGCGCCCGCAGGGCAGAGCGGAAAGAATAAGGCGGAATAAGCGAGATTCAAAGTGGACCGGGCGGGATTTGAACCCGCGACCTCAGCGATGCCAACGCTGCGATCATTCCAGGCTGATCTACCGGCCCCCAAAATGTAAAACGTTGCAAGACTTTTATTAAGGATTTTGCTGAAGATTTTAATACTTTGCTTGTTGATTGAGTCTTGTGAGAGGCGTTTAGATTTGGCTGGAATTCTTCTAGTTCGGGATGTTATGACCAAAGATGTGCGGGTTGTGCGCCCTGACACAAGCGTCAAGGAAGTTGTCGCTGTAATGAACAAGTTTGACATTGGCTCCATAGTGGTCGTCCAAGGAGAAAGACCAGTTGGAATAATAACTGAAAGGGACATCTTAAAGAGGATTGTGGAGCCTTGTTTGGATCCGGAAACTGTGACGGCAAGGCAAATTATGACAAGCCCTGTGGTGACTATCGACGAGAACGCCAGCATTAACGAGGCTGCCAAGCTTATGGCTAAAAAGGGCATTAAGAGGCTTCTTGTCACACGTAACAAAGATGAGCTTATGGGCATCATCACGTTCACGGACATTGTGACAAAGGTTCCAGATATGTTGAGCATATTGGAGGAGCTTGTTAGACCCCACACCCGCAAATACTAAAAACCATCAAGGTTCTCTAGCGCTATAAAAACAGAAGAGGAGTATTCTTTGAAGATTCTTGAAACAAACTTGAAGAAGGGCTTTGTTAAAGTTATTCCGGAAACTTTTGACGATTTATGGCATCTCTACAACATTATTTACAGGGGAGACGAAGTTTACGCCTATACTAAGCGGGAAATAAAGCAAGATGAGAAATATGCCAGGGCTAAACGGGGCGAAAGGATTTCCGTTTTTCTCGGCGTTAAAGTTGAGAAAGTTTTCTGGGATCGGCTTCTTGGAAGGCTAAGGATTCATGGAACAATATGCCAAGCACCAGACATCGTTCCGACGGGTGCGCATCACACGTTGAACATTACCATAAACACGCCAGTAACCATAGTTAAGGAGGAGTGGCCCCACCATCATGTTGAGAGGCTTCAAGCCGCTACAAAGGCTTCTGAAAAACCCATAATCATAATCGCCATAGACGATGAAGGCTATGCGGTGGCAACAACAACTCATTATGGTGTTGAAGTAAAAGTCGAAGAAAAAACAAGGCTTCCGGGAAAGCTTGAAGCTGAAAAACGCGAAGCAGCTCTAAAAGAGTTTTTCCATAAAGCCTTGGAGAGTCTCCGCCAAATTTGGAACGAAAACCGCAACCCAATAGCCGTTATAGGCGTAGGCTTCGTAAAAAACAACTTCGTAGATTTTGTTGCCCGTGAAGCGCCAGAAATAGCCAAATCCATAGTGGACGTTAAAGGCATAAACAACAGCGGTGTCGCCGGAATCTATGAGGCGTTACGATCCGGAGTTCTCACTAAGACTATGAGGCACTTACGCATCTTAGAGGAGACGGAAGCCGTCGAAAAAGTTTTGGAGAGACTTGGAAAAAGCGAGAAAACAGTGGCTTATGGACTGAAAGAAGTGCGTAAAGCCGCCGACCTCGGAGCCGTTGAACTTCTCGTTTTGGCTGACACAGTGCTGCGTGAAGCCTCAGACGAGGAACGCTTATCTCTTGAACGGTTGATGAAGGATGTAGAGCAGAAAGGCGGGAAAATCCTTATAGTCAGCACAGAACACGAAGCTGGAGCAAAACTTGTTGCTATCGGTGGGATAGCTGCTTTACTCCGTTTCAAACTTCAAGAATTCACGTAATTAAAAAATGAATTCAATTCAATGACGTTTTGCAGCCTTCACAACTAGTTAGTAGATTTACAGAAAAGCTCGACAAGAAAGCCTACGGTTTTAACCGTGGGATGAATTGTCGATAATCTTATGTATGGCTTAGGGTGATTTCATGTTGAGCGAGTCGCTCATGAAG
>Ga0272449_1004321_pt1 | contig 11609 bp, 7 predicted proteins | sample YNPCB0241_FD_198679 | JGI IMG/M metagenome (GOLD analysis project Ga0272449, IMG submission 198679) | Hot spring sediment microbial communities from Yellowstone National Park, WY, United States - YNP-CB-024-1 | ecosystem: Environmental > Aquatic > Thermal springs > Hot (42-90C) > Sediment...
TTGGGCTGGATAAGCAGATCCGTCAAAGGACTCTCCGGCCCCCCAATTGTCCGGTCTTCACAGTCTGCGGATGCCCGGTGCAGAAAACCGCTTCCGAAGCAGTCAGGTGAATTGTTTTTTAGTTTATTCTGGCCAAGATTGTCACTAGTGGGACCGGTGTGGTGGGGAATTCTTGAGGCTTACGCCTGGTCCCGGCCGTATTTGACTGCCCAGCAAAGTCTGCCCGGGCGGATTGGAAGAAACAGGTTGGTAACAGGCCGTGCCAATCAATGCCCGCAGAAAGCTCGCCCTGTTCCACTCCTGCTAGGATTAGGGCTACCTAAAGTCGTCCCTAGGGGTAAGACTCTCTTTTTCGCCGGGCCCCAAAAGCAGGATTCAACGGATCCAAGGGAGAAGGCCGGAGATCCCCACTCCTTCCGGCAGTTTCAGGGTTTACAGCTTACAAAGTTGGTTCATCTCTTCGACGAGTTTCCGCACGGCGGCAATACTGCGGGCCATGGCGGCCTGCTCCTTTGGAGTTAACTCAATTTCGAGGATCCGCTCCACCCCCTGGGCCCCAAGAATTACTGGTACACCAATGAAAAGCCCCCCCACCCCGTACTCCTTCGTGCAATAGGCGGAAACTGGAAGCACACGCTTTTGGTCCCGAAGAATTGCCTCGACCATTTCCGCGGTGGCAGCCGCGGGGGCATAGTAGGCTCCTCCCGTCTTTAGGAGATTAACGATCTCGGCTCCACCATTTCGGGTCCGTTCGATAATCTCTTCCAAACGCTTCGGAGAAATTAATTGCGATACCGGTATCCCACCCACGGAGGTGCAGCTTACCACCGGGACCATGGTATCCCCATGTCCACCAAGGAGCATTGCCGAAACATCGCGGACACTTACCCCTAGCTCCATGGCAATAAAGGTGCGAAATCGGGCCGTGTCTAGGATCCCCGCTTGGCCCATCACTCGATGTGGCGGAAAACCCGTCACTTGCCAGGCCCGGTAAACCATGGCATCCAGCGGGTTACTTACGACTATGACAATGGCATCTGGGGAAGTCTGGCGGATCTGCTCGGCCACAGCTGTCACAATTCGAACATTCGTAACCAAAAGATCCTCACGGCTCATTCCAGGCTTTCGGGGAAAACCGGCGGTAATCACGACGATGTCACTCCCCGCCGTTTCGTCGTACCGAGTTGTCCCTACGACCTTGGCATCAAAGCCGACTATGGGGGCTGCCTGAAGCAGATCCAACGCTTTGCCCTGAGGCATCCCTTCAAGCTCGGGGATATCGACAAGGACAACATCTCCAAGGTTCGCAGCTGCACACCAAAGGGCAGTAGTGGCCCCAACATTTCCCGCTCCGATAATGGAAATCTTCGCTCGACGATCTACCATCACGCTTCCCTCACTCACTCCTAGCAACTGAGCTTATCTTCCAACGCACCTGCGGAACACGGTCGCTTCGGGCTTCGCCGAGTTTTTTCCTGCTGCAAGCGAATCGAGCTTTTTTCCTGCTCCAAGGGAGGATTACTTCGGGGGTGCCCCGTAAGGACAATTCGCCCATCAATTGACCCTGTTGCCTACAGTTGCTCAAAAACCTGTCCACCCTTCTTCCTCAAGGAGCAGAAGCAAACCAACAGCAGGCCCGGGACTACCCTCCAGAAAGCAGGCAAACACAAACTGTAACCCGGGATCCCTCCAGTCTTGCACCTAAACGCTGTTTTTTCCTGAAATATGCCACTTGCAAAGGCCTCTGAACTGGTCGCGTCCAGCCACCGCCTGTGGATCTCCCCCTGGGCAAACATCCGCCGCACTGACTGAATAGCTGGGAAAAACAAAGCGGTCGTTCACTTTCACAAACCCAAAGGCCAACTGAAACCGTTGCCTTGAGTAATCCGCCTGTCGGTGGGCAACGTTGGGTCAATACCGCATCTGGGCTATTCCGCAAAGACCTCCTACGCAACTGCTCGCAGCCGGAAAAGCTTACCAATATTGGCAGTCGGGGGAAAAAGTGTCAACCCACACTGAAAAAAGGTAACAAGCTCCTCCTCGCCATTGGATGTAGGCTAACCGAACGATCTTGCGGCCAATAGCCCAGTGAGGATAACGGCCGAGGCCCGGCCGCTCCATCCCCCAGGTTTTGTCCGCCCAATGGCTAACCTCTATGATGAAAGAAACCGAAGCCTAAACATGGCCGGTTTCCCCTCACCACGTCCCGCGGGTAACCCAGGAGGGAGGCCAATTAGGCTGCCGATCGCCGCTGGAGCACAAGCCACTCGCAAGTCACGAGTCTGGTTCGGGAAGATCTCCTTGGTTAAGACCGCTCCAGATTCGTTGGACCTTAAGGTCGTGGTATTAATCCCTGGGGACTGCTAGTTTAGCACGATTTACCGAAGTGTCCGCTACGAAGCGGCAATCGCAAATCCCGAGTTCTTTCGGGCAGCTTCGGATGATCCAGCCATTAGTTAGTCGCGTACAACGGGCACTTGAGAAGCTTGGTTGGGATGGCTCCCGTACTATCGTTGCCGTCTCGGGTGGCCCGGACAGTGTCGCTCTGCTACGGGTCATGCAAACCCTTACCCAGGGTGGCTCCGGCCGCCTTGTGGCCGTCCACTTCAATCACCGGTTGCGGGGACCGGACTCAGATGCCGACGAAAGCTTTGTTCGCACTCTCTGCCGACAGCTGGGGATTCCCGTTGTGGTAGGATATCCCCCCTCTCCCATCGATAAAAAAATGGGCGGAGGCAGTCTTGAACATGCAGCCCGGCTTCAGCGGTATCGGTTCCTTGTACGTACAGCCCTCTCTTGTCAAACCCGATATATCTTGACCGCCCACACTGGCGATGACCAAGCCGAGACCATCCTCTTCCGCATCCTGCGGGGGACGGGTTTACGCGGTCTCTGTGGCATTCCAGCCAAGCGGGTGCTGCCCGATGGGGTTATCATTCTCCGGCCTATGCTGGAACTTACCCGGGAGGAGGTGCTAGAGTTTCTCAAAAGTAACCAACAGGAATTTCGCCAGGACCAAAGCAATTGGAACTGTCAGTTTGTGCGGAACCGGATTCGTCATGTGCTCCTACCCCTGTTGGAACGGGAGTACCGCCCTCACATACGGGAGTCGTTGATCCGGCTGGCCTCCCTGGCCCAAGCTCTCTACGAGTTTCTTCAACCCATCATCGAGCGGAATAGTCAGGAGGCAATTGTCAGTTGTGGTTTCGATCACCTGCGGTTGAATGCCATTCATCTTCGTCAACTACCCGATTTCCTTTTGGGAGAAGTGCTCCAGCACGTTTGGGAACAGCAAGGCTGGCCGCTTGGCGAGATGAGCCAAAAGCATTGGAACCGACTGATCGCTCTGGTCCGGCAAGCGGCCCCAGAGCCGGGGCGTGGGCACCCTGATGATGCTCCCAGCCTACCGCCGGCCGGCAAGGACCACATGGCATTTCTCGCGGAAAGCAAACCCTACGCCCAACTCGCCGAAAAGAATCGGGAAGGGTCAACAGAGACTGTTGGCTATGAAATACCCGCGAGAGAGATCAGTGGGGAAAAGAAGCCGGTTGTTATTTCACGCCAGGTTTTCCCGGGTAATATTTTGGCGGAAATTCGACCCGGAATTCTCGAGTTGCGACTTCGATAATCTCGCGACTTGTCCGGCGGTGCCTGTTTCGTGGGGTACGACGGCCATTGGTATTCATCGATAGCTTTGTGGCTCCCGTAACGGAAGGCTGGAACTTTGGATGACCTAAAAAACTGGGTAGCAAGCAGGTGGTTGGCTCTTTCCCAACCTAAAGTAAGGGAGTGCTAACCCGCATTTTCTCCAAGTTCGTGGCAAAAGCCCCACCTGTGCCCCCTGCGAAAATACGGTCGTCCAAAGTTTCTAAACTGAAAACCTCGAGGAATTTTGGAAAAATACTGGATCAACAAGTCGAAGCGTGAGAAAAGCAGCTTTGTCCAATAAAGTTGTGGGGGAACAAGTGGGTCAACTTCCTAGGGTAAAAAGTGCCAGCTTCTGGAGCTATCGAAACACCGGCCTTCCAAGAATTGGTGATCAACGAGAAACTTTGGTCCCGGCCCCGGAAGATGTCTCCGGAACTCCTAAGCACGAATAGGTCACGTTCGTTTCCTTGGCATTCGGGATTTTTGGCAAAAAACCTGGAAAGTTGAGGCCCGTGTTTTGTAGAGCAACTGTGTTCGAAGGTTAACCATGGTTCAATCATCGAATTCGCCACGTCCAGCTTTTGGCCCACATGAAGAGAGGTTTTCGAATGGTACCTCGTACAGAAAAGAGCGTTTTTCACGCTGGAAGGAACCTTCCGGTTGGAATCGGGCCCGTCGTGTGCTTCGCACCGTCCTTGGAGTGTTTTTGGTAACGTTCTGCCTGGGTGCTCTCCTTGCTTTAGGGCTTTTTGCCATGCTGTACCGGTCCCTGGCCTATATCCCCGAGTTTTATCTACCCCGGGCCCAATGGTCGGATGCACAGATTGAGGAGTATCATCAAAAATTTCTGGAGCGACTCTCGGCAGTAACGACTGAGCTGAAAAAACGGAAAAGCTCGGAGGCTGTCTTCCGCGAAGATGAACTGAACGGATGGATAGATACCCAGGGAAGTAAACTGGCCCCGCCAGATGCCGATCTTCGCATTGTCAAGCCACGGATTCAGCTTGCCGACAAGGCCGTATGGCTTGCAGCGGAAGTTCACACTCGGTGGGCGAAGGGAGTACTGTGGGCAGTGCTGGAACCCGAAGTGTGGGGTCCGAATGTGATTGCCATTCGAGTTCGCGAGGCTCGGCTGGGCAAGTTACCTTTGCCTACAAACCGTTTAATGCAGTACATTACCAGCGGCCTGATGGCCGAGGTTTTACGGGGAAGTCGAGCCGGTGCCTATTGGGAGATTTCGGAAGGCCGACCGGTCCTGGTGCTCCATCTCGACCTTCCTTCCGATCGGCAATCTGGCCAGCACCTGCAAATAGAGAACCTCCGGGTAGGGGAAGGAGTGCTGGCTATCCATCTAGCCGAGGTCAAAGGAAGCTAGTTTACGGTAATCAAAGGTTGCCCTGACCGGGAGATAGTATCTTGCCCCGCGAAAACCAAAGTCACTTGCCTCACATGCCCAGAGGCTAGATCTCCCGATTCCCTTCCCCGCCAATTTCCGCAGCTCGACCTTTCGCTTGTGAACCCTAGAACGACAAACCGCAGGCGTTTAAACCCCCGGTCGGTGCGACGGATACTCAAGGCTCGAATAGATTTGGAAACTGTGCATGAAGTGCCCCGGCTCTGTGGAAATTTTTGGCACCCAAAATGTGTGGTCAAGTGAAGACACACAGAATCCCCCTTTTTTGGGGACCTAACCGTCGACAGTTAGTCTTATCCGGAAGATCCTTGGTATTTGGAGTTTTTCTCGAATAACCAGGGATTTCATCTGTTCACTTTTGAACCCACTAACCCTCTAACCCTGGCAAAAACCAACCACTAGCAACCTCAATCGGGTAAAGTGTCACAAACTTTCGTCACGCGAGGTCGCATCGTGGCCAATGCCCCCACCTCCCGGTGGATATTGACGGCTAGAAAGTCGGAGGAACTGTAGTTCTAGGCTCTCTCGAGTTGCCGCGGGCCGAAAGGCCTGGTGAGGAGTCGAAAGGCTTCGCCCGCCTAATTGGTTAGTAACTTTGCAACAAAAGGGATATTCGAACAATGTTAAGCGTTCACTTACAGGGCAGAAATCACGCCAGTGACCTCTCCGGCCAGTAAGTATTTGAACAAAAGCTGAGAGTCTCAGCTCGTTGGAAACCGGTTGTTAAGACTCCAAAAAGTCAAGCGGCCTCCAGTCAACAAAAGCTTGGTGGGCTGCCCCGGAAGTCCGTGGTATTTCCCCCGGGAGATAGCCACCCTTCGAATTGCCCTTGCTTCTTCCCCCCAGGCTCGCTATTTTCGCCGTGTTGCGGGCTCCTCCAACGAGTGACTCAGCTTTCCATAGCTAGCAATTTCTTGAGCAGCAATCAGGAACCCTAAAACAGTGACACTTCTGGGTAAGCGACAGTGATACCGATGCGGGGGCAGTTGATGATGCCCTCCAAAAGTGATTACGTGGGAACCTCTGAATAACTCCCCCGGCTATGTGACTAATCTCTATAAACCGCAATACGTGGCCAAGCAAAACGGGCAAACCGCCATATTTTGGACACGTAGTCCTTCACGGGTGGAATTGTGGAGAGGCTCGAGTTCGGGCTAAAAGATGTGCAACGAGTTGCCTGGATTCCGACGGACTCGCGATCGTTGCCACATATGCCGGCCCATTACCCAAAAAGCTGATCGCTAGTCTGCTGATCCGGTCAGGGAAATTAGAGGAGTTGCCACCATAGGAACCTCTCAACGGTGCACCGTTTGAACGCTGCCTAGTGAACTTCGACAAAGGTGAGGCCTCGGCCTACCGTTGGAAGCCCGACCCTGGTTTGAAGTAGGCCCTCACCAGCCCAGCAATAGCTTCTCATTTCTACAGTCTTTTCGGCTCCGGAAGAGGGTACTAACCATGGAGTCCTATTTCTTTCGACTCTTAAGGAGGAACCGGCCACTACCGAAAAGTGGAGGATTGCCAAGCTGGGTTACCGCAGTTTACGCACTCGCCCTCGGTCTTGCAGGTCCTTTTCTCCTGGACGGACTCGCAAGCCCAACAGATACCTACGAACAGGATTGTCACCTGGTAGCCTTTGGGCCGTTAGAGAGTTCCCGTTCAGATCCCCCTTGGTCCCAACCTTCGGCCCCGGCAGTCTTCTCTGCGTCCACTGCCTCACAGGCGGGAATCCCAACCCAGGCCCCACTCACCCTAAGCAACCAAGGAGTTCCCCCGGGTAGGAAAGCCATCGTTGCTGTCGAGGAGGCATTCGTCCGGGCTGGCCCAGGCTTTGGATACTATCCCACCCAAATTCTGCGGCGAGGCGACGTCGTGGAAGTTTTCCACGAAGATCCCAGCGGATGGCTAGCCATTCGGCCCCCAGAAGGGAGTTTCTCTTGGGTTCTGGCGGAAGACGTTTCGGTCGGACAAGACGGGCTTGGAGAGGTGCTTCGCGATGGGACCCCTTCCTTTATTGGGTCGCAACTAGGATCGGCTCGCCATTATGCCCCCGTAAAACTTCGGAGAGGTGAGGTAATTGAAATCTTAAGCCCCGATCCAGGGGTAAGACTCTTTTCTTCTCCCGCCGCCTCGGGCAAGAGTTCTGCGACAGAAGAACCGCAGTCTCGTTGGATCAAAATTTCACCGCCCGCCGGGGAGTTTCGTTGGATTGAAAAGAAAGCCATTCGTTTTATCGAAAGCAGCGAGTTGCAAGGAGTTCGGTGGAACCCAGAGGATTCTCCACCGGAAGAAAGGCCGACCTCCCAATGGAAAGCCCTCACCCAGCAACTGGCCTCTCCGCCGATACCTCCCGGCGAGGCGATGCCTTCGAGCTCACCTGCTAGGGCCGGCGAGGGTTTTTCCACAGCTTCGAACGATGGGACAAACGCAAAACCGGATTCAGGAAAAGTTCGGGAGTGGGTAGCCAGAGCCCAACCCGCGGAAGGATCGGCACAAGCTCCTCCCGGTGAACGCAGTTCCTATCAAGAAAAGCTCGATCAGATTAGCTTGCGGCTTGCCCAAACACTTCTCAAACCCCTCAACCAATGGGAGGTAGAGTCACTTGCCAAAGAATGTGAAGAACTTCTGGCCAAACCCCTTCCTCCACCCACTCGGGAAGAGGCCCGAATTTTGGCAACACGGGTCAACCGAGCCCTGGAATTGAAGCGGCGATTCGAGGCTCAACAGCAGCAAACGGGCACTCCCCGGGTAGGCCCGGGACTAGTCCAGGAATTCATGGCCTCAAGCCCGACCTTTGCCGGCCAACCATCGGATAACGTCGCAGAGTCGTCGTTCGGTACTTCCGCACAATTTGCCACCTTTCCCGCAGGAGGGGGTGCAAGCCTGCAGCCTTCTGGAACTGCCAGCTTCGCCCAGCTCCACCCTATCCTGGTGTCCAAACCTGGGGGTCCCCGATTCGATGCAACCGGCCGGCTTATGCGGGTATTGCCGGCCCAATGGGGCGTCCCCCGATATGCGTTGGTGGACGAAGCGGGGAACATCCAGGCCTTTCTCACCCCGGCACCGGGCTTGAACTTGGAGTATTACCTGGGCAGACTAATTGGAGTGCACGGAACCTGCAGTTCCTTCGGAGAAAAGCAAACCCTTCACGTCATGGTCAAGTCGGTTACACCGCTCGACCGGCTTTCCCGACGCTAACCGCCAACCTACATCCCCGGCGAAATTCAAACTCCTCCGAATTCTGTTTTTGCATCTTCCTAAGATCAGTCCGATTAAACTTGGTAAGATTCGGTGCTTCCCCAAGACGAGACCGCCTCCACGCATTCTCCAAAGTACCCCGCCCATGAAGAAATTGGGGATTCATTTCCGGCCCAACCCGCACGAGTCCAGGATTCCCAACAGCAACAGGGCCTGAGTACCCTCCTGCTCGAAGGTACCCTATAGCTAAAGGGAAATGCCCCGAATAGTTATAGAAACTTCCTCTCGCTTTGATGGCGGAAAAACTCCCGGAGGTTAACGCAAAGAAGCGATCCCGCATCCATGAAAAAGCCAACAGGAGGAAAAGTAAAATAGCCGCCAGACCGCAACTCCGGCAATCGCGACCAAGCGGCAACAAATTGGAAAAGCTGCTCTTTTGGGCGTTGTTGGGGAAAGTCGCCTGCCCAAACGGTTGTCGATCTCAGTTTCTACATGTACGTCTGATCATAATTTCTTCGATGGATTGTAAGTTTAATCTCGGGCGAAAACGGCCATATTCAGAAGGAGATCCACACTAACTCAGAGCCCGCTTTATGGCAGACGCTGAATGAGATACCGATTGTCGGCAACTGGCAGCACCGGCCGGAACGGATCCGCAAACGCACAGGCGTTCCCGCGGACTGGATACCAAATCAGACTGATTGTCAGAGCCCAAGTCTCTTCTTGAAGAGCTTTCTCGGAAGTAGAACCCTTTGGGGTCAAGTAGGCGAACCCGGCCTCGAGGCCCAATCTCTCTCCCACGGGCAGCAGGAAATCAGCCCCGAGCAATCCGTTGCCGTGTCCTGAAAAGCCGCCGTAAATCCGGCCTTCGCCCGAACACCCAAATCCCCGCCGGTAAAAAATGGTGTACAGGTCACGAGATTCCACGTCACGAAGGACTACCTGAGAGCCGGTCCCATAACTGTACCGATCATCTCCCAACATAAATGCCCCCCAGAAGCCAACTTCGTTCTGGCAGCCAAATTTCCAGGACATTTCCGTCCTCAGTTGCTGCAGATCGGCCGAGCCGTAGTAGTTATCGTGAAGATAGTCGAACACCACGGCCCACTGTAAGCCACAATCGAACTTGCGGTGGAAAAGACCGGTGCTCAAGAAAAACTGATTTCGGCTACCGGGATCATAAACCCCGGTGACGCTAGAACCTGCAAAATCGCTGTGTGCTGCCCGAAAGCCAAACTGCCAGCCAATCCCCCAGGGATCCCCAAGAGGAGCTCCGAAATTAAAGCCCTCGTGAAAACCAAAATTCCCATTCCGTCCCAGGTCGGGGGAGCCTTTGAATCCATGGGCCCCTACGAAGATCTCAGCCCGGCCAAGAATGCCGGCAAGGGGACCCCCGTACCACCAGGGCCAAGCCCAAGGGGGGCCAAACCACTCGGGCTGGAGGGCAGGTATCCCACAGTCACATCCGGACTCGCCACAGGAGGTACAGCCTGGACAGTCAGAGTCCCCCTCCAAATCGTCCCAGATTGGCTCGGTCTGAGGTCCTTCACCATCGCCAAAAGGATCGACGAGGACTGGGTGTTCACCGGTGACGGTTTCCCCTAAATTCTCTGATTCCCACACCCGCCACCCGGTTGTCATCGAAGGAACTAACCCACCGGGAGAACTTAGCACACGTGGCCAAGAGTTCACCATTCCCCCAGGACTAGTGCCTGCACTGGTCGGCCGAACCGGGTTCCCGCTCGCAAGGGCAGCCCTCTGTTGCGGGGAAGGGGAGGCTACTCTCCCGCCGGCGGAAGGCCGGGAAACTCGGCTCCCTGCCGGCTCAACAGCTCTCCTTTGCCACTGGGAGACCAGATCTGGCGGGGTTACAGTGGGCGGATTCTGAGCAAAAACTTCCCACAGGCCAAACCCGGAACCAATGAATGCCCACGCGAGGAGGGTAATTCGAAGTGGAGCCTTTCTCATAAGGATGAGCCTTTCTGTCCAGAAGACCGCAAAAAGAATCACCGACCAGCATCTAAGCCCGAAACGGAAACTCGAGGGAATGGGTCGCTTTTTGCGAGGCACACTCCCGCCGGGAAAAGAGAAACTCCTGCCGAATTCGCCCCTTTTTTTTCAGCTGCTAACGACTTCTCAGCCGGGCGAGTTCCGGCTTTTTGGAAGCGTTGCCGGCTTAAAGAGGAGAGCAAACTGAATCCAACTTCAAGCCTAGCTGGAAGAATCCGCCCATTATTTCGGCAAAGAGAAATTCCGAGTTGAGGAAACCTTTAAGAAAAAGCTCGAGTGGAAGGATTTTTTAACAATGTCTGCAATACTCCCATTTGTTAGTCGGCCGGGGTTAATCTCTCCATGACCTAAGGCCCCGGCTCAAACCGATGTGAAGTCCTTTGTGGATTGTCCTGAAGTTCCTTTGAACCGCCCCAGTCATTCCGGAAGCCCTTTTCGTCGGACGGATGAGTACTCGGGCGGAAGAGGAGAACACCAGACGACCATCCGAAAAAGTGGGAAAAATCGGAAAGAGAGAGAAGTTACCCTCTCGAATGCTTACGGTGAGGTTCTGGATCTTGGGGAAACGCCAGCGGGAAACCCAACTTTGAAAAAAATGACTCTCGGGCTTTTGCACGAAACTTTGGGAGTACCGTCACGCGATCCCCACGACTCGAAAAACATTTAATGAAGCCGGGTCTTATCCTGCGGGGCTTGAACTGTTCGCAAGATTCGAGGCGGACTGTCAGCCAGGAAAACTAGGAAGAATGGGTTAATCCGCGAAAATCCCCCAAGTAGATCTCCGGCCTCCAGAAAGAGCTTTGCACATCGCCCGGTAGGGTATGGCCGTTTCAATGCAAGTCCGGGGTGTTTGCTGCCTCATCTCCCAAGTTGACCAATGTTGCGGAGGTGATCATATTTCCCAAGCTCGATGGGTCAAACCCCGATCATGAAGGTGGCCAACGTCACGGCCTCAACCGTGGTCTTTTCCAACCCCTCGGCACTTTTCTTCGCCGGCTCGCGGAGGCAAAAGAATTAACGTAGGGCCTGAAGGCCTTGACCGCTTGGGCTCTGGATTAATGCCAAAAATCATCGGAATCTGCGTTATTTTCTCCGTCTTTCGCAACCGTTAAAATCGAGAGCTTCCCAGCAAATTTCCCAACTCCTTGCCGGCCGAAAGTTGGGATGCCTATTGCGTTGGGCGGAAGCAAGTCCCCCAATCCGAAAGTTGAAACGATGTCCCGCCCAATATCAATTTCTTCGGGAATAAACTAAAGCCAGGAGGCCCTAGCCAAGGGAGTCCTGACCGAGGGCCTCACAACATGGATGGTTGGTAAACCCTGAGGGGGTAAAAACTGCCTCC
>Ga0272449_1004322_pt1 | contig 11607 bp, 12 predicted proteins | sample YNPCB0241_FD_198679 | JGI IMG/M metagenome (GOLD analysis project Ga0272449, IMG submission 198679) | Hot spring sediment microbial communities from Yellowstone National Park, WY, United States - YNP-CB-024-1 | ecosystem: Environmental > Aquatic > Thermal springs > Hot (42-90C) > Sediment...
ATTCTTTCCATTGTATCTTCTGTTTCTCTGGTTAAAACTTCAGTTATTCTTTGTCTGTCAGCATCGGAAAGTTCTGTAAGATAGAGCTCTGGGACAACAGCAAGTACAGTAAGAGATGAATTCATACTTAAAGCGATCTCCAGTGCCTTTCTTAATGCCTTGTCTGAAGCTTTTGAGCCATCATGGGCTACTAAAATTCTCTGCATTTTTAATTCCTCCTTATATCTTTATGTCTTTTAACAAATCTCTATATTCTTTATACCACTGAACTGTTTTACTTATTCCTTCTTCAATAGATACTTTTGGAATCCAACCAATGTATTGTTTTGCTTCTGTTATATCTGCCCATGTAGCAAAGATATCTGCTGGATGTCTTGGTTGCCATTGAATTTCTGCTTCTTTACCGAGAAGTTTTTCAATTAGATTGATAACATAAATAAGTTCTACTGGATTGTCATTACCAAGATTTAAAATTTTGAAACCTTCAAGATTAAGACATGATACTGTTGCTTCTGCAATGTCTTCAATAAAGGTGAAATCTCTTTTTTGTCTACCATCGCCATATACAGTAATTGGTTCACCAGAGTCTATTTTTTTTATAAATCTAAAAATACTCATATCAGGTCTACCAAAGGGACCATATACTGTAAAATATCTTGGAATTATTGTATTTATTCCATATAGATAGTGATAACTATAGCAGAATAATTCAGCAGATTTTTTTGATGCTGGATAAGGTGCAAGGGGTTTATCAGTAAAATCAGAGACTTTAAAGGGAATCTTATCTGTATCTCCGTAGACACTTGAAGTTGATGCTAAAACAAAAACTTTTACATTAAAATCCTTAACACATTCCAGAAGATTGATTGTTCCCTTTACATTTGTGTCAAGATATCCCCATGGATTTTCTACAGATGCTCTTACTCCAGCTCTTGCAGCAAGATTTATGATTCCCTCTATTTTATGGGATTTAAAGATTTTCCTTAAAGTATCCAGGTCTTCAATGTCTCCCTTGTAAAAAATAAAATTTTCATATTTTTTTAAAGAGTTCAATCTTAATTCTTTTATTTTTGGGTCATAGTAATCGTTGATATTATCAATTCCAATAACTATAAAATCTTTTTTTAAAAGTAAATCACATGTTGCCCATCCTATAAAACCAGCACTTCCTGTAACTAATATAGTCTGCATAGTTCTATATTTTAACATAAAAATTTACTTTCTTTGTTTTATTTTTATTTCCAAAGGAGTGTATTTAAAATCAAAAGTTTCTCTTAATAAATTCTCGAGAAATTTTATATGATGTTGTTTAACTGCGGATTCATCATTTACAAAGGTCACAAAAGTAGGAGGTTTGATACCGACCTGTGTAATATAATAAAATCTTAATTCTTTTCCATGAGAAGAAAGAACTGCATCCTTTAATTTCTGGCTAAAAAGCTTATTTAACTCTGAGGTGGATACTCTTTTGTGATATTCTTCTAATATTTGATCAATAAGAGGAAATATTTTTGTAAGTCTTGTCTTATCCTCTCCAGAAACAGTTAAATAGGGAACATAATCTACAAACCATAACTTACGCTTTATTTCATTCTTAAAAAATTTTACCCTATTGTCTTTCTCTTCATTAGGTATTAAATCCCACTTATTTATTAATAAAATCAATCCCTTTTTTTGTTCTGCCACTATTCCTGCAATTTTTTGATCCTGATTAACAATACCCTCTGTTGCATCAATTACAAGGATTGCAATATCTGCTCTTTCTATGCTTCTTAAAGCCTTAAAATATGAAAGTTTTTCAACATAGGCTATTTGTGTTCTTTCATTTTTATAGTAAGAAAGCCTTTTTATTCCTGCTGTATCGATGAATAAATATTTTTTTCCATAGTAAGTACATATAGCATCAACAGCATCTCTTGTTGTTCCGGGAATAGGGCTTACAATCATTCTTTTTTTACCAAGTAAAGCATTGATAATTGTTGATTTACCCACATTAGGTCTGCCAACAATGGCAATTTTAGGCAATTTTTCTGTTTCAAGTTTGACTTCATAGTGTTTTGGAATTTTTTCTAAAATTTTATCAATTAGTTCTTCTATTCCATATCCTGTAATTGCAGAGATAGGTAAAATTTGGTCTGTTCCTATGGGGTAAAAATCGAATATTATGTTAAGCTTTGAAGGGTTATCTATTTTATTAATTACCCATATAATATCCTTTCCAGTATTTCTAAGTCTTCTTGCTATCTCTATGTCAAAGGGAAGTAATCCCTCCTTTCCATCAAGAAGATGAATGATAAGGTCTGCATCTGATATTGCCATATTAACCTGTTCAAGCATCTGTTTTTGAATAATATCCTCTGCCTTTTCATCAGGGAAAAATCCGCCTGTATCAACAACGCTAAATTCTCTATCATCCCATTTTGCTAATCCATAATTTATATCTCTTGTTACACCTGGGAGTTTATCTGTAATAGCTTTAATTTTTTGATTAGATTTAATTAATCTATTAAAAAGCGTTGATTTACCCACATTGGGTCTACCAACAATAACTACTGTAAACATTTTTTCTCCTTTTTAAGTTTCTGAAAACTCTTTGGGTAAAGATATGCCAAGGGATTTTATTTTTTTGTATAGATTACTTCTTTCAATTCCGATAATTTCAGCTGTCTTTGTCATGTTCCAGTTATTTTCTTTAAGTTTTCGTATTAAAAAATCCCTTTCAAAGGCATCTTTTGCTTCTTTAAAAGTGTTATATTTAAAATAACTTTCCTCCTTTTTACTTTGTCCTATAATTCCGGTACTCTCAATATCAGAAAAAGTTATTACTTCATTAATCGTCATAATCATAAGTCTTTCTATAGCATTTCTTAATTCACGAATATTACCAGGCCAGTCATAATTTTGAAGTATCTTCATTGCTTGTTGATCTACTGTTTTTACTTTCCATCCCTTTTCTTTGCTAAATTCATCAATAAAATATCTAATAAGTTCTGGTATATCTTCCTTTCTCTCTCTTAAAGGAGGAATATAAAGAGGAACTACATTGAGTCGGTAATAGAGGTCTTCTCGAAAATTCCCTTTTTTTATCTCTTTTATAAGGTCTTTATTAGTTGCAGAAATAATTCTTACATTTACAGTTATGTCTTTTGTGCCTCCTACTCTTTGAAACTTTTGCGTTTCAATTACTCTTAATAATTTTGCCTGTGTAAGTAACGACATATCGCCAATTTCATCAAGAAAAAGAGTTCCTCCGTTGGCAAGCTCGAATTTACCGATTTTTCTCTCTATGGCACCTGTAAAGGCTCCTTTTTCATGCCCGAATAGTTCACTTTCAATTAATTCCTGAGGAATTGCCGCACAATTTACCTCTACAAAAGGAGCACTTGCACGATTACTCAGTGAGTGAATTGCTCTTGCAACAAGTTCTTTCCCTGTTCCGCTTTCACCTATTATTAAAACCCTTGAATCTCCCTTAGCAATAAGTTCAATCTGACTTTTTATTTTTTTCATTGCCGATGAAGAACCAACCAGTTCATATTTTTTATCTATACTGCTACGAAGCTTTATGTTCTCCCTTTCAAGCTTTTTAAATTGTAATGCCCTTTCTGTAGTTAATATAACTCTTTCCATTGAGAGAGGTTTTTCAAGAAAATCATAGGCACCAAGTTTTATAGCCTCCACAGCTATCTCTACATTGCCGTGTCCTGAAATCATAATTATGGGAATATCTGAATCTTTTTCTTTTATTATCTTTATTGCCTCAATTCCGCTCATTTTTGGAAGCCATACATCGAGAAAAATTAAATCTATTTCCTCTTTCTCAAGTATCTCTAAAGCAGTCTCTGCATCCTCTATTAAAAAAACATCGTATCCCTCATCTTCAAGAATACCCGAAAGGGTATCAAGAATTCCTTTTTCATCATCAACTATTAAAATTTTTCCTTTCAAGCAGGCACCTCTATTCTGAATATAGTTCCCTTTGGATAATTATCTTCAACAGTTATCTTTCCTCCATGTTCAGTTACAATTTTTCTTGCAATTGCAAGTCCAAGTCCTGTACCTTCTTTATTTCTTGAAAAATATGGTAAGAATAACTTTTCCTTTGTTTCATCATCAATTCCTTCTCCTGTATCAGCAATTTCGATAATAAGTTTATTATTTAGTTTAACAGATATTGTTATTTCACCCTTAGCATTCATTGCTTTTATGGCATTATCAATTATGTTGATTAAAACTCTTTTAAACTCTTGGTAATCAAGCGGAACAGGTTTAACTGGTTCATTGGATATGATATTTATCTTAACATCTTTGTATCCCCTATAAAGTTCTGTAACTTCTTCTATAAGATTCAGAGGATTTACTGGTTCCTTTTTTATTTCAGGAAGCTTTCCAAATTTCTGAAAAGTATCAATTAAATTTTTAAGAGAATTTACCTCTGAGATTATTGTCTGAGTTGATTTTTCAAAAACTTTACCGAAATCTTCATCTCTATTTTTCCATTTTTTTATCAGTCTTTCTGTGGCAAGTTTTATTGGAGTAAGAGGATTTTTTATCTCATGGGCAAGCCTTCTTGCAACCTCTTCCCATGCAATTGCCTGTTGAGCCTTTACTATTTCTGTAATATCATCAAAAACTACAAGAATTCCAGTAGCCCTGTCAAATTCATCTTCCCGTAAAGATATAATTCTTGCCTTGATTTTCTTTTTCACACCCTTTATTGTTATCTCAATATCCTTTATTATTTCTGTTATTCTTTCTCCAGAAAGTTCTTTAATAAAACTTTTTAAATCTTCAGATTCAATATGTCCCAAAAGTTTTGAATAATGCATATTTTTAGCTTGCTCCTTAGAAATCTGAAGAATTTCCTCACCTGCTTTGTTAATAGTTAATATATAACCTTCTGGATTAACAAATATTACACCCGATGTAATGTTTGAAAGAATTCTTTCAAGTAATAGATTTCTTTCTGATAAATCAACATAAGCTCTATCAAGTTTTTCTATCATATCATTAAAAGAATTAACGAGAATACCTATTTCATCTGAACTTTTAGTTTGAATCTTTACTTTAAGGTCTCCCTGCGAGACCCTTTGAGTGGCTTGAACAAGCTCTTTTAGAGGGTTTGTAATTTCTTGAGAAATCTTTAAAGATGCCCATAATGCCAGAAATATTATTATCAGGCTTAAAAAACTAAGAAACATTAAATAATTGGATTTTACAGGCTTTCTTAGTGAGCCAACTTTCAAATATTCCTCATTATATGATTTAAGTTCCTCTACTTTTTTCGTAATGTGCAAAGGAATATTCATTTTTGCAACCATGATGGCACCTTTATATGGAATTGCTGCTAAAACCTGATCTCCTTCAGAGGAAGATAAAATTTGAGTTGATTTTTTCCCTTCAAAGGCTTCTTTAAAAACTTCAGGCATATTATTTAATGGACTATTTAATCTTTGAATTGTTATGCCTGTTGGAAGATTTTTTATTCTTCCCTCTGCGTAATCTTCAAGGATACTCAAAAGTTTTTCTTTTTCAAAATCATAAAAGAACTTTACAGCATCCACAGCATTGGAAATTACTTTTCTATTATACTTAGAAAATATTTTTTCAATAGAACTTTCAAGAACTCCGCTGAAGGCGACAAATAATAGAATAGAAGGAATCATTACTAAACCAACAAAAATAGTAACTATCTTTATTCTAAATCTATAACCTGGTACTTCTCTGTGTTTTTCAATATAAAGTCTAACAACACTTCTTATTACAAAAAAAGCAAGCGTTACTATGGCAATTATATTTATTACAAAAAGAGATACAATAATGAATCGTGTGGGAATCTGTTCAGGTGAAAGTCTTAAAAGGTATACCTCAAAACCTAAAACAACGAGAAGTAAAAATGTGAGGAAAACAGGGAAAAAATATTTTTTTACTTTATTATTCATGGCAGTCTAAAACTTTCTGATTCTTTAATTATTTTTTTCTCATACTTTGGTATAAAAAATAAAATATGTTCAAGAACTGATGGAAGTTGTTTTATGTTTGACTCCACAGTAACCTTTACATAATATTTACCTTTTTGTAAATTGCTTATTTCTACAACTTTTACAGGATTAATTTTCAAACCCCATTCTAAAGCATCCTGCCAATTTTTAAATTTTTTCTCTCTTAAAATTTGTCCTTCTATACTCTTTACAATAAACTCCTCTTTAATTGGATCAGATATAAAAATTCTCTGAATTTGAACGCCAGATATAAATTCATCGGGTATAATAGACCATTTTCTGTAAAATTCAATTAAGATGAAAAGATTTTTGCTGAGACCTTCCTTAAAATCATCAATAAATTCTTTTGAAGGAATAATATGCGTTGTTACTTCGATTGAGTTTTGCATTCTGTTAATGCTTATTTCCATATCTTCAATTGCAAAGGCATTGCTGAAGTTTATAAAAATTAGTAGCAGAGGTAAAAATATTTTAACTGGAAATCTCATAATGAATTTATTATATTACTTTTTACTTTACTTTTTCTTGATGTCTGTGATAAAACTAATTAAAAATTTGGAGGTGTAAAAATGAAGAAATTATTTATCCTAATTAGTTCCTGTTTGATTTTATTAACTGGATGTGCAACAAAGGAATATGTTAAAGAGCAGACCGATCCTATCAATCAAAGACTTGAAAGAATTGAAAAACAACTTGAAAAAATGAATAATGATATCTCCTCTCTTCGAACAGATATAAAAAATGTTGATTCAAAGGTAGATTCTGTTAATTTGACAGCAAAGGAAGCATTAAAAAAGTCAGAAGATGCAGTAAAAGAGTCAAAGGCAGCTTCACTTCGTGCTGATAACGCGGCTCAGAAGGCACAGGCAGCAGCAGAAACTGCAAAAAAAGCCTTTGAATTACAACAAAAGAAATAAGTTTGACTTTTTAAATTAATAAATATTAAATTTTTTGATTGTGAAGAATCAGTTTATTCATTCTCTATGGATAGGACTTACTGCGGGTTGTTTTGGTGGGCTTGTTGGACTCGGAGGTGGAGTAGTCATGATTCCCCTTATGGTAGCTGTTCTTAAAATTACCCAACACAAAGCTCACGGAACAAGCCTTTTTGCTTTGGTATTTACAGGAATCACAGGTGCAATTACTTACGGAATGAAAGGTTCTGTTGATGTTCTTGCTTCTTTAATTTTAGCTGTAACAGCAATTTTTACTGCCAGAGCAGGTGCTCGATTTGCCCACAGTTTACCAGAATGGAAACTTAAAAGAGCATTCGGAGGTTTTTTAATCTTTGCAGCTTTAATTCTTCTTACAAAACCTTATCTTGCTAATTTGTATCATTTTGAAATTGCGGGTATTGCAAAAATTTTTACACTTCTTGTAATAGGTATTTTTGCTGGTTTTCTTGCAGGCATGATGGGAATAGGTGGTGGAACTGTAATGGTTCCTGCTTTAGTTATTATTTTGAATTATGGTCAACATATAGCCCAAGGAACATCACTGTTATGCATGGTCCCTGCTGGTGCAGTTGGTGCTTATACTCATTTAAAACTTGGTAATGTTATCAAAACACTTCTTCCTGGCTTGATTACTGGAATTATTGGTGGAACCTACATCGGTTCTAATATTGCCCATGCCTTACCAGAGTCTTATTTAAGGGTAATATTTGCTTTAATTATAATATGGACTGGAATAAGATTTTTAAGAACGCCAAAACCTGTAAAATGATCTATAAAAAGTCTGTTTTTTTTATTATTTGTATATGTATATATATATTTCAAATAAGCACTGCTTTTGCCCAAGAAGAGCTCCCAAAAATTAAACTTAAAATTGGCAAACATGAAGAATTTTACAGATTAGTTTTTGTTTTTAATAATACAGAGATTTTACAGTCAACCAGTGTGAATATTTTAAAAGATAATAAAATTAAAGTCTCCTCATCTGAAGATTTCCAAATTGAATACAAAGATAAAGTTTTATCTGATAATGAAAAATTACATGGAATAGGTATAAAAAAATTTGATAAAAGTTTCATTTTTGAAATTCCTTCTCTAAGTGACATAAAAGTTTATAAATTGAATTCTCCTCCGAGATTAGTAATTGATGCTTATGTAAATGAGATGTTAAATGGTAAATTCTCAGTTCTAATTGATCCCGGACATGGTGGAAGAGATAAAGGATTGATCAATAATAATGTTAGTGAAAAAGATATTGTATTGTACCTTTCAAAGGAAATCTCTTTAAAATTAGCTCAGAACGGGATAAAAAATATATTAACTCGTGTTAGCGATGAAGAAGTTTCCCTAAAAAAAAGAATCGAAATAGCTAATAATCAAAATCCTTCTATTTTTTTAAGTATTCATATCTCTCAGGAAAATTTATTCAGACTGTATCATTTTCCAAATGAAAAGACTCAGATAACCAAAAAATTAATATCAAATCTTAAGGAAAAAATTCTAAAAAATTTCTCAGAACCTGTAGTTATTGAAGAAATACCCATATATTTAATTAATAAAATAAATTCACCTGCTTTATTAATTGAAATTCCCCAAAAAACTTTACTTAATGAAAAAAAATACTTAAATAAAATTGTTGATGTTCTATCTCAAAGTTTATTTGAAATAGGAAAAGCTAATGAAAAATTTACAAAAAATAAATAAAAAAATAATCTTTATTTTAATTTTTGTTGTAATATTAGCTTCAACTGTACTGGGATACTTTTTCTTTTTCAAAAAAGATGGAGAAAAAATAACTAATCAAGAAGAGCAGACAACTGAAATATTTAAATTAATATTGCCCTTAAATAATTCATTGATTACTAAAGAAATTTATGTAAAAAAAGAAAATGGTGAATTAAAAAAATTGGAAAAAGTTTTAGAATTTTTTTTCAATGAACTTCCTCAGCCAATGAATGAGACAAAAATTCATTCTATATTTCGTGATAAAGAAAACAAAATTTATTTAAATTTATCAAGCAATTTTGCAACATCAAGGGATGCTAAAAATGAATTTTATCTTATTAAAGGTTTATATTCAACAATAAAAACTAACTTTAATTGGATAACAGATGTTAAAATATTAATATCGAATGAAGAAAAAGAAACTCTCTCTGGTCACATACCAATTGAATCTTTAAAAGAATCTATGGAGGCAAAATAGATGAGAGAAAATCCCATAGGAATTTTCGATTCTGGAGTTGGAGGTCTTACAGTTCTTAAGGAAATATCAAAATTAATCCCTACAGAAAATATAGTTTATTTAGGAGATACTGCTCGAGTTCCCTATGGAATTCGTTCAGCTGAGACAGTTATTAAATATTCTATTGAATGCGCAGACTTTCTATTTAAAAAACAAATAAAAATGCTTGTTGTAGCCTGCAATACCTCTTCATCTGTAAGCCTTGATGTTTTAAGGGAAAGATTGCCGATTCCAGTTATTGGAGTTATTGAACCAGGTGTTAGAGCAGCACTAAAAGTTACAAAAAATGAAAAAATCGGCATAATTGGGACAGAAGCAACTGTTCAAAGTGAATCCTATACAAAAAAAATCAAATCATTAAACCCTAACATAGAGGTTATTTCAAAAGCCTGTCCATTATTTGTACCTCTGGTTGAAGATGGTATTTTAGAGGGAGCTATTGCTGAATTAGTAGTTGAAAGGTATCTTAAAGATATAAAAAATAGCGGAATTGATACCTTAATTCTTGGTTGTACTCATTATCCATTATTAAAAAAAACTATTCAGAAATATATGGAAGGAATAACTCTTGTTGATTCTGCACAGGAAATAGCACAAGAAGTTAAAACATTACTTGCTCAGAAAGGACTTCTTAATGAAAAATCTGATGGACATTATAAAATCTTTTATGTAACTGATTCACCAGAAAGATTTAAAAAAATTGGTGAAATATTTTTAGATTATGAACTTAACAATATTTTTAAAGTATCTCTTTAGGAGGCAAAATAGAGATGAGACCTGATGGAAGAAAAAATGATGAAATTAGACCTGTAAAGATTGAAGGAAATTTTATAAAAAATGCAGATGGCTCAGTTTTAATTGAACTTGGAAACACCAGAGTAATATGTACCGCATCAATAGAAAACAAAGTTCCACCCTTTTTAAAGGATCAGAAAAAGGGCTGGATCACTGCTGAATATGGAATGCTACCACGTTCAACGCCTGTAAGAATGCTTAGGGAGTCAACTGCTGGAAGAGTTGGAGGAAGAACTCACGAAATTCAGAGACTTATTGGAAGATCATTAAGAGCAGTTGTTGACCTTGAAAAACTTGGGGAAAAAACAATATGGATTGATTGCGATGTAATAGAAGCTGATGGAGGCACAAGGACAGCTTCAATAACAGGTGGATATTTAGCTTTAAAGGAAGCTATAAAAAAAGCAATGAATGCTGGAATGATTACTGAATATCCAATTAAAGACAACATCGCAGCAATAAGCGTTGGAATAGTAACTGGTGAACCCCGTCTTGACCTCTGCTATCATGAAGACTCTCAGGCAGAGGTTGATATGAATGTAGTAATGACAGGATCTGGTAAATTCATAGAAATACAGGGAACAGCTGAAATAATGCCTTTTTCTAGGGAAAGTTTACTTCAGCTTATTGCTTTAGCAGAAAAAGGAATAAGAGAAATAATAAGAGTTATAAACAGTATTTAGTGAGTATGTATCATGTCTTAATACTGCATTTGGATGATACATATTTTTATCAAAGAAAATTAAGAAAAAGAGCAACAATGGAAATAGACCTTCGTTTTCTCAAAGAGAAAAAATTGATGTGTCAATTAGATAAATTAAAGTTTATGGAAAAAAAAATTCCGATTAATAAATCTTTAATAAGTTTCATAGGTAAAGGCGATTATCATTATTTTTCTTTTATTTTTCTAAAATTAATAAATGAACCCTTTGTGCTTTTAGTTATTGACAACCATCTTGATATGAGATATTCTAAGGATAATTTCATAAGATGTGACTCTTGGATTTATAATGCAGGGCTTCTAAATAATCTTAAACAAATTTTTTACATTAACTCTTCAAATATTGATAATATACCCGAGATAATGATTCCAGTATATATAAGCATAGATAAGGATATTATTGATAGGAAATATTTAAAAACGAATTGGACACAGGGAAATCTTTCACCAGATCAACTTTTTGAATTTTTATCAAAGATTCAGTCTAAAAATAAAATAATCGGAGTAGATATATGTGGAGAACCAGAATTTAATATAGAAGAAATAAGAAAAAGTGAAGAAATAAATCTTTCAATAGTTGATATTTTTAAGTCCTTTAGGCTTAAAAAATCTGCCTGATTTGTTTATAAAAAAAATTTTTTAAAAAGGAGAAAAAATTGGAAAAAATAATTATAGTAGGACATGGAAGTCCAAAAGAAGATGCCAATAAACTTGCTGATTTAACAAAAGCTCTTGCAATAACTCTTAAAAAACAACCAGAGGATATAAAATATGCTTATATTAAGTTTGGAAGTCCTTCAATTGAGGAATCTATTATAGAATGTATAAAAGAAAATGCTAAAACAATTATAATCCATCCTCTTTTTCTTTTTTCAGGATCCCATGTTAGCTACG
>Ga0272449_1004330_pt1 | contig 11593 bp, 12 predicted proteins | sample YNPCB0241_FD_198679 | JGI IMG/M metagenome (GOLD analysis project Ga0272449, IMG submission 198679) | Hot spring sediment microbial communities from Yellowstone National Park, WY, United States - YNP-CB-024-1 | ecosystem: Environmental > Aquatic > Thermal springs > Hot (42-90C) > Sediment...
GCAGTTGCTACCTCCTCTGGAAGCACGGCCCTCCAGGTCGCCTTAGAAGCGCTTGGAATCGGCCCCGGGGACCAGGTCATTACGACGCCCTTCACGTTCGTGGCGACGAGCAACGCCATTCTCCACTGCCGCGCCGAACCCGTCTTCGTGGACGTGGATCCGGCCACGTTCAATATCGACCCTAATGCCATTGAGGATGCTCTGCGCTCTCACCCGCGCGTGCGCGCCTTGCTCATCGTCCACCTCTTTGGCCTCCCCTGTGATATGGAACGCATTGAGGACCTGGCCTCCCGACACAATCTCCTCCTCGTCGAGGACTGCGCTCAGGCCCACGGCGCGGAGTTTCGCGGGAGAAAGGTTGGGAGCTTCGGCCACGCGGCCATCTTCAGCTTCTATCCCACAAAGAACCTGACCACGGGCGAGGGGGGAATGGTGGTCACCAACGATCCCCAGGTAGCCAGGAGGGCGCGTCTCCTGGTGAACGTGGGGAGGGACGGGGAACATTACCATTACGAGACCGTGGGGTATAATTTTCGGATGAGCAACCTGGCTGCGGCGATGGGGCTTGCCCAGCTCAGCCAGCTGGAGGCGAGGAACGAGGCCCGCCGTCGAAACGCCAGGGTCCTGTCGGAAGGGCTCGCGGATCTCCCCTGGCTGAAGCTTCCGAAGGAGCCTCCCGGGTATCGCCATGTATATAACCAGTATACCCTGAGGGTTCCGGGGAGGCGCGACGACCTCCTGCGGTACCTCAGGGGGGAAGGGATTGGGTGCCGGGTGTACTACCCTGAGGTGATCCCCAAGACGCCTGCGTACCAGAAGCTGGGATTCGGAGGGACGTTCCCGCATGCGGAGCGTCTGACGCAGGAGGTGCTTTCGATCCCTGTGCATCCTGCGCTCTCCGAGGGGGAGCTCCAGACGGTGATCGCGGCGATCCGAGCGTTCCCCTTTGGGGAAGAACCCCGGGGGTGAGTGGGACGAGCAACAGGCTTCACGCGAACATGCTCAGAGGGACGGAGGAATGGCGAGGACAGTGAAGGTTGGCGTTATCGGGCTAGGGCAATGGGGACGGCAGCACCTGCGCGTGTACCACCAGATCGAGGGGGTGGAGCTGGCAGGGGTTGTGGACCCCGATCTCCAGGAGGCGGCGGATCTGGCGAAACGATACGGGACCAGGGCGTACGCTCACCACCGGGAGCTCTTAGGGAGGGTCGAGGCCGTCAGCATTGTAGTCCCCACAGTCCTCCACTACGCCATCGCTCGGGAGTTCCTGGAAGCGGGGGTCCACGTCCTCCTGGAGAAGCCCATGACCACGACAGTGGAGGAGGCCTCTCACCTTGTGGAACTCGCCCGCCGCCACGAGGTCGTCCTCCTCATCGGGCATGTGGAGCGCTTCAAGCCTTCTGTAGAGAGGTTCCTCGAGCTCTCCAGGGAGCCCCTGTTTGTGCACGGCCGTCGGATCCGACCCTATGACCCGGCCAGGAGCATGGATGTGGGGGTTGTGCTTGATTTGATGATCCACGACCTCGACATCCTCCTCACCCTCGTGCGGAGCCCCGTCGAACAGGTGAGTGCGATAGGGGTGAGGATCTACAATTCCCATGAGGACCTGGCCGCTTGCCATCTTGCCTTCCGGAACGGGTGCGTCGCCCAGCTAGTGGCCAGCAGGGTCTCGGCGGCCAAGGCGGCAGAGATTGAGGTGACCATGGAGGACAGGGTCGTAAGCCTCGATTACCTTCAGCAGACGATCACGATCCGCCACAGGAATGGCGAGATCCAGCGGCACGTAGTCCGAGGGGAGGAGCCGCTCCGCGCAGAGCTTGCCCACTTCGTCCGCTGTGTCCGAGGGGAGGCAGCGCCCCGCGTCCCCGGAGAGGAAGGTATGGCAGCGCTAGAGCTCGCTGAGCACATCCGGGCACAGATGAAGGTCATCGCCCCGGGCGTCGCCGTCGGGTAGCGAGGAAAGAGCGCCCTCTCGGGATCTGCGAGCAGGTGAGGGAAGAGCCATGTGGCATAGGCTCACGGTGAGATCGCGTCGCCGCGTTGACCTCATCGATGTCACCGAGGACATCTCCGGCCTGGTACGGGAGAGCAGAGCGCAGGACGGCGTCGTCGTCGTGTACACAGAGCACACGACCGCGGGGCTGTTCATCAACGAGAATGAGCCAAACCTCCTTCAGGATGTCCAAAAATGGCTGGAGACAATTGTGCCCCAGGACCACCCCTATGCGCATAACCGTGTCGACAACAACGCCGACAGTCACCTGCGTGCGATCCTTCTGGGGTCCAGCCTCTCCGTCCCTGTGGTCGAAGGCCGGCTTGGGTTAGGACAGTGGCAGCGCATCTTCCTGGCTGAGCTAGATGGGCCCCGTACCAGGAGGATTCTTGTGCGGGTGATCACAGGATAGCAAGCTCCCTTAGGGGTAGACAACCACGCACGTGACCACCCGGTCCACGCCGGCGATGGCTTTGATCCGGGAGGCGAGGGGGCTGAATCCCTTGGTGCCCTCCATCTCGGCCACGGCGATCACGTCGAACTCCCCCATGGTCACGTCTGCCCGCACGATCCCTGGGATCTTCCGGACCTCCTGGGCGACCTCTGCCGGCGTCCCACGATCCAAGGTGATGAGGATGTACGCGGTCTCGATCATCCGGAGCCTCCCTGGATTGTATTCGTGCCACGAACCGCTCCTTCCTCGGGCTCATTGGCCCTCCCCATCCTCCGGGGGCCATGGTATAGTATGGTGGACCGACACCTCCAGAGGAGGGGGAAGGAGATGCGCATCCAGACACGGGAACTGACCCTCACGGCGTTGCTCGTGGCGCTCGTGGCCGTCGCTACCATGGCCATCCGCATTCCCATCCCAGCCACTCAGGGTTACTTCAACTTGGGGGAGACGATGGTTTACTTGAGCGCCCTGTTGTTCGGGCCGTGGATCGGCGGGTTGGCCGGCGGCATCGGTTCGGGGCTCGCAGACGTCCTCAGCGGGTACACGCAGTTCGCTCCCTTTACCCTGCTCATCAAGGGTTTGGAGGGGTTCGTTGCAGGAGTACTGACCCAGAGGGGGGGCCTCGGGGCGACCTACCTTGGGGCGGCCTTTGGCTTGGTGGGGGGGATCGGCCTCGTCCTCCCGGAGAACCTCCTGTCCAAGGTTGGAGGGATCTTGCTGTTGCTCGCCGTCGTGATCGGGGGAGCCCTTCACCTGGGGACGAGGGTGCGCCCGGTGGCAGGAAGGGTTTTCGCCCTTATCGTAGCGGGGGCTGTCATGGTGGGAGGGTACTTCCTCTCTGAGGCTTTCCTCCTGGGATTGGGGATTCCCGCGGCGCTTGGGGAGGTCCCTGCCAACGTCATGCAAGTTGTGAGCGGGCTGGTCATCGCCATTCCCCTGTCGGAGGGGCTCAGACCTGTGGTCCTAGGGAGGGCGCGGTGAAGGCTGGGAAGGTGCCCGTCGAGCTGCTCACCACCCTGGTTTACCCCTACCTCGGCCGCAGGCCCGATGTCCTCGTGCACGCCAAGGTTGGTGAGGACTGCGCCGTCATCGACTTCGGGGAATACGTCTGCGTCGTCACCACCGATCCCATCACCGGAGCCACCAAGCGCCTCGGCCGTCTCGCTGTGCACGTGGCGTGCAATGATCTCGCTGCGACGGGGGCGGAGCCTGTAGCCCTTCTCCTGACCCTCTTGCTCCGGGAGGGGACTACGGAGGAGGAGCTCCAGGGGATCATGCGCGAGGCGGGGGAGACGGCGGAGGAAGTTGGGGTGGAGATCGCCGGTGGCCACACGGAGGTCACCCCAGGCATCGACCGCCATCTCGCCATCATGACGGCCCTGGGCCGCGCCAGGAAGGGAGAGTACGTGACGACCTCAGGGGCAAACCCCGGCGATGTCCTCATCCTCACCAAGGGTGCAGGCATTGAAGGGACAGCGATCCTGGCATCCGACTTCGCCGACCACCTCCGCAGGAGCTTGCCAGCAGAGGTGCTCGCCCGCGCCCAGAGGTTCTATGACCTCATCAGCGTGATCCCCGAAGGGCGCATTGCCGTTAGAGCAGGGGCGTCGGCCATGCACGATGTGGTGGAAGGTGGCGTGCTCTCAGCCGTCTGGGAGATGGCCGAGGCATCGGGGACGGGGGTCGAGCTGTGGGCTGACGCCGTTCCCGTCTATCCGGAAACCCAGGCAATCTGCCAGGCACTAGGGGTCGACCCCCTTGGCTTGATTAGCAGCGGTGCCCTCCTCATCGCCTCTCGGTCCCCGGAAAAGACCCTCCAGGCGTTACACAAAGCAGGCATCCCCGCGCAGATCATCGGGAGGGTCACCGCCTCCTCCCGGGTGATCGTGAAAGGGGACCGACGGGAGGAGCTCCGTCCTTACCCCCGGGACGAGCTCTGGCGCATCTTGGAGGAGCTCTCCTCTGGGTGAACGCCCCCGATGCCACCGCCCCCATCCTCGCTTCACTTAAGTTCTGCCCGTCAATTTGGACAAGGGAACCGGGAGAGCATGGCGAAATGACTGGGAGACCACCGTTGTGGAGGGATGGAGATGCTCCGGCTGTTGCCTCGGTAGGAGACCTTCTTCGACCTGTTCAACCAGTCTGCTGCCAACATCCTGGAGGCGGCCCGGATGCTCCGGGCACTCCTCGAGGACTACCGAGATGTGGAACGCCAGGCCGAGGCGATCAAGGCACTGGAGAACAAAGGGGATGACATCACCCACGCTATCATTGACCGGCTGAACCGAACCTTCGTCACTCCCTTTGACCGGGAAGATATCTTCGCCCTGGCCAAGCAGCTGGACGACGTCCTTGACTGGATCGAAGCGTCATCCGCGAGGATGGCCATGTACAGGGTTCCCTACCCCACGGGAGAGGCCCGCGAGCTGGCCCAGGTCATCGTCGACGAGTGTGAGAAGATCGTGGAGGCGATCGCAAATCTCCGACACCCTCACCGGATGATGGATGCCCTGCAAGAGATCAACCGGTTGGAGAACCTGGCAGATCATCTCCAGCGGGATGCGATTGCCAAGCTATTCGCCGCCAATGGGAATCCCATCGAGGTCATCAAGTGGAAGGAGATCTACGATACCCTTGAGGAGGCCACGGACCGGGGGGAGGATGTCGCGCACGTCCTGGAGGGGATCTACACCAAGAATCTATGAACCGATAAACCGTACCGAGTCCGCCCGGAGGATCCTGTGCCGTCGCTTGCGTTCGTCATCGCAGTCGTTGTGCTAGCTTGGACCTACGACTTCTTCAACGGGATGAACGATGCGGCCAACGCTATTGCCACCTCCATCTCCACCCGTGCCCTCACACCCCGTCAGGCCATCCTCCTGGCCAGGACGCTGAACTTCCTGGGAGCTTTCCTGACCACGGAGGTCGCGAAGACCATCGGGAAGGGCGTCGTGCGTTCGGAGTTCCTCACCGAGCCGATGGTGCTTGCAGCTCTCATCGGAGCCGTTGTCTGGGCATGGCTCTGCACCCACTATGGGATCCCCATCAGCATCACGCATTCCCTCATCGCCGGGTTGATTGGTGCAGGCTGGGCCGGAGGGGGTCTCCAGGCGTTGCTGCTCGGGGGCCTCGTGAAGATCGGCTATGCCATGGTCATCTCCCCGATCAGTGGGTTCATTGGAGGGTTCGCGCTGATGCTGATGGCGTACTGGCTGTTCCAGCGCATGCTCCCCACGGCGGTGTCCCGCCTCTTCCGCTACGGCCAGATCCTCTCCGCATCGTACATGGCCTTCGCCCACGGTGCCAATGACACCCAGAACGCGATGGGGGTCATCACTGCAGCCCTCCTCGCTGGGGGGTTCATCAAGGAGTTCAGAGTCCCGTGGTGGGTGATCCTGGGGTCAGCTCTCTTCATGGGCCTTGGGACATCCTTCGGGGGATGGCGGGTGATCCGGACTATGGGGATGCGGATGGTGAAGCTCCAGCCAATCCAGGGGTTCAGCGCAGAGGCTTCCGCTGCCACGGTGATGATCTTGGCGACCCTCCTGGGCCTGCCCATCAGCACGACCCATGTCATCTCCACGGCCATCATGGGTGTAGGCGCGACGCGGCGCCTCTCGGCGGTGCGCTGGGGGATCGCCGGACACATTGTCGCTGCGTGGATCTTCACCTTCCCTGGGGCCGCAGGCATTGGAGCCATTGCCTACTACCTGATCACCTTCGGACTCCGGCTCCTGGGCACATGACCCCTCAGAATCTACTTTACGCATATTGTATAAAGTGATATAATATCCTTGCTCGTCGATCCGGAGGAGCGGATTCGAGAGCAGGGCTCCAAGCTGCCGCATGGATGGGAGGGTGGACATCCATTTCAGCGCAGGAGGAACCTTGCGTGGCGCTCCCTTACTTCGTGCCCACGTCCGTCCAGGAGGCAGTGGACATCCTTGCGCACTACAGCGGGGATGCCAAGGTCATCGCCGGAGGAACGGATCTCGTGGTACGGATGCGTGAGGGGGTCCTTCGCCCCGCTGCCCTTGTGGATATTGAACGCATCCCTAGCCTCTCGTTCATCTCCCTGGAAGATCATAGACTCCGCATCGGTGCCACGACGACGATCTCCACCATCCTGGAGTCTTCAGAGGTACAGCGGTGTGCGCCGGTTCTGAGCGAAGCCGCACGGAGGATGGGAGCAGTTCAGCTTCGCAACCGGGCGACCATCGGTGGGAACTTGGCATCCGCAGTCCCTTCCGCCGATATGGCCCCCCCGCTCCTCGTGCTGGGGGCGCTTGTGCACATCACCGGGCCCTCCGGGGAACGAGCCCTCCCCATCGATGCCTTCTTCATCGGGCCCCATCAAAGCGCTCTCCGCCCCGATGAGGTGCTCACCTTCGTGGACGTCCCGGTTCTGGAGAGCGGGAGTGGTGCCGCCTTTGTGAAGTTTGGGAAGCGCAGCGCCCAGGTGATCGCCGTTGTGAACGCGGCAGCCTGGGTGCGCGTCCAGGGAGGGCGCATCGAAGAGGCGCGGATTGCCCTGGGGGCGGTGGCGCCCACCCCGATCCGGGCAAGGAGCGCCGAGGCCCTGTTGCGGGGCCAGGAGATCCGAGGCGAGCTCCTGGAATGGGCAGCCCACGCCGCGGCAGAAGAGGCCCGGCCGATCACAGATTTCCGTGGGACCCTGGAGTACCGTCGTGAGCTTTGCCGGGTCCTGGTCCGGCGAGCTCTGGAGCAGGCGTTGCACCGTGCCATGGAAGGAGAGTAGGGGATGCCCTTCGACCTGCGCTTCTGGGTGAACGGGAAGGAAGTGCGCATCGAAGTGGAACCAGACGAGACGCTCCTCTGGGTCCTTCGCGAGCGCCTCCAGATGACCGGGACGAAGGTTGGATGCGAAGCGGGAGATTGCGGGGCCTGTACGGTGCTCCTTGACGGGAGGCCAGTGACAAGTTGCCTCCTGTTGGCCCCTAAAGCCCACGGGCGCTCCGTGGTGACCATTGAAGGGTTGGGCTCTCCGAAGAGGTTGCATCCCCTCCAACAAGCGTTCATCGACTACGGGGCCCTTCAGTGCGGCTTTTGTGGCCCGGGGATGCTGCTTTCCGCAGCAGCTTTGCTGGCACAGAATCCCCACCCCACGGAGGCCGAGGTTCGGGAGGCCATTGCCGGGAACCTCTGCCGGTGCACCGGCTACCAGAAGATCGTACAGGCGATCCTGGCCGCATCCCAGAGGGCCTTGCGGGAGGAGATCCCATGACCGTTATCACCCGTCCAGTTCCCCCTCCGGTCCTCGAGGAAGTGGCGGAAGGAGCGGTCGGACAGCGGAGAAGCCGTCATGATGCACTCCTCCAGGTGACCGGGCAGGCGATGTATGGCGTGGACCTCAGGGCCCCGGACATGCTCTGGGCCAAAGCGGTCCGCAGCCCATACCCGCACGCGCGCATCGTCCGGATCGACCCCGCGAGGGCCTTGTCCATCCCCGGCGTGGTCGGCGTGATCACCGCCCGCGACATCCCTTACAACCGTTACGGGTTCACCCATGAGGACCAGCGTGTTCTCGCAGATGACCGCGTCCGCTACGTTGGGGAGCCCGTAGCGGTGGTTGCTGCAGAGACCCTCCGCCTGGCTGCAGAGGCGGCACAACAGGTCATTGTGGAGTATGAGCCGCTGCCTGCAGTCTTCGATCCCCTCGAAGCAATGGAACCGGGTGCACCGCAGGTCCACGAAGGAGGCAACATCGCTGCGCGCGTGCACATCCGGGAGGGGGACGTGGAACGCGGATTTTCCGAAGCGGAGATCATCGTGGAGGAAGAATTCCGGACGCCATTCGTCGAACACTGCCATCTCGAGCCGCATGCGGCTCTGGCAATCCCTGGCCCTCAGGGGACGCTGACCATCTACTCCTCTGTGCAACGGCCCTTCCTGGTGGCAAGCGACGTGGCAAAGGTCCTGAGGATGCCCCAATCCCAAGTGCGCGTGATCGCGACGAGCGTCGGTGGAGGGTTCGGGGGCAAGAACGAGATGACGCTGGAACCCTGGGTGGGCCTCCTGGCCCTGCGGACGGGGCGTCCCGTGAAGATGGTGTTCACCCGGGAGGAGGAGTTCCAGGCTACCACCGTTCGACACCCTTACCGCATGCGCTACCGCACCGGCGTCCGCCGCGATGGGACTCTTGTGGCCAGGAGTGTGGAGATCATCAGCGACTGCGGCGCGTATGTATCGTGGGGCGCGTCGACACTCGCGAAAGCGTGCATCCATGCAGCGGGCCCCTATGTGATCCCGCACGTGCGGATTGAGGGGTATCTCGTTTACACCAACAACCCGGTGGGAGGAGCCATGCGTGGGTTCGGGGTGCCTCAGGTGGGCTTCGCCTACGAGTGCCATACAGACGCCGTTGCCGAGGCTGTGGGGATGGATCCTGTGACCTTCCGCCTTCGGAACGGGCTGCGTGATGGGTGCCGCCTGCCGACGGGGCAGGTCCTCGAGCGTGTGACGTTGGTCCAAACTCTCCAGCGGGCCCTCGAGCGCAGTGGGTGGGAGAGGAGGGGTGCGCCGTGAAAAAACGGGGGAAGGGCGTCGCTTGGATGTTCTACCCCATCGGATTCACGGCGTATGCAAACCCCAGTGCGGCTTTCGTCAAGGTGAACCAGGATGGGTCCGCTGTGGTATGGACTGGGGCGACGGACGTGGGACAGGGTTCCACAACAGCGCTTGCACAGATCGCAGCGGATGCGCTGGGGATCCCTGTGGAGCTTGTGACCATGGTGACGAGCGATACCCTCCAGACCCCCATGGACATCGGATCCGTTGCGAGCCGGGTCACGTATATCGCGGGAAATGCTATCGTCCGCGCATGCGAGGCGGCCAGGCAGATCCTCTTTGAAGTCGCCTCGGAGGAGCTTGGGATCGGGCCGGAAGGCCTGGAAAGCCGGGGCGGGTGGATCTACGTGCGAGATTTCCCGGAGCGACGGGTGCGGGTCGCGGAGATCGCCAGGAAGGCAGAGGTGGTGAAGGGACGTCCGGTCATCGGGGCGGGGGCGTATAACCCGCCCACGACGTTCCTCGACCCGGAGACAGGCCACGGCAAGCCCTACAACACATACGTGTATGCGGCGCAGGTCGCAGAGGTTGAGGTGGACACGGAGACAGGGGAGGTGAAGGTCCTCCGCATCACCGCCGTCCATGACTGCGGGCGGGCGATCAATCCGCTCCTTGTGGAGGGTCAGATCGAAGGCGGTGTCGCTATGGGCCTGGGGTACGCGCTCACGGAAGAAATGGTCCTCCAGGAGGGGCGGGTTCTGAACACGAAGTTGGCCGATTACCTGGTGCCGACCTCCCTGGATGTGCCACCGGTGGACGTGTCCATCGTGGAGGTACCTGACCCCACAGGTCCTTTCGGGGCGAAGGGGATCGGTGAGCCCTCCCTCCTCCCCACGGCACCTGCGATTGTGAATGCGATCTACGATGCGGTGGGAGTTCGCATCCGGGAGCTTCCCGCCACTCCCGAGCGCATCCTGAAGGCCCTTCAGGAGAAGGGATAGACGCGGCAGGCTTTTGCAGGGAGCCCATGTCGGGGAAGAAGGAGGTGATACGGAGAGGGTTTGCGGTCACCTGTTCCAAAACTTCGGGGATGCGCGTGAGTAGGGTACTTTGCGGAGGGGGTGCATATGAGGAAATTTGCAGCTGTGCTGGCGATTCTCCTGGCCATTGGGCTGCTGACCTCGAGCGCGGCCGGACCGGCCAAGCCCAGCAGCATTAAGATCGGGATCCTCCTTCCCCTAACGGGCCCGTTCGCAGCAGTAGCGGAGACCCAGAAGAACGGGGCCCTGCTGGCAATCGACGTTGTGAACAGCAAGGGTGGGCTGAACATGCCATGGGGGAAGGTTCGCGTGGAAGGGATCGTCGCAGACGACGAAGCCAAGCTGGATGTCGGTGTCCGCCGGTACCGGTACCTCGTGGAGCAGGGGGTGAAGGGCGTCGTTGGACAGACCTGGGCGCCCCTGGCTTATGCCATCAACGCGGTGGTGAAGCGGGAGCCCATGCCGTATTTCCCTGTGTGCGTGATGGCCAAGGAGGCTTTTGAGAAAGGGAAACTGGCGGATACCACGTTCGCTGTGGCCTATAGCCCTTGGACAGTAGGGTACATGGCCGGATCGGCTGCGATCAAGGTCCTGAACAAGAAGCGGATCTTCTTCCTCGCCCGTGCCGACAGCTGGGGCTGGGACATCCGGGACGGTGTGCAGGCTGCGGCGAAGCAATTCGGCGCCGAGGTCGTCGGCTATGACGAGGTTCCGCTCGGCACCACAGACTTTACCACCGTGCTCCAGAAGGTCCGTGCGGCTAAACCGGATGTGTTTATCTCGGCCCAGTTCGGTGCCGACGCTGTGGCGCTCCTGAAGCAGGTCCACCAGATGGGTCTGAACCGGGAGATGACCATCTTCAACGCGTTCATCACCAACGTGGTGGCGAAGGGAATCCCGCCTGAGGCGCTGAAGGATGTCTATGCCATGCATTACTTCTACTACGACCTGCAGGCCTTCCTGGGGACCTCGCCCGTGATCAAGACCGCGAGGGAATATACGGAGATGTACCGGGCTAAGTACAAGACGCCTCCAGACGCGTACGCGACCATCGCCTATACCGCCATGTCGGAGATGTTCCGGGGGTTCGAGTTGGCGGGCTCCTTTGAGCCGAAGGCGCTGGCGAATGCGCTCATGGCTCATCCGAACTTCCAGACCGTCAAGGGACCTGCCTATTGGCGCAAGGATCACGCGGCCGTCTATCGGTACGCCGCCTTCCTTGTGCGCGGCAAAGGGCCCGGGGAACAGAAGCACGAATGGGATCTGTTCCAGATCATCGGTTCGCAGGGCGGGGAGGCGGTCCTGCCGTCCTTGCAATCCCTTGGGTATTGAGGTTCTTCCGCGTGAGGGGGGCCCGGGAATCGATGGCGTGAGAGAAGTGCAGGGGAACGCGTTGCTCAAGACGGAGAATCTCACCAAACGGTTCGGCAGACTTGTGGCCGTGGACAGGGTCAATTATGTCCTCCGGGAGGGGGAAGTGGCGGGGATCGTGGGACCCAATGGCGCGGGGAAGACGACCTTCTTTAACCTCCTCACAGGGTACCACTTCCCCGACGAGGGCTCCATCCTGTACCAAGG
>Ga0272449_1004331_pt1 | contig 11592 bp, 8 predicted proteins | sample YNPCB0241_FD_198679 | JGI IMG/M metagenome (GOLD analysis project Ga0272449, IMG submission 198679) | Hot spring sediment microbial communities from Yellowstone National Park, WY, United States - YNP-CB-024-1 | ecosystem: Environmental > Aquatic > Thermal springs > Hot (42-90C) > Sediment...
TTGCCCAGTCACCTTCTTTTTGTGAAGATATCGCTTGGTTATATAAATCTTGAGCCCGTCTTAAAATATCTTCTAGTTCTTGACCTGAATCTTTTTTAACAAAATCTTCTTTTGATTCTTCTTCTGTCAATTTGGTCACTGAAAAACCAAATATTTTTGACAAAGCTCCCTCTAAAGTCTCATCCATAGCAATTCTGTTCTCATAAGCAACAATCACTCTTTTAAGCTCTGGAATTTTTCCTGATTGTGCCTTAAGATACAAGGCTCTAACATAAATTAATGACTCCTCAATTGGAATAACAAGAAGAGGTCCTTGGATTACCTGCGATCCTCGCTGATCCCACAATGAGATTTGTCGACTAATTTCTGCATCCTGATTAATGCGACTTATCACCTGTTTTGGTCCAAAAACTAACTTCTGTTTTGGAAAACGATAAACAATAATCTGCCCATAATTTTTTCCATCATTTCTTGCTACCATCCAAGCCGAAAGATTGTCCTTATTTTTTGGTGTAAAAGGAAGCATCAAAATATACTCTTCTTTCTTTTCCCCGGGAAGCTTCATAATCATGTGACGTGGGCCCATTGGTTCACCCGTATCAGCTGTTTCGCCTCCAACATCAACAACGGGAATCTCCCATTGATCTTCTTTGTTATAAAAAATCTGTGGATTATCCATATGATAAGTAGCATAAACAGAAGTCTGAATTCTAAAAATATCTTCGGGATAGCGAATATGAGAAAATATTTTTTTTGGCATCTTTGATAAAGGTTGAAAAAGAGTAGGGAAGATTTTAGAATAGGTTTTTATTATTGGATCATTATTATCAGCTATGTAATAATAAACTAAACCGTCGTAAGCATCAATAACAATTTTGACTGAGTTTCTAATATAATTAATTCTTTCCCCATTAAAAATAACTGGTTGGGAATAAGGATAACGATCACTTTTGGTATAGGCATCAAGAATCCAGTAAATCTTACCATCAGCAATCACTACATAAGGATCTCTGTCTAAATCAAGGAATGGGGTAATCTTTTTTACTCTTTCTCTAATATTGCGAAAATACAAGATCCTACTTTCCGATGTAATATCGTTTGATAAAAGAAGTTTTAATGACTGAAATCTCAAAGCAAAAATTAACCTTTTAATAAAAGAATCAATTACCACACCTCCTTTACCTTCATACCTATTGTAAAAATTCTCTTCACCCTTAGGATAATCAAACTCTTTTAATTTAGTTTTTACAATAACATATTCGTTGGTTAGTTCACCAAAGTATATCTGCGGCCTTTTAATCTTAAGCTCTTCAAATTCTGATTTTGGTGGCAGATCTTTAACAAAAAGGACTGGTAGGCCTTCTTTTGTTACTTGATTAACTGGAGCAGCTGCCAAACCATAACCGTGAGTAAAGATAAGCTTTTCATTAATCCAACTTCTATTGGGTAGACTGTCTGAAGAAAGCTCTCTTGGAGAAAGCATAATCTGACGAATTTCATCATTGATTAAATAACGATCATTATCAACAGAAACAAATTCGTAATAAGTCCTAATCTCCTGAATTTGGGAAAAAGTAGAAAGTAGGGGATCACGATCCCACAAGCGGACATTTTTAATCGTTAATTGGTTTTCAGCAATATCAACTGCCGTAATAGGCTTTTCAGCAGAGATATCTCGCTTTTCAATTTTATTTAATCCATAAGCATTACGGGTAGCAGTAATATTATGCTTAATGTAGGGAGTCTCTTTTACCAATTCATTAGGCGCCACCACCAATTTTTGAAAAATCGTTGGTACTAAAGATAGAATAAAGCTTGCAATAAAATAAAAAGAAAAAGAAATCATTAGTGGGACAATTTTTCCCGAAAGCGCCCAGAAAAGGACAACGACACTGACAAATAAATTGATAGCAAAATAAATCTTAATAATTGGTATTCTTAAGGTCACATCAGTATAAGAAGCACCAAATACCGGACCATTTTGAGAAAAAAGGAGTTTGAATAAGGAAAGATAAGTATTTGCCGCATTAATCAGCAAAAGAAGAAAAATAAGAATTCCAAGATGAACACGAGCATCTTGTTTTATATATTCTTTGCTTTTAACTTTTAATTCCGCACTCCCTAATTTAGAAAGAAAACCTCCAACGTTAAAACTACCCTTAATAAAATAAATCGCAGCAGTAATTAAAACAGAGATAAAAATAACAGTATTTAAAACTCCCAGAAGAACATCAAAAAATGGCAGAGTAAAAAAATAGAAAGCAATATCCTTTTTAAAGACCGGATCATATTGATAAAAAGATGTTGGGAATAAAAACTTAAGTAGTTCCTGCCACCTGGTAGAAACAACCAAACCAAAAAATAAAGAAAGTACAACGATGGCAATAATTCCTATTTTTTTTAAACTTCGGCTTTCAACACTAATTGGTTGACCAAAGAGAGACTCTGGTAAAATGGCTGTCCATGAGTGTTTTGATCTTAAAGAAATAAGAAAATTTAACAGTAAAAAAATCGCATAAAAAAATGACACAGACAAAAAAATAATTACTTTGATAAAAAGAGGTTTTATAAAAACGTCGGTCTTTCCTAATTCTTTAAACCACCACCAATCAGTGACAAAATTAATAATCGAGGAAAAGAAAAATAAAAAAACAAAAAATATAAAAATTCCTGATAGCAGAAAAATATTTTTATAATTCATTAATTTAATTATAAAAAAATAACCTTTAAAAATCAAGTGGATTCATAAGTCACCCACATTTTGCACTCTTTAGGATAACTTTTAAGAAAATGTTTCAATAAAATCAAAATCAATCAATAATAAATTATTTAAACTTTTATTTGATCTTTGATCGTTATACCATATCAAGATCGTTTATTAATTTTTCTTTAAAATCATCAATTTTGTATAAAATTAAACTTTGACATATATTTCATAATATATGGATAAAAATATAAAAATGATTCTTCTTATGTGAACTTTTTTTAATTTAATTTTGATAAAATAAAGTAAAGGAGAGGTGCGGAAGTAAACCATCGGGTACGCCTGGTCGCCTAAGACGGCGACCCGCCGTTTTAGGCGGGAGGAAAAGGTGCAGAGTGTGGTCGATTTTTTAGGTCTTTTCATCTAAGACGTTAAGCGAAAAAAATATGTTTTACTATATTTATGTCCTAAAAAGTATAAAAGATGGAAAACTTTATATTGGAAAAACAAAAGATTTAAGAAAACGAGTAGATTATCATAATAAAGGCTTTGTTAAAGCAACCAAAAATCGAAGACCTTTAATATTAATTTACTACGAAGCTTATACAAACAAGGAAAAATGGCATAAACAAGAATTATTTTATAAAAGCGGAGTTGGAAGAGATGCTTTAAAATATAAATTATAATAAAATCGCTAAGACAGTAACCCGCTGTTTTAGAAAGTAGGAGAGGTGCGAGAGTGGTTGATTCGGCACGCCTGGAGAGCGTGTATCCGCCTCAAACGGCGGATCGCGGGTTCGAATCCCGCCCTCTCCGCAAAATTTTCAAAAGTAACTAATTACTACTAAAGTCAACCTTATTACACCTAAACTCATACCCACAATGAGGACAGTTTTTATGCCAAGTTTCAGGTCGATTTTTTAACTCACCTTTAATTTTTTTATGACAAGAAGGACATTCATAATCATCATATCGATCAGAACTTTCTGAACTTGTTAAGACTCTCCAAGAAGTTGATAAAGGATTAATATCATTTATTGACCAATTTTCAAATAAACTTCTCTTTTCGTTTGAATAAACCGCTCCACCACAACTTCCACCCAGCCGATAACTATCACCATAGACACGAGTATAAGCATCAAGAATTTGCAAATAAAAATTTGGGATGGGGGGATACATACCATTTTCTCCATATATTTTTGAAATATTCGATGATAATAAATTTTTTGGCAAGTCATTACCCCAAATTTTTGGAAAAAGTATCTCATCTAAATTAATCTGCGGCTTTATATCTTCTATCCATCCCAATCTCATCATCTCAATAACTTGGCCTAAGGTAAAAGGAATTCCATGAACATTGGTATAAACTAATATATTTGGGTCATAAGCTTCAAAATAGGCAATTAACTCATCAAGGTTTTTATCACTCAGAATGGGATTAGTTAAATAATAAATAATCTTTGTTTTTTGGTCATCAAAACCTACAATTCTTTTATTTCCTAAAAAAATATCCAAAACTTGATTTTCGTACTCTTCTCCCACACTAATCGCCAAACAATCAATACGATCACCTCCTTCACTACCAACAAGTAAATATAACTGACCATCTGGATAATCCTTTACCTGATCATAACGTGTCCCTTTTTCAAAAGCCACTGGCCCTGGTGGACTATAAAAAACGACCACTTTTCCTGGATTATTTCTTGCTGTTTCAACCGCTTTTATTGTCCCGCTTTTGGCAAAACCACCTCTTTCTTGTTCATCAATAAAAAGCTCTGTTTGATGATTCGAATCAATATAAACTCTTCCATTTTTAAGATAATAGGAATATCTATTTGAAACGGGTAAATCCTCAACAACATGAAGGGCATAACTTTCCAGTTGTTTTTGAAAAGTATCAATTGAAGTTATTCTTTCATTCGGATTAAAACCAAAAGTAGCTAATGATTTTGCCTCAGTATAAACCATATTCTTCTCCCTGCTCGGGGAGAGGACCCGCCTAAGACGGCGGGTCCATCAGCTTACAGACTGGTTTCGGTCTTCGGGCTTACCTCCGATTTGGAGGCTCACCGCTGCGGCACAGCCCCGGATTTGCACCGGTGTTCCCAAAAATCCCCTCAAAATCGCGAAGGGGTAGCCTTCCCATCCCGCCTAAGACGGCGGGACAGTGGCTAAAAACCAGTCTTATCTTAATTTTTAATTTATAATTCTATCTTAACAACATTTCCACACCAAGACTCACCATTTGACTCAAGCGAACAAACTCGATAATAATAATTTGCTCCTAAATCAACACTTTGATCTAAGTAGCTTAACTCTTCTTGATTTCCTGTTGAATAAATTGGATCATTATTTGGATAATACAAATTTGAATTAGTTTTTGATCTAACTACTTTGTAAGAAGTAAAATTGTTGCTATTACATCTTGTCCAATTTAGTCTTACTCCATTGCCTTCTCTTGATAAACTAAGCACTAACTCATTATCGATATATTGAAAAGAACCCCCATGATTTACTTCATTAGTTGCCTTTTTATTATCTTCTTTTTCTTTTACATTTTTTTCATCTTCAGTTTTTTTTAATTCTTGATTTGTGCTATTTTTATCGTTTTTTTGAGTTAAAGAAACTGTTAATTTAGAAGAAGATGTTGGCTTAACAAGCGATGTTGGAGCTGGTGTTGATGTTGGAACAAATCTAACTTCTTCCTTAGTTTTTATTGAATTATCTTGAGAGTCTTTTTCGTTTTTTAAAACAATACTTTTTGTTTGACTATTTTTAATAAAAGGAATTTTTAAATTATTAGTTATTGCTGCATAAGCAAAACCTCCTGATAAAAAAATTAAAGAAATAATTAAAAAAAATATTTTTTTATTTATTGATATCATAAAATTTTAATAACTTTCAATAAAATTAGATAATATTAAATACTAAAAACTTTTTCAATAATAATTTATAAACGTTTAAATCTTCTTCCAGTAATATAACCAAACAAAAAACCACCAATGTGAGCAAACCAAGCCACCCCTCCTTGATTGATATCAAAAGTTACTAAACTACCAATTCCTGAAAAAATTTGAATTAAAAACCAATAACCCAAAAAAAACCAAGCCGGCAAAATAACAATATCATAAAGTCCAAAAAATACAGGAACAAGAGCTTTTATTTTCCCTCTAGGATATAGTAAAAAGTAAGCTCCTGCGACTCCAGAAACCGCCCCCGAAGCACCAATCATTGGGATGTTACTGCCTAAATTAAAAAAGTATTGGGAAAAAACCGCTGCTATTCCTGATAAAATATAGAACAATAAATAATTTAAATGTCCCATCCTATCTTCAACATTATCACCAAAAATATGTAAAAACCAAAGATTAGAAAAAATATGTAAAAATCCACCATGGAGAAAAATTGAGTAAATAATATATTTATAAGATGAGATGTCAAAAAAAGAAAAGCGGGAAGGAACAAATCCATACTCAAAAATAAAATTTTCAAAATCAGGCGCAGTTAACTGAAGAAAAAATACATAAACTGTAATAATAATAATTAAATAATTAATAAAAGGAAATTTTCGTCTTGGTGCAATATCAGATATTGGAAACATTTTAATATTTTATAAAATAATTTAAAATTATAAAATGCACAATAAAATTTTTTTAAAAATTATTAGCCTTTTTTTACTTACTTTTATTGGATTTTTAATTTTTAAAAATCTAAAACTTATCAGTAATCAAACAACAATAAAAAAAGTTTTATTTGAAGATAATAAAAAAATTATTTTTGAAGCAAATCTAAATGAAAAAGAAATAAAGGTTGAGTATCAGAAAAGAAATAATATCTTTATCCCAAAAGTAGGGGATAGGGTAGTGGTGGAAAAAAATGAAGACAATTACTTCATTGCTGATTTTTACCGGCTAGATAAATTATTAATTCTTGTACTGATATTTTTTTTGATAATTTTTTTTGTTATAGGCAAAGAAGCGATTGGTTCAATTATATCGTTAATTCTTTCATTTTTAATAATTTTTGGCTCAATTTTAAATAATTTGATAAATCAAACCGATCCAATAATAACTGTTCTTCTTTCGATGGTCTTTCTTATCCCAATAAGTTTTTATATTAGTCATGGAATAAGCAAAAAAACTACTATTGCGATTATTGGATCATTATTTTCAATTATTATCGCTTTAATTTTAAGTTTAATTTTTATTAAAAAAAGCTTTATCACTGGTACCACCGCAGAAGAAACTAGTTTTTTAGCAGCGATAACTCAAAAAAACTTTGACTTTCAAGGACTTTTAATTGCCTCAATTATTATTGGTATTTTTGGCTCAATTGATGATATTGCCATAAGCCAAGTATCGGTGGTTGAAAAAATAATAAGCGCCAATCCCAAAATGCCAGCTAAAGAAATCTATCAAAAAGCAATCGCAGTTGGCAAAGACCATGCCAACTCAATCATCAATACTTTAGTTTTGGTTTACACCAGCGCCAGTCTTCCTTTAATTTTACTTTTTTCAGTTTCCAATAAAAATTTCTTTGAAGTGTTAAATTATGAGATTATCTCAGTTGAAATAATACGAATTCTTATCGCCACCATTTGTGTTATCATCGCTATCCCTATAACTACTTATCTTGCGGTAAAAAACTTAAACAAAAGAAATATATCTAATCAGTTATAATATTCAAAAATTTATATTTTAATTTAATAAAAAATAACTTAAAAAAATTAAACTATTAAGCTTAATTAGGCGAATATCTTTTATCTCTTTTAAATTTTAAATACGATCGTATTATATTATTAAATAATTTTAAAAAATGCTTGATTATGAAATAAAATATTTTATGAAATTTTATGAACAATTTTGACAATACCCAAAAAATTCAAACTGATGAGATCTAATTTTAAATTTTTTATTTTTCTCAAATTTTTTTTCAATTTTTTTTACCAGTCTATCTAAATCTTTATTAAAAAAATCAATCGTTTTTTTACAATTTAGACAAACAATATGATGGTGATGATTATCTTCTTTTACCAACTCATATCGAGAAACACCATCGCCAAAATTTAATTTTTGAATAATACCTTTCTTTTCTAAAAAATTTAAGTTACGAAAAACTGTTGAGCGATCAAAATTAAAATCACTTTTTTTTAAGTAATCCACAATTTTATCGTAGGTAATTGGTTTTTTTTGTTTTTTAAAAAACAAAAGAATTTTTTTTCTAATTCGAGTTATCTTCATATTATTTATTTTACCAAAAAATTATCCCCTTGACAAATGCAACTAAGTTGCATATAATTTTCAATATGAAAATTGCTTTTTTAGGAAAAGGAGGCAGTGGCAAATCAACAATTTCATCACTTTTTTCGCTTTTTTTATTAAAAGAAAAAAATAGAATTGCTTTGTTTGACGCCGATATTAATATTCATGTTGAAAAACTTTTTAACATAAAATTAGAAAAAGAAAAGTATCTTTCTTTTAAAAATAATCCACTAAAAATCAGAAAATACTTAAGAGGCAATAATCAACTTATAAAAGACGAAAAACATTTTGTAAAGACAACTCCACCAGGTAAAGGATCAAATTTCTTTGAAATTAATGAAGAAAATTACATCGTCAAAAACTTTGGTTTAAAAATTACTGATAATTTTTTCTTATTCAATGTTGGCACTTATGAAAGTGAGGGTAAAGGACTAAGTTGTTATCATACCAATCTTTCTATCTTTGAAAATATAACAAGCCATAGTCTTTTAAAAGAAAAAGATTATCTTGTTGCTGATATGGTAGCAGGGATTGATAGTTTGGCCAATAGTCTTTACATGCAATTTGATGTTCTATTTTTTATTGTTGAACCAACCCCTGAGTCAGTGGCTGTTTTTAATGATTTTTATTTTAAAATAAATAATGAAAACTTAGTGGTCCCAATTGCCAATAAAATCGAAATTAAAGATGATTTAATCTTTTTAAAAGAAAGTCTACATATTCCTCCTAAATTTTTTTTGGATTACAAAAAAGAAATAAAAAAAATAAGACAAAATAAAATTGATCTTTTATCTCTTAATAGTATATTTTTTGAACAAAGTTTTTATGAAATCTATTCTTATTTGAAAACAATAAACACCGATCCCAATTTAAAATTAAAACAACTAATTAATCTTCATAAAAAATATGTTCAACTTGACTATGTAAAAAGAGCATACGGCGATCTTTTACATCAAATTGATGATGATTTTAATTTTTAATTAAAAAGTATGATTGTTAGCAAACCTATTATTCATAATTTCTGGATTAATTTTATAGATGCTTATTTTTACAAAGAAAGATTATTTAATAAAGATTTAAATTGTTTTCATCTTTTAAATCTTAACATCATTGATGAAAACATAGAAAAAATCAAAAACTTTTTTTTAAAAAATAATTTATCTTATGAGCTTTACTACTCTTTCAAAGCCAATAAATCAGAAATGATTGTAAAATACTTATCAGAAAAAGGGATTGGTATTGAAACATCATCCGAAAAAGAACTAGAGAAAGCAAAAAAATTTAGTCAAAAAATTATCTGTCAAGGACCAAAAAATGATACTTACCTAAAACTTATTCAAAAAAACAATCAAATCATAAATGTAGTAAACGATAATCAAGAGCTTATAAAAAGTATAAGAATGAAGATAAAAAACATAATAATTAGGATAGGTAATTTGAAAAATAATAATTTTATTGAGAATTATACCCATTTTGGCTTTGATGAAGATGAAATTGAAAATACGATAAAGACTATAAAAAATAATGAAAAATATATCAATTTTTTAGGTTTTTCTTTTCACCTTGATACAACTTCAGATGATTTAAAAATACTATATCTTTCAAAAGCTATTTACTTTTTAATAAAGGCAAAAATGATGGGGTTAAAACCTAAGTACTTAAACATTGGGGGTGGGTGGCGAGTAAATTATATGGAAAAAGAAGAGTGGGAAAAAATAATAAATTTTATTTACGAAAAAATAAATCAAAATGATAACCAATATTTATGGAATAATCATAATTTTGGTATTAAAAAAATAAATGATCGTCTTTTTGGTGAAGGAAGCTTTTATCCTTTTTATGACGAAATTTCAGAAGAGAAACAATTAGAAAAAATAATCAACTCCCATAACGTATTTTTAAATGAAAATAATCTTAAAATTTTAAAAGACTTATCAATAAAAATTATAGTTGAATCGGGCCGATTTTTACTTAATCAAACTGGTATTAGTGTTTTTAAAATATTTAACGTTGTTAAAAATAAAATATTTGTTGATGGAAAAGCAACTGATATCGCTCATAATTTAGATATTTTATACGATCCGATATTAGTTAAAAACAATAAAGAGAAATCTAATTATCAAAATAATGATGGTTACTTTATTTTTGGCAAGTCGTGTCTTGAAGATGATATCTTTTTTAAAAGAAAGATATTTTTTGAAAAATTACCCCAAAAAGATGATTTTTTAATATTTATTAATACCGCCTCTTATAAACAAGATATTTTTGCCAATGATTTCATTACCCATTCTCAATTAAAAAAATATTTTGTTGATAATTTTAATCAAATTAAAAATGATATATAAAAGCATAACTCAACTTATTGGTAATACACCAATGATTGAGTTAGAAAGAAAAAAAACTGGTCTTGATGTCAATGTATTTTCAAAATTAGAGTATCTTAATCCATTTGGTTCACTAAAAGATAGAATGGCCTGGGAAATGATTAAAGATAATATAGAAGAAATTATTATAAACAAAAAAACAATTATTGAAAATTCAAGTGGTAACACCGCTAAAGCTTTGGCAATTTTATCGCAAGTATTTGGTGTTAATTTTAAAATTATTACCAACCGAATAAAATTTTCAGAAAAGAAAGACGTCTTAAAAATTTCAAATACGGTAATCAAAGAACTTCCTGGTAAAAGTCAGTGCCTTGATCCAAAAGACCCTTATGATCCTCAATTTTTTTTAGAAAAAGAAATTAAAGAAAGTCCTGGTAAATATTTTTTTACCAATCAATACTTTAATGAAAAAAATATGGAGGCTCACATTAAAACTGGAGAGGAAATAATCAAAGATTTAAACGGAAAAATTGATTATTTTGTCAGTGGCTTAGGAACTGCCGGGTCAACTTTGGGGATAAAAAATGCCTTTAAAAAATACGGGTTAAAAACAAAAATGATTGGCGTTATTGCTTCAGGACTGGAAACAATTCCTGGAATAAGAAATAAAAAAGAAATGCTAAGTGTTGGCCTTTTTGATCCAAAAAATTATGATGAAATAATTGAAATTAATCCTTTGGATGCAGTTTATGCTTCGCTAGAGCTTATTAATAAATTTGGAATAATAAGTGGCCCAACTGGTGGTGCAAGCTATTCGGCTATAAAAAAATATTTTGCTAATAAAAAAGATTGCAATGTAGTTTTTCTTGCTTGTGATCGATATGAGTTTTATTTAAGTTACTATAAAAAAATGGTCCCTAGTATTTTTTTAGAAAATCAAAAAGATGAAGAGAATATTTTTAACTTCAATTACCAATCATATATGAAAAAATTAAAAGACTTTGAAATTGATGCTGAAAAAATAGCTGCTAATTTAGATAATTATTTACTAGTTGATATAAGAATTAACTTTTCCTACAGATTTGAAAGAGTGAAAGGAAGTATTAATATTCCCGAAGATCAACTTGAAGCAATTATCAACAATAACCTCCCTTTTCCAAAAGAAAAACCAATTGTCTTTATCTGCCCAAACGGCGAAAGGTCAATAAAATACGCTCTTTATTTAAAAACCAAAGGCTATCGTGCTTTCTCATTAAAGGGAGGAATAGAGGGATTAAAAATAAAAAATCAATTTCTTATTGAT
>Ga0272449_1004333_pt1 | contig 11587 bp, 15 predicted proteins | sample YNPCB0241_FD_198679 | JGI IMG/M metagenome (GOLD analysis project Ga0272449, IMG submission 198679) | Hot spring sediment microbial communities from Yellowstone National Park, WY, United States - YNP-CB-024-1 | ecosystem: Environmental > Aquatic > Thermal springs > Hot (42-90C) > Sediment...
AGAATCGTTGCACCTCTCACAAAATCCTCTGCTTGCTCAATACTACTAACTTCAAGCATACAGAACACCTTTTAGGAAACTGTGTGATCTTTTAAATAAAGCTTACCTTCATATTTCCTTGGTAAAATTATCTCTAGAAGAAATATTAGCGTTTGTCTCGTAGTCTTCATGTATAAATTTTGCCAAAGCTCTAGCAATAGAATTTTCAGATATTATTGTTGCTCCTGGAACTATGAATCTCTCAGGATCATAGCCATATTGCTTAACAATGTTCTTCAATAATTCTTTAAGCTGTCTCTCATCAGTCTTGGCTTCCCTAATCCTCAAGTTTGCTGACAGATACTTGTTCCTGAGAAAGTCTATGTTGAGGTTTCTAATCTGAGTATAGGTATCTCTCACATGCCCCATCCAATAGTCTACGATGGCCTCCTCAACTCCCTTGGAGATAAGCTGGGTCTTGAAGAATTTCCTCAAGCTGTGGATCGAGTACTTGTATCTGCTTCCACGCTTCTCCACATTCATTAATTCACAGATGTCAGTAAAAATATGTGCAAAGGTCTGATATAATAGAGGTTTAGGTGGATTTTCATAGGTTACGAAAAGCCATGACCTAGAAGTAATATTTTCAGGTGGAATCTTGTCTGTCCCCTTTCTTCGCTGTTCAAGGTAGAGTCTGAGATAGTAGACTGCTTCCTTATTCATGAACGTGATATATGGAGCGTACTTTCCCTTTGTTATATCAGCGTCAATCCTTATCATACATGGGATTCTGTTAGTTTCGAAATCTTCCATTATATGCTTATATTTTAGTTGTAGAACTGTCCCTATCCTTAATCCTGAAGTCGCTAGGATAGCTATTATCGCCTTGTCTCTAAGAGTGGGTGCAAGGTCAATCATCTTCGCAACCTCTTCAGGTTTAGGTGATTCAGAAGCATACCACCTTCTAATTCTAGGCCAATTAATTTTATTGCTAATTTTAATGTCTAGGTCATTATATCTTAGGAATGATTCAAGATAGGATAACATAACCTTAAGACTTGATGGAGCAAGATTTCTAGCTCTTTCACGTTCAATAATTTTAACGATTTTTCTCGTTATTTCTTCAGCCTTCTCATTGTTTAATCTATATGCTGTTACTAGTTGGTCTGGAGTTAGATTCAACCTTGTGCAGAAATAGTAGATTCCGTAGATATAGTTGTGTAGTGTTGCCTTCGACTGTGTAAGACTATACAGCTTCCAAGCGATTTTAATCGTTGACTGGTTGTTCAAAATGAATTCAAAGATTTTCTTAGGCAGATTCTTAGCATATTCAACTATTATTTTAATATCTTCTAGGTCTAAATCGGGAGGAATGTTAATGTTTATGGGATGCTTGTCTCCACAATCATAAATTATCCTGTTATCCATGGTTCTCCACAATCGATAGCTTCCCTCATCTAGAACCAATTGATATTGATTCATTTTTCATCTTTTATATGTAAACTGTAATATATAAATTTTATATACCATTTTTATGCATAAAAATCGTAGAAACATTACAAACCATCTATAGTTCGTCCTTGATTATCTCAACTGAAATTATGTCAGCCTTCCGCAAAACAATCGCACGCATCCCTGAATTAGCATTCTGCGGAAAGTCGAAACCTACAATAATCTTCTCATCATCTTCATGCAAAAGACATCCAATACATTGACGCTTGATAGGTTCAGCGTCCTTTAAGCTAATACAATTTAACAATATAGCGTGGTCATAATATGTTATTTTTACAATTTTTCCTAGCAATTTTGTTTGAATCTTCTAAGTTTCTATGATTCTTTTACTAAAATATTGATTGGAAAATTAATCTTGATTCCTGTTATTGCTTCAACAAATTCAGCTGCTTCATCAATACTGTAACCTTTTTCGACGAATTTCTGGAACATTTTTTCAGCATCATTATAGTCCCAATTCTTTGCATTTATGTATTTGTTCTTGCAACGTTGGTTTTTTGGACGTGTTTTTAGCGACATTGAACCGCAATACGGGCATATATTCAAGCGTTTGCTAATCCACTTATTGCAGTTGCGACAATATTTAGAGTAACTGTAACGACCAATACATCTATTCATTTTCTTCCACTGCTTAACAGAATTGCAATCAGACATTTCGGACAAACATAGCCGTAAATAAGCGTTGAACCCAGATATGGATGGTTACTTTGCGAGATTTCGAATAATAGTGGTGATGATTCTCTGCAAATTCTGCATTTGTTTTCATCATCTGTTTGTACGATTTCCTTGATGTTTACGTTTCTGCGACTTAATACTTCGTTGAAAAATACTAGCCAACCTATATTTTCTACGTTCAGCCTATTTAGAAAAGTTTTTATAATAGTTGTTTTAGCCATGTTTAAATACCTCCTTTTAATTTTTGGGTATCCGATGGATCCGATGTATCCGATTGTTGGAGAGACCCCCCTTCAGAAAACCTTGAAAAATTATCCTTCTGAGGCATTTCTGTAAGGTTTTCAGGATGGGATAGACTGACAGAATCGGATCCATCGGGTGCATCGGATACCATATTTAAACCTTTCTCTTCGGACAAAAATATACTAGAATATCCTAAATATTTCTTATAAGCTCTGTCAAGTTTATTCATGTTTGGTATGTAAATGATTTCAAGTTTTCCATTTCTTTTTTCTTTTCGTTTCTGCATACCTAATTTTGTCTTCAAAATAGTTGCAATGTCTTTCTTTGATATATTTCCGAATGTTTCTGTATTCATAGACATAACTGTTAGAGAGTGTGGAGCTCTAATCTCTTCTCCATCAACTGCAATTCTAAGCTTTTCCCATAACTCACTAAAGACTATCTCATTTTTTTCCTGTATTAATTCTACACAGATTTTTGTTATAATTGCTTCAAGGCTTGAAGCTCTTTCTAGTATCCTTTCTTCAATCTTCTTTTTTAGGAAATCCTCTAATATGTCATAGAATCTTGAACCGTACAAGACCGTTAGTAGCGGAAGAAATAGCTCACGGTCTCTACCCCTAAGCCATTCTAGGTTTAGGGTGGGTAGTGGTTCATCTCCCGCCAAAACCCTCATTCGCCATTTCAGCAATTCTCCTCGTAGCTGTGAAAACCTCTCAACATCATCTTTCTCATAGTGGTCTTTCTCAGGAAAACCTTTAACCATTTCAACTATGATGCAACGTTCTAAGAATCCCTTGTTTTCGATTAATTTTTCTGATGCCACAATTTTGATTCCGTAGCAAGGATAGTAGTCTATCCTTCTCCCTCCCTCGAAAGTTGTAATACGTGGAACTTTCGCTCCACGCTTATATCCCATCTTATAGATCTTCATTTTTTCGTCATCTTTCTCAGAACCTTGAAACTCGTCCTCAATTATTGTTAATGGAATGTCATCTTATAAATAACTATAAATATCTGCGGGAGGAATTGAGACGCTAAACATCGGTCTGTAGCAAAGATGTGACATTAAGATGAGCAAATGTGTTTTGCCTGAATCATTGTCGCCAATTAGATATAGGTAAGGGATTGTTTCAAATAGTTCTTGAATATAGGTTAGTATATTAAAAGCTGTGAACAATACTTTTTCAACCTGTTCCGCATCAATGAATTTATCCACTTCTCTGTAAACTAGTTCGATCAATTCTATTCGACTCTTAACAGCTTGGACGTCATTAATTACGTAGGGGATATAGGGACAGCTTTTAGGATGTTTTGGCTCTAGCACTATATTATCAAATGTATATGTATCGCAAATCTGAAATCCTGCACTCTCATAAATCAAAAACTTTGGATCATATTCTCCAAGACCATTAGGTTCACCAATTGCTTCGAGAATAATATTATATTTTGGAATGATAAGTGAAAGTATTTTTCTATGTCTTTCTTTTTCCTGTGAATTTTTCTTTTCTTCATCACCATTAAATCTAGAATATTTACATTCTTCACAGTTTGGAGGACAGAATTTATTCAGTATATTATTCTTTATGATGCTTCTGAATCCCACGGCATATTTTTTCCCGTATGCCTGCTTTATCTTTGTCTTCAGTGTTCTCGTGTCGAGTGGAGGAGAATTCTTTTCGTTCCACTGTCTGAGTCTCTCGAAAGCTTCCTCTTCCAGTAGTCCCTGGTCTCTAAATATTCTTGCCAGTAGAAACGCTGATTCATCACGATGTCCCTCAGGCACGCCATATTTAAGTATTGTTTCATAGACCTTGCATCGCGTCCACCAAGGTATAGGCTTCATCGGTGTTTCCAAGGAAGAATGGGTTTCTGTTTTCAATAATTCGACCTGTATTTTCCTCTGTATTTCCTCTGGAAGTTCAAGCGGCACTATTTCCTCCAAATCGTTTGGATACATCATTTCGGAACGTTTATTTGATTTCCGATGAATTCCGAAGGGTAGTTTAACAGCATCGCCAAATCTTATATTTTCATTGAGTTCTGTATGCTTGGGAAAAAGCTCGTATGTTCTAAGATCAACTTTTTCAGCTATCTTCTTACCTATCCAGACAAGATACTCAGCTTTCACAGGCTTGAAGAATATCCATACGTGATAGCCACGATTACCTGTATGTTCAACCAACATACTATTCTTATACTGCTTGTTCCGAAGATATTTGAAAAGTTTTTTTGCTTGTTCTTCGGCATCATCACCATCAAAATCGAAGCATAACCACTTTGCTTTAGAGTCAATGTTTAGGCTATATATTGCTATTGTGTGTCTGCCTTCAAGATGCTGTCGTATAATTTCTGGCGTAAGAGGTTCATCAACACGTATGTAGCTGCCATCTGGATTCTGTATTAGATAGGTATCAGCCCTATTAACGAAAAGCTCCCATATCTTATTGATGTCGAAATGATAATAATGTTTATTATTTACATCAGCAGCTATATATTTGGAGGTTTCTTCCATCTCCTTCCCTCCTTCTCTTTCTTCTTTGTAATATTAAAAGTTTATAAACTGCATTCAAACCGTCCTCAAACATATATTTATAAGTAACCATATATAAACAATTATTTCATTGTTTATTCGAAACGCTTCCAATATTTAAATTTTATATCGTTTTCGCAAGTTTTATACCATAAAACTCTGGTTTCTGTAAGTTTCTGTAATAATAATTTCAAGAAACAGATTTTAAATCAATCGGTTTGAGAATCTCAAAATAGGAAAGATAAATGATTAAATTAATTTGGAGTTAGCTGGTAACCATGAATTTCTCTGCGATTTCTATCTGTTTCGCTTTATCGTAAATGTATATCGTATCTGGTTTTTTCCAACCGACCCACCTTGATATTTCATAGGGTTGACGTTGTTTTAGAAGCTCTGTTATAATTCCTCGTCTAAACGCGTATGGATAGGCTTTCTCGTATGCTTCGTCGCTTCTTCCAAGAGCTTGGGTAATGTAAGGTTTAATTATTTGTCGAATCCTAACCGTTGTTATAGGTTTCGGAATAGACTTAGCAACTTTCCAGATTACACGGTCTATTTTCGCCGTGATATATTGTGGAAACAAAGGATACTCGTTAAAGATTACTCTAAACTCTAATTCACTAATCTTCTTCCTCACTTTTTTCGCATAGGCTTCTCTCACAATATCTTCCAGAAATGCTAGCCAACGCTCTATCCACGTTGAAGCCTTCCTGCCTAATATGATTACCCTATACCTTCCACGCTTACATGGAATATAGCTTACAACATATGCATCATATTCGTTTCCTTCTTCATCTTTCATTGTTTTCTTTTCCAGATTTGATATTTTTAGACGTCTAATATCTTCAGGTCTCATAGCGTTTGCTAATAGATATAGCAGGACAACATCACGATAACATCCATTCTTTTCAGCTTCATGTTCAGCATACTCTAGAATCTTATCTATTTCTTCTCCAGTAAGATATGGCATCTCAACGTAGACGTTGATTTCTTCAGGTATGATTTCTTTAAGTGTGATATTCCAACTCCAACCCATGCAGTAATATAGATTCTTCAAAGCGGAATATATTACAAGTAGTGTTCGTGGTTTTGCTCTACGCTTTCGATAGATTGCTAAGAATTCTCTTGCAACGTTTTCATCAAACGGTAGAGAATATTTGAGAATCATATTATTGAGGAATGTTCTTGCAAAAAGATAGTATCTTTTAATTGTATTGTTACTTGTGATAACTGGGTTTCTAGGCTGAAGCGGTTTCCCAAGCTTCAACCTCTCCTCTAAGAATTTCTTGAACTTTTCCAATATCTCATCAATACTATATGTTTGTGTTTGGATTTGACTCATTACAACTTCACCTGTTTAATCTCAACCAAATAGGCCTTGTTTATTATTGTCAAGCCATCAGAATCCTCAATTAGTAGAGCGTATTTCGATATACCTGTAAGCATGCCTTGAATTATTTTCCCATTTGCGAGAACAGCTTCAACTTCAGAGTTAAGGAATTGTTGATATAGGTCGCTGGGAATCCTAGACCTATCCCTATCCTCTCTCAGTCTATCCTTCGACTGATGAATCATTTCTAACTTTTTCACTTCCATTTTTCAAATTATAGTCATGAAATAAATACATTTATATGAATGTAATTATACCTACAAAAATTATAAATAATTTGGAGGTGAAGAATTGTGGATAAAGTTTTGTGGCTTGGGAGAGATGGTGTAAGAGAATACCCGAAAGAGATAATCAAGGAAGCGGAGAAACTGCTAAGCCAAGAAGACAAATATATTGAAGCAGTCATTGAAGCTTGGAGAAGAAGAAAGACAATCGAGGTCGACGACTTAGAGTTTGTTCCTTCACGTCTTGGAGTCGAAGTCTACAGAGATGGAGAATATGAAACAGCATGGAGAAACAAGGCTATTGAGATCGCATTCTTCGGATTACAAGTTAGAGATTCATTGACACGAAAACCTAAAGACAAAAAAGTATCGGATGAAGACCAGGTAGATGTCGATGTTGTTGTGAACGTGGAGAAACCTGAACAAGAGAAAGAAGACGAGGAAGACTTAGAGGAAGACTGACATGTGGATAACTGTTGATGAGGGGTTCTGGGACAGTTTCATAGTTAAGAGGCTTCCACTGAAGGTTCAAGAGCAGGTTAGACAACTTTTAAAGAAGCCTAGAGAATATATTGAGGTTCTGCTTGACGCTTGGCATAGCAGAGAACCAACAATATTCGGAGACATCATGTTTAAGCGGAACAGCATGAGGCAGATCAAGGTATTCGACACCGATGGCAACCTCGTAGAGGCATGGGATAGCAGGGCAGTCGGCTTAGTCGAAATCCTCTACTTCCATCTATTAGAGAGGGAAGGGGAGTATAAGAATGCCTAGGTCTAGAGTCGGTAAGGCTTTGAAGTTTGCATTGGAATGCTTCCTAATAGTTGTTCTTGTTACAGCATCCTTCATCGCAATCTACTATGTACACAAGTACTTCTTCGCTAAGGTCTTAGAGGCGATGATGCATGTCTAGAGCTAGGAGAAGGCAGAATCTGAGAATCACAGCAGTAGTATTCATGATGGTTGTCATAGTCATAATAGGCTTCATGGTCATAGGCAACCAGATGCGTCAACCACAACAGCAGATAGTGCGATATACCTACCCGTTGCCTCCATCGAATCAGCCTCAAACTGAGCAGAAACAGCAGGGAGGAATACTAGAATCACTATCCAACATGTTCAAGCCTATAGCTGAAAGCCTCGGACTATCGACAGCTCCAGCACCTGGATCTGAGACGGTTGGATTGGATGCGGAATTCGGCATAACCTCATCGTCTGGAGAAAGCCTGATATTCACCAAGAACATCTTGTCAGATGTATATGTTGGAGAGGTCGGTTTTGCTGGAGTATACATCAAGCCTGGGCTTGGAGGCAAGCCAGCTCTAAAACTGTATGATGAGTCTAGACCTGAGTATGAGGGTGAGATATGGGTTTCACCTATACTTAAGGTTAGAGTATTCAATGGAACCCCTAAGGGGTACACCTTCAAGACCACGGTCAAGGTCTCAGTCGATGGTCAAGTTGTTGATTCCAAGACGTTGGAGAGGAGCGGTGTAGGCTCTCCCGCTATGGAGATAAAGATGGAGAAAGTATCCATCAAGGGCAGAGACATACACCAGATACTGAAGACTCCTAAGGGGAAGCCTATATCGGTTGGAAAGGGAATATTGAAGGAGGCAAGCCTACTACAGACTCCAGTCGTTGAGGGGAGGCAGATATGCTTCTACGTAGACTACGAGGGAGTCGTAATATTTGAAGACCCTGTAACGCATGAAGAATCCCCAGTATACAGGAAGCTGAGCAACGCTAACCTTGGATGCTTCGACTTCGCTATAGCTGAGACTGGTGATTTCGAGATGAGAGTTGATAAGAATGTTACGGTTGCACCTATAGCAGAGGTGCTGACTAGCGGTCAGGTTGGAGTGCAGGGAATGGAGACGAAGACTATGGTTCAAACCATAACTGTCCCAGTTGGAGCATACACAACCACAGTTGGAGGCCAAGTACAAACAGTAACAAGCTATAGAACGATGACTATAACGAACACTGTAACACAGTACATACCGATAACCACAACTATAACAGAAGTACGTGAATTACCTGGTCGAACTGTAACAGTAACAACAACCGTAACGGTCTATGTATCAGGTGGGGGAGGCGGAAGTGCATTATACAACTCAACAGTCATAACTATCGAGGATGGAAGGGAGAGAACGAAGACTCTTGCTGAGGTCAAGGTTGGAGACTACATCTTAACCGATAGAGGCTTTAAGAAAGTTATTAACATCAAGGAAGTATTGGCCGATAATCTGTACTCAGTCTATGTCGAAGGAGGATATATCTTGAAAGCCGACAGCCTCCAGCCAATCCTAACTGCAAGTGGAGTTAAGAAGGTTGGAGAGCTTAAAGTGGGAGACCTCATATATACTCTGGATAGATGGAGAAGGATTGAGAGAATCGAGAAAACAATCTACGATGAGCCTACCGTAAAAGTAGTAGACTTAACATTCGATGGCCTCGCATTCTACTACGCCAATGGAGTACTGGTTGAGGACGCATACTTCAAGTCTGGAGTCATACTGGTAACATACCCATACAGCGAGTTCATCTTCATAGGTAGAGGATGAAATGAAGGCTCGAACCCTAGCCTTCCCCCTTATTCTTCTACTGCTAGCTTCATCTCTCATCCTCGTTTCTGCAGAAGAGAGCAGACCCACAATTGAAATATTCAGAGAAAAACTGCCTAGAAACTATCCTCTCAAGATATACGTCTACCCTCAAGTCTACGAATATGATGGCAAGGAGCTATCCCGATGCGAGAGGAGTCAAGAAATAATATCAATCCTATACGTTGTTCTAAGAGAACTCCATCAAGTTGTTACAAGGTTCATCGACGAGTATCCTGAGTATAGGAAGCTCGCCTTGATATATTTCGAGAACGCTACAAGCAAGGATGAAGCAGACATAGCGTTCAGGATCGTGGGAGCATCTACATCGAAGCTAGATTTCCTTGGATATACTAGGTATCCGAGTAGACCTATAGAGGTAGGCATCCTATGCGGAGGCGATATGAATCGGGATGACTTCTTCAGAACCATTATGCATGAGCTTCTACATGCTCTCGGATTAATGCATGCCAACCAATCGACTACAAGTGATGGCTCTCCAGAGCTGATGTATCCTGCACCTCCAACAGGCATCAAAATCTACCCCTCAACTCTTGACCTATACGCTCTCTACATTATCCATTTCACTGAGTTCAAGGGAGAAGTAATCAAGCTCCCCGAAAGCATTGAATACAAGATGGTCATGCCATATAGCTACGAGCTTCAAGCTCTCAAACAAGAGAACAAGCAGTTGAAGGATGTGTTGGCGAAGATTCAGAGGGAAAACTATGTTCTCCGAGGCAAGCTCAGAAATGCAAACGCAACCATTGAAACATTGCAGAGAGAGCTTGAATCAACTAAGAACGACCTTAACAGTTACGTCAAGAGCTACAACATACTATGGTTTGAGAATAGGGATTTGAGAAATAATCTTACGAGGCTATATAACGCATGCAATCAGACAGTCAACTTGCTTATATCGAAACTTAACAAGACATACGATGATTACGCTAATCTTACGAACCGCTATAACTGGCTTGTGGAGACGTATAACAACATATATCGAGACTTTCAAGCATTGAGGGAGGAGAATAATGACCTGCAACAACGGCTATACCTTATTGGAATAGTAGCCTATGTTGGGATGTCTATCCTCGGATACGTGGCGATTTCACGTGGAAGAAGATACAACAAGCTCCTCGATGAGTACAACAAACTCATCGAATATCTGGGGGTTGAGAAACATGAAGGAAAAGAGTAGCTCCGATGAAAGACCATCAACTGGCAGAGAGTTCAAGGAGATATTCGAGTACTTATTCGGTAGCGAGACAGACATCCGTAAGGCTATACCTGTATCTGGTGTTAGGAGGCTTGGATGGGGCTGGGCTTTCCTCATAGCATACTATTATTCGAGGCTCTATCCCAAGTTCTCCGAAATAGACGAGGAGGATAAGATCATCAAGCCAAGCTTTGCGAGATTCGTTGAAGCTGTGGAAATGGGGGATGAAGAAGTTAGAGAAGATGCTGAAACCTATCTGCGGTGGACGATACTATTAGAAAAGTTCTTTCCAGTCATTGCCTCGATGGCTCCACAGGCTCACTTGAACGCAGACAGATTGGTGAATAAGGTTGCGATGCCTGAGGTTGAATACCATATTACAGAGACAAGCGAGATGAGAAAACCATTCTGGAGAGAGTATGTTGGTATCGAGGAAGAGCCTAGGAAGACTCAGAGACTTAAGCCTCCGAAGATATTTACCTTTGAGGGGTAGGGAGGCTAAGCATATATATTCAAGATATATATGCTCAGGATATATGTTTAGCATATATGTTCAGCAGAGATGATTGAGTGCAGGGTCTGCGGAAGAAAGTTCGAGAACATGGCAAGCCTAGCAGGACACATAAGAGGCCATAGCCAATCCAGCTTTCAACGAATCCTTATCGAGGCATTGAACAAGCAAAGTGAACTTTTAGAGAAAATACTAGTAGAGCTTGAGGAAATCCACAGCCTCCTCAGAGGATTGAACGTGGTTGAGACTAGGATTGAAGCAACATCCAGAACAATAGCGTCCTCAAACACTCAAGCGAAAACTGAAGAGAAAGAGGAATCGAGTCTACCATCATTTCTTAAAGGAAATCCTTGGGTTGAGATACTTTCAAGACGAACAGACTAGTCTCATTATTTATTGTCATGACTATATTTATTTTCTCAATCTTTCTAATTTATTAAGAATGTCTTGTTTTTGTGTTAATTCGCTACTTAATTGTTTTATTTCATTAATTAATTTACCTAATATTTCTAGATAGCTTGTTTCACTTAGGACTCCTTTTGAATATCTTTCAGCGAGGATTTTCAGCTTATCCTGTCTAATCGATACTTCCTGCTTTAATCTAGAAACATCTTCCTTTAATCTACTACTTAAATCAGCTATTCTTGTCATTAACCCAGATTTAATACTTTCATATGCTTGTTCATCAAATACT
>Ga0272449_1004334_pt1 | contig 11586 bp, 6 predicted proteins | sample YNPCB0241_FD_198679 | JGI IMG/M metagenome (GOLD analysis project Ga0272449, IMG submission 198679) | Hot spring sediment microbial communities from Yellowstone National Park, WY, United States - YNP-CB-024-1 | ecosystem: Environmental > Aquatic > Thermal springs > Hot (42-90C) > Sediment...
CAACGAGTCTCTGACCTTTTTTTGCCGAGAAGAGGAACCTGTCCACTTGCCCAGGACCAATCTGGCCATTGATCACACACGGTAACGAGACCTGCAGCTCATCGTCGTCCAAGTCCGAGGCGACGGGCCCATCGCTGGGTGCCATCGCCGACATCATCATCGTCATCATCGCCATCGTGCTACCGGAGGTCGCCGAGGCCTGCCGCCGCCGTAAACTGTCCGCCTCTTTACCGAGGATGGCTTTTCGAGTGGTCGGCAGGGGCGGCGCTCCGACTTCGGGGAATTGGCTGACCATGAAACGCAATGGGTTGGATAGTCCCATCGCGCCGGCGACTCGAATCTCCCGCGCACCGGGGGCTGCGTTGGATGCAATGACCATCTCCACAATCAGCAGGTTCGCAATCGAATCGCACTGAGGGAGATCTGTCCAAGCCTCGATCATACGCGTGAGCCGGATCATGAGGTTCGTGATCGCGGGCTCCCGTTGCCGTTCAGGCGGCATGCGCCGCAGTTCGCTCAGCTGTTCGCGCAGCAGCTGAACTTCCTGTGGGTTCATGCGCTTGTTGTACTCGACGATCCGGCCCTCGACCCCGTCGCCGCTCACGTAGACCCGAAACGGACCATGGATGTTCTGTCCACCGATCGTTACCTGTACCGTGGTGCCCTGTTGCCCACCGGCGGGATACACGAATCCGATGTAGGGCAATTGCCCTACGCTGCCGGTCGCGGCGAACGCGGCACCCGCGATGAACCTCCAGCCTATTTTACGCATACAGAGAGAACCTCGTGGACCGCCTCAAGACATGATCTCCTTCAATCGTCCTGCAGATTTGACCCCAGGTTCGTTCATGGCAAGGACGGGCGCGTCCAGACCCAACGGGTGCGGCAGCGGAGCCTCCGGGTCAATTCCCGCCAGTTCGTAAATGCTCCCCAAGAGATCCACGGGATACACGGGGCGCTCGATTATTTCTTCGCCCTTGGCATCGGTCTTGCCCACAACGTGCCCGCCCTTGAAGCCGCCGCCTGCAACTAGGACGGTGAAGGCCTTCCCAAAATGGTTGCGTCCCCCGTTCCATGGCGGTTGCCAATCTACTTTGGGAGTTCGACCGAACTCGCCACAGCACCAGACGATCGTAGTTTCGAGGAGTCCGCGATCGTGCAGGTCTTGCAACAAGGTTGCCAAGCCTTGATCGAGCTGCGGGCATTGTCGCCGCATGGTCGGGAAATGGTTCGAGTGCGTATCCCAACCGCCGGGATAATTGATGGTGACGTAGGGTACACCTGCCTCGACCAACCGACGGGCCACGAGACACGACTGGCCAAAGGTGTGTCGGCCGTATCGCTCGCGCAGTTTGGGGTCTTCCTTGGAAAGGTCAAAGACGTCCTTGCCTTCGCCCAGGATCAGGTTGTACGCCTGATTTCGGCACTCGCGGGAGGCGGCGATCTCTGGATGATCCGACGCGACGACCCCCAAGGTGTTTACTTCGACCAGAAGTTGCTGCCGGGCCTTTTGGCGTTCGTCGCTGATTCCGCGGGCTACGACGCCTTCCACTTCGAACCTCGGAGCGTTCGGATCGCCCCCGGTGGAAAACGGCTTGAACTTCGAGCCTAAGAACCCAGCTTCGGAGAAGCGGCCTTGAGGTCGGGTCAAGACCACGTAGGGCGGAATCAGGCCTCTGTATCCCGCTTGATAACCCTTGAACAGCGCAAACACCGCGCCCACGCTGGGGAACGCCAAACGAGCCCCCGGACTGTGGCCGGTTTGCATCAGATAAGCCGCAGTTTCGTGCCCGTTGTTGCCGTGGGTCATGCCCCGGATCAATGAGAACTTATCCGCTTGCTTGGCCAGCATCGGAAACAGTTCGCTGAGCACGATGCCATCGACATTGGTCTTCACCACCCCCTTGAAGTCGCCCGTGTAGTCATAGCCAGCGTCCGGCTTGGGATCCCAGGTGTCGGTGTGGGACATGCCACCCCACAAAAACACTTGGATCACGGATTTCGCCTTGGCACGTGGCTTAGGCGAGGTGGCGTCGGCCAACGCTTCGGGCCCCCAAGGGTTTCCCAGCGCAGCTCCGGCGGCAGCCACGAGGCCGCCCCGAAGGACCTCCCGTCGGGTCCAGTGGGAACTCCATCTGGGCACGGAGGCGTTCACGGAGTCGGTACGTTGCCTACTCATGGTACCTCCTTGGCGTGTCGACCTGAATGCGGCGACCACACCGTTATCCACATTAGGTTTTCAATGCCGGAAAAGAAACTCATCGGAGTTGATCAACGCCCAGGCGACATCATTCCACAGATCCCGCCCACGGACAAGGCCACGCCGCGCGTACTCCTGAAACTTCTTTCGTTCTGCTTCCGCAGGTGGTCGGTTCAAAATCGTCAAGTAAAGATCCATCAAAATCCCGTCAAAGTCCTTTCCGGGGGCCGCGGTGAGCGCAGCCAGCAGCGGACTCGATTGGATTTTGTTCTGAATATGGCTGGAGTTCAGCAGATGCATCCATTGAGCGGGCAGCGGCCGGTTGGATCGCTCGTTTTCCATTCCGGTGGCACGTGCCGGCCGGCCAAACAGCTCAAGGAACGGGCTTGTGATACTCCCGTCGGGCAGACTCACGGCACTACGGGTCTCCGGTACGAACGTGAACGGCTCGGGGATCGGACTGGTGTACAGTTCGCGGGTGCCGGTCACCTTGTTGATGGCGTCAATCAGAACTTCCGCTTCCAGCCGACGCATCGGATAAAAAGCAAATTTCCCCTCGGTGCGGGCCAGGTCATTGGGACTTGCCAGCGATGTATGCTGCCAGGTACGGGAGTTCAAAATGATCCGGTAGAGGTGACGCGTGTCGTAGTTCGCTCGAATCAACTCCGACTTCAAGTATTCAAGCAACGCTGGAATCGACGGCGGATTGTCGGGACGAAAGTCGTCGGGTTCATGAACGATTCCCCGGCCCAGAAGCCACGCCCAAATTCGGTTGGCGATGTTGGCCGTGAACCACGGGTTGCTCGGCGTGATGAGCCAGTCCGCAAAGACTTCCCTCGGGTCGCGGTCGCCGCGCAGCTCGACCTTGGTTCCGTCTGGGAACTCTGCCACCCGTGGAACTGTGACTGCGGCGGCGTTGGTCGCGCGCACCACGATCCGCTCCGGATCCCAGAACACGATTTCTTCTTTCCATTCCTTGGTCGGTTTGATGCTCAACTGGCTGAAGAACGTGGCCATGCCGGCCACTTTATTGGATGGCCATGTATCGAGCCGTGTTCCCATGAACGTCAACGCTACGGCGGCGGCCCACCCTTCCGGCGTGCGATTTTGAACCGCGCGGTAGAAGTTGACCGGGCCGACCCGAAAGTTGCTACCATTGGTGGTCAGCATCTCCCGAGCGAACTGCGTATAGGGCTTGTTGAACCGAATGGACTCCCAAACCCACCTGTGGAAGGCCTGCGCGGCATTGGGCCACAAGTTGACCGGGAACTCCGCCTTGATTCGAAGAATATCCCCCCATTTCATCGCCCAGTAGTCGGCGAACTCCGGGCGATTAAGAACTTGGTCGATGAGCTGTCCGCGCTTGGCGGGGTTCGTGTCGGACAGAAACGCGCTCACCTCTGCTGCGCTGGGAAGGATCCCCATGGTGTCGAGGTACAGCCGTCGGATGAACACAGCGTCGGAACAAATGGCCGGGCGTATGCCGAGCTTCTCGAGTTCCGCATACACGATCCGATCGATCTGCGACGTCGGAACATTGTCCGAGGTCGCTTCCCAAATCGCCCGATCGATCGGTGGGGGGTTGGAGGCGGGCGGAGCGTTCGTGTTGGGACCCCCGAGAACCTCAAGGGCTGTGCCCGCGAGGACCAGCGCGATCACCCTTCGCCCGATTGAGCAGGCTAAGTCTATTCCGGCAGCAAAGAAAACGAGCACCACGCTCTCCTTCTATAGGTATCATCCACGCACGTCCGCGAGTTGTCAACCCCATCCGACCACCTTCGAAACAAAAAGCAGTGCGCGCCAAGGAGGTTGGGTGGGGAACCCAGGGAAAACGCGCACTGCCAAGCATAGACTACTACACCGCCGCGAATTTGTCAACCGGTCAAGCGCGTTCGGTTTTTCTCTCGCGGTCACCACGTCGGGCTCGCCAAGTTTGATGAGCACGGGCGCCGGCGGGGGCCTGCCACATTCGCCGGTGGGCGTGTAGGTGAAAAGGGATGCGCGCTGCCACGAACACCCCGGCGACGTGGCCGAGAGGCGAGCGTTCGGGAGGCTCAGGGGGTTCGGACTGAGCCCAGCGGGCTGGAAGGGGGTGCGACGAACACCTCGCGCTCTTTTCCATGTTCTTGAAGCCACACCGTCACAGGCCTGGGCTCATCCGCCAAACGGATCCGAACCGCTCCCACGGCGCCAGTGGCCATGAGGTCGATCCATGTTGACTCCTGCGAGAGCATTCGGACCGGGTCCGGCTCGGGCGTTCCGGTGCGCCACGGACGGATCGCAGTGACGAACCGAATATCTTCGCGCTTTTGTGTTGTCGATGCGCGAACATGCCATTGTTGGAGTTGGGAGCGTCGAGGCGGCGGATCGAACCGGTCAGTCTGCGAGATCTCGATGTCTTGGGGGACAAGAAACTCCAAGCGGCATGAGCCAGACGGACGGGCCAGACGCACCACGGGCCCCGGCCCGATCTCCATCCGAGCCAAACTATGAAACCATTCATCCGCCGTCACCGGGTGGGTGGCGGCAATGCGGTCGTACAGAAGGATCAGATCGGGCTTCACAAACAGCAGGTACCGTGTGAAGCGTCGTAACCGGCCTTGGTAGGCTTCCGCCGCCTCTCCGGCGACGTAGTCCAGTGCGCGGGAGGTGAAGAATCCGACAATTTGGCCTTTCGATTCTAATGATCGCCGCCCTTGGCCTTGGCCGCCATCCAATGTCACGCTGTTGACCGACTTTGTCTCCCACATCCAGTTGCGGTGATGAGCGCTGCCGTACTGGTCGCGATGACCTGAGGGAATTAGTAGGGCATCCCCGTAGGCGTACAACACGAAACTGTTTTGTGCGTCGTAACCGTGACTATGGGTACCCATGGGTGAGCTTTTAAAAATGATTTGCACGTCGTTCGAGGCGTGGAGCAGGGTCGTATGCAACGCCACCTGCCCTATGCCTCGAAACACGATGGACGTCGGCAGATTTGTAGGTGCCTTTGCAACCACGGGAGGACGGGCCCCGCGTACGAGACGCACGTAGGCGCTGGGGCCGCTGGCCAGCGATTGGGGCTTCGGGGGCCAGTCGCAGGTTTGCTCGGCATACCATTGCCAGTAGGGGTTTCTTGCAAGCGAGGAGAACTCTCCGACCAGCTCGCCAATGGCCGGGCTGGGCCGGCGATCGCAAAGGTCCCCCATGCCCATCCAGGGTGCTCCAGGAGGCGCGATGTACATGGGAAACCACCCCACGTTGGAAAAGAATGGCAAGCGGAAAACGTCCACACCGGTCGCAACGCGAAACGCGTCGGCCCACCAGGTGAACCGTTGCATGTAGCTGTGCCAGTATGAAAGTCCTTCGTGCCATCCTCCGTCTTCATCGTTCCACACCGGATAGGTACAGAATTGCTTCAACAACACGAACTCCATCCAGTCACGCGTGTCAGGAATTTCGCGCCAGAACGCGATCGTGGCTTCCCCGAGCTTGTGCCAAGCGCGGTTCTGATGGCTTTCATACGGCGTCCACAGTTGGCGAGGACATAGATGACGGTACATTTCGGTGCCGCGGACTCGAATCACGTCGCGACACCGTACGCGTTCTGCCTCCGATAACCAAGGGTAGACATACGTGTACGCTCGAGCGAAGTAGTACACAAAGGGCATGCCGGCTTCGTCGTTGTAGCGATACCCCGTGCTCCCGGTCGGGTCCCACCCGGCCGCTACGAGCAGCCAGGCTCGTGCCGTTTGTGCATAGTGCTCGGGTGCCCCAAGTCGCCATGCGAACGCAAGCGTCGCTGCGCCATCCAACAACGCAATCGTCGCCTCTCGATTGCCCCACCAGATTTTCATCCACTCGTCGCTTTCCCTGGTCAACCCTGGTGGGTAGAGTGGCGGTTCGTTCGTGGAAGGGGGGCGCTGCAACAAGCGCTCGCACCGCTGCGTGAATACTGCCCATTCTGCGGCGCGTTCGGTGCGAATGAATTCGCGTAACTGGGGCAGGGATTCCGGCCGCAGAAAGAGGCGTGGATGTTCCGTGGGGATCTTGCGGTCCACTTCCTCCAACGTCGGCATGGGAACCACGGCGGCCGTGGCGGGTAAGGTAAAGGACCGAGCTTGGCTCCATTCGGACGTCTCGCCGCGGGACGTAACGAAGCGAAATTGCCACGTCCATACCCCCGGCGCGAGCGGTTGACTCGGACACGTGGCGTTCCAGCGTAGGTTTCGAAGATATGTGACCGTTCCCGTGCTGCCCGACTGACCTGGCCCGGTCAACTTGAGCTCATAGCTCACCGCCGACCGTTGAGGTCGCCAGACAAAGGGCGGGGGATTGCGACGCACGATGGCGTTGTTTTCTGGCCGAACCCCCCATTCACCGGGTTGGGCAGGTCTCTCGTCTGGAACCAGGGCAGCCCACGCACTCCACCCGACCCACAGGATGGTGCACCCGATAAGCTTTCGCGGCCGTCTCACCTCGTGCCTCCTTGGTCCGGCGATTTCACTGGGCCACGCAGCCCGGTTCACCGAACGCGTTTCAACATGGCGAGAACCTACCATGCCACAGGGACAACGTCCATCCGCCTTCCGGACCTAATTCGCCGGGTCTGGTCCCAGGGGTCCATGCCGACGGAGCCTCGTGCACCATACATAGGTGGGGACGTCGACACCTTGCTCTCGAGCCAGCCGCTAACTCGAGCTGCTGGAACGCGTGGGCTCAAGAATTACGCGTTCATTCCAAGCAAGTACGCGTCTCGAACGTGCCCAAGACCATGACGTTCTCGGAGAAACTCTTTCCCAGCGCCGGGTCGGCTTCCGAACCTATCCTTGTCGAGGCCGCCAGAGGCGTTTACGATACCAGGACACTGATGAGAGGCCGACATCGAGATTCGTTCGATGTGCTGTGTAGTGCGATCGCCGTCGTCGCGGACGCCCTGGCAGTGTTTTGGGGTGTACTGGCAGCGGTTTGGATTCGTTTTGATTCCGGTTGGCTGGCCGTGCCCCTCGGCCACCCGCCGCGAGACATGTACGTCTATGCCGCTGGGGTTCTGGCCGTACTGTACGTGTTCATCTTTCATTCCGTCGGCCTCTACCGCCGGCCTCAGGACGGCCACTTCACCGACAAAATCCCACGCTTGGTGCGAGCTTGCGCCATGGGCGCGCTGCTCTCCACAGCGTTGGCCTTCGTGATTCGAACGGAACCCCCGTTTTCTCGCTTAGCGGCGGCCATTGCGTTCGTCACGGTGACCGCGTTCGTCTTAGTGGAGCGGAACATCCTGTTCCAGTTGGAGCGTCACTGGGCGCGGCACCAAGCCCGGCATCGCGCGGTGGTGATCATCGGCTGTACCCCGTTGGCCGTGCAGTTGCGGGACACACTTCACCGGGAACCCCGCCACCGTGCCCGAGTCGTCGGCTTCGTTCGCACTGGCGAGGAGGCCGCAGATTCTTCGATCCCCCTCGATCAAATTCTCGGCTCGCTGTCCGAGTTGCCCGCGATTCTCGACCGATGGAATGTGGACGAGATCATCGTGGCCAATCCGTCCGCCATTGCGGCCGATCAGCTCGAGAACATATTATTGGAGACCCAGCGTCGCTTGATCCAGTTCCTCATGGTTCCGGATACGTTCCGATTGCTGACCAGCCGGGTCGAGCTTCAGCAGTTTGGGGAGTTCGCCCTCCTGGGCATGGCGCCCTGGCCTCTGGACTATTTTTGGAACCGCGTGTTGAAGAGGTTGGAGGACATCGTGGGTGCAACGATTGGCTTGCTGTTGTCCGCGCCCATTTTGCTGGTCGCCGCGATTGTGATTCGGCGAACTTCCCCCGGGCCGGTGTTCTATCGCCAGCTTCGGTGCGGGGAATATGGTCGGCCGTTCGTCCTATACAAGCTCAGAAGCATGGTCGTGGATGCCGAGGCGGAGACCGGGCCGGTGTGGGCCAGCCCTGACGATCCTCGTCGTACACCATTTGGCGCATTTCTCCGGCGCTGGAACTTGGACGAGCTGCCGCAGTTTTGGAACGTGTTGCGGGGCGACATGAGCCTGGTGGGTCCGCGACCCGAGCGCCCAGAGTTCGTGGAAAAATTCAAAGACGAAATCGGCCGCTACATGTGGCGCCATGCCGCCAAACCCGGCATGACCGGCTGGGCTCAGATTCACGGGCTGCGTGGTCAAACGGACTTGCGCGAACGCATTCGCTACGACCTGTGGTATCTTGAGAATTGGTCCCTCGCGTTGGACTTCAAGATCCTGGCTCGGACCTTGACCGCGCGAGCCAACGCGTATTGACGACCCGGGTCTCCAAGCGGTGCGATGCGGCGGGACCTAGCCCAGCGGTATTGTGGTTCGGCGTCGGATGGACTTGTCGGCGTGGTACGCAATGGAGCCGCTTCTGGCCCCGTTGGGCGGCGCCCCGCCCACCGCCCCGCACCCTATGAAAACACTCACTTCGGCGCCAGGATGAACGCGAACCTCGTGGCTGTAGGCGATCCCGAGCCTCTCCACTGCAGTCGCAAGACCCCGATTTCTAGCGAGGTGCGCGCCAGCCTTGGGTTGGTCGCAACGCCTGGAGCTATTCGATGAGTATTCGGCGGACTCTTGCACCTCCGGCGAACCGCGCCCGGGACACGTGGGACTTGCCACAGTGGTGGCCGTGGGTGACATCGTGGACCTGGACAATTTAGAGTATCCGGCCGACAAACTCAGGGACCCTGCGTGCCTTTCGACCGCCTGCCAATCCTCCCACGCCATACTGCCGCGCAGCCTGGTTTGCTTTCGCAGTTCCCCCTCGAGTCCTCTCCAGGAACGTGTGCTTTTCTGGCGACCCAGGGGCTTGGTTCACTGAGACCGTTGGCCATCACCTTGAACCGCTTCTCGAATGCATTCTACGCGTGCCGCAGGTGGAGCGTCCAGGAATCAAGCCACGTCACAACTAAACCGGAATGTCTGTGCCTCGATCGGCTGGAACTGCTGGGTCCATCCCCATGGGTGGCGCACATCGCACACTGTGGTTCCCGCGAAAGTTGCTTCCGGCCTAAACTTAGAAATTGGCACGGAACGAGAGCGTAAACAACAGCGGGCGATCAAAGACGTCATCGGGAAGTACTCGGTCGTCGATAGGGATCATCCACAAGGTGGACAGTGCCAGGAAACGGTACGGTATGGTCAGGCCTAGGGCGGCGTGTGAAAACCCCGTCGCTCGTTCGGGCGAGTAGCGCCAAGCGAGCGTTCCGGTCATTCGAACGCGAAGTTGCTCATCGAACCACGCCCACTCGTGGGCCAACGAACCCTCTGTATAGAGTTCGTGACGGACGACCCCGTCTACTCCCCAAAACGCCGTTAGGCTGGGAGATAACGGAAGGTTCGGCGCAACGGAAAGACTCACCTCGCGGTCTGGTCCGGAGTCTGCATGGGGATAGAGGTACTCGACCCACCCCACGCTGACCGGCAGTGCGTCGAAAGGCAAGGAGTAGGAGACTGACAAATCCACTTCCGTGAACTCGCGTTCTGGATATCGACCGTGATCTGAATCGAGGGCGATGTTCCCCCACATTCCAAGGAACAGCCCGGGCCACGGCTGCAACTGAACCGATGGTTGGGCCACAGGACTGTCCACGGCGGTGGCGCCTCGAAAGATGTACGCGTTCGCAAGGTCCACACCCACGCTTCCCTGGGGTGTCCATGAACTCTCGTTGGCAAGCGTGAGTAAGGGAAGAATTCCGGGCACGCAAACGTATCGGAGGTTCATTCCGGTGTTCTCCTTTTATCGGAAACTGCTAGCTGTTAGGTTGTTCCTAGGCGTTCGTCGTCAGCCGATCGCGGTCCCGCCTCGTTCCCCAGTTCGGATACGAATGCATTCCAACAGATCGGTGACGAAGATTTTTCCATCGCCGATTCGTCCGGTGCGCGCACCGCGGATAATCGCATCGATCGTTGGTTGGACGAAGTCCTCGTTGACAGCGATATCCAACCGCACCTTCTTGATGAGTTTCACCTCGGTGACCGCGCCTCGGTACGCTTCGGTGTAGCCCATCTGCTGGCCACAACCGATGACGTTGCTGACGGTCATCTTGAAAACCTTGGCCTCGAACAATGCGGCTTTGACGTCGGGTAGCTTTTCCGGTCGAATGATCGCGGTGATCAATTTCATTATGGACTCCTTTCGTGAGCGACGTGGTTTACTTAGTCAAGAAGCTTTGGAAGTCCGGATAGGCTTCCATACCGTGTTCGTGGAGGTCGAGCCCAAGGATCTCCTCCTCACGACTTACCCGCAGCCCGAGCGTCATGCGAAGGGCAGCGAAGATCAGGCCAGAGGTCAAGAGGCATGTGACGCCGACCGCGACGATTCCAATCAGTTGGGGGAGGACAGCCTGATCTCGTCCGAATATGCCCGTGGCCAACGTGCCCCAAATCCCGCAGACCAGATGGACCGACACCGCGCCCACGGGGTCATCCACCCGCAGTCGATCCCAAAAGAGGACCGAGAGCACAACAAAAATTCCGGCGACCAGGCCGATCAGGATGGCAGCCGGCACCGAGACGACATCCGCGCCCGCTGTAATGCCCACCAGACCGGCCAAGATCCCGTTCAGCACCATGGTGAGGTCGGGCTTCGTTTGGAGGATCCACGAAGTGACCATGGAACCTATGGCGCCCGCCGCCGCGGCTAAGTTGGTCGTGACCAAGACGTACGACACGGCGCCCGGATCCGCGGAAAGTACGGAACCTCCGTTGAATCCGAACCAACCCAACCAAAGCAAAAACGCGCCGATCGTCACTAAAGGCAGGTTGTGCCCCATGATCGGGTTGACCGTACCGTTGACGTACTTGCCTGACCGGGGGCCCACCATGATGGCCCCCACCAATGCGGCCCAGCCGCCTACGGAGTGGACAAGGGTAGACCCGGCGAAATCGTGGAACCCCAGCGACTTCAACCAACCTCCTCCCCAGGCCCATGAACCTATCCATGGGTAGACTAGAGCCACATAGATGGTCGAGAAGATTAGGAAACTGACGAGCCGGATACGTTCGCAGACAGCGCCGGAAACGATCGTGGCGGCTGTGGCCGCGAACATCGCCTGGAACAGGAAGTCCGTCCAGTACGTGTAGCCTGGGTTGTACGCGCTGGTCACTCCTTCCGGCCCGGTGCCGATTCCGAACCCTGCGAACCCGAGAAGTTTGCCCACCCACCAGTGATCACCCGGATACATCAGGCCGAAGCCAATAACGGCATAGGTGATCAGACCGATCGCAGGGATCGTGGTGTTTTTGAACAAGATGTTCACGGCGTTTTTGGCACGATTCAGCCCGGCCTCGACCGTCGCGAATCCCAGGTGCATCACGAACACCAAGAGCGTGGCCACCATCATCCAAGCATTGTTGATCGTGAATATGGCTTGATTCACGCCTG
>Ga0272449_1004335_pt1 | contig 11584 bp, 12 predicted proteins | sample YNPCB0241_FD_198679 | JGI IMG/M metagenome (GOLD analysis project Ga0272449, IMG submission 198679) | Hot spring sediment microbial communities from Yellowstone National Park, WY, United States - YNP-CB-024-1 | ecosystem: Environmental > Aquatic > Thermal springs > Hot (42-90C) > Sediment...
CCTTTCTTATGGTATTTATACGTTGTGGCCAGAGAAAAATTGGGCAGTTTAATCCTCCGGATACAAGCCGGTGACAAACCTGCTTTTGACCGGCTCTACGCCATCTTATACCCGCGCTTTTTCCCCTCAGCCTTGGGCTTCTTCCGAGGGGATGAAGACAAGGTATGGGACACCTTCTGCGAACGGGCTTTTCTAGCCTCTTTCCGCTTCAAGGGGAGGGTCGAAAGCTCAGGGTTTTTTAGGTGAGGAGTGATGGGCGGCTTGTTTTGGGACTTTTTGGTCGTGATCTCGGTCACGATGCTTTTGCTTGGGCCGATGGCCCGGGGAGAAATTTCCCCAGAGCTTGGGGCCATGGCTTTGGCTTTGCTTGTGGCCTCTCGGGCCATAGCCAGGGGGCGGGGAGGGTGGCTAGGCCGGGCCGTGCGCACCACCTTCACCGTCGGCATACCCCTGACTGCGCTTCTGCTTTTCATCGCGAGCCAGGGGCAGGGAGACCCGGAGAAAATGATGCTTATCGCGGGCTCCGTGGGTGCCGTACTTCTCATGCTCTTAGCCCTGTACATTATGATCCGCGGCCTATTTACGTGATTTGTTTAAGATCGAAAGAGAGCCCAACGAAGCCTTCGCCAAAGCCCCCAAGAGGAACGCTCTTTTTCTTGGGCTTCCATCACAAAAAGTTTTTCCTGGATTGCCTCAATACTTTTTTCTTGCTCTTGCAACCTTGCCTCATAATCCTTCAACTTCTGCTCATAGTTAATAGCCAAGTCCAGAGCCTCGGCTTTTTCTTTTCTTACTGCCTCCAACTCTTTTTTCATATGTTCTATTTGGCTTAGTGCTAAAGCCAGCGAAATATCGCCCCTGGTTTTTTCTTCAATTTCTGGGGCTATCGTTTTGGGTTGTGGATAGTAAGCCGTAAAAGTTTTGGGGTCATATTGGGCGCAACGACGTTTAGAAAGATCTTGTTCGTATTCATCATGTGTCGAATAAATTTCAGCAATGTAGACCATTTCGTTTTTGATTTGGCAGATAGCGAGCCGCGGGGAGGTAGCGCCTGGTTTGATCACCAAAAGATCGGTACCGGAAAAACTATGGCACTTCTGAGCTCGCCAAAAGGGATTACGCACGCGATCGAGAAGTATCTCTATGGCGTCCCTCTCGGATCCGGTCAAGCTTTGTAACTTTTCTTTTGCGGACGGGGATAACATAACCGGCAACTCCTGAGCCCTGCGGACTTTAGAGAGGAGTAACTCGCCGAAGGCGGAGAGGGTTGCGTACCCCTCTTCTTGCTCGAATAAACCTTCCCATTTAGAGAAGTCGGGGCCTAAGGCAGAACGGAGGTGGGAAAGGGGGATCGCGCCTTCCTGATGTAGTCTTTGGAGAATACTTTCGATATTTCTGAGACCATCCCAATCAAAATCGATTGGAAGGGGTGGCAAGGTAACCAGGGCTTGCGTTTTTTCGAATACATAAACAAGAGGCACATTGGTCAACATGCCGTAAATCGCCACGTACGGTAGAGGAGCCTTGATCCCACCAGCTACTCCGAGAACTGGATCTAAACTCTTTTCGTGAGCCCTACTAACACATTTATCCAGCTCTGTAAAAAGATTATGCAAACCTTGTTTTAAGAAAATTTCAGCATTATCAAGATCCAAACCTTTAACACGAACGATTTGGGGAGTTAGGCCAAAAACTTTTTGGGCTAAGAAAGCATTGGCACGAGCTGCTTGCTCAGCGGAATCGGTATCTGTGGCGAGGAAGACAACCGTGTCTTGGTTATTAACCCGAAGCTTGCTAAGAATAGAGAGCTCAGCAGAAAGATCTTGGACATGGGGAGAAATTTCGTTCCAATGAGCAAGGATTTCCGTTGCCTCTTGTTGAAAAGACAAATTGATTCTAAATCTATTTTGGAGATTTGTCAAAAGGGAAAGACCTACTGGCAAAGCAATAAGGCGCGCCATAGCTAGCTTATAAGCTCTCTCAAGTATTCGTGCAACACCTGAAGAGAGCTCGGGGAAAGCGGATGTGAACCCTCATCGACACCAAAATATCGTCTCAGGGCCTCTCCCGCGAGTTCCTTGGCTTTTTCTGCAGCTGATTGAGATACGGGTTTGCCCTTATGAATGGAAAGGTTTCGGAGACGGAAGAGCCATTTTTCGTCTTCCAAAGAAGAAAGGGCGTGTTCTTTACCTCTTTTACAGAGATACCGGTGAGCTCCGCCACGTAAGCTTCCCTTATAACCCACATCTTGGGCTAGTGCGACTTCAATGATTTCAACAAGGGTGGCGAAACGCCAAAGGGCTTCGATAGCGTCACCCTGTTCCAGTCTTCGGCATGCGGCGTAAAAAAGGTCAGTAGCCCTGGCTTTGAGCGAAGGAGATTGTCTTTCATTTAAGGCTTCCTTTGCTGCCTGCAAATATTCATTTAATTTGGGGTAGTGGCGCAGAAGGTCGGGATAATCGTTTTGGCTTTTTTCCAAGCTCCGCAACGCAGCCTGGTAATCTAAAGCAAACCAACTGTTGTAAAGTCGAGCTAAGGCTACACATAGTTGGGCTCGGCGGCGGGAAGCACCAGCCAGCCTGAGTGTGAGTTTTTCAAACATCGCGGCAGATTCCGCGAAATCCTGGCGTTTGAAAGCTTCAAGAGCTGAAGATATCAAATCACTGATTACTAGCGGGCCAAGATCAACGGATAATAGTTGAGGTGTTTGATCTTCAAAGAAAATGCGGAAAAGTTTAGCCTTTAGACGGCCAGTATGGGCTAAAACAAACCAGGCAGCCTGCATCTGAGGTGTGCCGGGAGACACAAAGACGATCTGTTCCTCAATTTCTTCGTCTTGGACAGCCTCCTGTACCTTTGTTATGAGCTTTTCCATAGCATAATAGACCTCGATGAACTCCGACGGATCGATGTCCTTAGGGAAACGCCAGTGCTCTACTTGAATGCCTTCATATTTCATTTCTAATTCGCGCTTCGTTGCTTCGGCACCCTTTTCCGTGGGCGTAAGTACTTTAGGGGCTGCTTGCGTTGAAAACAAAAAGACTCTGTCGCCCCGTTTGGGAGGGGGCAAAAGCAAGTTAAAAAATGTAAGTATTGGACCGTTTAGCTTGGATGATTCATCCTGGGGGGTGAGACTATTGTATGCAATTTGTTTGCCATCTCGCTTGGCCCAATAGGGGTCTCGGGTACCCACACACATAAGGAACACTCGCATAATTGACCACCTCTTACCTTTTCATCATTTTGTGGAACCCTTTTTCTCTCCTTGTGTTCTCGCTATTCTCACGGCCCAGCCCCATGCTCGCGCTTTATCCGCTCCCGCCAAATCGGTGCGCCAGCCACTCCAAATTTCCTTAAGACTACGGAAATAGAGTTGGCTACGTTTGCTACGCGGAGGCGGGTTTTCACTCATTATGTCGAGATATCGGCTCACAGCAGCCGGGTCATAGTTCTTGTAAACAAAATATCCTAAGAGTTTTTCAGCTTCGGAAAGATCGATTTGTTTTTGTTGAAGTAGCCCTGCCAACCGCTCAGCCTCATCCATGATCGCATCCCAATCGGGCATGAGAATCACCCCTCAATAGGGCCCTTTCGGCGCCTCCTTTTTCAGATTGCCTCTATCCAGAACTTTGGCGACCTCCTCAAGCTTATCCACTAACAAAAGCCCTCGTTGCTCCGCCGCTTTGACCATTTCAGCGAGCTGGGTTTTGAGGGTCTCACCCTCGATTCTCGTTAAGGCTTGGCCTAGCCGGCCAGCGTTTCGCAGACTCGCGCCATCCGTTAGCCACACGGCGGCTTTTACACGCACTTCCACCGACCCCATTCCTATAGGCTTCCCGGCTCCGATTTTGATGGGGAAGGGATGGTTAGGGTGATTGCCCAAGGCGGCAATGATTAAGCCGAGTTCGGCTTCGCTTAGGTTAGAGAAGTACAGGAAACTTTGGATTGTGGTATTTTCTTTGATCACAATGCGTGGTTCCGGGCCGAATGCCGTTTTTCTATGTTCATAGAATTTACGGCCTTTTAACTTCCCGCGGTCCAGATAGAGAGGAGGTAAGCCACGTCCGCGACCGCGAGCGGGTGTCCACAATATAGGGGTACTAACCACACTCAGCTTTTCCAGAGGAACAACACCATCCGTAACGCTGATTCTCCCCATATAACTTTCTTCTTTTCCCGACATTCCAAAAATGCGGCAGGCAGGGCACAATTTTTGCACATCCGAACAGCGCAATAAGGCTTTGGGCAAAAGCGAACGAACATTGCCGCCCGCAACGGACACACACGAAGGCGAGAGCGCCTCGGCAAGGCTTCTTAGCGCGCCCTTCAAAGATGCACCAGGGATAACCGCTACTCGGCCGGTTTTTCCCCTCAAAGATTGCTGTGCTAACGCTATTCCTTGCCCTTTTGGATCAAAATCAAGGATACCGCTTGCAACTTGAAGGGGGGTTATTGTGAGTAACTCTAGCTCTAGCCAACCCGTGAGGGATTTTTCAACCAAGCGATCTTGTCCAATAGCTTTCCTTCGCTCCTGGTTCACCAATTGTTCAGGAGGGAAAGAAACGAGTTGGTAAGGTTTCTCAGATCGTATCGGTTGGCTGTACATATGGCCTCACCTCCCTTTCACCTATGTTCTCCGCCCTTATTGTGCAGTAACGAGTAAGGTGCAGGCGGTGGGCGTTATCGAAGTAAAGCTGTACCTCGGCCACCAACATTTGCCCAGAGTTTGCAGGAATACCGTAGTCCAGAGCGGTGGGAAAAGCGATCTCGATAAGGGCGCTCGGACTTACGCCAGGCACCGGCGTTTTAGGGAGCGTGCCGACCAAAACCCTATGCCCAGGTTCTGCAAAGAATTTCTGGACTAGTTTAAAGCGCTGCATTTGTTGAAGAGCATTTGAGAGATTCCCATCCTCGGTGAGGAGCAGCACAACTTTTTTGGGGCCGCGCCATTGGGCACGAAGCTCAGCGTGTGGGGAAAAAATCCGTACCACGTCCCAATCGGGATTAAGGGCTCGCACATCAAACGGTCGAGGCAAAACCAAACTCGTCTCATTCCAGCCAAACCAGAATGTTTTTTCAGAAAAACACTGATCTCTTATTGTGTTGTATGCAATACGCAGGGAATCCTCCTCTTCTCCACGCCACTTGAGGACAAAACCTTCTTTCATTTCTTCTCCACCTCCAGCTCTTTCACCCAATGGGAAGCAACCTTCTCAAAAAGATCCTTTGCGGCCTCGGCCTCGAGCGCGACAAGGAAAAAGACATGCTCATGCGAGATTTTTGCGCTAGGAGGCATAGGAAAAGCCTCATCTTCGGGTTTAGGGAGGGCGTAAGCCTTACGGGTTTGTTCATCCGCAAGTGCGCCAACACCCTTGAGGGCGTCATAGGTGGGTTGCAAAAAGCGAAACGTCACATTTTTTACGTTTAGGGAAACGCGGCCAAGACCCCGGGACTTTCCGTGGCCTAAGGGAACAAGGCCGTCCCCGATATCCAAAAGGGAGGCAGCGAGAAGACCCAGTTGCCCTAGCGTGAAGTTGCGCAAGCTGATTTGACCTACGAATTCTCCGTCGGTGACAAGTTCCAGTTGGAACGGTCCCTGAGCCACACTACCTGTGACCCGATCAATAGCCACCCCCGGCCGTATTTCAGTAAGAAGCGGACCGGTCGGGTAGAAATCCGCAACCCTTATTCGTGCGGCAATTCCTGTGTTACCAAAAAGCCGACAGACATAGCAAGAATTCTTGTAAGCCTCTGAACCCTCGAGCTCTGTTTCTTTTTTCCCTAACCGACTGAGTTTTTGTTGCAGACAGGTCTTTTCCGTTACGCGGCACGCCTGGTCCTCGTGAACGGAGCGCACCAATCTTTCGGCGTGGCTACGGAGCACGCCGCGGAAGCTAGAGCCGGGAATATAAATGACCTCTTCTACTGTTCCGTCTTCCTTTCGGCGGTGAGTACGGATGAACTGGATTTCGGGCAACGTGGGGTCGAGCCCGGTCGCCGCGCCTGAGGCGATGAGCAGGGGTGTCCGTGGCCGCAAAGAAAGCTCAAGCACAGCTTCATTGTAAAACTTGCCATGCATTATTTCTCACCCCCTGCAAGCTCGTGGAGCAATTTCTCCACCCAGGAATGGGCCTTCTCGAGCTCCAAGGGCGGAATCTCACCTGTGCGGAGGTAGTTGCACAGCTCTTCTTTCCCTTTAACGAAGTGAATGCGCAAATTCACCAGTTTTACCCAGCCCAAGCCTCTGCTTTTGAATCCTCCCAGGAGTATCTGGCCGCGCTGGAGCTCTTCGATCCCCAACCAAAGCAACCCCCGCTCCAGTTCGTTCAAATTTTCTGCAATGATATTCAGTGCGAATTTACTCCCAACAGGAACGGCTTCAAAATCATATTTATTTGCAACCGTTTCTTTTTCGCGGTCGATGGCAACTGCATCGCGCGTTTCGACCTGAGCACCATTGATACAGGGAAGATCCGCAATTCGCACCCGAGAAGCGAGCCAGGGTGAGCCGAAGACGCGGCAGACGCGGCAAGATTTTTGGAAGATCTCTTGAGCTAATTTTTCTGGCTCGTTGCGCAGTTGCTCTCGAATTCGCTTTATATCATCAGATTTTATACACCATTCAGCGGTGTTTGTGGGTGAACAAGCTCCCCGGCCTGGCCCCAACGCTTCAAAAGCCCGAACAATTCTTTCGACATGGCTTCGAAGTACGCCGCGCAAGGAGGACCCAGGAATAAATGGCTGTCCATCGGGGGTTTTCATTACGGGCAAATCAGAAGCCGTCGGATCAGCGGACTGACCTCCCGCGCCGATTCGCAGACCCGTTTCAGCAACAAGCTCGGCTGTAATTACCATGCGGTTCTCAAATTTATTCCAAATCATTTTACTTCACCTCCAAAATAGCGGGAGGAATGTTGTCCAAATAATTCACGGCAACCAGTGCTCGTCGGAAGTACCCCAAGAACCGGAGGATTGCGTTTGTTGCGTCTTCCTTGTTTTGGGCGTCTTTGCTGATCCTTTCCACCTCTTCAGCGATTCTTTGGCCCAATGGCTTGTTATTAGCGGTAGCGACCTGCCAAAACTCCTCGCGTGACATTTGATAACGTAACCAGTTTAGGAAAACCCTGAGGGAACGACTGGCCTGAAAAACCTGAATGGCTTTGGAGGCCTGGGTTTTTCCGCTGCTTGCTGTATCTTTTTCTTCAACCAGCTGAGGCTTAATTTCCGAAACGATCCTCTCAGCCCGCGCTACAAGAAGATCCTCTTGGATCACCATCCGCAAACCACCTCCCTTTGTCCACATGAAATGGTTCACACGCTATAAGTTCCCCGAACCCTTCCGCAAGGCGTTCTCCAAGACCGTGGGTTTCCACAAACTCGAGGAATTGGAGTACAGCTTTTCGCTCCTCTGCCAGGGCTCGGTAGGTGAACACGCTACCTGCAGCGATAGCTGAAGAAAGAGGCTTGGGAAGGCCCCAAGCTTGCGACCAACCCGTCACAAGTTCCTGCTCCACAGAGCTGACCTCAGGAAGGAGCTCAAGATCGGTAGGAATCGCGGCATAAGACTTGAGTATCTCGGACGAAAGGTCTGGAGTAGGGAGCCCCACGTGGTTGAGTACTAAGACGGGGGAACGAGCGGTAAGGGAGAAATAAATATGTTCTGGATCCAGAGGTTTGGCTTCTTCATCCTTCGGTTGGAACTCATTTAAGCGTGAAGGAAGGTTGTTGGAAGTGGACATCTCGCGAAGTATTAGGACTGCCTCCCCAAGGCCGCGGGCTCTTGCTGTACCAATGCGCAGCCGATATCCACCGTCTTCGGAAAGGAAGAACTCGTCCAGCAACGAACGCAAACTTTCGTATTGTTCTTGGGTCATAGTGCAAAAACCCACAAAGAAGAGAGATTTTATTTTGCCTCCGGAATTCTTGTGGGGAAGGATTGCTTCGAGGGTATAGAGGATCTGCTCCTCGGCCGTTTCCGTTCCCCTGTTTAGGCCGACACGCACTACCAAGCGGCGGTCCACATCTTTGAGGGCCTCATACTCCCCTTTGGGCTTTCGGATAACATACCCGCGCCATCTCTCAATGCGTTCCTTCTTTTCCTTTGGACATTGTGGGCAAGAAACCTCGATCCTTTCTTGGCGAAGCGCAAGAGCCTGATGGAGGCGAAGTTGAAGGAGGTCCCAAACGCCGTGCTTTTCCGCGTAAGGTTTGCAGGCGAAGGCGGTGCACGGCGCAGGAAACACTTCCACATCGAAAACGTTTTCTGGCTCGATGTACACGGGATATAGCCAACCAAAACGGGCAGGAGGGCGGGAAAGGAAAACCGTAGAGAAGCGAGGATCATTAATACTTTTTTCTTTTTCCTGAAGCCTCTGGAAGTCCAATTGCTTTTGGACACCGAGTCCGCGGAGGATCTCCTGGGCCAACGTGCCGCGCAGCACACTCCCTGCTATAAACGAGCGGCTTTCCCAAACAAACTGCCTTGTCGGGCCACTTCCCAAAACCAAAGGGCTTTTGGCCTTTAAAACCACTTTAATCTTGACGCACATTTTGCAAAGCCTCCTCCAAAATCTTTTGCCAAGGGGAAGAGTTCCAAGTTTTCTTTTGCTCATCCCAAAACATAAGGTCCTCAAGGGTAACGGTAATTCGCCCTAGTCCTCGAGCTTTATGACCGCCCAGATGCAAAACCATGCGAATGGCACCAATAAGCCAGCCGAGATCTTCCTTACTGAGCCACCCCTCAATGACTCCCTGAAAGGCTAAAATTTGGCGGTCGAGTTGAGAGGGCACGCACTCCAGGGTGAAAAGTTTTTGCTCCTCCGCTGTTCCCAAGTAACGGTCGATGCCCACACCTGGGCGTAGCCACAAAGCTTTTCCGAGAGTCCCAGCAAAAGATTTATTCGGAAGCTCAGAGAGTTTAAAATTGGAAAACACGACGGATGAAGGAATCCAAGCGTTTCCAAAAATTCGGCAAACACGGCAAACGGCTTGTCCGCTAGAGATTACTTCTTCATTATGCGGGCACATGGATTCGGGTCGAGGTGGAGCGCAAACAGGTTCACCTAGGGTTTTCAAGAGGCGCTCGAGGTGGGCGCGCACACGACCCCGGAAAGAAGAAGCGGGAATATATGGGAAACCAAACTCATCCACTTCGATGCTACGGTCCACAAGGGGAAGGGTACGGCCTGGTCCACCGATGAATAACGCTGTTTCCGTTTGTATTTTTAACTTAAGCAAAAATCTCTGCACATTCCTCACCTCCCTCACTCCAAAATTTTGACGATTTCAAGAAGATCCCAAATGGGAGAAAAAAGATACTTTTTTTGCTTAGAATCGGAGGATTCACCAAAGGGTAAGCGAGTGGAGAGTTCGAAAGCGGGTTTTGGGGTCGCGCCGAAAATCTTATTCCAACTCGTATTGTTTGCACCTTTCTCTATAGCGGAGCACAGGCCCTCGGCCTTTCCTTCTTCTCTCGCTTTTTGGTAGAGATAGTGAAGAATGGCTCCTCCCGGCTCGAGTTGGAAGAACGCCTGGACCATGCGATGCAGACGCCCTTTGTGCTCCTCGGAAAGCTCCTCAGCTTTGGTTAAAAGGAAACCCAGTTCCTCGGAAGAGAACGGACGCAAAGTCAAACACAGAGTCCGGTTTCCTTGACCTCGCAGGAACATTATTTGGCGATAAGCATTTAAATCTGTGGGAACCTGATCCACGTTGAGGGCCAAAATGAACGCCACATTACCTTGGCAGATTTCCTTTTGGCTTTCCCGAAAAGCCCGTTTAGCCCATTTAAGCATGGAGCCTTCAGCAAATTCCACCGTGCGCCGGACTGGGGCCTTCTCGTCTACAAAGATTGCTCCTAAAGAAAAGCGAATCGGCAAAGTTGTACTGGTTTTTACCTCTTGAAACTCGAGGTCGGTCAGCTCCAAAAAGTGTTGGCAAAAGTATAGACCGATTCTCCCCCAAGTTATGAGGCTTAAGTCATCCCCGCCCAGCGCGAGGATTTGGAATGGCAATTTGCGCAAAACCGGATCGTGGCTGGGCTTCCACCCCAGGCTTTTTGCGCCTTTTTGAGTGGCGTAGACCAAGGCTAAGGCTGTTGCAGCTCTTATGGTCCAGGCAATGCGGTTGGTCCACTGGAGGCTTAGGCCAAGGGATGTGATGGTTCTCATTGCCCCGCCGAAGTTATTCCCATCACCGTATATGATTGCTAGTAACTTGCGGCGGAGATGTTCCGGAATTAACTCGCTCAGCTCTTGGGCGACAGGGTTCTCGCTCGCAACCCCTAGCTCCTCGGCTTTGATTCCTAACCACTGAAGAACCTCTTCGACCTTAGTTCTCCGTGCATTTCTACCCCAATCACGCTTCGTCGCGCAGGGGCGGCAAGCCAATCCATAAGTTCCTTCGGGAAAACGGGTCCACCCTTCTGCGGGACGGATTTGGCAGAGGCTACAGCGTTGCTCGAAAGGCAATTTTTCGATTATAGGCAGCTTGGCACTGTAACGATCTGCACCAAGGGCAGAGGATACCTTCTGTACTACCAGAGGAAAGTTCGTAACAAGATCGCGCACGGAGACCTTCACCGCCGCGGAAGCAGCGAAAGCCGTGCCCGTTTTAGTGTAAAACGCTTGGCGGAAGCGGTCCGGCCAAAGTTTTCCATCAGCGTCTTTTTCCGACGGGGCAAGAAACTCGATGGTGGCGGCAGCCGCTCGTAGAACCACCTCTGGCCCAAGTTCATCTGCCACCTCTTTTGCAAACTCCTCGACGAGATAATCCAGTAAGGTAGAAGCCCCACGGATCTCACTGAGACCAGGGGTCTCAAAAACGTATTGCTTTATACGCTGGATAGCACCAGCCACAAAAAACACTTGGTGTTCACCAAGTTCAGAGCCATCGTGTACTTCTTTCAAAAGTTTAAGAATTTCGTCATCGATTCCTTGAGGCCTTCCCCGCCCGTGTAGGAAAAGAACGAGTTGGGAGACAGTGGGAAACCTTTCTTCAAGGCTTCGTTTCAAAGGGTCTTCCAGGGCGAGCTCATGAACGAGGGCAGCTAAACGGATTGCGTGGAATTGCTGGGGGTTTGTGTTGTTCAGCTCTTTTTGGCGCAGCAAAACGTTCAAGAGAGCTGCCGTTTGTAAACAATGGTCGCTCAGGAGTTCCTTAGGGTTTTGGGGGGATGGAAGAATGGGAGGAAGTTTGAGGCCGTCAAGAAACTTCTTCCTGAGAGCACCGCTATGCGCCCCCAAAGAAACATTCCCCTTCTCGGGAAATATTACTTTTCCACGCCAGAGCCCATCTTCTTCCTGTGCCAAGCCAAACCTTAGAGGGAAAACTAGGCTGTAATAATTCTTCCAAAAAAGTGCAGCTTGATTTGCTGCTTCTTTCACGTCATTTCTCACATTTTTGATCTCCTGTTGCAGCCTCGCAGCTAATTCCGAACGCGTTCGAATTTCCCAATCATCCCCGAAGGTGTAAATTGTATTGGTAAAACCATCACACCATTCCCCCATAAAACCTCCTCATTTCACCACGATAAGAAAAGACCACGGGCCTCGCACGCGCGCTTGAGGCGGTCGGTGAAGGCCGC
>Ga0272449_1004336_pt1 | contig 11584 bp, 10 predicted proteins | sample YNPCB0241_FD_198679 | JGI IMG/M metagenome (GOLD analysis project Ga0272449, IMG submission 198679) | Hot spring sediment microbial communities from Yellowstone National Park, WY, United States - YNP-CB-024-1 | ecosystem: Environmental > Aquatic > Thermal springs > Hot (42-90C) > Sediment...
AGCGATAAACCTTGTGGGATGGTAGTGGTGGACGAGGTAACAGTAAAGCCAGATCGGCCCTCTACCACTCAATACTACTCCTTTGGCACTGTTGACTTTGGGTGGCTTTAAAGACTTCAAGGCTTCAGGCCTAATGATGTCCAGCTCAAAGTAGACTAAAGTATATTCGTCCCGTTCTCTAGTAGAGAATCTTACCTCATCCATCAAGGCTCTGTTATAGAAGCTTAGATAAAAGCATATATTCAAAGAATTAACGATTCCCGACTTATATTATCTTCCAGATAGGTTATACTACTAGAAACCTCTGGTCTCCATACTAGAAGATTGATGCTGAAGTGGGGAAGCTAGATAGAAAGTAGACGTAAGATTAGTATAGAGACTACGTTTCTATGAGTTCAACGGAGAGACTTTGATCAACTAACGTGGATCGTCAACTCTCCCGTCTCCTTATTGAATACATAGATTCTTCTCTTTCTGGTACGAGCATAAGCGTAACCTGCTAAGACTGCTGCTAGAAAAGATCCGGCGACACTAGCGTATATGTGGCTATTATTAATGTAAGGAGAAAAATCATCGCTATTTGGAACATTATCCTGGTCTACGTCTATTGCAAGCGAGTATGCCTGATCAGCAAGTCTCTTAGCTTCTAGGTAATCTCCAAGATTAAACAGGGTTTTAGCTCTAGATAGTAGGTCCTCAGCATCCGTAGCGATAAACCCTTTAGACTTTTCATTGGAGATTGCCGTAGTTGCAGCTTCGATAGCTCTCCTAGCTTTATAAATCTTGGCAATACTGCTCTTAGCAAAAAGGTAGACTTTGGAATAACTGGCAGCAACTATATAGTCTGCGTACCAAGATACTGCGGCAGAAGAGACTTTCCCCTTCGCAACCCACCCCCATTCTCCCTTGCTATTTATGATTATGAAGGTGCAGTGTGTCTCATTTTGAGCTGCATAAACTATGTAGTCTCCATCGGGTGATAGAGAGAGGCTTTGCGAGTCTGGGTATTTAATCGGTCTTTTATACCTTATCAGCAAATCCCCATTCTTATCTATCATACGGATTTCCTCCGGCGTTGCGAATGCTATTCGGCCTCCATCAGCAGAGATCGAGAACAAATAATACATTACATACTTTATGTTCGTCCAGCTTAGCCAAGTCTCAGTTCCTACTTTATAATCCCATAGCTTCTCCCCATACTTATTTAGTAGAGTGAGGTAGTATGTATCATGCCTGTTCTCTTCCCTGAACCATAAGGCGAGCATGTAATTGCCGTCTAAGGATATCAGGACCTTAAGTCCATTATCTACTTCATACTCCCATTTTCTGCTTCGAGGAAAGGAGAGAGAATCATAGTAGGATATTAGATCAGGCTTGAACAATTCTCCAGGGACTAGCATTACGAAGCTTCCCTTATCGGAAACTGAACCGTATCGGAGGCAATCCCTACAATTAAATAAAACGTTTCCATCCCTATTAAGGATAAGGAATATTCTATCGGTAAGGATCCAGCCCCTGACATCTAATACAGCAACGTATTCTCCATTACTAGAGACATGCAGGAATACTTCTCTCTCGTAAAAATCTTTAGAGTAATCATCTCTGATCTTGTATTTCCATAGGAGCCCGCCCTCACTGTCTAAGAAATATACCATGTTTCCACCTGCAGCTACGATACGCTTTCCATTAGCCGATATTGAGACACTATCAACAGTAGAGCCTATATCGTAGCTCCAGAGAAGCTCGTATCCTTCTATTTTTGAGCCTTCTACATTTAGAAGCATGGAGAGAGGCAGGAATGAGAGCATGACGAGGATGCAGGCATCCTTTTTATGCAGCCTCATGCTGAGCCAACCTTAAAGATGTGTATTAACTGTAGGAGTACTCTTCCAAGGCTATCATATCTATCTTAACGTATAAGCCTGATTAGACCAATGGTCTACAGATAGTTAGATGGAGGCTCTGATGATTTAGCACGTTTTTATGGGTGGCTGATCATTCTCTAGAAAGTCTTTAGTATGGCTTTGAAGAGTAAAGTATCCTGGACATCATAACTAGGACGTTACCTACTAGTACGACTTAGGAGGCCGAGTATGAGAGCCGATATTAGTATGAAGACTATCACAGATAATATTAGAACCGCGATTACAATTAAACCGAAGATTACTGCGATTATACATGCGATCCTCGTGTCTAATGATATCTGACCTGCCCTGGTCAACAATCTTGAACGGATAGCACCGTATAGTGAAATAGCTAAGATCATGATACCTATAAGCGAGACTGATGGAACTGGGGCGAGAGATAGTATGAGGCCTGAGATTATAGATATGATGAGAGCGGCCACCTGCCACCCCCAACTTGGCCACCTCAACACTCCTCTTCGAGCAGTGATAAGCTCTCCAGTCTCCTTATTAAAGATGTAGAACTTAGGCATTCAACCACCCCCTACCTAGTCGGTATCTATTTCTTGATGGCTTATAGAGGGCTAGTGATGTGGATGGCTTTAGAGTAATGTTAAACCTTAGGCGTGGAGGGTGACCCCGATGGAGAAAGTATACTGCCATCTTCTCCCTGATTATGATTGTATTCCTCCATGCTACCATCTCTAACTCTAGATTACACGCTATTCCTAGCGTTTTATGGCCCCCAGTCATCCTTTTCTGTTGAGAGGCGAGTTCGTCTACCAGTGGTTTACTCAACCTCCAGCTATGTGGGATATACGTTCTAATACTTTCCACGGTAATCCTCCAAGCCATACAGGTCATTCCCCCCTCATTAATTGAAGAAGACAGGATAGGCTTCTCATTCTTCAACCTTTCCACATCTATCATCCACATGGCACTCTCCTTATAATTATCTTCGGAGCTTCTTCGGATCGACTTTCAACTTGGGAGGAGCTTGTATATTGTGTATTAGCTTCTTCAATTATATGTGGCTGTCTTCTGCATCCATGTGATTCAGGCTGGCGATGGTCGTAGCAGAAGGTTCTTCCACAAGCTTTGCATGCATAAGGGAAGCCTTCAATTACTTGGAGGCAGTGCTCACATATCCTCTCTGAAAGCGTCGCCACCTTCTCAACATGGATCATTCTATCATCTATTTTTTCACCTGTAGTCTTTTCGTATAGAGTCTTAGCGAATTCCAGAGCTATCTCTTCACATTTCTTGGGTGGGAGGCTTGCATCGGTTATTACGACGTGGAGACTCTTATCATCGATAGGGGATACACGTAGGATCTCTCTCGATACATTTACATCACTAGTTAGTCTTGGAGGGACAGTTACCTCGAAGATAGGCTTGTTGACGTCGAGTATTGGACTATTTACCATCTTCTCAGCCTTAGTCCATCCGAGATTTGCTAGCCTCGCCTTCCTAGACAGCTCCATTTCCTTAGATATTTCTCTTAGGATGGAGAGCGCTTTATTCACTATAGCCGAGCTTGCCTGACCTGCGAACTCTACTAGGTATGCTGTCCCGCTCATTTTTCCCCAGCTACTTGTAAGCATGATCCATCTTGAATTTATCTGGACCAAATGGTAGGGCAATTCTAATCTACTGGTATCCCCCCATAAATTAACTGGGAATGAAAATAGGGGTTGAGTGGTGCCTCAATGAGCTACGTAGAATGGGAGTCGAGGAATCGCCGGGCGAGGATTAGGCTCTATAGCGAGCGTCAGATACAGAGGTTTGATAAGATGGTTGGTTCTCTTGATGGGAGGTATGAAAACGCTATGCTCGTCTACCATGACAGGCAATCGGGTGATAGGAGGATAGTAGTTGCAGAGTCACTAACGATTACGGAAGATGAGAGGTACGTCTACTTCTTCCCTAATGGTCGTACAGTCGAGACAACAAAGCTGCCCTCCAACACGTATACAAGCCGGGTCAGGAGGGCCCATGATCAGGAGAGAAGAGTGAGGGTGCCCATACATGACTGATGCCGAGCAGAGTGTCTCCAGGAAAATCCTGGCAAAAGTAATGAAGGGTGAGGGGCCATGTGTTAAAGCAAATGGGGTAGCAGTCTCTAGACAGATAGCAGAAGCGTTAGGTTTGAAGGTCGGCAGCCCAGTTTTAGTCACGGGCTCTAGAACAACCATCGCCGTAGTTGAGTCGATAGAGAACATCAGGGATTCCATCATATACTTGGGGAGGGTTACGAGGATGAATTCCGAGGCTCACTGGAACGAGTACGTCGAATTAAGCAATGTTACTAGTAGAGAGAAGGCTGAGAAAGTTGTGGTTGGCCCGTCGGAGGAAGGGCAGATTCTCGATATAGAGGTAGATGCGCTTAAAGGGCTCTTGATCGGAACCTACGTTACGGCAGGAGATACCGTTGAGGTTGGAGCTAGAGGGTTCCACAACATTCTAAGAGCTAGGAGTGACTCACGCTACATTAGACTATGCGTAATCGAGACCGTGCCGAAGGGATTCGTCCAGATATCTGCAGAGACCGAGATACAGGTCTCCAGACACTTTAGAGAGGTGAGGGTTAAGCGTCCGTCGGTCACGTATGACGATATAGGGGGGCAGCGGGAGGTAATAGAGAAAGTTAGAGAGATGGTTGAGCTGCCTTTAAGAAACCCCGACCTCTTTATACACCTAGGCATCGAGCCCCCGAAGGGTGTGCTGATGCATGGTCCACCGGGCACTGGGAAGACTCTTCTAGCTAAGGCTGTTGCAAACGAGAGCAGGGCATACTTCATATATGTTGGAGCAAGCTACTTCCCAATACATGAATCTGAAAGGAGGCTGAAGGAAATATTCGCAGAGGCAGCCCAGCATGCACCGAGCATAATATTCATCGATGAGATAGACGTCATCGCGCCGAAGCGTGAGGGGGTCCTCGACCCGGCTGAGAGAAGATTCATCGGAGCTCTTCTAGAACTCATGGACGGGATGAAGGATAGGGGGAAGGTAATCGTCATGGCGGCGACGAATAGAGTGAATGACATCGACCCAGCGCTTAGGAGACCCGGTAGGTTTGATAGAGAGATCGAGGTCCCCCTGCCAGATGAGGATGGGAGGCTTGAAATACTGAAGATCCACACGAGATACATGCCCCTCGACAAAGACGTTGACTTGAGGAAGATCGCTGAGAGCACACCAGGCTACTCTGGAGCAGATATAAGGTTGCTCTGCCAGGAGGCTGCGTTGAACTGCGTTAAAAGGTTTAAGTCCAAGTTTAACCCTGACGGCACGATCCCGGAGGACGTACTAAAGAAGATGCTGGTAACGATGCAGGACTTCATAGAGGGGACGAAGAAGATAACGCCTTCATGTGGGAGAGAGTTTATTGCGGAAATCCCGAAGGTTAGATGGGATGATGTCGGAGGCTATAGAGAGCTCAAATCAAAGATTATGGAGCTCGTCATCATACCATGGAAGTATTCGAAGGATGCTAGGAAATACGGGGTCAAGAGCCCGAAAGGAATACTGTTGTATGGTCCGCCGGGCACGGGTAAGACTTATCTTGCAAAGGCTATAGCGAATGAGGTGGGCGTAAAGGTTATAACCGCGCGTGGCAGCACCCTGAAATCCATGTGGTTTGGAGAGTATGAGCGGAATATCGCTAAACTGTTCGAGGCTGCGAGGAAGTCAGCACCCGTCATCATAATACTCGATGAGGCGGAGAGCGTCGTCGGTAGGAGGACGGGGATGGTGGGTGGGGCTAGTAGGGCGCTAGACAGCGGTGTAAACGAATTCCTCACACAGCTCGACGGAGTCCAGGAAATCCATGATGTCCTCCTAATCTGCACGACTAATAGACCGGATATGCTTGATGAAGCGTTCCTACGTTCCGGGAGAGTCGGCTACCACTTTGCTCTCCCATTACCCGACCGTGAAGCGAGGATCGAGATATTCAGAGTCCACCTTAAAAACTTGAAAATTCCACTTGGCGACGATGTCGATGTAGAAGTGCTTGCAGACCTCACCGAGGGATTGGCTGGAGCAGACATTAAAGAGGTGGTTGAGTCTGCTGCTCGGAAGTGGTTCCGAGACCACATTACAGGAAAAAGCCATGATGACGGTGGGCCAGAGAAGCTTAAGATGGCCTACTTCACTGAGGCGATTGAAGAGTTGAAATTTAGCACAATCAACGGGAGGTCTGGAGAGGTTGAAGCTCTGCTTCTTTAGGTCGGCATCAAATATACCGGTAGAAGCCGTAGAAGAAGTCGCTGAGAGAGTGGGCCGAGTTTTTGGCGTAGACTACTTCGTCTTTACCGGGCCGATACTATGCTCGGTGGAAGAAGTCTCGATCGAGGATCTACTCTCGATCTCAGACAGATTCTTGGAGAGGGGGGAGCCTATAGTCGCAATCGTCTATACACGTGAGAAGGTCGAAGACTACGCAATATATGGGTTGAGCTCTGAAGCGAGTAGGGGGGCCTGGGTCTGGTGGAATGATAGAATAGAACAGATAGTAACAGTTACCATCCATGAGCTCGGCCACATATGTGAGGCAGACCACTGCGACAATGAATACTGCGTCATGTATCCAATATACAGAGAGCATAAAGCCACAAGAATGGATAGGCTATTCTGTGGTAGATGCCTCGCTGTCGTTCAGAGTAGCTGGGTGTATAATAGACTGACACAAGCATCAAAAGATAGGGCTAGAAAAGGTGGAAGCCGGTCCGGGTTGGTCCATACAGCAGCAGTGCAGATATCTCCAAGCCCCCTCAACATGTCCCACCGAACTTGGAGCCTCCCACCACCTGAACAATCCAACCCGTATCCATCTACTTTCCCGGAGTGGCCATCTTGGCCTCTTACGAATGCGGAGAAGGAAGAATTTATAAGAAGAGTTCTAGAATACTTTGGATACGAAGAAGATGAGTAAAGAGGATAAGAATTAAGTCTCAGGCTATACGAGAACCTCCATTGTAATGGTTACCAATATTGTTACATTCTAGAACAGTATTCTGGATAAGACTTTAAATATTATTAAATGTAGTTATCCCCCAACTCGGCGGCCATGAAAGCCCCCGCTATACAACCTATTACACGAACACTACCACTCTAGAAACTAAAAGTATAATAGAGTGTCTTCTACCAAAATAATTGATGAGCGAGCTCTTAATTATTGCACCGATCGGCGACCCTACAGCATGGAATATCGCATGTTACAGAATTGAGGGTGAAAAGCATATCACTGAATGCACTACCAATTGCTCAAGTATAGCTCTCCTTCTCCACTTCTCAAGAGAATACTCTTCCATCACACTTCTCCTTCAAACCATCGATGCAATCCTCTGTTCAAGATTCATGGATGACGGGAGCAGGCTTGAAAAATCTGCCGACTCATTAAAAGACAAATTAACGAGTGATAGAGGAAAAATAGCTGAGAGGTTAAAGGAGGATTTCGAAAAGAGGCTGAAAGAAGCCGCAGCTAAAGCTAAAGTAATGAAGAAAGGTGGTGAACCTTCGAATAAACTATATAATATTATTGTCAGAGAAGACCTCGGCAGACTGACTATTAACGACTGTGCTGTTGAGATTAATGTAGGCGTATCTCAATCTGCTGGAGAGTATACAGTAATGAGGCCGGGACTAGATGGAGGTACAATCTACTTTAAGGGAGAGCCTACAGCTGTTTTTGCAAAGATCTTCAATGATTCTCTGTCAATAATAAGCAAGAGGAGCTCCATACCTGACATCTGTCTAGACCTTACACATGGCATGAATTACTTGCAGGCCATGGCAATCTACGCCGTTGAAGTAATCAAATCACTCTATGAAACTAACGTAAAAATCATAAACTTCTCTCCGTACCCGAGAAAGAAGCTATCCCAAGAAAAGCCTCAACCTATGATAACCTCGGGAACGGAGCCTGTAAAGGGGTCGGATGAGCCGCCACCAACCTTAGTGGAATTAGATGTCAGCGACCTCATCAAAATCTCTGAACTGGCCTCAAACATATCTAACATGATTCTGAGCGAAGAAGGTGTAAAGACTATAAGAGAGTCAGTTAAAAAATTCAATAATAATCCTAACTTACAAAAGTTCTCTAGGCATGTTGCACTAGCATGGTACTATATGAGTATGGGTGTTATCACGCTAGCATATTATCACCTATATCAAGCAAGCCTACGAGTTGGTCAAGTTAGAAACCTCCTTAGGGAAGAGGAGGATGGGGAATTGAATGTATCTATTTCAGATGGTAAAGTAGTAGTAGAATACAGTAGGCCGCATAGCTGGTATTCAGCTATACCGTTAATCGTCTGGTCGATGTATAATAGGTTGAGGAGTTTCTTCGATGAAGATACGCTGTCTCTAGTTGTCCCCCATGCAACTCTTGGGAATGCTGTAAGATTAATAAAAGAAAAGAAGGCATTCTATAGTCGAGATGAGATTGTGTTGGATGCAGAAATAAGAAATATTCAAGATAGATATAGAAGAATAAATAAAATAATTCAAGAACTTTCCGCATCAAAACCTATCTTAAATTCAATCATTCCTAAGCAAGGAGAGGAGAGAGAGTTTCCATCAGATAACGTCATTTTAAGAACTTTAATCCGCGCTCCTCTCCCAGACTTCCTGATAAAAAGTATACTGGATATACTTAGTAGCACTCATCAACAGGAGCATTGGAAGCTACTTAAAGAAATCAGGGAAAATTTAGGGGATAAAGTAAGGTTCCTCCAGCTTCTCAGCGAGCAAGATCGTGATATGGCATTGAGACATCTAATATCCCATGTAGGGCTGACCTATGAACCTCTTAAAAGTATTATTATAAGAGAGCAGGGTCAGGACATACATGTACTGCTTAAGATAGACCCAGGTAAGCTGGGTGATGACCCCCTCAACGCGTGGCTAAGATAAGACAACCTTCTAAACTAAATAATAACAAACAACACACAAGTAGGTATAACTAGGAATCAAGGGCTAGAGAATTAAGAGAATAACTATTCTAGAAGATTTCTCTCTCATCGAGGCCCATTCCTCATAAATTTAGTAGCTAGATATATAGATTGAGTGATTTATAATCTTAGGCTAGGGTAAGTATTGATATCCAAGAATCTATCTCCAAGCAATGTAGTTCTTGCATCTTTCCCTAACTCATCTACACATCTCTCTACTCCGCTGATCCAAATCTTTTCTTTACAGACTCTTTTTCAATAAGCCAGTGAAGCCTCCTCTCCACTCCATGCCCATACAAATATATTAGGGGAGCATAGTATGTTCTAGCTATTTCGTAGAGAGCGAGTGTAGCCGGCTTCGTCAACCCGGTACAGTCGCAGATGACGACATATCTCTCCAACCATTCCTGAATAATCGGCTCCATAAATTCCTTCATGGAATTGAAGTCGTCAACAAAGTCCTTATGACAAGTATATGGATGGAATCTTTTTAGCTTATACTCCTCTCTCAGCTTCTTAAGTTCCTCATCCCACGCTTCATATCCTGAAGGAGTTGTTAGAGTAATAATGTAGGTTGGCTCGATCCCGTCTTCTTGGAGGAGGCTGAGAGCTGTCTTGGTCTCTATCTCCCACCCAGCCCGCTTCTTATCGCCTAATAGTCCAAAATAAGCGTACTCTGTATCCTCCGTATTCTTGTTGATCCAGCAGAACGGCGTTTTATACTTGAGCTTGTATGGCCCCTTATCCCTAACCTGCTCAACCAGACCAGTTTCCATCAATTCAGCTAGACGTTTTTTAATCATCTCAGCCTTAGCCATCTTTACCTTCCCCTCACCTTTTCTTCTATATCTTATGTATCCAAGCGACCTTCCTATCTCATTGAACCCTGCAATCCCGCATTTCTCTCCTAAGAAGTTCAAGATCCTTATTAAATCCCTCGGCACCCGCTCAGATTTGTAGAGCTTTTCAAGCATTTTATCATAGGGGCCACGCTCCCCCCTTCCCATGAAAAGCCTCTCCCTTACATACTCTCTCGAGATAAGCCATTTCAGCTTCTTAGTCTTAACATACACATATACTAATGGGAAGTAGAAATCTCTTGCAACCTCGTAGAATGCTATTGTAGCAGGCTTAGTAAGACCCGTACAATCTAGTATGACGATCCTATCCCTCATCTCATCCCTGCAGAGTAGTGACAATACCTTCTCCCTCATCCTCTCTATATCTTGGATCTCGTACTGGGAGCACTCGATAAAACGCTCCCTTCCAATACCCAAGCTCTCAACCTCGCTTCCCCACTCCTCCAACGCTCTAGAAGTTGTCAAAACGTATCCAGACTCTCTATCCATCCTCCTATGCCCTATCTCACTCCTCTCCTCCAAGATTAGGTCGAGAAACGTCTTCGGCTCAGGCTCAGGGTTATCCTCTCTTAATCCCAGCATACCAATATAGGTGAAAGGTATATCGCCCCCATGTAACCAGCAGAAAGTCGTCTTATGTTTTAGCCTGTACCTATCCCCCATCTTTACAACAACATTCGACCTCCTCAAATCCGACCCTTCATTCTCCAGATAATACTTGAGAACATCATGCTTAACACCCGTCTCCTCCTCTATCTGCTTGAAATCAGCCTCACCACCCAGTCTACCCAATACCTCTAGTATCCTCCTACCATGAACAGTCCTAACCGCTAAGTCATAGTTCGGCATAACGTAATTTCTCCCCACCTCATACATCATATCGCCTCCCAAATATACTGCCTACAAGGCATTATAAACTTAGCTTTCAGACCGGCGCATCACTCAACCAATATGACCATAAGACCAACAGCATCCTAAGTTGTAGGCATAATTCAAGAAGACTCTAAATCCAAGCATACCTCAACACAAAAAGTACCTATAAAGACAAAGCCTTCTCTAATGCTCTATCATCACATTAGAGAATAGCGAGGCATTTCCTGTTGTGACTGTTGAGGGGATGTATGTGGGGTAGGTTATCGAGATGGGCGAACAGGCGACGATAGCGCCGGGCAATATCCTCTCGCTAGCCAGGATCCCCAAGGGAACAGAGGTCTCGATGATAGAGCATAAGCCGGTGGATGGTGGCAAGCTCGTCCAAGCACCTGGGACATACGCGACCGTCACTCACCATGCTCCGAAGTAATGTTTGGTCCTCAGCATTATACCTTTGACACTCAACCATTATCTGATGACCCCGTGCTCGCGACCTCGATAATATCTCATTAATGTGGAAGAAAACAAGCGCCACTCTAAATAAGCCGCTGATCCTTAAGGATAGCTTACCACACCCAACTGAGGAGCGGTAAAAAATTCTAAAACAATGTATATTGTACTTACCTTCAGATGTACATCGAGGATGATGGGGACCCTAATGTTGAGAAACCTGGAGAGATAATGGGCTAATATGGCGGGGGAATCCAAATCTAGGTAATAGAACAGCTGGCCTTGGCATGCGTAGTATTCTAAAGATAGGTTTATTAATGACCGATGAATGTTTATAAATGAATCCCGCATTAGGGCTCCTACCAACCTCCTCTCTACAGAATCCCGTAATCAGGGCTTAGAAAGCCAGAAAACAATACAGAATCTCACATAGAGAATAGATAGTTATCGAGAAAATCAGCCAGGGCAATAAGGGGAAGAGGAGAATCTCACATAGAGAATAGATAGAACAGAATCCTTATCCTACGCATTCCGCTTG
>Ga0272449_1004339_pt1 | contig 11568 bp, 6 predicted proteins | sample YNPCB0241_FD_198679 | JGI IMG/M metagenome (GOLD analysis project Ga0272449, IMG submission 198679) | Hot spring sediment microbial communities from Yellowstone National Park, WY, United States - YNP-CB-024-1 | ecosystem: Environmental > Aquatic > Thermal springs > Hot (42-90C) > Sediment...
ACAATGGAAACTGCTTCTTCAGTCTGGACGCAGTTCTAAGCGCCCTGCCTTTCTTGCCCTTCTCATTTTGCATAATTTTAGCCATATAGCATCGCTCTCCGCTAAAGTTGCTATATTATACAGAAAAATTGGAAAAATAGTGGGGGAATATCAGCCTGATGGGGGGTGCTGGTCGCCCACGAGAGTTCCCCGTGGCTTGTCAAGGTAATGACAAAGGCAAACGCCATGGTCACAGAGGTTGGAAGCCCGTTTGGGCACATGTCCTCGCTTGCAAGGGAGTATAGGGTAGTATCGCTTACAAATGTGGGGGACACGAGCGTATTGAAAGATGGGATGGAAGTTACGGTGGATGCAAGCAACGGCGTTATCTATGAAGGAAGGATCGAAGGTTTGGTGGTCCAACGAGGGATTATAACTGCCCATGACTACAAGGCGCTTGGCTTGCTAGAAAGGGTTTTGCAAAGGATCTCTAGACTAAATCTTTTAGACCCAGCAAGGAGCTCTTTTAGGGCTAAAAACTGCCAGACCTATCACGATATCGTGAGGTTCTGCCACGAGATGGCTATCTGCGAGATGTTTAGCATAAACGATTACGACAACATTCGGAATAAGGGGATTGCATACAAACTCGATGCACCATTGCCTTTGCGTATCTATGTTATTGATATCGGGGAGGGGCTAAGAAGACCAAAAGAGGGTAAGACCATAAAGCCAGATGACATACTGTCTGTGCCAATGAGGGCTTTGTGGGAGGGGATGACCACAGAGGGCGTTACATGGGCTGGTGCAAGACCCATTGACCTAAAAGGCTTTGTGTCTGTGTTTGCGAACACCATGTATGACCCTGCAAAGTGGGAAAGAGGGCTTGGCGAGACCTCTTATGCGATAGTTGACAAATATTATGTGAACTTTGGTTCAAGGCTAGGGTATCATTTTACAACCATTGATGCAGTGTGCGGGGACAGTCAGGAGGAAAACTATATACTTTTCAGGTTCAAAGGCGGCGCTGCGGACTTGGAGAGGAGGACGAGGCGCACAAGATTCGTGTCCGATGTGCTGAACTACTACAAGTTTAGTGTTGACCAGAAGGAAGACCTTTTGAACGCATGGACAAAGAGGCTTTCTTGCGAAGAAACAAAGGAACTTTTGAGGGTTGTGGGCAGGCTAATAGGCTGTGCAAGGCAGTTGGATGTCGTGATGGACACCGATGCAACGCTTGAACAAAGCATAGATGCATTTATATCTGGCAACTATCGCTTCTTCGAATTCAAGTCGTCTGCATAGGGGCGATTTTTGCGGCACAAAAATCAATCTATTACGGTTTTTGCGTTGGAGGCACAGAAGCGATGGTTGCGTCGCTACGAAGGGGTCGCACGGTGTCGCAAGAGGAAGGACCTTCGCATGTAAAGCACTAATGGTAGGTGCATCCCACGGAAACGAGGCAGAAGCTGACCATTGTCAGCTATCATGTGAAACGATTTCGAAGAATAAGCGAATTAATAGGGTGACAGATGCGCTCTTCTCGCCACTGCCCTGGGGAGTGGCAGGAAGAAGCGGGCCTTGGGTGGGTCAAAGGTGGGCGCATGAGAAATGCGGAGGCTCAAGTCTGTCAAGCGGCTGGACCGCGGCGGGAGGCCCCATGGGGGGCCGGGGGGCAGGCGGTCGGTGAGGTGTGCCTTCTAACAAGGGAATTGTGGGGGAAGATAGCCTCATATAGGCTAGCCTGCTTCGGGCGATAACGAGCTCCGTCTGAACCCAACCTTTCAAACCACAAAAATCGCTCTCACCGATTGAAAGGGCTTCCCTGCCCCGCGCTTCACAACACATCTTCGAATACCAAATCCCAATATCCAACCGATTCAAAAAGCCTCAGAGTATTTCCCGTCGCTCCCTCAAGACGCCAAGGCGACTTATTCTTCCTCTTCTTCTAGTTTCGCTTCCTGTATCAGTTTTTCGGCTAAGTTCGGTGGAAGTTCCTCGTAGTGAGACAGCTCCGCAGTGAAACTCCCCCTATCTGATGTCATTGATCGCAAATCTGAGGCGTATGTAAGCATCTCTGCCATAGGGACCTGCGCCTTCACAACTTGCATCTTACCCCTTGCCTCCATACCAAGCACCCTTCCCCTTCTTGCACTTATGTCTCCCATTATGTCGCCGAGGTATTCTTCTGGGATGATAATAGTCATGTTCATTATGGGCTCCAGAATTATGGGCTTGCACTGCTTGAATGCAGCCTTGAAAGCCCTTGAACCAGCAAGCTCGAACGACCTGTTATCCGAGTCCACCTCGTGATATTTTCCATCAACCAGAGCGACCTTCACATCCACGACAGGATAGCCAGCGATAACTCCCTTAGCCATCGCATCCCTGATGCCCTTTTCTACTGAAGGGATGTATTGCCTAGGGATTGCGCCCCCAAATATCTTATCCTCGAACACAAACCCCCCTCCTCGCGGCAAAGGTTCCATGTCAATGTAACAAATGCCGAACTGTCCATGTCCTCCAGTCTGCTTTTTGTGCTTCCCTTCCACCCTCTGCACCGAACCTTTTATAGTTTCCCGATACGGCACCCTTCTCGGGCGCAACTCTACCTCGACACCATACTTCCTTTTCATCTTTTCCACAGAAGCCTCGATGTGCACCTGTCCAAGCCCCTCCAGTAACCAATCCTTTGCCTCTTCGTCCCGCAAGAACGCAAGCCCAATGTCCTCTTCGAGCAATTTCTGAACCGCCGCAGAAACCTTGTCTTCGTCCCCTTGCGTCTTTGGCTTCAGCGCCAGCGCCATGCACCTTTCAGGCGGAGGAGGTGTAACTAGCAACCCCAGTCCCCTATCGGCGCCAATCGTATGGGATGTCTTTGTATCCTTTAGTTTCGTTACAGCCACGATGTCGCCAGTCACTGCCAACGGAACTCCGTCCTGCCGTTTTCCCAAAAGTTTCACAATCTGTCCAAACCTTTCCTGCGTCCCTGTGTTCAGATTTATGAAGCTCCCATCTGGCGAAAGAGAACCAGAAATGACCCTAAACACGCTTATCTTCCCTGCGTGCACATCAACATAGGTCTTTATCACGAATCCATGAAATAGCCCCTTGGGGTCAACCTTCAGCACCTCCTCGCCACCTTCCTTCTTCACTTTGAACGAACGCTCGAGCGGGCTTGGTGCAAACTGCGCCACTAAATCGAGCAAGCAGTCAACGCCAAAGGCATTTGCCCCATTTACAGCCAGTACTGGCACAACCGCCCCGCTTGTAAGTCCCTTCGCAAGCGCAAGCGACGCATCTTCAGCGCTCAAATCTCCTTCGGAAAAGTACTTGTCAATCAGAGCATCGTCCTGTTCTGCTAGCCTTTCTATAAGTTTTTCTCTAAAACCAGCATATTTTGCTTTCAGGTCATCCTCAACATCGCTTTGCACCCCATAAACCCCTTGATCGTAAAGCCTTTTCTTCATCGGCAAAAGTTCAACGACCCCTTTGAACTGCGCCTCCTGTCCGATTGGCGCCGTAAAAGGCACCACGCTGTTTCCGAATCTTTCGATAAGACTTTCAAGCACCTTTTCGTAGTTCGCCCTTTCCTTGTCATTCTTCGTTATTAGAATGACGCATGGAATCTTTTCTTGAGTCAAGAGCTCCCAAGCCTTTTCTGTCCCAACCTGAATCCCATCAACAGCGCTCACCGTCAGCACTGCAAGGTCGCACCCAATCAGCGACATGATAGTATCGCCCATGAAGTTCGAATCGCCAGGGTTGTCCAGGATGTTTATCAGGCGCTTTTGCCATTCGCAATATCCAAATGCAGTCTGCATACTGGCTCGTCGCCTCTGCTCCTCTGCCTCGAAATCGAAGTTCGAGTTCCCTTCTACCACACTGCAGAGCCTTGTCGTCTGTTTCCCAAGATAGACAATAGCCTCTGCCACAGTGGTCTTTCCGCTACCCTGATGCCCATAAAGCCCGATATTTCTTATGTCCTTTGGTTCATATACCTTCATCGTGTCCTCACTAAATCCAAGGTTTCCATAGTTTCCAAAAAAAGCGTTTTCTTTTATAAGATTCGAGGACTTATGTCAATGAGAAATGTGCCTGATTCGCAAACAACTGAAGTCCCACACTTCGTTCTTCTGTCAGCCCCGAATTTTTGCTAGAGTAATGTTGGTTGCATTGATGGGCAAGCCGTGCATTCTATATGTAAGGAGGACAGACCATGGCAATAAGGTGCCCTGTTTGTGGACAAGAATATGATGTAACTTTGTTCGAGTTTGGGAACACGGTCCGATGCTCATGTGGCAATGTAGTCAGGCTAGAACACATACAGATGCCCGCCTTAGATGAAGAACAAAAGATCAGTGAGATAAAGCGCCTTGCAGATAGAATCGCATATCTTATTGTGTGCACTGAAACCTCGGAGGGTGAGATTGAGAACGAGAAGAAAAATCTAAAGGAGAAGGTCGCCCAGTTCTTCCCTGACAAGGCCTACCTTTATGACCTCATCTACGCACCCCGTTTCGAGCGCTTGAAAGAGCAGTTCAGAGGCGGGATGCCGTCTTCATAACGGGCCATAGAGTCAGACGGCGCGCCGAAACATCGTCGCGAAAGGCGCAGAATGCTGTAGCTTTGCAGAGAATCGCTCAGGTTCACCCGTGCATCTTGGTCTTACCATGTTCCTTGTGCCATTGGCTCGAGCAATCTACGCTATTGCGCCTCTTTGTGTTTTTGGGGGTCCCTTTCATCATCCCGCGCTGAGACTGCGTCAGACCAGTTTCAAAAGCTTGCGAAAGCAGGTCGCCCCAAAGAGAAACAAAGGCGATAGGCCGAAAATGAAGCCCCTCGCAAAGTATCATTGAGGCGGCGGCAGGATCCGGAAGTAGATGCCAGTACCGTCGCCGTCCTGACCCTCTGACTCCCAGCCCACTACATATGACGAAGAGGACAGAGCTAAAATGAACGGCTTCGTCTGGTTCCCGCTCCAGTACCGGTTCGCGACAATGCGCGGTCCGTATGGCTGACCCGTTGCAGATAGCCTTCGGACCTGAACTCCCAGACCCCCCGAATCAACCCCCTCGCTTGCCCATGCTACCAGAGCCTCTCCACCCGGCAAGAAAGTCACCGCTGACAGTTGCTGGCTTCCAGCGGTAAGCGCGTGTGGTATGAACTCGTTACCAGCCTTGGACAGGTCTTGGTAGTTGAAAATTTGACAGACCACTCCCCAGGTATTTGGTGCATCCTGGCCGTACGAATCCCAGCAGGCAATAACACGGCTTGCGTCCTGCGACACAGCGAGAGATATATTCTTCTGATCGCCGGCCGAGGTGGTATTCACCTGCACCTCGTCAGACAGACCCTGGCCAGAGGAGTTGAACTTCCTTATGTACACCCCATAGCCACTACCGTCCTGGTCCTTGCTTTCCCAACCGACCAAAAATTCCGCCCTTCCAGGCACCCCTACCACAGCAGGGTTCTCCTGTCCCTTAGGTACCGTAAGGTTCACCTGAAACTCATCCACAAGCCTGTTCCCATCCTTGTCAAAAATAGCCGCAAAGATGTCAGAAATGGACCCCGTTACTGTTGAATACCCATTCCAAGCCACCAACGATATACCGCCTTGGGTCATCCCAACCGCGGGCTGTCGCTGAAAGTCAGAGGTGGTCTTGTTCACACGGAACTCTGTGGTCCCTATCGGCGTGCCATCCGAATAGAACAACCTTGCAAAGATTCCATCCACAGAGCCATCCTGACCTACCGAGTCCCAAACCACGATAAACCGGTCCGGTCCTCCAGCCACAACGGGCGAGTTCTGAGAGTCCTTGTCATACACATTTACCTGGAACTCTCCCTTGACCTCGTTCCCGATAGAGTTGAAGACCCGCCCCATAACCTCGCTTATCTCTTTCCCAAAAACAGGCGATTCCCAGACCACCATGAAGTTGCCGTTCTGGGCCACTGCACCTTGTGGGTTGACTTGAGACCCTGCCTTGGTAGTGTTCGCCCGTATCTCTACCTTCCCCATATATGGCGTCCCATCCTTATAGAACCTTCTGGTCCATACCACCTTGTTCGAGTCCACATAAGCCACCACAAACTGGTCCTGAGGCAACACACCCACCGTGGGCAGTATTTGGTCACCGGGCGTCTGGGTGTTCACCCTGACCTCCGACCCCTGGACCTGACCCTGAGCGTTGTAGCGCACAAACTTGACCGCATACCCATTTACATCGCCGGTTGCATCGTCAAAGACCACCACGAACCCAGCGTCAGAAAACACACCCACATCTCCGAGTCGCTGGTCACCGTTTATGTTCTGGTTTACCCTAAAGGCCTGCCCGCTTGGCGTTCCATCAGGGTAGAATCGCTGTCCATAGATCCCTCGTCCACTGCCGTCAGCGCCATTTGCATCCCAGAACACAATGAACTGTCCTGTGACAAAGGTAGCGACACGAACACCAAACACCTCTTGACTGCCTGTATCCACAACAAGGATATCGTTCACCATGTCCTTCTGGCCAGTTTTCGTAAACCGCTGCGCAAAGACCTTCGTCCCTGTAGGACCAACCCACGCCAAAAGGAAGGTGTCGGACCCATCTGGCACAAGGCGGGCGTCGTAGCGGTCAGCTGCCTTCATGTTGCTTGCAGGGACTAGGACCGTGGTTGAACCGGGTGTGAGGTCCGACGCCAGGGGTTCGAAGCGGATGTCAAGGTGAGCGGGGTTCCCAGAACCACTAGTTTGCCACGAATCAACCAATCCAAAGGTCCCGTCGGAGAAGGCAAGTGGGATAGCGCGCAGAGAAAGAACTTGTACAGAAGGGTAGCATCCATAGTACGACGCTGAAAAGGCCCGGAGACTCTTGCTACTGACTACAGAGCCATCAAACTTGAACAGCGTGCCCTTAAGGCTCCCTGAAAAGCTGGCGGTACAAGTGCAGCCGCCGCAACTGCCTGAGGACGCCCCGCTCCACGACAGCGCCAGGAAGTTGCCGCTGGACTGAACCGCAATGGGCGAGGACCACTGAGCCCCGTCGCCAGAAGCCGTGAGCTGAACCTCCTCGTTCTCCCTGCTACCAGTATTGTCAGAGAGCCTCAGGTATGCCTGTGCCGCGCCATCACCTTCCCACTGAGTCACATAGCGGCCATAACCCAGGGACCCCACAGAAGGCCGTCGCGCACCAGGGCCTGCCACATTGATTCGTTCCTCTACGCACGCGTTACCCGAGCCTGTGCACTGCCCGTTCTGGCATGTATCCTCTAATGTGCACACATCGCCATCGTCACACAGGGTCCCATCAGGCTTCTTTACCTGAACGCACGCCTTCGCCTGCTCGTCGCAGTAGCCCGTGTTACACTGGTCGCCAACCTCCGCTCCGCAGTCACGGTCTGCACCCGACACACACGAACCATTCCCATCGCACTGGTCGTTTATTGTGCAGAACCGCCCGTCCTCGCAAGGTGCGCCTTGTGCCTTTGGCTGCCTTATGCACCTGTACAGGTCGGGCGCAAGGCTCTCGCATACACCTTGATTGCACTGGTCCCCTACTCCATGGCAATCCGCATCCCGCCCTGGCATGCATGTTCCGTTCACACACGCGTCCCCGACGGTGCACCCGTTGTTGTCAGCATTGCAAGGCGTTCCATCAGGTTTCGGTGTGATGATGCATTTCTTCTCTGTCTCACTACAGACCGCCTGAACGCAGCCCTCGGATGTGGCACCGCAATCAAGGGGCGCACCGCCCACGCAGTTTCCACTACCGTCGCAGTGGTCCTGAACTGTGCAGAACCTGCCATCGTCGCAAGGAACGGTCTGGTCTGCATAACTACTCTCGCAGGTATAGGTATTGGCGCCTGTGCTCCTGCATGTCTTGACAACGCAGGGGTTGGCTCCAGCACCGCAATCGACGCGCGGACCAGGGACACAAGAACCCTGCAGGCACTTATCACCCTGAGTGCACCCATCATTATCTGCGTTGCAGGGTGTGTTATCCGCAACTAACTGGTACGAGCACCTCCCCGTTGCAACATCACATACATCGGTTGTGCATGGATTGTTGTCGTTGCATTCACTACTAGTCCTACAGCAGTTTGCCACTGGCGTGCCCCTGCATACGCCATTGCCGTCGCAAGCATCGTTTTGAGTGCAGACCTGACCATCATCGCACACAGTGCCAGCAGGCGCAGGCGACAACTGGCAGGTATACGCGTTCGCCCCTGTCGAGACGCAGTTGTTTATGTAACAGGATGGGGCTGGCGGGCACTGCACAGGTGCACCAGGCACGCAAACACCCTGAATGCACTGGTCGTTTGTGGTACAGCCATTGTTGTCAGCATTACACTGGGTGCCATCTGATACGGGAACATGGACGCACTTGCCCGTAAGAACATTGCAAGTGTCAGTTGTGCAGGGGTTAGAGTCGTCGCAATCAGAAGGCGCCCTGCAGCAGTTCGGCACAGGCGTCCCAAGGCACAACCCATTTCCATCGCATGCATCACCTGCTGTGCAGGGAGAACCGTCGTCGCACGACACACCCGCTGGCGATGGGACCATTTCGCATCTGTAGGATGTTGCATCTATCGAGACGCACCTGTTCTGATAGCAGGGGTCCTGCGGTGCTGGGCAGGTCACATTGGCGCCGGGCACGCACACCCCCTGCTTACATGAGTCGCCCTGAGTACACCCATTACTATCAGCATCGCAAGGGGTTCCGTCGCCTACTGGAAGATGCAGGCATTGTCCCGTTTGCAAGTTACATACATCCAAGGTGCACGGATTGCCGTCGCTACAATCCTCGTTCTTCTTACAGCAGGACGGGGACTGAACTCCTGGCACACAAACCCCAGCGCCATCGCATTGGTCCATCACAGTGCAAGGGTCGCCATCATCACAGGGGGTGCCCCTGGGTTGAGGAAGCATCTCACAAGTGTATGTGTCTGAACCAGTGGAAACGCATGTCGCAGCCATGCATTGTAGCGGAGCCGCACCACAGTCAACCGTATCTCCAGGCGTGCAGATTCCACCACGGCACACATCGCCTTTTGTGCAGCCGTTTTGGTCGGCATCGCAAGGTTTATTTTCCAATGCAGAAGCATCATGCGAACAAGTCCCAGTGCTCACATCGCACCTGTCAAAAGTGCAAGGATTGTTGTCGTCGCAATCCGCACTTGTTCTGCAGCACCCTGGGATTGGGGTTCCCTTGCAAAAGCCTTGGACACAGGCATCGCTGACCGTGCATATATCGCCGTCATCGCAAGGCACTCCGCTGAGCGGCTCGGCGATGCAGCCCACCTGGGGGTCGCATCTGTCAAAGGTGCAAGGATTCTTGTCATCGCACTTATGGTCGTCCCCCACATGCTTACACTCCCTAACGACTGGGTCGCAATAGTCAAAGGTGCACGCAATGCCGTCGTTGCAAAGTCCCTCGTCCACCTCGCCATTGCAGTTGTTGTCCTTACCGTCGCAAACCTCGTGAGCCCCTGGATAAGTCTGGCCATCCGCTGGATCGCAATCCACTATGTTCGGGAACCCATCACCATCCATATCCCCATCGCAAACATCACCCTGGTGGTCCATATCTAGGTCTGCCTGGTCTGGGTTCGCTATCAGCGGGCAGTTGTCAATCTCGTCTGGGACGCCGTCATTGTCATCGTCTGGGTCTATGCAGTCGGCCCTTCCGTCCTTGTCCGTGTCTGCAAACCCTTCGTCTGTGAAGCCGTTGCAATTGTTGTCTAGCCCATCGCAGTTCTCTGGGGCAGGCGTGGAGCCAATGCACACTTCCCTGCCTCCAGAGCAAGTGAGCGTCCCTGGGCATTTCCCGTACTCGTTTTCGACAAGGCATGGCGTATTCGCAGGTAGGTCGTCTGTGATGCCGTTGCAGTCATTGTCCTTTAGGTCACACACCTCCAAAGACGGGGTAGGTGCATCGCACCCAGATAGCCCATCCGCAAGACAGCGACGCTCGCCTTTGCAGGTCCCGTACTGATTTGAAACACTGCATTCGGTTGACATGCCAAGCACCTTTCCGACCGTATTGCATTGGCAGGTTCCGCTTATGAGAACGCACTGCCTGGACGGCGTGCCGTCAGGCAGAGCAACATCCCTGCACTCGTAGCCGGTCGGGCAATCAATGGAGGATGTGCATTCCCCCCCGCAGAACATACCTTCGGGACCATAGTTGATGCAGGCAGTTATACCAACGGAGCCTTTTGCCTGACAGTCTGCCGCTGCCCTGCATGGCTGGCACAACTTCGAGAACCGAGGCAGACAAAGATAAGTTACATCTCGGCCCCACGCCCCGGTCACGCCAAAGCACCCGTAGCCCCGTGGGCACTGGTCTGTGCAGACTTGAGTACAGATTCGCCCGCTATCCGTGTCCACGCACCAGCCAGACTCGCAATCATCAGCACTGGTGCAAGGACAACCGAAAGGCTTTGGAAATGTGTCGCATACCGAGGCGGAGTCCGGCAGATACGCGTCGCCGTCTTCTGGGACCAAATCCCTAAGCTCAGTGTCAGGCGCCAGAATCCCTTCGGCGCCATCGGGTATCTGCAGAACATCAGCACCATCAGCTAACTGCACCGGGATGTCTTGCTTACGGTCCCCAGACGGTGATGTATCGTCCGGAGCAGGGAAAGAAGACCCCACTCCCCCGCCCCCGCACGAATAGACGAGGACGCCAAAGCTCATCAAGCAAGCACAAAATGCATCCTTTTTTGTTCTGTGCTGAGTCATTGGATTCCTCCTCTGTTAGCAAAACGACGGGTTCTATTTAGCATCTTTGCTTGCACTAGTCAATACAAACATCTCGTGGCGGTGACGGCTTGAACCCCCTATAAGTCGGGGACGGAATTCAGGCATAGCGAATTAAAAGATGCGTTGGAGGAACTATGGGAGTTTCAACCCCCTATAAGTCGGGGACGGTATTCAGACAGGTCCCTGGTGCTGGTATCATTCTTCCATAATCGGAAGTTTCAACCCCCTATAAGTCGGGGACGGTATTCAGACATAAAACGATAAAGCACAAGAATGGTGTTATTTATGTTTCAACCCCCTATAAGTCGGGGACGGTATTCAGACAAGAATCAGACAGAAAACAGTGAAAAGCGGAGGTTTTGTTTCAACCCCCTATAAGTCGGGGACGGTATTCAGACCGAGGCAACTGCCCGCGTATTTTCGTCTCAAATTGGTTTCAACCCCCTATAAGTCGGGGACGGTATTCAGACGGGAAAGAGGAGTGCCCGGCTCCTCTCCCTCTTTTGTTTCAACCCCCTATAAGTCGGGGACGGTATTCAGACACATTAAATGCCATGATTATCAGATTAGAGACTGAGTTTCAACCCCCTATAAGTCGGGGACGGTATTCAGACCCGGGGAAGCGGTTCCCAATCGTCCTTCTCGCCCCGCAATGTTTCAACCCCCTATAAGTCGGGGACGGTATTCAGACCTCCGTCCCCGGCGGAGAGGAGGCGAGTCTACTTCCAGTTTCAACCCCCTATAAGTCGGGGACGGTATTCAGACTATATGGCGCGGGTGGGCGCGTTCTGACGGTAACCGGTTTCGACCCCCTATAAGTCGGGGACGGTATTCAGACG
>Ga0272449_1004342_pt1 | contig 11567 bp, 9 predicted proteins | sample YNPCB0241_FD_198679 | JGI IMG/M metagenome (GOLD analysis project Ga0272449, IMG submission 198679) | Hot spring sediment microbial communities from Yellowstone National Park, WY, United States - YNP-CB-024-1 | ecosystem: Environmental > Aquatic > Thermal springs > Hot (42-90C) > Sediment...
CTGGCGGAGGGGCTTTCGGCCTTCCTGGGCCACTTCCTGGGCGTGCAGACCGTCTTCGTGGCGGCGGGCCTGGTCACCGCCGCGGCGGGTTTCGCGACCATCTACAGCCTCCGCGAAGTGGCCCTGCTGATCGGGAGAATCCGGGGTTCGGTGTGACCATTGGGCAACCGCAAGGGTTGCCCCTGCCCCGATGGGGCAACCGCAAGGGTTGCCCCTACATCGGCATTGTAGGGGCAGGGCTTGCCCCTGCCCAGGGCTTGCCCCTGCCCAGGGCTTGCCCCTGCCCAGGGCTTGCCCCTGCCCAGGGCTTGCCCCTGCCCCGAGGGGGCAACCGCAAGGGTTGCCCCTACATTGCCTGATATGACCGAGAAGACCGTGGAACTCAAAGAACAGGTAGCCGCATGGAAGGCCCGGTTGGGGCCGGACCTGGTCATCCTGGGGCATCACTACCAGCGGGACGAAGTCATCCAGTTCGCCGACTTCCGGGGGGATAGCCTCCAACTGGCGAGGGATGCCGTCCGCACCGATGCCCGCTACATCGTCTTCTGCGGCGTCCACTTCATGGCCGAAACGGCGGCCATCCTGGCCAAGCCCGGGCAGACCGTCCTCATCCCCGATGTGGAGGCCGGATGCTTCCTGGCCGACCGGGCCGACCTGCCGCTGGTGGAGGCCGCCTGGCGCGACCTGGGACAGGTGCTGGACGTGGAGCGGGAAGTGATGCCGGTCACCTACATCAACTCGGCGGCCGTCCTGAAAGCGTTCTGCGGCCAGCACGGCGGGATGGTCTGCACGTCGGCCAACGCGGGGAAAGTGCTGACCCGCGCGCTGAGCGAGCGCCCGCGCGTCCTCTTCTTCCCCGACCAGCACCTGGGACGCAACACCGCGCGCCGGATGGGCATCCCGCCGGAGGAGGTCCTGCTCTGGGACCCGCGCCGTCCCCTGGGCGGGCACGACCCGGAGCGTATCCGGCAGGTCCGCCTCTTCCTCTGGCCCGGCTGGTGCTACGTCCATACCCGCTTCCGGCCCGAGCACGTCCGGGCATGGCGGGAGCGGGACCCCCAGATGCGGATTCTGGTCCACCCTGAGTGCACCGAGGAAGTGGTCTCCCTGGCAGACGAGGTCGGCTCCACCTCCTACATCATCCGTCGGGTGGAGGAGTCGCCGCCGGGGACGAAGTGGGCCATCGGGACAGAGTTCAACCTGGTCCACCGCCTGGCCCGGGAGCATCCGGAGCAGTTCATCGTCTCCCTCTCCAACGAGCCCCACTACTGCCGGACGATGAACCTCATCACGCTGGAGAAACTGGCGCGGGTGCTGGAAGGGCTGGTGAACGGGGTGCTGGTCAACCCGGTGGTCGTTCCGCCAGAGGTCGCCGAACCGGCCCGCCGGGCGCTGGAGCGAATGCTGGAAATTTTGTAGGACCACTGCTCGCAGTTGTCCTGTCACTCGGGAGGGAGAATGTGCGGTATCGTCGGCTACATCGGGGGGCGGAACGCCACCCCGATCATTCTGGAAGGGCTGAAGCGGCTGGAATACCGGGGATACGATTCGGCGGGACTGGCCGTCCTCCAGCCCGACGGGACCATTGGCGTCCGGCGGGAGGCGGGGAAAATCGCAGCCCTCATAGAGAAGGTCCAGGCGGCGCCGGTGAGCGGCACCCTCGGCATCGGCCACACCCGCTGGGCCACCCACGGCCCGCCCTGTGAGCGGAACGCCCATCCCCACCTGGGCCCGGCGGGGGATGTGGCCGTCGTCCACAACGGCATCATAGAGAACTACCGCGCCCTCCGGGAGGAACTGGAGGCCGAGGGCCACCGCTTCGCCTCCGACACCGACACCGAGGTCGTCGTCCACCTGGTGGAGGGCTACCTGGCGGGCGGGGCCACTCTGGAAGACGCCGTGCGCCAGGCGCTGGCCCAGGTGAAGGGAGCCAACGCCTTCGTCTTCCTCAGCCGCCGCCATCCGGACCGCATCGTCGCCGTCCGGCTGGGCAACGCGGGCGGCCTCACCGTCGGCCTGGGCGACGGCGAGAACTTCGTCGCCTCCGACATCCCGGCCATCCTGGACCACACCCGCCAGATGGTCTTCCTGGAAGACCGCCAGATGGCCGTGGTGACTCGCGAGGAGGTCCGCGTGGAGACGCTGGACGGGCGCCCCGTCCCCCTCCGCCCCCACACCATCCCCTGGGACCCCGTCTCGGCGGCGAAGGAGCCGTACCGCCACTTCATGCAGAAAGAAATCTACGAGCAGGCCCGCTCGGTCACCGACACCCTGCGCGGCCGGGCCGACTTTGAGGCCGGACGGGTGCGTCTGGAAGGACTGACCCTCACCCCGGAGGAGGCCCGTTCTCTGGAACGAATCGTCATCGTTGCCTGCGGGACTTCCGCCTACGCCGGACTGGTCGGGAAGTTCATGATTGAAGCACTGGCCCGCATCCCGGTGGAGGTGGACTACGGCTCCGAGTTCCGCTACCGGGACCCGCTGCTGAACGGGCGGACCGCCGTCCTGGCCATCACCCAGAGCGGGGAGACGGTGGACACGCTGGCGGCGATGGAGGAGGCCCGCCGGAAGGGTGCCCGCCTGTGGTCCATCGTCAACGTCATCGGCAGCCAGGCCCACCGTATCGCCGATGGCCACATCCTGATGCACGCCGGGCCGGAGATTGGCGTCGCGTCCACCAAAGCGTTCACCGCCAGCCTGGTGGACCTCTACCTGCTGGGCTGTTATCTGGGGGAACTGCGGGGTGTGCTGACCGGCGAGGAGCTGCGGCGATGGGTGGACGACCTGGCGCGCCTTCCCGATCTGGTCGGACGGGTGCTCCAGCACGGCGACGAGTACACCCAACTGGCCCAGACCTACTACGACCGGGAGCACTTCCTGTACCTGGGGCGGGGGATCAACTACCCGGTGGCGCTGGAGGGGGCGCTGAAACTCAAAGAGATTTCATACATCCACGCCGAGGGGTATCCGGCCGGGGAGATGAAGCACGGGCCCATCGCCCTGATTGACGAGCGGATGCCAGTGGTGGCCATTGCCGTGCGGGATTCCGTCTACGACAAGATGATCAGCCAGATAGAGCAGGTCAAGGCGCGCGGCGGTCGGGTCATCGCCCTGGCGACGGAGGGGGACGCCGAAATCGGCCTCAAGGCCGACCATGTGCTGACCGTTCCCCCGACGCCGCCGCTGCTGGCGCCGGTGGTGAACGTCATCCCGATGCAGTTGCTGGCCTACCACCTGGCCGTGCGGCGGGGCTGCGATGTAGACCAGCCCCGCAACCTGGCCAAGTCGGTGACGGTGGAGTAAAATCCGACTGCAAACCGCAGGTGAAGGACTGGATAGAACCCATGACCAGTGAACTGATGACCCATACACCATCTCCCCTCCCTGTTGGGCGGATTCTGCAGGCCTCCAATCGGGGCTTCGTGGTGGGTTGCCGGGCGATGCAGCGGGAGATTCCCGTCTTCGGCTCCTTCGTACGGGCCGACCTGCGTTCCTCCGATGCGTCCGTCTACGGCCTGATCTACAACGTCGCCCTGCGGGACGACCAGTTCGTCCGTTATGTCGTCGTCGCCGAGCCGACGGAGGAAGTGGTCCGGGACCAGCAGGAGAACCGGCAGGTGCCGATTGAGGTCAGCGTCCTGGCGGTGGGTTGCCGGATGGGAGAGCGGATTCTCCACTGCATTCCGCCCCAGCCGCCGGTGACGATGGACTTCCTCTACCAGTGTGCGCCCGAGGAGGTGCGGGACTTCACCCGGCGGCTGGATTACTTCCGGCTGGTCCTGGGGGCTCCGGATGTCCCTGCCGACGAGTTGCTGGTCGCCAGTTTGCGGTTTGCGGCGGCGGCCCGTCCGCCCCAGGAGCGGGAGTCGTTCCTGCTGGAGGCGGGTCGGGAACTGGCCCGCCTGCTGGGCGGCGACCTGTTGCGGCTGGATACCCTCCTGCGGCAGATTTCGGGGAGTCGGTGACGGTCGCGTATCGCATATCGCACATCGCGTATCGCGCATCGCATATCGCGCGCATTGTGAATCGCCCGTAACGTATCGGCGAGCAGCGATTGGCTATTAGCGATCGGCGATTAGCGATAAGCGATCAGCGAAAGCGATAAGCGATAAGCGATTGGCGATCAGCGATAAGCGATTAGCGATAAGCGATTAGCGATTGGCGATTAGCGATGAAAATAGATGGCTCCATCGGCGAGGGTGGGGGGCAGGTCCTGCGGACGGCCCTGACGCTCTCCGCGCTCACGGGCCAGATGGTGGAAATCATTAACATCCGCGCCGGGCGGCCCAACCCCGGCCTGCAGCCCCAGCACCTGACGGCGGTGCAGGCAGCGGCGGCCATCTGCCAGGCCCGCGTGGAGGGGGCCGAACTGGGCAGCCAGACGCTCCGCTTTCGGCCCCAGAGTCCGCCGGTCCCGGGGATGTACACCTTTGACGTGGCGGAGATTGCCGGGCGCGGTAGTGCGGGCGCCGTGGGCCTGGTCTTCCAGACCGTCTTCCTGCCGCTGGCGCTGGCCCCGGGTGAGAGTTCACTGACCCTGCGTGGGGGCACCCACGTCCCCTGGGCGCCGTCGGTGGATTACCTCCGGGAAGTCTTCCTGCCTACTGTGGCCCGGATGGGGCTGGAGGCGGAGATGGACCTGGTGACCTGGGGCTTCTACCCGGCGGGCGGCGGGGAGGTGCGGGTGCGGATTCGGGGGCGCTCCGGCCCGCTGACCCCCCTCGGGCTGACCGACCGGGGGGACGTCCGGCGGGTCTGGGGGCGGGGTGTTGTCTCCAACCTGCCGGCCCATATCCCCCAGCGGATGGTGGACCGGGCGCGCAACCTGCTGGCCCGCGCGGGGCTGAAGGCCGACCTGCAGCCGCTGGTTGTGCGGGGGGCAGGACCGGGGGCGGGCATCTTCCTGTTCGTCCAGTACGAGCACGCGCGGGCGGGCTTCACGGCCTATGGGCGCAAGGGCCTGCCCGCCGACCAGGTCGCCCAGATGGCCTGCCAGGACCTGCTGGCCCATCACGAGACAGGGGCCCCGGTGGACCCCCATCTGGCGGACCAACTCCTGCTCCCGATGGCGCTGGCGGCCGGGACTTCCCGCCTGTTCACATCTGCCGTTACGAATCACCTGCTGACCAATATCGCGGTTGTGCAGACTTTCCTTCCCGTCCGGATCACCGTGGACGGCGAAGTGGGGAAGCCCGGCACCGTGACGGTCATCCCGGCGACCTGAGTACGGGCGAGGCGTGCCTTGCCCCTACTGCGACCCTGCAACCTGAGACCTGCGACATGATAGAACTGGTTTTCCTGGGCACATCAGCATCTGCGCCATCCATCCATCGGAATCTCCCGTCCCAGATGGTGCTGTACCAGGACCACCGCTTCCTGGTGGACTGTGGGGAGGGCACCCAGCGGCAGATTCTCCAGAGCGGGTTGGGGTTCAAACGGCTGAACCGCATCCTGCTGACTCACGGTCACCTGGACCACATCCTGGGCCTGGGTGGGCTGATTTCCACTTTTGCCCGCTGGGAGACCATAGAGTATCTGGAGATTTACGGCGGACGGGCCACGCTGGAGCGGGTGAGAGACCTCATCTTCGGTGTCGTCCTGCGGGGCGCGCCGCCGCCGATGGAGTTGATCTTCGTTGAGGTGACTCCGGGGAAAATCCTGGAGGCCGACGACCTGGAAGTTTTCGCCTTCCCGGTCCAGCATCGGGGACCGGGATGCTTCGGCTACCTCTTTCGCGAGAAGCCCCGCCGCCCCTTCCTGGTGGAGAAGGCCGAGGCATTAGGGGTGCCCGCCGGGCCGGAGCGGCGGCGGCTGGTCGCCGGGGAATCCGTCACCCTGCCCGACGGTCGGGTGATCCACCCCGACCAGGTTTTGGGGCCACCCCGTCCGGGGGCCTGCCTGGCCCACGTGGGGGACGCCGCCCGCACCGACGGTCTGGTAGAGGTCGTCCGGGAGGCGGACCTGCTGGTCATTGAGGCCACCTATCTGGAGGCGGAGGCGGAGATGGCGCGGGAGTTCGGCCACCTGACCGCCCGCCAGGCGGCCCTCCTGGCGCGGGAGGCGAATGTCCGGCAACTGGTGCTGACCCATATCTCCCGCCGGTACCGGGACTGGGAGGTCCTGGAGGAGGCGCAGGCCATCTTCCCGGAGACGGTCATCGCCCGGGACTTTGACCGCTTCCAGATTGTCCGCCAGAGGTGAGATGGCTTCGGTGGTTTCCGCTCTCTGGCAGTGACAGCACGCTCCAAAACCGCTCTTTACGCTGGCATCACCAGCGAACGGAGAAACGCCAGCAATTCCTCCCGCATATCCTCCCGCCGCAGGGCGGCGTGGATGGAGGCCTTCAGGTGGCGCAGCGGGTCCCCCGCCGCCAGCCACATCCCCTCTATCGGCTGGACGATGACCGTCGCCCGCGCTGCCAGCCGGTCCACCGCGTCGGCCATCCACAGTTCCCCACCCTTGCCCGTCTGGCGGGGGTCCAGAACGTCAAAAATCTCCGGCGTGAAAATGAAGTGGCCCACCTGGACCCAGTTAGAGGGCGCCGTGCCCGGTTCCGGCTTCTCTATAATACGGGCCAGGACGTTCGTGGTGCCGGGTTTGAACTCCATACAACCGTAAAGATGGGTCTCCTCATCGGGGACCTGCTGGGTGGCCAGGACAGCCGCCGGTCGGTACTGCTCGTAGGCCCGAAGCAACTGCTGAGGCACGGGCACGTCGGCCAGGATGATGTCGTCGCCGAACATATAGTAGAACGGTTCTCCAGGTGTGAGCCAGGGGCGGGCCGCCAGTGCAGGGGAGGCGTTGCCGTAGGGGAGCGTCTCCGGCTGGCGGACGAAGACAATATTGGCCAGATGGGAGAGCCGCCGTACTTCCTCCAGCAATGCCCGCTTCCCTGTCGCCTCCAGATGCCGTTCCAGGTCCGGCGCGGGGGCGAAATGCCGCTCCACCACCTCGCTTCCGCTCCGGACGACCACGATGATGTCCGTGATCCCCGAGGCCACCAGCGATTCCACGTGATACTGGATGAGGGGAATACCTGCGATGGGGATCATCTCCTTCGGGAGCGCTTTGGAAGCGGGCAGAAACCGGGTGCCGTATCCGGCGATGGTGATGATACCTTTCATTCAACCTCCGGGGATGAGTCGGTTGGTAATGCTCCGCGGGGCAACTGGGCGCCGTTGTCCGGCTCCCAATGACTTTGGAGTTTCATAATGAAGCGTAAACTCCGTTCCAGGTCGTTCAGGCCCTCCATCTCCAGAGAGATCAGCGGGGGAGAGGGAAGAGCCCAGAGCACTGGGAGGACGGAGGAGTAATCTATGACTCCGCCTGGTGCGTCCAGGGGCAGGTGTTCGTCCTCCACCCCCCGATGGTTGTTGATGTGGCAGTGGGCCAGGCGATCCTTCAGCCGGGCTACCCATCCTGTAAAAGGTATAGAATCAGAATACAGATACGCATGTCCAACATCCAGACAGGCGGCCACAGATGGGGAGTCCACCCAATCCAGAACGCGCCCGATGAGGTCCGGGCTGGGCTCCCACATGTTCTCCAGAACCACCACCAATCCCAACCGTTCCGCCTCCGCGCCAATCTCGGTCCAGAACTCCACCTGCCGCTGGGTCCATCGGCGCAGATAGCGGGCATTCCGAATCCAGGGGAGATAATTCGCGTGGAAGACGACATGCCGGGCTCCTAACTCGGCCGCGATGCGGAGGTTGAGGAGGTACCGCTCGCGAGTGACGCGCACAATTTGCCGGTCCTCACTGGCGCTGCTCATATCGTAGAAAGCGCCGTGAAGGGCAATCTCTCCTTGAAATCCTTTCAGCAGACGCCGATGCTGTTCTACCAGCGCGGGCCAGTCGCCATCCAGCAAATCCGGGTTGTATCCATAAACCTGAATCTCTATACCAGTACCGTAGTCCCGGGCGAGCGCGACGTAGGGAGCGATGTCGGGACGAGGCGTAGCAATAGCCAGACGGTGCATGCTATCGCTTTCCTTTCCCCGCCTGATGCAGGTTTACGTCGCAGGTCCTTCCTGCTCCTGCAGATGGAGGTCTGCCAGAATGACCAGAACCGCCAGTAGCAGGGTGGCATCCTGAAGAGGAGTGGCCCATACTTCGGCCTGATAATGAGGGCCACGAGAAGGACGCTGAATCGCGCCCACCGGTTCCCCCCAACGGTGTTTTTCCCTCTCTGCGGCCCTTTCCAGTTCGGCAATATCCAGGTCGGCCAGGCTGACTGTCCCGAGATCAACCTCCGCTGCCGGCTCCTCTTCACTCTCCGGGGTACACAGAAAGAATTCGTAGAAACGCTCGCCGAACCGTTTCCCGACGGCGATGTATGGAATGTCTTCCCACTGGAAACGATAGCGGGGCATCCGCAGGAGGAGCATGTCTACCAGTTCCCACTGTTCTGTCACCACCCATGGAGTCTCCCGGCCTTCCAGGACCACCATATATTCTCCGCCCCACGGCCAGTGGGAGGGGGCTGGCGGCTCTATCCGGCCCAGGGGTTCCCGGTTCGGGCCCCAGAGGGTGATCTCCCGGGTTGGGTTGGGGAGGAAAAGGCCCGTCGGTTCGGCCAGGTACAGCGTCCGATCAGCCTCATCGGTGATCCGGTACCGGTACGCCTGGTGCTCCGAAAACGTCTCCTTGTATACCCAGATCATCCCCCTGCTCCGTACTCCTTACTCCTTGCTCCCCTCAGTAGCGCTTCAGCCGCAGGACGGTTAACCTCCCGGAACTGGGTGCCGGGCTGGGGTGGCCCCACGATGCCCTTCTCCTCCAGCAGTTCAATGATGCGGGCGGAACGGGTGTACCCGATGCGCAACCGGCGCTGGAGCAAAGAGACCGAGGCCCGGTTCTCCGCCAGCAGGACTGCCACCGCGTCGGGGATCAGGTCGTCCTCAAAGATAGTGGGAGGAGGAGCCAGGTCGGGGCGGAGGGGCAACTGGACCGGGCGCGCCCCCTCTGCCGGCCCGGCGGGCATCGGCGATGGCGGTGGCGGCGGCGGAGCGACCCCTTTCCAGTACCCGATCAGCCGCTGCAATTCGGCGTCGGAGACGAAGGCGCCCTGCAGGCGAATCGGCTGGGGCGAGTCGGGGGGCATGAAGAGCATATCCCCCCGTCCCAGCAGCCGCTCGGCGCCCGGCATGTCCAGGATGACCCGCGAGTCCACCGATGACGCGACCGCGAAGGCGATGCGGGCCGGAAAGTTGGCCTTGATGAGGCCTGTCACCACGTCCACGCTGGGGCGCTGAGTAGCGATAATCAGGTGAATCCCCGTCGCCCGGGCCATCTGCGCCAGACGGCAGATGGCCTTCTCCGTCTCCTGGGGAGCCAGCATCATCAGGTCCGCCAACTCATCCACCACCACCACGATGTACGGCAGCCGCTTGAGGTCCGGGCGGCCAGGGACCACCCGCTCATTGTAGTCCACAATGTCCCGCGCGCCGACGGAGGCGAACTGCCGGTAGCGGTTATCCATCTCCCGCAGGACCCAGTTCAGCGCCCCGACCACCCGCTCCATGTCCACCACCACCGGCACCAGCAGATGAGGGATACCGTTGTACGGAGTCAACTCCACCCGTTTCGGGTCCACCATCAGCAGTTTCAGGTCGTCCGGCGTATTCTGGAGGAGCAGCGCGGTCAGGATAGCGTTGATGCAGACGGACTTGCCGGACCCGGTGGTCCCGGCGATGAGCAGGTGAGGCATGGCCCGCAGGTCGGTCACATACGGCGCTCCGGAGACGTCCTGGCCCAGGGCCAGCCGCAGCGGGGAGGAGACCCGTTCCCACGCCTCGCTCTCTATGATGTCCCGGAGGGCGACCAGCGAGACCTCTTCGTTGGGTACCTCAATGCCCACCAGCCCCTTATTGGGCACCGGGGCCTGGATGCGGATGGAACGGGCAGAGAGGGCCAGCGCCAGGTCGTCCGCCAGACTGGCGATTTTGGCGACCTTCACGCGCGTCTCCTTCCCCCGGCTGTTGGCCACGAAGAGCGGCTCCACCCCGAACTGGGTGACCACCGGCCCCCGGTTGATCTCTTTGACCTTCACCGGTGCCCCCAGGCTGGCCAGGGTCTCTTCAATAATCCGCACCTGCTGCCGGATCAGTTCCTGGTTGATGTCCTGATCGCTTCCCGGTTCCAGAATCTGGTCCACCGGGGGGAGTTGCCAGAGAGTACCGCCACCGAGGATGCGCGGGAGAGCAGGCTCCACAGCAGGAGGCGGGGGGCTGGGGGCGGGACGGGGCGCCGTCGCCGGGCGGGGCTGGGGCGCGACGGCGGGTTCCCGAACGGGTGGCGGGGCCGGGCGCGCGGGCGGGGTCGGTGGCGGGGCCGGAGGGCGGGCGCGGGCCCGTCGCTCCTTCTGCTGCTGCAGCCACGCGGCGCCTGCCCGGACCATCTCCGCCGGAGAGACGCCCAGCACAAAGAAGACGCCCAGCAGCCAGGTCACCAGAAGCACCAGTGCCGCGCCGGCACTGCCCATCCCCTCCACCAGGCAGGTCGCCAGGTAGCGGCCGACGTGCCCTCCGCCGTAGCCCCGGTCGGCCAGTTCATGAGGGGAGAGGCCGGTCACCCAGCGGCCCAGGAAGTGGGCAGTGACCAGGAAAGCCAGGAAGAGCATCAGGGTCCCGGCCACCTGCTCCGGCTGCGGCTGGGGGACGCGGTCGCCAAAGTGGCGGAGGATCAGATAGAGGCCCACCGCGCCCATCAGGATGGGCACAAAATAGACCCCCCAGCCGAAGATGCGGCCCAGGAGTTCCACCCAGAATCCCAGAAGGGCACCGCGCTGGACGGAGAAGAATGCCAGCACCGTCAGTGCGGCGACAATGACCAGGGAGTAGCCCAGAATATCCAGTTGGGTGTCCCGGCTCAGACGGATGCGCGGCTCCGGTGGACGCTGGGGTCGCTTTTGCTGTTTCCCTTTCCCCTTGTGAGTTGCTTTTTGGGCGGATCCCATTTCTCAGGTGAAAAGAAGGAATTAGAGAATGGCTTGGCCGCCATGTGCTCTAACCTTTCCGGTTATGAAAATTATAGCATATCTTGAATCTCCTGCAACAGTGGTGATATTTTACCCGTTGCACGGTCTCGTGGGGAGGGAGAAGGAAGGGTTTGAGGCGGGCGGCGAAGCCGCCCGCCTCAAACCCTTCTCAATTCCTCCTCCCCGCGCCGCACAGCGGCAATGGGGAGGGGGCGGGGGAGAGGCAAGCCGGTGAATGTCCCAAAGGGCTCCAGACTAAACCGAAGAGCACCATCGTCGTATCCTTGTGCTTTTCTCCAGAATGTGCTACAATTAATAGGATAGGGGACTTACATGAACAGGTCACGCATACGCGAATACCTGAATCACGTTGTACACCCTTATACTCTGGTATCCTTTGCATCCTTTCATGAAACACTTCCAGTCCCTCCTCCTGATCCTGGTGGTCATCGCCGGGAGCCTGACGCCGGTGGCCGCTCAGCAGCCGACGGACCCGGCCGCCTCCCTGCTTTCCCGCATGCCGCCTGCGGCGCGCGTCGGGCAACTCTTCATCGTCACCTTCCCGGGCACCGACACGGCCGAGACCT
>Ga0272449_1004344_pt1 | contig 11566 bp, 9 predicted proteins | sample YNPCB0241_FD_198679 | JGI IMG/M metagenome (GOLD analysis project Ga0272449, IMG submission 198679) | Hot spring sediment microbial communities from Yellowstone National Park, WY, United States - YNP-CB-024-1 | ecosystem: Environmental > Aquatic > Thermal springs > Hot (42-90C) > Sediment...
AAAGTCTTTAGATAAAGATTATGATATTTATTTAGAAAGTTATAATTTAAAAATATTTATTAAAAAAGATGAGATAAAAACAGTAAATTTTCAAGCTTTAAAAGAAGGAATTTTTAATTTTTATTGCTCTTTATGTGAAAATAAAGAAAAAATAATAGGTAAAATTATTGTTGTTCCTAGATAAAAATATTTTTTTAAGGAGTATATTTTAAAAATTCATAATTTGATAAAAAGAAAGGTTGAAGTAAAAATAAAATTAAAGCTAAAAATATCCAATAATTTTTGAAACTAAATCTTTCAGATTTTGATAAATTGAATATTAAAATACCTAAAGACAAAAAAACAAAACCTAAAACTATAAATAAAGCATTATAAGGAAAACGAAATAATAAGGATAAGAAAGGTATTAAAATTTTTTCTTCGTCATAAAAAATATCTCTTTTAAAAGCAAAATTTAAAAAAATCATTAAGAAAATAACTATTAAAATTCCAATTAATCTAAAAATTAAATCTCTAAAAAAATGAAAATAAATATAACCAAAAAAATAATCTTTATTTTGGACTAAATATTTGGATAAAGGATGATCTTTCCATAATAAATAGAGATTGTAACCTAAGAAAATAGAAAAAATAAAATTAGAAAATATGGCGATTAAAAAAAGATAATAATAAAATTTAATTTTTATTTTTTCATCAATTTTTAAAAAATAAATTATAAAAGTAAATAAAAGAATAAAGGCAGAAATTATAAAATATTGATCATATTTTAAATATTGGAAAATTATATTCATTATTCTTTAAAATTATATATTAAAATTAAAATAATGAAAAATAAAGCTTTTACTCTTTTTGAAATTTTATTAGTTTTATTATTAATTGGTTTTATTATAGGTTTTAGTAGTTATTTTTATTTTAATTTTTTTAAAAGTGATTTTGTTATTAAAGAATCGGCTAATTTTATTATTACTATTTTAAATTTAGCAAGACAAAAAGCTTTAGTTGGAGAAGAAAATGATAATTGGGGTGTTTGGTTTGTAAATACTACTACTCAAGATTATTTTTATTTATTTAAAGGAAGTACTAGTAGTTTAAGAAATAGATATGAGCTTCCTTTACAAGTTACTTTTTTAGATTTTAGTGAAAAAATTGTTCTTTTTAATAAAATTAGTGGTCAAACAACTTCTACAAATATTAAAATTGGTTTAAATGAAGATTTATATAAAACTATTAAAATTTCTACATCGGGAGCTATTATTTTAGAATAAAGTTTTAATGGTATAATAAAAAATAAAGATGTTTTTAACAGAAGAAGAATTAAAAGAGATTCTTTTTAAAAAAGAATTAGTTGATGAAACAACTTATAATGAAGTTTTAAAAGAAGCTAAAAAATTGAATATTTCACCACTTGATATTTTATTAAGTAGAAGAATTATTGATCTGGAATATTTTTATAATGTTTTATCCGAAGAATTAAATATACCTCGTGCTCCTTTAAAAGGTATTAATATTCCTTCAAATATTTTAGCTTTAATTCCAGAAAAATTAGCTTTTGAAAAAAAATTAATTCCTTTTGCTTTAGAAAATGATGTTTTAAAAGTAGCTATGGTTAATCCAAGAGATTTGGAAACGATAGCTATTTTAAGAGAAGTAGCTCATTATCAAATTGAACCATATTTAGCTACTCCTCAAGAAATTCAATATGCTTTAGTCAATTATCAAAAACTTTATCAAGAAGAATATCAAAAAATTTTTGAATCGGAATTGATGCAAACTACTATGATTGTGACTGAAACGAATATTGTTAGATTAGTTGACAATTTATTAGGTTATGCTTTAAGTACCAATGCTTCTGATATTCATATTGAACCTTTTGAAAAACTGACTTTAGTTCGTTTTCGTATTGATGGTCTTTTAAGAGAAATGATGCAATTACCTAAAAGTTTTTTAGATCCTTTGATAGCAAGAATAAAAGTTTTAAGTAATTTATCTTTAGATGAACATTTTCGACCTCAAGATGGAAGATTTAAAGCAAAAATTGGAAATTTCGAATTTGATATCAGGGTAGCAATTATGCCTACTATTTATGGAGAAAAAGCAGTTTTAAGAATTTTATCAGGAGCAATGAAACCAACTTCACTTGAAGAATTGGGTATTAATGAACAAGTTTATAAAGATATTATGACAGCTTTAAAGAAAACTTTTGGTATGATTTTAGTTACAGGGCCAACTGGAAGTGGTAAAACGACAACTTTATATTCTTTAATTAATATTTTAAATAAACCTGAAATAAATATTGTTACTATTGAAGATCCTGTAGAATATGCTATCACAAGAGTTAATCAAACACAAGTTAATTTAAAAGTTGATTTAACCTTTGCTTCAGCTTTAAGAGCCTTTTTAAGACAGGATCCTAATGTGATTATGGTAGGAGAAATTAGAGACTCAGAAACTGCAGAGGTAGCTACTCATGCTGCTTTAACAGGACATTTAGTTCTTTCGACACTTCATACAAATGACGCTCCAACAGCTATTCCTAGATTGATTGAATTAGGAGTTCCTTATTATTTAGTTGCTGATAGTATTGTTTTAACGATGGCTCAAAGACTTGTAAGAAAAATATGTATTAATTGTATTACTTCTTACGAATTAAGTTTATCTCAAAAAGAGTTTATTTTAGAACAACTTAAACTTTTAAATTTAGAAGATGAAGAAATAAAGAAATATGAAGAAGAATTGCCAATGACAATTTATAAAGGAGCTGGTTGTTCTTTTTGTGGTAATACAGGTTATTTAGGTAGAACGGGTATTTTTGAAGCTTTAATAATGACTGATGATTTAAAAAGTTTGATTTTAAAAAAAGATTTTAGTTTAGAAGATATTAAAAAATTAGCAAGAAAACATGGTTATCGTAGTATGTTTGAAGATGCTTTAGATAAAATTTCAGTAGGTATTACTACTTTAGAAGAAGCATTAAGAGTAATTAGAGAATAAAAATGTTAATTTATACTTATAAAGCTTATGATTATAAAGGCAGATTACAAACAGGAAGACTTTTTGTTGGAAGCGAAGAGGAAGCTATTTCTTTTTTATTGAAAAATAATTTAACTCCTATTGAAGTTAAACTCCTACCACAAACGTTAATTACAAATTTTTTCTTTCGTTTATTTTTTAAAATTTCTTTTAATCAAAAAATTTATTTATTGAGAAGTTTATATTTAATTTTAAAATCTGGTTTATCTTTAGATAAAGGGCTTCAAATTTTAATAAGGGAAAGTAAGGGAAGTTTAAAAGATTTTTTACTTTATTTAAGTTATAATCTTCAAAAAGGTGAGCCATTTTACAAAGCTTTTGCTAGTTTTTCAGATTATTTTTCTTCTGTTGAAATTGAAACAATTAAAGCTGGAGAAATTTCTGGTAATTTAGTAAAAAATTTAGAAAAATTAATAAATAATTTAGAAAAAGAAAGAGAAATAAGAAATGAAATTATTTCAAATAGTCTTTACCCATTAATTGTTTTCATTTTAATTTTTGTAGTTTTGTTTATTTTGATATTTTTTGTTGTACCAAAAATTAGTTTACTTTTAACAGAACTTTCAAGTAAACCACCATTTTTTACTCAATTACTTATTAACATAAGTAGTTTTTTAAATAAAAATTTAACTTTATTTATTTATAGTTTTATTTTAATTATTTTAACTTTGATTTTTATTTTTTCTTTAAAAAGAACTAGAAACTTTTTTATTAAAATTATTACTAAATTGCCTTTAATTTCTTCAATTTATGATGCTTTAGCTTTAAGTCAAGCTTTTTTTATTTTAAAATCTTTATTAGGTGTTGGTATTTCTTTACCGAATGCTTTTATTTTAACTGCTAATTCTTTGTTTCATAATGAATTTAAACAATGTTTTTATAATATTGAAAAACAACTTAAAGCTGGTAAAAAAGTAGGTGATGCTTTTTTGAGTCAAGAAAGAATGCCAACTTTTGTAAGTAGTATTTTAGGTATTGCTGCTGAATCTGGTTTTTTAGAAGAAACTTTATCTGTGTTAGAAAATTATTATATGGAAGAATTTAGAGTTAAAGTAAAAAATTTTCTTAATTTATTACAACCATTACTTTTAATTTTTGTTGGAATTATAGTTGGTTTTGTTGCTGTTGCTGTTTTAGTTCCTATTTATCAACAAATTTCAACACAACTTCAATTTCAAGGTCAAGGTGGTTTACCTGGTTCAATAAGATGAATTTTTATCCTGAAAAAGTACCATCAAAAACAAATATAGATTTCTTTTTAAATAATTTTAATAAATTTTTAAAGAATAAAAAGAAAATTTGGCTTTTAGGAAGAGTAATGGCCATTAGAGAACATGGAAAAATTACTTTTTTGAAATTGCAAGATTTTTATGGAAATATTCAAATAATTTTAAAAGAAGATTTAACTTCAGATTATAAAAATTTATTAAATTTAATAAAAATAGGAGATTTTTTTGGTTTTTATGGTTATGCTTTTTTGCCTAAAACGAAAGAAAAAAGTTTAATGGCTGTAAAATGGATTTTAGCTTGTAAGTCTTTAAAAAATTTTCCAAAAGAATATTATAAAGTTAAAGATGAAGAACTTTTAGTAAGAGAACCTTATTTAAAAACTATTTTTTATGAAGAAGAAAAAAAATCTTTCTATTTAAGATTTAAATTAATTGAAGAATTAAGAAAAATTTTATGGCAAGAAGGATTTTTAGAAGTTGAAACACCAATTTTACAAACTCATTATGGTGGTGCTTTGGCTCGTCCTTTTGTTACTTATTTGGAGGCATTAAAAGAAAAATTATATTTAAGAATTGCTCCAGAAATTTACTTAAAAAAAATGTTAGTTGGTGGTTTTGAAAAAATTTTTGAAATTGGTAAAAATTTTAGAAATGAGGGAGTAGATAGAGAACATAATCCAGAATTTACAATGATAGAACTTTATTGGGCTTATCAAAATAGAGATGGTTTAATGAAATTTACACAAAAAATTTTAAAAGAATTAGTGAAAAGATATAATAAATTAGTTGGTAAAAAAGGTGTAAAAATTGAATTTCAAGATAAAATTATAGATTTGAATAAAAATTGGTATGTTTACAAATATACTGATCTTTTAAGAAAAGAAACAGGTTTAGATTATTTTGATAATTCTTTAGATGATTTTATAAACTTAGCAAAAGAAAAACAGATAGAATTTAATCCTAAAATTATAACTAAAGGAAAAATTGTTGATGATATTTTTAAAAAGTTAATTAGACCAAAATTAATTGAACCAACTTTTTTAATTGATCATCCTCGAGATATTTCACCACTTGCTAAATCTCATCCTGATGATCCTCGGCTTACTTTAAGATTTCAACTTTATTTGGCTGGTTTTGAAATTGCTAATGCCTTTGCTGAATTAAATGATCCACAATTACAAAAAGAAATTTTTGAAAAAACTGCAGAAGAACTTAAAAAAGGTGATGTTGAAGCTCATCCTTATGATGAAACTTTTATTTCTGCTTTAGAATATGGTATGCCTCCAACAGCTGGTTTAGGAATAGGTCTTGATAGATTATTTACTATAATTTTAAACAAAAAATCTGTTCAAGATATTATTTATTTTCCATTTGTAAAGAGAAAAGAATAATTAAAAAAAAAAAAAAAAAAAAAAAAAAAAAAAAAAAAAAAAAAAATCTTCTTAAATTTATATTTTCTTTATTTTGTATTGTATAAGATTAAATAATTTTGATATATATAAAATATAATTTTGGTACATATAAAAACTGTATAAAAAACGGCCGTTCATTATACGGTCATAATTTGTTTAATAAATAAATGAATAAGATTTTAAGAGAAGAAAAAGATAAAAAATTTAGAAAAATTAAACTAGGAATTTTAGGAAAACAAATATTAGTTTTATTATTAAATGGAGTAATTTTATGGTTAACTAGAGGTCCGAAAAGACAGTCTTATATTCTTAAAAATATTCCTAAAGAATTCAAAAGAACAAAGGAGGTATATTTAAATAGAGCGATAAAAAGACTATATCAGTCAAAATTAATTGATTATAAAGAAAATGAAGATGGTACTATTTCTATAATTATTTCTGAGGAAGGTAAAAAGAAAATACTTATGTATAAAATAGAGAATTTAAAACTTAAAAAACAAGATAAATGGGATGATTATTGGAGAATTATAATTTTTGATATACCCGAAGAGTTACAATATATCAGGAGAATTTTTTGCAGAAAACTTAAAGAAATAGGAATGTATCAATTACAAAAAAGTGTTTATATTTATCCTTTTGAATGTAAAGATGAGTTAGATTTTGTTATTGAGTATTTTAATTTAAGACCATATGTAAGATTTGGTTTATTAAAGGAAATAGATAATGAACTTCATTTAAGAAAAATTTTTGATTTGATTTAAAGATTATTAATATTTTTTTTGACTGTATAAAAAACGGTCGTTCATTATACGGTTTAAAAATTGTTTTGAGTAAGTGTTGGATAATGATTTTTTATATCATATAAAAATTTTTATTATAATTTAATTTATTCTAAAATATGTTAAAATTAAAACAAAAATGCAATCAGAAGAAATAAGAAAATTATTTTTAAATTATTTTGAGGAAAGAGGACATAAAATAATACCATCTTCTTCTTTAATTCCTATTGATGATCCTTCGGTTTTATTGACGACGGCAGGTATGCAACAATTTAAAAAATATTATACTCACGAAAAAGATCCTATTAAAGATTTTGGTACTCAAAGAACAACCTCTATTCAAAAATGTTTTAGAACTACTGATATTGAAGAAATTGGCGATGAAACACATTTGACTTTTTTTGAAATGTTAGGTAATTTTTCTTTCGGCCCTGTTGGAAATGACGATCCACAAAATTTTGGTACTGATGGTTATTTTAAAAGATCAGCTATTTATTGGTCTTATGAATTTATTAAAAGTTTAGGTCTTGAAATTGATTATGTTACAGTTTTTGCTGGAGATAAAAATATTCCTTTTGATGAGGAAAGTTATCAAATTTGGAAAGAATTAGGTTTTACAGATGATAAAATTTTAAAAAGAGGCAAAGAAGATAATTTTTGGGGTCCGACAGGCGAAGAAGGACCATGTGGTCCTACAACGGAAATTTATATAGATAATATAGAAATTTGGAATTTGGTTTTTAATGAATATTTTAAAGATAAAAATGATAATTTTAGAAAATTAAATTTTCCTGGAGTTGATACAGGAATGGGCTTTGAAAGATTAATGAAGGTTTTACAAAAATCTGAAACTATTTTTGATACTGATCTTTTTGAACCTTTATTAAATGTTTTAAATACTTTGACTAAAATAGATGATATTAAGAGAAAAAGGATAGTTTTAGATCATATAAGAGGAAGTGTTTTTTTAATTGCTGATGGTCTTTATCCTAGTAATTTAGAAAGAGGTTATATTTTAAGAAGAATTTTAAGAAGATTAACTTTATCTTTAAAATTTTTGGAAATTGAGATTACTAAAATTGATGATTTGATTAAAGCTGTTATTTCAAAATATGGTAATTTTTATAAAGAATTAAATAATTTTGATAAAATAAAAGAAGTAATATTAAATGAAATGATAAATTTTGAAAAAACTTTAAAAGTGGCTTTAAATAAATTTTATAAAATTATTAAAGGAAATGAGAGCGAAACAGAGTTAGCTGAAAAAGCGTTTTTACTTTACACATCTTATGGTTTACCTTTAGAGATTTTTAAAGAATTATTAAAAGAAAATAATCAAAATTGGTCTGTAGAATCTGAAAAATTATTTAATCTTTTATTTGAAAAACATAAAAAAATATCAAAAAATTTTTAAAAAATGAATAAATTTTATCTTTATATAAACAAAGAAGATGAATTAGGTGAGATAATAGCGAAAATAAGGGAAATTTCAGAAAAAAATATTATAATTGTTGTTCCTGAAAAAACTAAAGCTTTATCACATAAAATTAATTTAGAATTGCTTAAAAAAGAAATAGAAAATTTAAATAAAAATGTTTTTTTAAATACTGAAGATGAAAAAATAAAAGTTTTAGCTAAAGAAGTTGGTTTACAAATATTTTTAGATGAAATAGAAGAAAAAATTTTAGATATCAAACCACCTTCTAAAAGTAAAAAAAATTTAAAAGAATTGGAAGATGTTAAATTTAAAAATGAGAATTTAATTGAAAATACAAAACAAGAAAGCAATTTTTTTTCTTTTTTTAAATTTGATATTTTATTTAAATTTTTAAGCTATATTTTTTTAATTTTACTTATTTTTTTAATAGGTTTTATTTTTTTTAATTTTTTTCAAACTAAAGCAGATATTATTATTGAATTACAAAAAATTCCTTATGAAATTGATGAAATTATTACTTTTAAAGAGTCAGAACTTAAACCAGATAATCAAAATAAAATTTTACCTGCTAAATTTGTAAATATTGAAGTTTTTGGTACAGAAATAGTAACAACAACTGGAGAAACAACTGAATCTCAACCTTTGCTTAAAGTTAACTTTTTAAATTATTCTAATTTAGATATAGTTTTAATACAAGGAACCCGTTTATCTTATGGTAAAAATATTTTCAAAACTACAGAAAAAATCATTATACCTAAAGCTTTAAATAATAAACCAGGAGAGAAAGAAGTTTTAGCAATACCAACTGTTTTAGAAAATTTTGATTTAAAAATTGAAAAAGGTACTGAATTAAAAGTTATGAGCTGGGAAGAAAAGAAAACAAAATTAGATGATGAAACTTTGTTAAGTGAGGTGGTTAAAGTTTTTGTAAAAGAAGATTACGCTTCTGATAAAATTGTTTCTTTAAGAACTGTTACTCCTGATGATATTAGTAAAGCAAAATTAAATTTGGAAGAAAATTTAAAAAAATCCGTTTTAAATCAACTTTCTTTTAAATATAAAGATTATTTTTATGTTTATGAACCTTTATTAATAAAAACAGAAATATTAAATGTTTCCAATAATGTTGGAGATAAAGTAGATAAAGTTACTGTTACAGGTAAAGCTAATTATGAAACTATGATAGTTAAAAAACAAGAATTTGATGATTTTATAAAAAGTTTAATTAATAAAGATATTTTAGAAAATGGTAAAGATTTAAGAATAAATGATTTAAACATAGAAAAATTAGAAATTTTAGATTTCGATTCGAAAAAGAAATTTATGACAATAGGTTTAAAAGCTAAAGCAAATTTAGTATCAGATATCAAAGAAGCAACTTTGAAAGAAAATTTAAAAGGTAAAAAAATAGAAGAAGCAGTTTCTTATATCAAAGAAAAAATTTTGGGTAATATAACTATTAATATTTTTCCTTCATGGAAAGATAAACTACCTGATAATTCTTCTCAAATTAATATAATCTTAAAATAATTTTTTTAAGACTTATCTTTTTATGTTATAATAATAATTGTTAAATTGCTAATTAAAAAGTGGTCGGAAAAATAAAGAGATCAAAATAGAAAGAAATGGAAAAACCCGTTTATCAAGAAATACTTGAAAAAATTTTACAATCTTTAGTTAATAATCCTCAAAATGTTCAAGTTCAAAAAAGTATAGATGAAATGGGTGTTTTATTAAAAGTTAAAGTTCATCCTCAAGATATGGGTTTGGTTATCGGTCATAAAGGTGAAACTATTAAAGCTATTAAAACTATTATTAAAGCTATTGGTATTAAAAATCATGCTAGAGTAAATATAAAAATAGAAGAGCCCAGTATTTTAGATAATGTTTATAGAAGAGAAATTACTAGTGAAGATGTAATAGAGAAGCTTAAAAAAGAATAAAAATTAAAAATCTATGTCAGATTATAAAGCAGAACATATTCAAGTATTAGAAGGACTTGAGGCAGTTAGAAAAAGACCGGGTATGTATATTGGTAGTACTGGTATTGATGGGTTGCATCATTTAATTTGGGAAGTTGTAGCTAATTCAGTAGATGAAAGTTTAGCAGGATATTGTAAAAATATTGATGTTATTATTGAAAATGATCAAAGAATTAGTATTAGCGACGATGGAAGGGGTATACCTGTAGATATCCATCCTAAAACAAAAAAATCAGCTTTAGAAACAGTATTAACTGTTCTTCATGCAGGAGGTAAATTCGATCAAAAAGTTTATAAATCTGCTGGAGGACTTCATGGAGTTGGTGTAAGTGTTGTCAATGCTTTATCTAAATATTTAAAGGCAATAGTAAAAAGAGATGGTTATATTTGGACACAAGAATATAAACAAGGTAAACCTATTACTGAAGTTAAAAAAGGAAAACCAACTTCAGAAACAGGAACAACAATTATTTTTGAACCTGATCCTCAAATTTTTTCAGAAATTAGATGGGAAGTAAAAAGAATTTTAGATTATTTAAGACATCAGGCATATTTAACACCGGGTTTAAGAATTAATTTTTATGATAAAAGAAATGATTTTAAATATAGTTTTTATTTTGAACAAGGTATTAAGGCATTTTTAGAGCATTTGATTTTAAATAAAAAACCAATTATTGAGGATAGTATATATATAAATGAAGAAAAAAATCAAGTAAAACTAGAAGTAATTTTTACTTATTTAGAAAATTTAGAAAATATTGAATATTATTTTACAAATAATATTATTAATCCTGAAGGTGGTACTCATCTTAATGGTTTTAGATCGGCTTTGGTAAAAGTTTTTAATAAAGTAGCTTTAGAATTAGGTTTAATTAAAGAAAACAGTGATTTAAATATTAATAGTGAAGATATTAAAGGTGGTTTAGTTAATATTTTATCTATTAAAATTACTGAACCTCAATTTGAAGGACAAACAAAAGCAAAATTAGGTAATCCTGAAGTTAAAAATATTGTTGAAGAAATTGTTAGTAATAAACTTGAAGAATATCTTCATAAAAATCCTAATAATGCTAAACTTATTTTAAATCGCGTTCTTTTAAATACTCAAGCTAGAAAAGCAGCTAAAGCAGCCAAAGAATCAATTTTTAAGAAAAAAATTCAAACTGGTTTAACTTTATCAGGTAAATTAGCTGATTGTTCATCAAGAGATTTTTCTAAAAGGGAATTATTTATAGTTGAAGGTGATTCTGCAGGAGGTAGTGCTAAACAAGGTAGAGATAGAATTTTTCAAGCTGTTTTACCTTTAAGAGGAAAAATTTTAAATGTAGAAAAAGCAAGTTTAGATAAAATTTTAAAATCACAAGAGATTAAAAATTTAATTGTTGCTTTAGGTACAGGTTTTGGTAAAGATTTTAATTTAGAAAATTTAAGATATTCAAAAATTATTATTGCAACAGATGCTGATATTGATGGATCTCATATTAGAACTCTTATTTTAACTTTATTTTATCGTTATTTTAAACCTTTAATTGAAAAAGGTTTTATTTATATTGCTCAACCGCCTTTATATAAAATTGTTCAAGGTAAAAATACATATTACGCTTATTCTGATGAAGAAAAAGAAAAAATAATACAACAATTTAAAAAAAATACTAATTTTAGTGTTCAAAGATATAAAGGTTTAGGAGAAATGAAT
>Ga0272449_1004347_pt1 | contig 11564 bp, 9 predicted proteins | sample YNPCB0241_FD_198679 | JGI IMG/M metagenome (GOLD analysis project Ga0272449, IMG submission 198679) | Hot spring sediment microbial communities from Yellowstone National Park, WY, United States - YNP-CB-024-1 | ecosystem: Environmental > Aquatic > Thermal springs > Hot (42-90C) > Sediment...
CCCTTAGCCTCTTTAGCCACCTATACACGGTTGACCTGCGTAACTTCAATAGCTTTATCGCTTTTACCATCGTTATCCCCTTCACCTCTGCCTTTATTTCTCCCAACATCTTGAGAACTCCAAACCGCAACTTTGCTTCCTCTGACGCATCTTCATCTATCGCAACGACCGTAAAAAGCTTGTAAAAAACTTTGGGAACCGCTAATGTCTTCATACTCGGGCTTCCTTCAAAAAAGAAAAAAACGAAAAATCACACAAAGGATGCCCGAGTCTGACCACAGAAGTAAAGTGGAAACTTGCGGACCTATGCTCAGTTTCGGAGCGGCTTGTCGTTGGTCTCAGAAGCTACAATTTCTCTACATCAATCCTACATGAAATCTACCGCTAGCCTACATGTAATCTACACCTTAAGCTACACCTCCACCTCCTCCACCGAATGTCTCATTTCTGTTTGAACTTTTGCAGATACTTTGTGGGTCCAGAATCCCTTGCGTAGACTTTCACCCAGCGGTTACCGATAGAGATTTTTACTGTTTGTGACTCATCTGAATGTGTGCGGACAGCACATTGTATGGCTCTCCTCGATTTTTCCCGCTTAGTCCGCCGGTTTGCCACGCGGGGTCTCGTCGCTCTCCGCAACCGCATGCTCTCATCGGCCGTGTCAGTGCTGGTCGTAACCGCAGTTTTGTGCCATTGTTAGCCGACTTACTGTTTTGGACATTTTGGACAATGTCCAAAACTTGTCCAAATTGTCCAACTTGTCCAAAAGGGGCGATCCGGAATAACCCTCAAAAATTGCGGGGTTGCGAGTTTGCTAAGTTTGGCACAATTATTGCAGGGATATAAACTGGAATCCGAGCTGACCCGGATTCCAGTCGTCATGACCTGGGTGTGGCGATAGCCTCGGTCACACTCCCAAAGAGGGAGTGTGGGAGGTCACTGAAACCCCGCAAAAAGCGAGGCGTGTGGGAGTGTGCCCAGTGGATAAGGGACGAGGCAGGCTGGTCGGCGGGTGGGCGGGCGTCCCAGCGAAGCTGGGGAGTGTGCTTACCGTGAATCCCCCAACACCATGAGGCGAAGAAGGTGGAGAACCTGTCGAGATTGGGCGGGTGCTCAGAACGGACGCCAAGACATCATATGGCAAAAGAGTGAGGGTCCCAGCGAAGCTAGGGGGTGTGCACGCTGGCGCTCTGATCCTGCTTTGCACCGTGTTAGCTAGCCACATTTGGTTTCCGTGACCACACTCTGTGACAATGAAGTGACACCCCGAGGTTCTTTCACCTGTTAGATAGCGCTTCTAACACCATAGAAGGTTCAGCAGATTTGGTATCAGGGAATCTTGCAATTGATATCCCAGATGCGCGGAACTTTATTGTCAGTCTTAGGCAAGAGGCTGGTATTGATAAAGCCCTGATCTTATGCAATGATTACTTTTTGGGAAGTGCTCTGGAGTGGCTTTGTGTCACCCGAAAACCCTGATGCACTAATCGGCACTATTCTCGCACAAGACTTCAAGATTGTGCGTCAGATCGGTTTTGGGGGCTATGCCCGTGTGTATCTCGCTGAACAACTTTCCGTTGGCAAGAGGCATGTGGCGATAAAGGTGTTGCACGAGACCTATCTTCACGAACGCTCTGAAACTGCGCTCACAGCATTCAGGCGGGAGGCGTGGTTCCTCGCAACGCTTCGAAGCCCTTGCTTTCCACGGGTTTTGCGGGCAGGCGTTACACCTGATGGAAGACCTTTCTATGCCATGGAGTTCGTTCAGGGGAAGACCCTCGATGCGTTGATTAAGGAACAGGGAGCGCTTGACCTGTCGGTTGCTGTTTCCATCATTGATGCGATCTGCGATGGAATATCCGAGATGCACGAGAAAAACCTTTTACACAGGGACATTAAGCCCTCCAACATCCTTTTGGAGCAGTCGTCACCAAAGGTTTTTAGGGTTAAGATCATGGACCTCGGGACAGCAAAGGCGGTTTTCACGCCCTCAATGTCCGACCCGTCTGTTGCTGTCCAGACGATAGGAAGTCCGCCTTATTTGCCTCCCGAGACTGTCCAATCAGGAATCTATACCGAGGCCTCTGACCAGTATGCCATCGCATGTGTCGCTTATGAACTCTTGTGCGGGATGAAGGCTATTTCCATAACTAATCCAACACCTGAAGACTATATTTCCTACATTAGGTCCCAGAAAGAAATCCCAACTCATCGCATAAGGGCGGTTCAACCAGGTGTGCCCGAGGAAGTCGAGATGGTGATAGAGAGGTCACTTTCCAGAGCCCCACAGAAAAGGTTTGCCTCTGTGAACGATTTCAGGATGGCGTTGCGTCATGCAGTCAAAGGCGAGATGCCGTATGGAGTTGCGATTCTGGTCAAGGAACAAGGGGGGACAAGGCGATTTGGCTCATCTGTTGCGAGTAGGTTTCTCAATATCTTGCATAAACTTCGAAGGAAATAGGGCACTCAGAATGCCAAATCCCACAGTGCTAACAACATTGCCCACGAAATAAACATCATTCAACTGCTGGTCGAGCCTCATTCGTTTAGCCCTTGCCATAACTCTGCGACCATATCTTTCCGCAGGCGAGCCGGCACGAACGACCTCACCCGCATTGTAGTGACTAACCCAGTAGTGCCCACTGCATCTGCATCCTTCACTCCTTGCAAAACGCCTTTGAACTTTAGCAAGGATGCGCACACCTTCAACGATGTTGATATGCCTGTTTTTCAAATGGTCGCAATCCTTTATCCGTCTTATTGCCCTGAATGTTCGGCAGTTTATCTGGAATCTTCCGATATTCCCTAATGACACGATAGAATCCCTTTTTCCGCCTTGCTCCGAGATGCCTCCGCTCTCCTGTTCGTGCACAGCCAGTGCAACCCTGGGGTCAACTCCATAAACTCCAGACCAAAAGACCACCTCTTGTTCAGGCTCAATGTCTTTAGGCATCAGCACGGTCAAAAGAAACAGTAGAGTCACCATTTTTGCACCAACAACCCTTGGCGCTTGCAATATATTAGTCTATCTGGTTCTTTTTTCAAGGGACATCCATAGCCAAAGGTCACCGATTAGAACTTTTCTTTGGCTTGCTAGATGGAGCCGATCGAAAGACCTCCAGCATGTTTGTCAAAATGTTGGAGGCCCACCCCTTGCGTTTCTTCAAAGCGTGATTATTTATCGTCTTGCGTGGATCTTACACGCCCCACTCAATGTGTGGGATTGAGTTGGAAGGCTTTTTGGGAAGGTTTTTGGGACTTCAAAAAGGAGGTGAAATATGAAGGTGAAGCCACTACAAGACAGGGTTCTTCTGAAAAGGTTGGAGGTCGAGGAGAAGACACCAGGCGGGATCATCATCCCTGACACCGCAAAAGAGAAACCGCAGGAATGCAAGGTGATTGCGGTTGGACCTGGGAAGACCCTAGAGAATGGAGAGATTCGTAAAATCGCCGTGAAAGAAGGCGATAGGGTCCTAATCGGGAAATACTCCGGGACGGAAATAAAGATCAACGGTGAGGAACATATCATCGTTAGAGAGGACGAGATCCTCGCGGTAATTGAATAAATCGCGGGACTTTTTTTCATTGAACAGGAGGTACCTATGGCTGCGAAGGAACTAGCGTTTGGTGAAGAGGCGAGAGCCAGGCTGTTGCGAGGCGTGAACCAGCTAGCGGACGCGGTAAAGGTTACGCTCGGTCCGAGGGGCAGGAATGTCGCTATTGAAAAATCATGGGGCTCTCCTACGGTGACCAAGGACGGCGTGACTGTGGCTAAGGAAATTGAGCTCAAAGACAAGTTCGAAAACATCGCTGCGCAGATGGTGAAGGAGATTGCATCCAAGACCTCGGACGAGGCTGGCGACGGGACAACAACCGCAACTGTTCTGGCTCAGGCGATTTTCAGGGAAGGCGTCAAGATGGTCTCTGCAGGCTACAGCCCCATGGAGCTCAAGCGGGGCATTGACAAGGCTGTTGCTGAGGTTGTTAAAGCGCTCGGCGAGATGGCTCAACCCACGCAGGACTTTGTGAAGATAAAGCAGGTAGCCACGGTTGCTGCTAATCACGACGAGGAGATTGGCGAGATAATCGCAAAGGCGATGGAGAAAGTGGGCAAGGAGGGCGTGATTACCGTTGAAGAGGCAAAAGGGATGGAGACTACCCTCGAAACCGTGGAGGGGATGCAGTTTGACCGTGGCTATGTGTCACCCTACTTCATCACCGACCCCGAGCGGATGGAGGTTGTTCTTGAAGAACCTTACATCCTCATACACGACAAGAAGATTTCCTCTGTCAAGGACATCCTTCCATTGCTCGAACAGATAGCGAAGCAAGGGAAGCCTCTTGTGATAATCGCAGAGGAGATTGAAGGCGAGGCGCTCGCCACCCTAGTTGTGAACAAGCTGAGAGGGACGCTCCACTGCTCTGCGTGCAAGGCGCCTGCGTTTGGCGACAGAAGGAAGGCGATGCTCGAGGATATTGCGATTCTAACTGGTGGTCGGGTGATCTCGGAAGAGCTCGGTATGAAGCTCGAAAATGTGCGAATCAGCGACCTGGGTAGGGCTCAGAAAGTGATCATGGACAAGGACAACACGACTATCGTAAACGGTGCTGGAAAACCCGCTGACATCAAGGCAAGGATCAACCAGATCAAGGCACAGATCGAAGAGACCAAGAGCGATTACGACCGCGAGAAACTTCAGGAACGCTTAGCGAAGCTCGCTGGTGGCGTCGCTGTCATCAAGGTAGGGGCGCCAACTGAGTCCGAGATGAAGGAAAAGAAGATGCGGGTGGAGGACGCACTTCATGCCACCAGGGCAGCGGTTGAAGAAGGCATTGTAGTAGGTGGCGGAGTGGCGCTCTTGCACTGCCAGAAGGCGCTGGACAAACTGGACGGCCTGCCTCTGGAGCAGAAGGTAGGCGTGGATATCGTGAGGAGGGCGCTCGAGGAGCCGATTCGCCTGATTGCAGAGAACGCAGGCATGGAAGGGTCGGTTGTGGTGCAGAAGGTGAGAGAGGCAAAGGACAAAAACTTTGGCTACAATGCGCTTACGAATAAGTTTGGCGACCTTGTGGAAGATGGCGTGATTGACCCGAAGAAAGTGGTCAGGGTCGCTCTCGAGAAGGCTTCGAGCGTAGCATCCCTGCTGGTCACAACAGAATGCGTGGTGGTCGAGAAACCCAAGAAGGAAGAGCCATTGCCGGGCGGACGACCTGGTGCTGGCGGGATGGGCGAAGACTTAGATTACTGATGGCGTGAGGCGCTTACGGCTAGGATAGACCACATAGCCATCGTGGTCAGGGATGCGATGAACACCGCCCACCTCTATCGGGATGCCCTTGGATTCGAGATAGTGGGGTCCGAGGAACTTCCCGATAGAGGTGTGCGGGTGTGGTTCTTGAGATGCGGGGATACACGGATCGAGCTTCTCGAAGAGATCCGAGAGGATTCGGAGATAAGTGGTTTCTTGAAAAAGCGAGGCGAAGGCTTGCATCATATCGCGATCTCGGTTGATGACCTTGACCGTGCGCTAGCAAAAGCCAAGGAAGGTGGTGTTAGAGTGTTGCCGTCGAATGGAAAAAGGGGGGCAGGGTCGAAAAGGGTTGCTTTTTTGCACCCAAAGGACTTGAACAATGTCCTTTTCGAACTGGTTGCAGAAGGGGAGCAGGATGATGGGGGGTAGATGGGTCAGAAGGATTACTACGCCATCCTTGGTGTTTCACGGGACGCAACATTAGAAGAGATAAAGAAGGCTTATAGGGGGCTTGCTCTAAAATACCATCCTGACAGGAACCCTGGCGACAAGGAGGCAGAGGAGAAGTTCAAAGAGATATCCGAGGCTTATGCGGTGCTGTCCGACCCCGAGAAGCGGCGAGCATACGATGCCTATGGTAGTGAGGGCTTGAGGTCGTTCCAGTTCGGGGACCCAGACGACATCTTTTCCCATTTCATGAGCATGTTCGGAGAGGCTTTCGAGGACTTTTTCGGTTTCCCGAGGGAAAGGAGGAGACAGAGGGGAAAAGACGAGGAAGTGTATGTGCAAATAAGTTTGAGGGATGCAGCCCGTGGAGTCGAAAGAGACATAACTCTGGAAAGGGACGAAGTGTGTTCTGTGTGTCATGGTTCGAAGTGCGCGCCAGGGACCGCACCTACCGTGTGCCCAGCATGCAGGGGTAGAGGTCGTGTGGTTCATTCACAGGGTTTCTTTTCAATAAGCACCACTTGCCCTTACTGCAAAGGGGCTGGGCGCGTTATCAAGCAGCCTTGTGAAAGATGTAAAGGGAGAGGATTCGAGAAGATAGCGAGGACGATAAGGGTCGAGATCCCGAAAGGGGTCGAGACTGGACATGTAATCAAGATTCCAAGGGCTGGCGGTCAGTCGGGATATGGGGGGGTGTCTGGAGACCTCTATGTTGTTGTGCAGGTCGAGGAAGACCCGCACTTGAAACGGCAAGGCGAGGACCTGCTCTGTGAGATTACGGTTAGCGTGGCGGACGCGGTGCTAGGGAAAAAAGTAGAAATAGAGGGGGTTCTTGGGAAGGTGGAGGTCGAGGTACCTGCTGGCATCCAGCCCGGCGAGGCGATTAGGGTGCGGGGAGAAGGGATGCCCAGGCTTGGCGGTAAGGGGAGGGGCGATTTGTGGGTGAGGGTGGATGTTGAGATCCCGAAGAATCCGCCTAAGGAGATAAGGAAACTTTACGAGGAGATAAGGAGGTTGGAAAAGCGGGGCTCCTAGAAAGGGGGGAAGGCTATTTTTGGGTTTGCAAGCGCTTTATCGCCTTCTTCAATGTCTTCTTTACCACCTGGATTTGGGGCCTTTTGGTAGGGTTGTCTGAAAGCGAGTTATCTAGCGCTGATAGAAGGGCACGCGCTTCGGTTGGTAAGTGAATCTTTTCGAGACAGTGCCGTCCCCAGTCATTCAAGAGTTTTGTTTCGGCTGGTGGAAGGACACCAGAGAGAAAAGCGAGACAGAGCACCCCGAAAGCGAAGACTTCAGAAGCTTCAGTTGGGTATGAGCCATCCATGACCTCCTTTGCGATGTAAGGGGGGGTCCCGAAATAGACTGCACCCTGGTTCGATGGCTTTGCAGGTAGCGCACACAGGTCAATCCAGATCCCCCTGAGGTCGCGATTCCTGAGAATGACATTGCCTGGCTTTATATCGCCATGGAGCAGAGATGCTTTGTGCAAATAGTGGAGTGCTGTCGCCAGGTCATGAAGTATTTTGATTCTAAGGGGGATATCTAGATGCGAGCTCCCATGTTTCAAGATTTCAAAGAGGCTTTGTCCTTCAATAAAGGAAAACGCAAGGATAACAAGACCTTCGTCGTCCTTGCATTCGAACAAGAACCTCTGGATGTTTGGATGTCGCACACTTTTAAGCACCGATACATTAGGTATATAGATCGCATCTTTGCTATAACGATGAACAAGCACCTGTTTTCCATGAGCCTTTGCAAGCCATGTCTCCTTTTGAAACCCAAAATGGAGAGGACGGATGAAAGTTGGCTTTTCCGCAGTCACAACCAAATTTTACTCTTTGTTGCCGTAAGACATCACCTAAAAAGATTTCCAGTGGCAACTAGCCTTGCGATAAGAAAGGAAGCCTCATCCAGGACATTGCGCCCACCATAGCCCGCCATAACTAAGAGCCACCGTTTGGGCGCTGTCTTGCAATCAGGACATAGAACAAAGACATTATCGCTAAACCAATTCAATGCAAAGCCCGGCTTGTGAAAACAGCGCACAGTCCTTGCAAATGGAGCAAATGCGCGCTTTATCCCGTCAACCACATTCATGCCTCTAGGTCTTGGCGCTTCCAGTGCAGACCTAATGAGCTCGACCTGTTCCTTTGTAAGGTCGAATCGCTCCTCATCGCTTAGATGCTCCCACATCATGACCCTGCGCATCACATCCGCTAGGTCCCAAAGGCTTGTACAGTTTCCGTGATTCGGGCAATCATAGTTCCCCTTTCCCCATCTCTCGGGAATGACCTCGCTTTGTCCTTTTTCTGTAACTACGATCTTTCTGCTGTGACGAAGCGTCCCTACCTTGAGCTCGGGGTCCATCACCCGTGCCGAATATCCCCTCATGAGCACGCTTTTTCCAGTGCCTATGCGCTTGAGCCACTCGTTCATCCCATCGAAGCCAACAATCTCAACGAGCTGGTCAAAGGCTGTGTTGTCTGAGGGCGTGATTGCAAGGCGTACGAGCTCAGATACCTTCCTTGTCACGGATTTCTTGGCGTCTTCATAAGTAAGCATGGCTTTCGGGCTGAATCCCATCTTCTTCAAAGTCTCAAGCGCAGCAACAGCGGCAAAGATTTTTACTGTTGACGCTGGCCACCAGTCTTTGTTCGCAAATGGGTCGCCATAGGCAAAACAGCGCCTCAGGAAAGCGTAGCGCTTTTCTGGCGTGTTCTGAAGCCCAGTGCGAGGTGGTGCAATCTCGCACACAAGCGCCCTGAACCCTTGTGGGGGCTTGAACCCCTGCGCCTTCAAAAGCCTAGGCAATGTTTCCCTATCTGCCTTCGGGATTTCATTCGTGCCACTGACTTCTTTGTCCTGATCGCCCTGCATTCGGACTAGTGCCTCCTTATTTTCTTGATGACGAAACTCAGTCCTACTCCTAGCGACGCTAGGAAATATGCAAATAAGAACTGACAGTCCCAATGCCAAAGGTATAAACTTATTACTTTTCTTTCTACCACAGTGCGGTGTAGTCAACACTTATCTACCCTGTCAAAAGGTCCGTAGCCAAAGCGAGCAAGTCCCGCACTACTATGTCCTCGTCTTCCCAGATGAGCCCGAGCGACCTCCCGCACCCCCAAAACATCTGTGCATCTATGACCTTTTCTTCAGCAAAGCCTCCCGTCTGTCTTCTATCTCTGGGCGCTCGTAGCCCCAGATGCCATCCAAGAACTCTGTACCTGTGTTTTTTTCCAGCCCCTCGCTTACCATCCTTAGAGCCTCGACTATGCCGGGCACAAGCAATATATGCCCTTGCTCATCCCTTGGCATGTGCCACCTAAAATCAGGCAGGGTGCCGAGCTCAACGCTCGCTTCCCTGAGCGTCGCATACATTGCATGAAGTCTGTATATTACAGCAAGCAGTCCGCACATCGAGAATACGCTGAACGGCTCGATCTCTCTTATGGCTTTTCTAAGGTCTATCACGCTTTGGAACCTCTTTACCCGCTTACCAAGGTCTTGAGACGGGTTAGTCGCTGTGCACAAGATGGCGTGAGGTCTAAGGTCGATAAAACCACCTGCGCAGATATGGTAATCCCTGAACTGCTCAAAACTATACGGGCGTGGAGCCGCATTGTAAAGTTCCTTCATTTTTCGCATCACTGACCCTCGCCTTTCAACAAGAAGGTCTAACGGCGCCACATAGTAACCCACCTTCATGACCGCCTTTCCGTCTTTCTCGAATATCACAGGAGACCCGATACAGCAAGGCATCCACGATGCCTTCAGCACTGCCTCCAGCACCTTTCTTCTTGCCAGTTGGCGCTTGGGATACAGGTCGTCATGCATTCTTCCCCTGAATGGGGTCAGAAACTCTAGGTCTTCAGGCTCTTCTGCAGAAAGCAAAAGGCGCAAATCCCTTGCGAGCTCCTCCATATCCCAGCCTATTACATCCTCGAATGTCAGGGGTCTTGATTTCTTGATGAAGAAATCCTTCTCGTCAAAGTTTTGCAAATCTACGTAAGGGGGGATGGCGTCAATGTCCAGTGTCCTTAGCCTGTGCAGTAAGATCAAAAGCCCTAGTGTGTGCAGTTCAGCCTGATGCTTCGCAGATCCCAAGTCCTGCAATGCCATCGGCTCTAGCCCGCTAAGTTGCGAGTTTCTTAGCAACGGCTGACTTAGAAAATCGAAGACCGCCCTCGAGTTATCCGTTTCTGTATAGTAGCATAAGTTGTCCTTGAACCACGGGCAAAGAGGGTCGTCTCCAAACAATCCAGTGCTCGCCATCACAAGCCCAAGTTCGCTCGCGGAAGCCACCCTCATCACCCTGTAAAGTGCTTCGGCGTTTGCGACCGTGAAAAATCCATTTTCGCCACTCCTGATGACGAACGAAGGCTTCAAGTCTTCGCCCCTTTCGAAGCTAACTGGGTCGTCGCTCTCTTCCTCGAGGGGCACGGTAAGTGGTCTAAAAACCCTTATCACCTGCCTCACTGGCACAGGTCTTCCTGCTTCCCTGCTTGCTCTTGACTCAGGTGGCTGTTGTGCCTTTGACCCTGGGAAAACCTCCCTCTCTGCATCGAACAGCATCTGCCCCACATATTTGTGAACAGGCACATCGGATGAAACCCTTACTTCATCAATGCCGATTGCTGCCGCTGTTATTAGCATCTTTATCCCCTTGGCAGCATAAAGCTCTGTCAGTTTTTCTGCGAACTTCTGCTTTTCTTTTAGCCTTGTATCGAGGGCGCTATGGGCAAACCCAAGTCTTATCGTCCTTTTCGGCGTGCCGTCCTGAGCCACCTCCTCGTCAAACATCCCCCCGACCGATGTCGTATGTGCGACAATAACATTTTCCGCCAACTTTTCCTGAATCAAAGCCACATCGTCTCTGATGGCTAGCACAAAAGCCTCCTTCAAGTCCTCTGTGCGCTCGCGCCCCATCCCCTCGATCAAACTACACGCAATCTCCAAATCCAGTAGGTGATAAGCCATTAAACTCGGCAGGGGTATGCACAGGTGAACAGACCGAAACTTGTTTCTCCCCTGAACAAGATGTTGACGGTGGTAGGCTTCCAAGAAGGTGGAAAAAGGTCTGCTCTTTGCTATGGCTTGCTTGAGCGCCTCGTATATGTTGTTGGCGCCCGCCTCAATGTCACTGCCGATGGAACGGAGGTATTGCGCCACCACATCCCGTCTTTCAGAAGGTGGAGTCACCTGAAGACGCTCAAGACCAGGCAATGGAACGACCTGAAATCTCTCAAGGCTGATAAACACACCTGAATGGGTCAGATAACCGTTTCTGACCCTTGTTGGAAGGTAGTTCTTTCCGTGCATTGCCTGCACGAACCTGAAAAGCCTTGCTGTGAAAACCTCTATCTCTTCCCTTGTTCTAGCGGTAGCAACAATGATGGGCACTTCGTCATCTTTGGGCGCTTCTATAGCCATCATCCGCTCATAAAGAGCGAGCATCTGTAAAACAGCAGTGCCACCAACAGCACCTGTACCCCCAAAGAAGACATGGCAATCACTGTACCTGCGCCCGCTTTTTGCCGCCTCAACGATCTTCGTTCCAAACCTTATCTTTTTAAAGCCCATATCGTTTCTCCAAAAACAGCGAACAATAATAAATGTCGCTTAGAGTTCTATAACTGTCAAGTATGTCCGTCCAGATTTTTTTGAAAACACATATCTCTGTGAATCGTATCGGTCTAATGTTCAGTCTCGATGTCATATCACGAAAAATCCGACAGCCAGTGAAACCTGCTGAATAAAGTCTGGCTCGTTAGCCAAAGAGTTCAAAGACCCTAGCAATGTCCATAATATCACCAGCCTCCTTGCGGTTAGCACAGGCAGGTAGGGCTACGAGTGTTGCGGGCA
>Ga0272449_1004350_pt1 | contig 11558 bp, 8 predicted proteins | sample YNPCB0241_FD_198679 | JGI IMG/M metagenome (GOLD analysis project Ga0272449, IMG submission 198679) | Hot spring sediment microbial communities from Yellowstone National Park, WY, United States - YNP-CB-024-1 | ecosystem: Environmental > Aquatic > Thermal springs > Hot (42-90C) > Sediment...
GGTGACACCAGATCCCCTTACCCGCATTTTAGGGGCACGCATTGCCAATCTAAGGCGGGCAAAGGGGCTTTCCCAAGATCGCTTAGGTGAACTAACGGGGCTGGACAGAAGCTATATCAGCGCTATTGAAAGAGGAGTGGCAAATCCGTCTTTGAGCGTGCTTCGTAGCATAGCGGAGGCCTTAGAAATCGATCTCTGCTCGCTTCTTTGTAAGGAGGTTGGCCATGAGTAGCAATGATACGCCGACGAATCTTAGGAAAGTTCACATCAGCCAAGTTAAAACCGCACGTCGGGTTGGAGAGTTTGTCAAACGCAACGATGGCTCCCCCAACCTCATAAGAGTCGCATATGACACAAATGTCAACCCCGAGGTTTTGAGGAACAACGATCCACGAGTCTACATATTCACAGTTGACGGCTTTATTGTTAAAATCGGCGGCTCTGAAAGCAGGGGAGGCATAAGAGCAACTCTTTCATTTTATGAAAACGCACGAACTGGAAGGCCAGGACCACCCAGATTCATCATTCACGGACTTATCGCCCGTGAGCTAGACCAAGAGCGCAGGGTAGAAATCTACATGATTACATCCCCTCGAGCGCAGGCTCTTGTATGTGGCTTCTTCGGTTGTGATAACCAAGAGGTATCCCCTTTTAAGCCAATGGAACAGAAATGTTTGAGAGATTATCTTAAACTCTCTGGAGGCGTATATCCCGAGTGGAACTTTCAAGAGAGGGGCGCAGCGTATCCCGAAGACCTTAGACAGGAATACCTAAGGTACCACGATGAGCGTAGTCGTAGCCGCACTTCTTAACGATTCAGGAATCATCAGCCTTTAGGGGGGCAGAAGATAAGCAGTTCGTGGCTATCCTTTCTATGGTCTGCAGCGCCTCGCTCTTGCCTATACTTCCCGATTCTAGTTTCGCCCAATCCCATTGAGTAATGCCATTTTGGGAAGAACATTTGGCAATCTTTATAGTAGCTTCTAATAGTAGGCGCATCGTTGTAGGAGAGGATGTAGCCACCTCTATGCTCCTTCAACAAGTCTCTTAAGGTCTCATGGGGAAAGCCGTGGTGGTGTATAGGGAAGTTGCGCATGGGGTAAATCCCCCGGAACATCTTAGAGTCAGGCCCTATGTAGTAAGGCGGATCTAGGTATAGAAAATCGTCCCGGTATTTCGGGAGGACATCCCTGAAGTCGGCCGCATAGACCTCGAGGCCCGGGGCCTCAAACTCCGCCAGTTTGTCCAGCATGCGCCTATAAGCCTCTCGGTTTAGATAGACGGAGCTAGGCCACCCCAAAAACCCTGGCCCGTAGGAGAGCTGGTAGTTGAAGAAGAAGAAAGCCGCAAGCTCAGCCTTGTCTTGGATGAGATCTTCGGCCCCACCTTCCCCGTATTGGGTGAACCTCCAATGGCGCCTTAGTCGCTCCTTTACGGCCTCGTAGGTTCCCTTATCAGGCGATAGCCCCTCGAGGATCGAAAGCATCTGCGCCTTTTCCTGGGGGTTCAGTATCACTTGCCAAAAGGTGACGAGGATGTCGAAGATGTCAAAGGCGATGACCTTTAACCCGAGTTCTCTGGCCAGGGCCACCTCCACGCTCCCCCCGCCTATAAAGGGGCTCACGACCCGCTCCACGTTGTCGGGCAGTAGCTCGATGATGTGCCCCACAGCGTAGCTTTTGCCGCCGGGGTACCTGATGGGGGCCCCCAAATAGCGGCGGTACTTTACCCCTCGCTCACTATTCCCCCTCAAACTCGACAAGAACAACCTTTTGCGCTCCGAGATAGAGGGGCTTTCCGATAAAAGCTCCCAAAGTGGCGGCGTAGGTCTCCTCATGGCCATGCGCTCCCCCTAAAATCTCGCTTCAAAGTACCCCATTGCTCGCAGCAAGGTAGTGAATAAGGCCCCAGGCTTTCGCATGCCCGGGCCTCCAACCCTCCGCTCCCGGATGGGTACGTACGCCGCCCGGTAGGCGTTGTAGACGGCGGTGGCGGGGACCTTGCCCTCCACCACGCGCCAGAGGACCCGCATGTAGAACTTCACCGAGTGGGGGTCCCCAAGGTTGTGGGCCATGCGCTCCGCCAGGGCCTGGATGGCGTCGGGCCGCTCCTGGGGGTCCAGGTCGGTGAGGGCGAAGAGCTCGGCGATGTCCGTGGGGTCTCGTCGCGTGGGCAAAACCTCGGGCGGCGGGGCCTCGCGGATCCCCAGGGTCCAGCGCACCAAGAGCTCCAGGGAGGGCCTGAGGGGTGTCCGGTTCTTGCCCTTCTCCTTGCGCTGTGGCCACAGGACCCGGTAGGCGGTGCGCCCGTCCTCGCGGTCCTCCTCCAGGTCCCGCCAGGGGTGGGCCAGGTCCTCGTAGGTCCAGCGGACCGTCCCCGGTTTGAGCCGCACCAACCAGACGTTCCCGGTGGTGTAGACGCCCGGGGTGCCGTTGATGACCGCCCATGACCGGTGTCGCCGGGTGTCGGCCAGGCCGGCCCGTTTCAACAGGCCCATCCAGCGCCAGACGGTTACACGGTCCACCTGGAGGTAGGCCGCCAGGAGATCTTGGGGGAGGTGGTAGCTGACCTGGCCCGCCTTCCTGGCGGCCTTCCTGCCCCACTTTTCCCGGAGGTAGCGGCGGCCCAGGTAGGCCAGGAGGAGGAAGAGCTTCACGGGGCCGGCCCCGAGGCCCTTCGCCTCTAGGAGGGCCAGGAGCTCCTCGAGGGCGGCCGCCCTCTCGGCGTCCCCGGACCGGCGGGCCTCCTCTAGAGAGTTTTCAACCAAGCTCCGGCCCCAAGAAACCCAGTCCTGGAGCCTACTTCTGGCCGGCGGAGGCGGCGTGCAACAATCTACTGGATAACGGGTCTCCGTGATCTCCTGAGGCCCCGGATAACGGAAGTCCCCCCCTAGGGGTAGTCTCGGAGTATCCACCCCTAGGGGATCTCCTATAGATTGTTGCACGGCGAGAATCGCGTCCTGGACGTGGCTGGCGGAAGGCCCCTCCTCCGGCCTCTGAAGGGCCGTAGAAGCTTCCAAAGCGAGGGGGGGTAGTGGAGTACCCGCCCCCTCCCCGGAGGGGCCTCCGTGGGCCTCTGGGGCCGCCTGAGGGGCCTGGGAGGCCTCCCGGGCCTCCGCTTCGGCGAAGCGGGCCAGGAGGTCCCGGACCGAGAGCCTGTGGGCCTGGGCGTAGGCCTCCACCACCTTGAGGGCCAGCTCAGGGGCCCTCTCCCGGTTCCGCTGCCAGGACCGGTAGACCAGCTCGAGGGCTTGGTCGCCGAAAACGGGTTTCTTGTTAGGCTTGGTCTTCAGTAGAGCCATCCTCTTGCCTCCCGCCTCCGGGAGGTGCTAGGATGGACCCGCCTGGCGGGGCAGGGTCCTCGGTGCTACCTCCCGAGGGCTCTCTCTTTTTTGGGGGAACCCGGGGGTCCCCACCTGGCGGTATTTTACCGGCAGCACACGAGACCGCTGCGGTCACCCCTACCTTGGGGTCCCGCGAACCGCTCACCTAACCTTCCGCTCACCCTCGGCTAGCCTTCACGGGCCGGGCCGGGGTCCCCGTCAAGGCCGGCGAAGCCGCCCCGTGGGGTCCTGGCCTTGACGGGGTGGCCTGGTCCCATACCCTACGGGTGGGGTGAGTGGGAAGGGGAAAGGGGGGGCAAAGACCCCCTATCTCTCCTACCCTTCCTTTCGTCTGGGACGCTTATCGGCCTCTCTAATGCCGATGGTTTTCCAAAAAAAGAGGGGGATTCCCCTTTCTCGGGTTATTTGGTCTCTCCTAGGCCTAATGCGATGGTGAGAATCCGCCGTAACCACTCCTTCCGGGCCGCTTCGTAGGCCCTTCGCTTGCTCTCGGCATGGACGATGAATCCGCCGTCAGGCCCCTCTGCGGAGCCTATGTAGCCGCCCGAAGGGTCCTTGGCCACGCTGGGGGCTCCGTGGCGGTCCCACCCCTCCACGATGGCGTTGACGATGGCCGTCAGAAAGTGCTCCTCCCAGACCTCGGGGGGGAGGTCCCGGGCATTGCGCCCTTCCTGGAGGCGCAGCTGGATGCAAAAAGCGGCCAGGTCGTCATCGTGCTCGGGGTCGGGGAGGCTACGGGCGAGTTGCCATGCCGCCCTCACGAGGCCACTAATGGGTGCTCTCCTCATTGCCTGCTCCTCATGTACATCTCCCACCATTCCCCCAGGGTCGTGGGGGGCTCATCGGGGTAGAGGGGCATCCCGATGGGGGAAAGCGGGGTTCGGGGCCACCCCTCCAGGGCCCGCTTCCATGGGGGGGACTTGAACTGTCCATCGGGGGAGCGGAGGTTTTTATCTCCCCAAGCTTTTTTGACCCTTTTCCGAATCTCCTGCATCTGGCTCCACACGCCGGAGAACGCGGGGAGATTCCCCACCGTTTTGAGGTGGCCCACTAAACGAGTCCAGTCCCCTCGGTGGGCGTAGTGAAGCCCCTCCTCGAGGAGTTCCCGAAAAAACTCCTCGGTGAGGGACCAGGTGAGGCGGCCCCGTTCGTCCCGCTGTAGGACATAGGTAGGCCGCCAGCCCCCCTTCCTCCACGCCACCCAAGTGAGGGGGCATTCGGGAATCTTTGCCTTTTTTGCCTTGTCGGCGTTGTCGCTGGGGTCGCCATTGTCTACCCCTTTGATCTTGCACATGCGCTCGTTGGGGAGAGGTCGATCCGACAGCACCAGGATGGGCCAGGTGGAGTGCGGGGAGGTCGGCGGTTGGACGATCACCGGGGCCAGGAGGGCGTGGACCACGGGGAGGCGGGCGGTACGGCGGTGTGAGCGGGCACGCCTGTCTAGCAACACGGCCCATTTCTCGTCTAGCCGTTTGACCGCCAAAAGGACCTTCTCCGTGGGAGTCTCTTGCAGTTGCCAGAATGCGTACCCGTCGCGGCTCACCAGGCGCAAAGCCTCTGCCAAAAGGGCGCTCTGATTGCGTAACAGACGGTATTCCTCCGGGGTGGCTGACATGAGCTATTTAGTGCGGCCCATAAAGATACCATCTTGGCGGTTATAAAGGAGGACATAAACCCGGTTTTTACCCGACTTTTGTCTGCCAATATATTTGTTAAGGCGTCTCTGGTGATCCTGTGCGAATAGTGTCTGACAATGGAATGCTATAAGGTTGCCATAGACGGGGGATAAACCCCGATTTTTGTCTGCTAAAATGTATGCCAAAATGTTGCCCATTATGTTGACCGTTAGGCTACTCTTTTCGCTTCCTAGCTAGATGCTCCTCTGCCAACATTGTTAGCGCCTCTCTAGCCAACTCTGAGACCGCAAAGCCGTGCTCCTGTGCGATCTCCTCTAGCGCCTTGTAGGTGCGCTCGTCTAGGCGAATGGTAAGGCGCTCCGTGAGCCTAGGCTCCTCTTTCCCCTTCAAGCGCTTCTCTAGGCGGTTTAGCACCGACATATTACCCTCCACTTAGAAGGGTACCATAATCCCATCTTGTCTGTCAAGGAGGCGGCTCTAACGCAGACACTACCGCCCCTGGGGAGGGGGAGGGGGGAGGCGGCTTCCCGGTCCTCTCCCCCCTCCCCGGTCTGGTCCGAGGGGGGAGGCCTCCTGGTTCTTTTGGCGTTTTTGCCCACCGTTACACGCAGTCCCAGGCAGTCGTCCGTGCCATAAGAGGTTCCTATGGGCTCGGGCTCCGAAATGCGGGTTTCGGGGGGGTGGGGCCTAAACTTCACGTGGACCTACGTCCCGGGTGGTGCCGGGGGCCGGAGGGTCCAGCGCGTGCCCCCCACACGCGTTGGGCTGCCGGGGAAGCCGCGTGCCTCACGAAATGGGGGCTGGCGCGGCACTCAACGGGGAGCGCGATCGCCGAGAGGTGGTCGCTCGATCCCGATCCGATCCACATACCCAGGGGGGACCCTGGGGATAGTTGATGGTTGGGCGACCCGGACAGGTCAGAGAGGAAGCGCTCTGGCTGTCCGTCCCGAAAGCGGGGTAGGGGGTGGTGTCTACATCAACATCATCCACATAGACATCACCTTCCCCGCCGCCGGTGATCGGGGAAAGAAGGAACCCGGTTGCCGGCGCCCCACTGGCCCAGCGCTGAGGCCCGTGAATAAACACGGGGTGTCGGGAAAACCCGGCTGGGGCGTGAGCTCCCAGGCTCCCGAGGGTAACCGGAGGGAGTGGCACAGGAGGGGAGGCCTTCGGGCTGAAACTCCTGGCCGCGCGCATAGCTCGGGTCAGTACATGGGGGTGCGATACCCCCTATGGGGAACAGGACGTGAGCCTACGGGTACTGCCCGCCAGCCTCTGGCTCCTCTAACCGAGCTCCAGGAACCTCGTAGGGTGGGGAGTGCGGGTTACCGCAACAGAGGTGGCGGGTTATAAAGGCGCGCGTCCGGGTAGGGGCGGACTAACGGGGGAGCCTCTGGGCGTCAGCCGCCGGACGGGTGGGGGCCCGGTTGATGGCGGAAGGCGTAGCCGCGACGAAACCCGATGCCGTATGGGGAAACCCGGAGGGCACGGAGAGATAAGCGCGGCGAACCAGAGGGGGAGACCAGGCGAATAGGCAAAAACCGACACGGCTCCCAGTTTCCGGGGTACCTGACATGCCCGGTGGTGTCGTGGAGGGACGTCATCTCAGCAACCAGAGCCGAAAGCCTGGACCGGCACCCCTAGGTTTTTCCTACCTAGGGGCCGGCCTTAGGCACTGCCTAGGGGGGGGCCTCGAGCGCCTCGAGGCCTTTCCCCGAAAGCGGGACGTAGGCAGAGTTTGAGATACGAGCGGGGTTGGTAGCCCCGTCCGTGGCGGTGGCCACCGGTGCCTGGGGGAGGGTGGATCCTCTCTGGGGCATCGAGGCGCTAAACGGCCTCCGCCGGCGCGGTCCGGCCTAACTGGACCAGCCACGGCGTGCCCGGCCTCACAGGGCAACCACGGCGTTCCCCAGGCCAGAACTGGGGCCACATGCCAGCCGCGGCCGAAAGGAGGAAAAGAGCGGGACGTTGGTGTGGATGCGTGTGTAGATGAGCGTGTAGATGCGTGTGTTTGGGCTGGCTGTGTGGGTGTTACGAGATAGCTCTGGATTAGGTGCCCCCCTCTAAGAGGGGGGCTTTCGCTTTTTCCAGGCTGGGAGGGGTTTTTCGCCTAATGTTCTCCTACCACCCCCCTCCGAGAGGGGCCTTATTGGTCCTTTATAAGGCCTGCTTTTTTCCAAAAATGACCCCCCTCTCCCTGGTGGGCTTTCGCTGAGGTGTTTGAGGGGTTTTCCATCTTCGCAAAAGTGCGCTTTTGTGCAGGGGTGACGCTCCTCCGACCAAAGGCCGCGTACCGGCCCAGTCCGCCGGCGCGCCCACTCCCGCCGGACCCCGGGTAAGGGTACCCCGCCCCACGGGCGATGGGGCGGGGTGTGGGGTCTCTGGCTCAGGGGGAGGTGAGGATGGCGCCGTGGTACCCCACCGCCACAAAGCGGCCGTTCCCGTAGGTCACGCCGTTGAGCGAGTCCCTCGTCGGCGAGGTCCGCCGCGTCCAGTTCACCCCGTCCCGGGAGGTGAGGATGGTGCCCTCTTCCCCCACCGCCACGAAGCGGCCGTTCCCGTAGGTCACGCCATTGAGCCAGTTGCTCGTCCCCGAGGCCCGCGCCGTCCAGTTCACCCCGTCCCGGGAGGTGAGGATGATGCCCTCTTCCCCCACCGCCACGAAGGTGTTGTTCCCGTAGGTCACGCCGTTGAGCCAGTTGCTCGTCGGCGAGGTCCGCGCCGTCCAGTTCACCCCGTCCCGGGAGGTGAGGATGGTGCCCTTCCATCCCACCGCCACGAAGGTGCCGTTCCCGTAGGTCACGCCGTTGAGCCAGTTGCTCGTCGGCGAGGTCCGCGCCGTCCAGTTCACCCCGTCCCGGGAGGTGAGGATGATGTTGCTCCACCCCACCACCACGAAGGTGCCGTTCCCGTAGGTCACGTCTTCGAGCATTTCCCCCTTAAGCGAGGTCCGCCGCGTCCAGTTCACCCCGTCCCGGGAGGTGAGGATGGTGCCCTCCCACCCCACCGCCACGAAGGTGCCGTTCCCGTAGGTCACGCCGTTGAGCCAGTTGCTCGTCGGCGAGGTCCGCGCCGTCCAGTTCACCCCGTCCCGGGAGGTGAGGATGGTGCCGCCGCTCCCCACCGCCACGAAGAGGCCGTTCCCGTAGGTCACGCCGGAGGGCCGGCCCCTCGTCGGCGAGGTCCACCGCGTCCAGCTCATCCCATTCCGAGAGGTGAGGATGGTGTTGCGCTCCCCCACCGCCACGAAGCGGCCGTTCCCGTAGGTCACGCCGTTGAGCTGGTCCATCGTCAGCGAGGCCTGCCGCGTCCAGTCCACACCGTCCGGGGAGGTGAGGATGGTGCCCTCCCACCCCACCGCCACGAAGGTGCCGTCCCCGTAGGTCACGCCGTAGAGGGGGTTGTACGTCCCCGAGGTCCGCCGCGTCCAGTCCACACCGTCCGGGGAGGTGAGGATGGCGCCGTCGTCCCCCACCGCCACGAAGAGGCCGTTCCCGTAGGTCACGCTGAAGAGCCGGTTGTCCGTCCCCGAGGTCCGCCGCGTCCAGTCCACACCGTCCGGGGAGGTGAGGATGGTGCCGCTGCCCCCCACCGCCACGAAGAGGCCGTCCCCGTAGGTCACGCCGGTGAGCGAGTCCTTCGTCAGCGAGGTCCACCGCGTCCAGCTCACCCCGTCCGGGGAGGTGAGGATGGTGCCGCCGCTCCCCACCGCCACGAAGAGGCCGTCCCCGTAGGTCACGCCCTGGAGCCAGTTGCTCGTCCCCGAGGTCCGCCGCGTCCAGTTGACCCCGTCCCGGGAGGTGAGGATGGTGCCGCCGCTCCCCACCGCCACGAAGAGGCCGTCCCCGTAGGTCACGCCCTGGAGCCAGTTGCTCGTCCCCGAGGCCCGCTGCGTCCAAGTCACCCCGTCCGGGGAGGTGAGGATGACGCTGCTATCGGGAGAGCCCCCCACGGCTACGAAGAGGCCGTTCCCGTAGGCCACGCCGTTGAGGTCGTTGAACCCCGGGACGCGTAAGGTCCAGGTAGCGCCCGCCTCGCTGCCACTACTTCCACTAGCGTTGTAGGCGGCCAGCGTCAACAGTAGCGCAACCAGTAGTCTCACTCCGTAAAGCCTGAGGTTCTTCATAAGGATCGCCTCCTATAACACCGCTTCCATAGTACAGGGCAGTTCCGGAGGAGGCGCGGGTCCCCCACCTTCGCGAAAGTTCACCTTCGCGCATAGAGAGGCCCTTCCTGGGCCTGGAGCGGAAGGCGGCTTGCATGGAGTTACAGAGGATCCCCGGGATCCTCGCATAAACGCCACAAGAAGAGGTGGGGAAAGGGAGGCCTTCCAGGGGTGGAAGGGTATGCAAAAAGACTCCCCAACTCAGCGAGCCTTGCCCGCTGTGCCACTCGAACTTGAGGGCATCTAAGCCTGGAGGCCCCATTTTAGCTGTTTCTGTTGACTATAGTCTATAGACTTACGACACCCCCTTTGAAAAGCTTTTGTTGGTGACACCAGATCCCCTTACCCGCATTTTAGGGGCACGCATTGCCAATCTAAGGCGGGCAAAGGGGCTTTCCCAAGATCGCTTAGGTGAACTAACGGGGCTGGACAGAAGCTATATCAGCGCTATTGAAAGAGGAGTGGCAAATCCGTCTTTGAGCGTGCTTCGTAGCATAGCGGAGGCCTTAGAAATCGATCTCTGCTCGCTTCTTTGTAAGGAGGTTGGCCATGAGTAGCAATGATACGCCGACGAATCTTAGGAAAGTTCACATCAGCCAAGTTAAAACCGCACGTCGGGTTGGAGAGTTTGTCAAACGCAACGATGGCTCCCCCAACCTCATAAGAGTCGCATATGACACAAATGTCAACCCCGAGGTTTTGAGGAACAACGATCCACGAGTCTACATATTCACAGTTGACGGCTTTATTGTTAAAATCGGCGGCTCTGAAAGCAGGGGAGGCATAAGAGCAACTCTTTCATTTTATGAAAACGCACGAACTGGAAGGCCAGGACCACCCAGATTCATCATTCACGGACTTATCGCCCGTGAGCTAGACCAAGAGCGCAGGGTAGAAATCTACATGATTACATCCCCTCGAGCGCAGGCTCTTGTATGTGGCTTCTTCGGTTGTGATAACCAAGAGGTATCCCCTTTTAAGCCAATGGAACAGAAATGTTTGAGAGATTATCTTAAACTCTCTGGAGGCGTATATCCCGAGTGGAACTTTCAAGAGAGGGGCGCAGCGTATCCCGAAGACCTTAGACAGGAATACCTAAGGTACCACGATGAGCGTAGTCGTAGCCGCACTTCTTAACGATTCAGGAATCATCAGCCTTTAGGGGGGCAGAAGATAAGCAGTTCGTGGCTATCCTTTCTATGGTCTGCAGCGCCTCGCTCTTGCCTATACTTCCCGATTCTAGTTTCGCCCAATCCCATTGAGTAATGCCATTTTGGGAAGAACATTTGGCAATCTTTATAGTAGCTTCTAATAGTAGGCGCATCGTTGTAGGAGAGGATGTAGCCACCTCTATGCTCCTTCAACAAGTCTCTTAAGGTCTCATGGGGAAAGCCGTGGTGGTGTATAGGGAAGTTGCGCATGGGGTAAATCCCCCGGAACATCTTAGAGTCAGGCCCTATGTAGTAAGGCGGATCTAGGTATAGAAAATCGTCCCGGTATTTCGGGAGGACATCCCTGAAGTCGGCCGCATAGACCTCGAGGCCCGGGGCCTCAAACTCCGCCAGTTTGTCCAGCATGCGCCTATAAGCCTCTCGGTTTAGATAGACGGAGCTAGGCCACCCCAAAAACCCTGGCCCGTAGGAGAGCTGGTAGTTGAAGAAGAAGAAAGCCGCAAGCTCAGCCTTGTCTTGGATGAGATCTTCGGCCCCACCTTCCCCGTATTGGGTGAACCTCCAATGGCGCCTTAGTCGCTCCTTTACGGCCTCGTAGGTTCCCTTATCAGGCGATAGCCCCTCGAGGATCGAAAGCATCTGCGCCTTTTCCTGGGGGTTCAGTATCACTTGCCAAAAGGTGACGAGGATGTCGAAGATGTCAAAGGCGATGACCTTTAACCCGAGTTCTCTGGCCAGGGCCACCTCCACGCTCCCCCCGCCTATAAAGGGGCTCACGACCCGCTCCACGTTGTCGGGCAGTAGCTCGATGATGTGCCCCACAGCGTAGCTTTTGCCGCCGGGGTACCTGATGGGGGCCCCCAAATAGCGGCGGTACTTTACCCCTCGCTCACTATTCCCCCTCAAACTCGACAAGAACAACCTTTTGCGCTCCGAGATAGAGGGGCTTTCCGATAAAAGCTCCCAAAGTGGCGGCGTAGGTCTCCTCATGGCCATGCGCTCCCCCTAAAATCTCGCTTCAAAGTACCCCATTGCTCGCAGCAAGGTAGTGAATAAGGCCCCAGGCTTTCGCATGCCCGGGCCTCCAACCCTCCGCTCCCGGATGGGTACGTACGCCGCCCGGTAGGCGTTGTAGACGGCGGTGGCGGGGACCTTGCCCTCCACCACGCGCCAGAGGACCCGCATGTAGAACTTCACCGAGTGGGGGTCCCCAAGGTTGTGGGCCATGCGCTCCGCCAGGG
>Ga0272449_1004351_pt1 | contig 11558 bp, 10 predicted proteins | sample YNPCB0241_FD_198679 | JGI IMG/M metagenome (GOLD analysis project Ga0272449, IMG submission 198679) | Hot spring sediment microbial communities from Yellowstone National Park, WY, United States - YNP-CB-024-1 | ecosystem: Environmental > Aquatic > Thermal springs > Hot (42-90C) > Sediment...
CCGCCAGCGCGCCGGCCAGGAAGCCCGACTGGTCCTCGCGGAAGGTCAGGCCCATGATGTTGTTGTTGGGAACCTGGTCGGGCGAGTAGGCGTAGTCCACGATGGCGAACTTGATGTTGGCGTACTTGGCGGCCATCTTCTGGGTGGTCTCGCCCATCATGAAGCCCACGGTGATGATGATGTCGTACCCTTCGTTGGCGAACTGCTCCACGTTCTTCTCGTAGTCCGTGGGCTGGAGGGTCTCAATGAAGGCCGTCTTGAGGTTGAACTCTTTTGCGGCCCGCATCATCCCCTCGTAGGCGTACTGGTTGAAGGTGCCGTCATCCACCTTGCCCACGTCGGTGACGAGGCCGACCTGCCGCTGCGCCAGGAGCTTTTCCGCCTCCTCCGCCGTCGGGATGAGGAGCTTCCAGCCAGGGAGGATCAGGCTGGGGGTCCGGATGAGGGCGAAGGTGGCGTCCTGCTGGTGCTTTAAATTGGTGGCCATGACGATGGCCGGGTAGTAGTACCCCTTGCCCAGGTACTTCTCGGCCAGGCGCCAGAGGTTGTCGGCCTTCTGGACGGTGTAGATGTTCTCCTGCGCCGACGGGGCTGCCGCGGCGAAGGAGACGCTCACCGCCAAGAGGGCCAACACGACGAACAGGTTCAGGGCAATCCGCTTGCACATCCTAGCACCTCCCTCGTATGATGTGGATCAACCGGTTGACGACAGTCCTCCCGGGCCTCGCCCGGGCCTTGCCCAATGCGTCGTTTCCCTTCCGCTACACCCCTCCTCTCCTGGTCTTGTGGGCGGGGAGCGTCTCTCCTCGCCCGACATGAGGCCTCTCTGCCCTTACCGGGCACACCGGAACCCGAGGTCGTCGTTCGCTGCTTCCGGCGCGGTGCTGTTGCGGAAGAAAGCCCGCACCTGCTCTTTGTCGCTGAACCAGCCGCCGCCCCGAGTGATGCGGAACTTCTCGCCCATGTACTGGTCGCGGTAGGAACTGCCTGGGTAGGCCTTGTACCAGTCTGCCGTCCACTCGGCCACGTTGCCGGCCATGTCCATCACGCCGTAGGGGCTGGCCCCTGCGGGCAGGCTGCCCACCGGCAGGGTGCGCCGGTAGCCGGACTCCATGCCGTTGACCTTCTCGGGGTCAAACTCGTTGCCCCAGGGGTAGCGGCGGCCGTCAGTGGCGCGGGCAGCCTTTTCCCACTCCTGCTCCGTGGGGAGCCGCTTGCCGGCCCACTTGCAGTAGGCCTCCGCGTCGTACCAACTGACCTTGACCACCGGGTGCTCCTCTTTGCCCTGGCCGAAGTAGTCCCGCCAGGAGGGCTCGCCCGCCTGCTCCGCCGTGGTCTTGTACCCCGTGGCCGCCACAAATGCGGCAAACTGGGCGTTGGTCACCTCGTAGACATCAATGTAGAAGGCCGGCAGGTTGACCTTCTGAGGCGGGCTGGCCTCGGGCTGTTCGTTGCTGCCGAAGAGGAACTCGCCGGCGGGGATCTCCACCATGGGGGCCTCCACCGGCCCCGTGGGGGCTGCTGCGGTGGCCGTCGGGGGGACCTCCGTGGCCGTGGGTGCGGGGGCGGCCGTATCGGTCGGGACCGGGGCCTTGGTGGGGGTTGGCGGCTTCGTGGGGAGCGGCCGCGGCGTGGGCGTCGGCTCCACGGTGGCGCCCAAGACTGCGGTGGCCCCGCCGATCAGTTCGCTGGTGGGCTGGGGCCTGGCCACGGTGGCGGCCTCGGGCAGTTTGGGTGTGGGCGGCTGGGTCGCAGCGGCCCCGCCCGGGGTGGGCGTGGCTGCCCCTCCACAGCCAGCCAGCACGAGGGCGAGAGCCGTCAAGAGGACCACAAGCGAGGGCACTCCCTTGCGCATCTCACTCCTCCTTTGGGATATGGCTCGTCACGGGGTGCAACCTGCCATGAGGGCGAGACGATAGACAACGGCATGGGACGGGCAGCAGGGAGGGACGTGCGCTCCCTCGTCCTCTCGGATCTGAACTGTAGAGACGGGGTGTCCCTCTCATCTACTGAACGCTCTCATTCCCATGCCGTTAAAGGCAAGCATCGGCGCTGATGGGGAACTGTGCTCCTCACCATTATAACCCAAGAATGTCAGAACCGCAAGCGTGACGCGGCCGCAAGGGTGTGGTATAATGCTCTATCGGGTGGCCGTCCCGAGAGCTTCTTGGTCGTCCGGACGGTTGGCTTGAGCGTGGAAAAAGGAGCCTGAGATGCCTAACAACGTCAGCATCCCCTGCCAGATCGCGCAACAACGCTACCGCAACGCCGCCCTCTGGAAGAACCTCTGGACCATCCTCCTCTTCGCCTTCGGCGCGGCCGTGGTGGTCTTCCTGGTGGTGGCCATCGCCTTCTTCATCCGCCAGGACTGGCTGCCCGGCGCGGTTTCCACCCTGAGCACCATCGCCCAAGGCGCGGCCATCAAGTGGGTCCTGGACCGCCGCACCGAGGCCGCCAAGGAGGAAGAGGACGCCTACAAGGAGGTCCAGAACCAGTGCGGCGACACCCGCCACGTGGATGAGTTCCGCGCCGGGCTTAGGCTGTTCTAGCGGCGGTAGCGCGGGTCTTGTACGGCACTGGCGCTCCTGAGGTCCCCTTACCGTGGGGCGCTTAGAGGGTGTAGTGCTGGACCACAATAAAGATGCCGTTCTCGGCCATGCAGGTCACGGTTGCAGTCTCGTCGTAGGGGCGCACGGCCGTGCGCCCCTACTCAGATGGCATCTCGTCAAGAACCACCGCGGCGTAGTAGTAGCCGCGGGAACGGTTTGCGAATTGCCCCTATGAAGCAGCCTTTGGCCGCTCGTTGGGTCGCGCCGTCACACATCTCAACGGGGAAGCGTTGGCCCAGGGCCCGTTTCCACGGGCAGGGTGGGGTCGCGGCTCCATTGGGCCATAGCCCCGTCATAGACGGCGACGTCCCCAGAGAAGCCCGCCAGGAGGAGGGTCAGGCATCCATTGGCGCCAGCGTACCCTAGGTCGCAGTACGTGGTAACCCTCTTCCCCGCTCCGACGCCCACCGCCTGGTACAACTGCTGCAACTCCTCCGGAGCCCGATAGCAGAAGAACTGGTGGCCCAGGATGGCCCGCAGGCGGGCCTCGTTGGACATGGCATCCAGATCCCCTGAGCCGGTGGCCAGTCAGGGAACGTTGACCGCGCCAGGGATGTGGCCGCGGCGCACGGACCAGGGGCGAGGCGCTTCGCCCCGATACTGTTCTATGGACATGCAGTCTATGAGGACCACGCCAGGGTCGCCCAGGGCGGCTCGCACCTCTTCCTTGACCGCTCGCCAGGAGGGTTGGGGACGGGGAATGAAAGCGGCAGGGCGATGGGAGGGAACCTCGCTCGCCGAGGAACCGCGGCTGCCATCGGAGGTCCACGATGCGGACCCCTGGGTCGGTCAGGTGGTTCTCCAGCCAGGTGGTGTCCACCAGGATGTCCAGGCGCTTTGACCAGGCATCCACGGCACAAACCTCCTTTCTCCTCGGGGCCGAGACCCCTCCTCTGCCGCTGCTCCCGGTGCACGCCAGGCGGTTGCAGGGGCAGGCGAACCAGCCCCTCCAGGCACTGGCCCCGATGGATCACTCTGCCAGGGCACGCGCCAAGGCCGCTGCGTCCGTGATGGGGGCCTCGCAGACAAAGCCCCGGCAGAGGTAAGCCGCGGGTCTCCCTTCCACCAGGGAGCGCCCAGCCAGGAGCGGCACTGCTTCTGCCTCGGGGCCGCCCGGGCGGCCGGCCGCCACCACCGCGTGGGGGAGGAAGCGCCCTTGGACCACCCGCCGTAGGGCACGGAAGGGTTCCTCCTCTGGCTCCCCCACCAGGGCGATTTCCAGGGCCCGCCCGTCCAGCAAGAAGAGGCTGCCCAAGAGGTGCCCGAAGGCCAGGGGGTATTGAGAGGCGAGAGGCGCGGTGGTCCGGGCCGCTTCGGTGGCGATGCGGGAGAAGCGCTCATCCCCTCGGTAGAGGGCCAGGCGGGCCAGGACGCGCACGGCCAGGGAGTTCCCCGCCGGCGTGGCGTTGTCCTGGAGGGTGCGAGGGCGCGCCACCAGCCGCTCGTGGTGGGGGCCGGTATCCCAGAAGCCCTCCCCTTCCTCCCAGAACAGGCCCACCATCGCCTCGGCCAGGCGTTGGGCCGCCCGAAACCAGCGGAGGTCAAAGTCGGCGGCGTAGAGGGCCAGGAGGCCATCGGCCACAGCCCCGTAATCGGCCAGGAAGCCCGGCAGGCGCGCCTCTCCCCCTATGTAGGCGCGCTGGAGCACCCCTTCGCTGTCCACCATCCGGTCCAGCAGGAACGCGGCAGCGGCCCGGGCCGCCTGGAGGTAGTCGGCGCGGTCCAGGGCCGCGCCCGCCTCGGCCAGGGCCCGGAGCATCAAGCCGTTCCACTCGGCGAGGACCTTCTCGTCCCGCGCCGGCCGCGGCCGGGCCTCCCGAGCGGCCAGGAGCCGCGCCCGCGCCTCCCCCAGGACCTCCTCCAGGGCTTCGGGGGAGAGGCCCAGTTGGTGGGCCACCACGTCGGGGTGGCGGGGCGCGTGGAGGACGTTGCGGCCCTCAAAGTTCCCCCGAGCCGTGACGCCGTAATAGGCGTTGAAAGCCCGGGCCAGGTCCGGCCCGAGCGAGCGTTCCACCTCGTCCGGCGTCCAGGTGTAGAAGCGCCCTTCCTCGCCCTCACTGTCCGCGTCCAAGGTGGCGTAGAAGCCGCCCTCCGGAGAGCGCATCTCCCGCAACACGAAGTCCAGCGTCCCCTCCACCACCTGGCGGTAGACCGGCTTGCCGGTGACCTGGTAGGCGTGGAGGTAGACCTGCGCCAGGAGGGCGTTGTCGTAGAGCATCTTCTCAAAGTGGGGGACCTGCCAGGCTTCGTCCACCGCGTAGCGGTGGAAGCCGCCGCCCAGGTGGTCCCAGAGGCCGCCCCGGGCCATCTCGCTCAAGGTGTGCTCTGCCATCTGGAGGGCCAGGGGGTCGCCCCGGAGAACGTGGAAGGCCAGCAGGAAGTCCAGGACCATGGCCTGCGGGAACTTGGGCGCGCCCCCGAAGCCGCCGTAGCGCGGGTCGTACTCGCCGTGGATGCGGGCGAGGGCCTCATCCACGACCTGGCGCAGAGGGCGGAGGTCCGGCCCCACAGCCCACCCCTGGCTCAGGAGCGCCGCCATCCTGGCCGCCAACTCCGCGACTTCGTGGGGACGCTGGGCGTAGGCTTCTGCCACCGCCTGCAGGACCTGGGGGAAGGAGGGCAGGCCATAGCGCGGTTCGGGCGGGAAGTAGGTCCCCCCGTAGAAGGGCTTCCCCTCCGGCGTCAGGAAGACGGTCATGGGCCATCCACCCCGTCCCGTGAGGGCCTGCACCGCCTCCATGTAGAGGCTATCCAGGTCGGGGCGCTCCTCGCGGTCCACCTTGATGTTGACGAAGTGCTCGTTCATCAGGGCGGCGATCTCGGGGTTCTGGAACGACTCCCGCTCCATAACGTGACACCAATGGCAAGCCGCGTAGCCGATGCTCAGGAGGATGGGCTTGCCCTCGGCGCGGGCCTTGGCGAAGGCTTCTTCGCCCCAGGGGTACCAGTCCACGGGGTTATCCGCGTGTTGGAGGAGGTAAGGGCTGCGCTCGCCGGCCAGTCTATTGACCATGTAGGTGTTCCTTTCTACTTTTGTTATACATCTACAAGTATATCATGAAGGTTCCGCCCTGTCAACTGTCCCGGCTCTGGACCTCACCCTTCTCCGCTGCGCATCGCGCACGCCAGGAGAGGCACGCTCAGACGGCCGGGAGGAGGGTCGTCAACGAATGGGGCCTAGTCCGGAGGAACGTGCGGCCTAGCCGCAGCCCCGCAGCCACCGCCGCAGGCGGGTCAGGGGCCGCCGGCCGTGGTGACAGACATAGTCCCGGATGGCTTCCCTGAGGGACACCGGGCACTCCCACAGCCGGCTCAGGTGCCTCCGGTGCTCCAAGAGGATGACATAGAGGTCCCCTTCCGTCAGGTGGGGGAACTCGCGGCACACGTTGAGGTCGCAGAGGATCTTCACCGTGGGCAGGTAGACCCGGTCGTACCAACTGGCCACTGCCTCGCCCAAGGGCACGGGAGCGCCCCCGCGCTGCGCCTCCAGCCACTTGGAGTGCCCGGCAATGTGCTCCTCCAGGACGGCATACCGCTCCGGCGCGGTGAGGTCCACCCGGTGGTCCGGGCGCACGCGGTCCAGTTCGGTGTGGTGGAGGAACTGGAGGTAGGCGGCCTTGCAGGGCAGGTCCTCGGGTCGCAGGTCCCGGGTCAGGCGGATGCGGCAGGGGAAGCGCCAGACCTCGGCCTCAATGCTGGTGGCGCCCATGGCCCGGGCCACCGAGACGCGGTGGTTCCCGTCGTCCACGAAGTAGATCTCGCTGACCCGGAAGAGGGAGACTGGCCCCAGCCCCTGCACCAGGACTAGTTCCGCCACCCTCACCCAGCGGTGCTTCAGGTCGTCCCGCCGCGGGTGGAAGCGGCGGGTGAAGTCCTCCACCCGGTCCACGCTGCCCACGATGTCGTCCAACGGGACGTTGCGCATCCCCTCCGCGATGCGGAAGGTGAGCCCCAGGGCAGTGCGCACCGCCTCAAACGAGAGGAGGTCGGTGGGTTCGCCCCGCAGGCGTCCCCAGAACCGTTCCCAGAAGGCCCGGCGCCGGGCCTCGGCGAAAGCCTGCAAAGCCTGACGCCGGTACAACTCCGTCTTCATGCCCGTGGCCTCCTGGAGTGGCTCTCAAGGACCCATCCGCGCAGGACGCGCCTACCCATTATAGCACAGCCTGGCCAGGAGGCCACCAAAAGGCGGCAGGGGCAGGGATAACCTCACCCACCCCCACCCCTCCCTCTCCGCATTGCAGAGAGAGGGGTGCCGCCACAGAAGGCGGAGGCGAGAGACTTGTAGGGGCGATTCACGAATCGCTCCTGCAGAGCCGGAAGCAAGCCTCGCCCTGGGCCTGGGCGGTGGAGGTCACGGCATGCCGAGGGGCGGTTCAAGCCCCCTCCGCCCCTCGGCTCAGCCACCTCTCCGGCACGGCCAGCCCCAGCACGTTCCGCCAGCCCAGGGTGGCGATGACGTTGGCCAGGAAGGCCACGAACCCCGCGGCGAGGATCAGGGAGCCGATGAGTCCCACCAGCGTATAGGGCTGGTAGAGGGTCCCCTCATAGAGGGTCCGCCGCAGCATCCCCCGGGCGCCGGCCATGCCCATGGCGTAGGCCATCGTCACGGCCCCCACCATCCACAGCCAGAAGTGCGCGTCCACCAGCCGCTGGCTGCGGAACTGCAGGTTCGTCAGCATGGGCACCAAGGCGTAGAGGACGGCGAAGAGGAGCGAGCCCAGGCCGGTCAGGAGGAAGGTGTGGGCGTGCAGGGCCACCACCCACTGGGTGTTGTGGAAGATGAGGTTCAGCCCCACGTTGGCCTGGATGAGCCCGGCTACGCCCCCCATGATGAAGCCGAAGATGGAGCCCAGGACGAACTTCAGGGCCGGCGTGAACGTGACCGGCCGCGCCAGCCAGATGGTCGCGAGGGAGGCGAAGATGGTGAGGCCCATGGTGAAGAACTCGCCCCAGGTGATGAACTGGCCCGAGAGGAGCCGCATGACGAAGGGCTGGGCCTGGTCCCCCAGGAGGTGGTGGCTCCAGACGCCCAGGGAGACCAGGAGGTCGGCCAGGATCACCGTCCGCACCACCTCCTCGCCGAAGAGCCTGCGCCCCACCAACAGGGGGATGAGGAGGTACCACACGCCGGCCGTGTACATGAGGACGTTCCCATCGGCCACCATGTCCAGGCCCCACCAGAACCAGTTCTTGTAGACCAGGGCGTCCACCGCCGCCGGGTTAAGGGGCGAGCGGAAGAGCGCGGCCAGGCCGTAGATGAGGATGAGCGCGCCCGCGCTGAGGAGGACCACGGCGTTGATGACCGTGTCAATGGACCCCCGCCCCACGGCCACGATGAAGACGGGCAGGCCGTTGTAGTCCAGGTTGGGCGCGTCCTTGTCCTCCTTGCCCAGCCAGCGCATCAGGCGGGAGATGCCGAAGGCCGCCCGCAGGAACTGCCCCACGCTGTAGGAGCGGGGGTTGCTGGTGCCGAGGACGGTGCTGAAGAGGTTGTAGGCGAAGAGGAGGATGTTGACCATGATGATGGCCGCGCCCACCACGAAGACGATGCTCCCGACGAGGGGCACCCGGTCGTAACTCACCGGCAGGGGCCAGTAGAGGGTGTAGAGGGCGTTGAAGAGGCCGAAGAAGCCGGCCCCCCAGCAGAGCAGCACCCCCACGATCTGCAGGGTGAAGTTGACCGGGACCAGGGCCTTGTGGCGCACCTCCTTCTGGAGGAGGTAGGGCACCAGGAAGTAGAAGGCCCCCATCACGCACAGGTAGGCGAAGCCGTAGATGCCCACCACCGGGTGCGCCGTGAGCATGGAGTAGTAGAGTTCCGCCGAGGTGGGCTCGCGGCCCACGGGGCGCAGGGCGTTGAGGGCTTGCTCCATGCCGTGCAGGGCCCCGGGGGCGTGCAACTGGATCCGCATCAGGATGCCCTCAAACCCCGAGAGGGCCAGGAAGAGGAGCCCTGCCACCGCGTAGCGCAGGGTCCACTTGGCCTGCCAACCGATCCGCGCCGTCGTCATCGCCTCTCCTCCTTCAGGGCATCACCCGCAGAGCCCCAGGCACGAACATCTCCGGATGCCTGGGCCCCGAATACTCGGTGGAGCGCACATCGTAGGTCCCCGGCGTGTCAAACCTCCACACGATGCGGTTCTCGTGGCCGGGGATGACCTGCATCTGGAAGACCATGGTGCCGTCGGGCCGGAAGACGCCGAAGCCGTAGGTCACGTCGCGGGAGACGGCCACGAACTCCACGTACTCCCCGGCCCGCACCTCAATCCCTCCCGGCGGCAGGTGGAACTGGTAGTCGGCCACCTCAACGCGCACCGTGCGGTCCGGCGTTGGCTTGGACCAGAGGAGCCACTCCTGCCAGGGGACCAGGGGCGAGAGGGTCACCGCGTTGAAGGCCACGAAGACCAAAGCCAGGATGCCCAGCCAGATGCGTTCGCTCCGTTCCATAGGTCAGCCTCCTTTCCCCTGCACCGCCCGGGCAAAGGCGAGCAGGAGCACGGCCACGGCAGCGATGAAGGCTGTGTACCCCCACCAGATCACGTCCGTCGCGTACATCCTTCCACCCTCCTCTCACTGTGCAATGCTTCCCTGCACCCCTCCCCCAGGCCTCTCCCCGGGGCACGGGCAAGGGTTAGGGGAGGAGTGGAAACGCAAGCCATCACCTGCTGCGGCGGGAGTAGGGGTTTGGCGGGTTGCCCTGGGCGGCCAGGGCGGCGAAGAAAGGCGTGTCGCCGCTCGCCCCGAACCGCGCTGGGTTGTACTGGGCCAGCCCCAGTTCCGCCCGCTTGCGGTCTATGTGGGCCAGGGCCCGCTCCAGCATCTCCTCAGGGTCGGGCACGAACTCCAGTTTGCCCCCCGTCAACCGCTCCCAGCCAGGCCCGATCAGGTCCGTCACCTGCCGGCTTGCCCCCACCGGCGACCCCACGCCGAAGAGGACGTAGGCCCCCGAGGCCACGAAGTAGGCCCCGATGGCCAGGGCCTTCTCGCTCATCCATTCCGGGGCGATGCCCACGGCCGGCAGGTCGGCGATGTCCTCGCCCAGGCCCCCTTCCGTGGCCATCTGGCTCAGGATGGTGAGGATGCGGGAGTTGTCCACGCAGGAGCCCAGGTGCAGCACCGGCGGGATGCCGATGGCCTCGCAGACCTCCCGCAGCCCTGGCCCGGCGTGTTCCAGCGCCGCCTCCGGCCGCAGGAGCCCGTATTTGGCACTCCCCAAAGCGCCGCACCCCGTCTGGACCACCAGCACGTCCCGCCTGATCAGTTCCCGCACCAGGTAGGTGTTGGTGGCATCCTGGGTGACGCGGGGGTTGTTGCACCCCACAATGCCAGCCACGCCTCGGATGCGCCCGGCCATCACCGCGTCGTTGAGGGGCCGGAAGGAGCCGCGGTAGCGGCCGCCCTGCATGTAGTTCAGGTACTCGTGGGAGAAGCCCCCCACCAGCCATTCGGCGACCTGGGGGATGTGCACGGGGCCCCGCTTCGGGAAGGCATCTATGGCCGTGCGCACGATCTGGCGCGCCACGTCCAGGGCCCGGCCCTCGTCAAACTCCATGTGCAGCGCGCCCTCTATGCGCACCTTGGGCGAGGTGGTGATGAGCCGGGTGTGGAACTGCTGGGAGAGGGGCACCAACGCCTGCATGATGCACTGCACGTCCACCACCATCGCCTCCACCGCACCGGTGAGGATGGCCAGTTCCTGGTTCAGGAAGTTCCCCGCCGAGGGGACCCCCTGGCGCATGAGGACCTCGTTGGCCGTACAGCAGATGCCGGCCAGGTTGATCCCCGTCGCTCCCTTGGACCGGGCGTATTCCAGGAGGTCCGGGTCCTGGGATGCAGCCAGGATCATCTCCGAGAGGGTCGGCTCGTGGCCGTGGACGATGATGTTCACCTGGTCCTCCCGCAGGACCCCCAGGTTGACCCGGGCCTGGCCCGGCGCGGGCGTGCCGAAGAGGATGTCCGTCAGGTCCGTCGCCAGCATGGAGCCGCCCCAGCCGTCGGCCAGGGCCGTGCGCAGCGACTGGTGCAGCAGGTGCTCCGCATCCTGGTCGTCGCCGATGTGGGTGCGGTGGAGGGTGTCCACCACCTCTCGGTCAATGCCCCGGGGCGTGAGGCCCCGTTCCCTCCAGAGGGCCTGACGCTTGGGCGGGGCGCGCCGCACGGGGATGAGTTCCCCTATCTGCTTCCCGAACTGGTCCAAGGCCGTGCGGGCCACGTCGGCAGCGATCTGGGGCACCTCCCGCCCCTGGGCCGGCACGCCCAGGTAGGCCGCCACCGCCCGCAGTTTGGCCACGTCCCGGATGCGGTAGTCTGGCGCGTGGCCAGTGGCCGCGGCCAGGAGCGTCAGGGCCACATCCCGGCCGTGGTCGGAGTGCGCGGCCACCCCCACGGCGATGGCCCGCGCCAGGTTGCGGGCCGCGACCGTCTCCAGCGTGGCCCCACAGATGCCGGTCTGGCCCTCGCCCACCAGACGGCACGGCCCCATGAAGCAGTTCTTGCAGCAGCGGCCATCGGCCCCGATGGGACAAGGCTTCATGGCCCCGGCCCGGCTGAAGGCCGTGGACAACCCCTTTGCCTCCGCCCGCTCCAAAATCTCCAATGCCGCTGGGTCTATGGTCACTTTGGACATCCTGTTCCCCCCTTTTGCTCCTGCTCCCTCAGTCGCTCCGGGTGCCAGGCACGAAGTAGGAAACCTGCTTGTAGGCTTTCACCTGCTCCCCCACGTTGTCCTTGAGGAGGTTGCCGGAAACGTGCATGAGGGTGTCGCCGAAATCCGCGTCCTTGCCCATGCTGGCCAGGCAGGGGTAGTGGTGGTGCAGGAGGCCTGCCTTCTCCTCCGCGTCGTCCGCCGAGACCCCCACCAGGCCCTGGGCCACGTAGCGGGCGCAGCCGCAGACCGCATCCCGCTCCACCTCCGCCTCCACGATGCGCCGCGTCGTCGGGTCCACCACC
>Ga0272449_1004354_pt1 | contig 11549 bp, 11 predicted proteins | sample YNPCB0241_FD_198679 | JGI IMG/M metagenome (GOLD analysis project Ga0272449, IMG submission 198679) | Hot spring sediment microbial communities from Yellowstone National Park, WY, United States - YNP-CB-024-1 | ecosystem: Environmental > Aquatic > Thermal springs > Hot (42-90C) > Sediment...
TGATACCGCAACCGTTCCCCACGAAGAGGCTGTGAAGCACTTCCATGCAGATTGAATGGAACAGGGAAGCCCTCGAGGACCTCAGGCGGCTTGACCCTCAGGTGGCCCGAAGGATTCTCAAAAGACTCGCCTGGTTTGCACAAAATTTCGATCGGGTCATCCCTGAACCCCTGGGTGGAGAGTTGCAGGGGTTGTATAAACTCCGGGTGGGCGACTGGAGGGTCATTTACGCCCTGAAGAGCGATGCCATGCACATCCTTCTTGTGGGGCACCGGAGGGAAATTTACAGGTAGAGATATCATGACTCCCTTCAATCCGCCACCGTAAGGTTGCCTTCTCGTTTCCGAAGCAGTCTCGTTTTTTGCCCCCAGCAGGTCATTGCGAGCTCGTCGTTTCGTCTGCGAAGCAATCTTGAAGTCAGATTGCTTCGGGGCTTCGCCCCTTGCAAAGACCGGTGGGGGGTCACTGCGAGCCTCGCTTTTTCGTCCCCCATTTGTCACTGCGAGCCTCGCTTGTTCGTTTGGCGAAGCAGTCTCAGAGATTCCTCGCCGCTTCGCGGCTTCGGAAGGACTGAAGAAAAAGCGGCTCGGAAGGACTGAAGAAGAAACGGCTCGGAAGGACCGATGAGGAGTGTCACTGCGAGGTCGTCGTGTCGTCTCCGAAGCAGTCTCGCTTTTTCAGCTTCTTCGGTGTTCACGCGAACCAGAACTATGAGGTTGCTTCGTCACTTCGTTCCTCGCAACGGCGGGAAATACGTCCGCCGACTTTCGCTTCGTCGCTTCGCTCCTCGCAATGTTCTATACCGAAAGCAGGTTTAGGAGTTCAGCCTCTGTTCTTATGAGCCAGGCCTATGAAGCCTTCGACTTTCACCTCCCTTAGACCGTATGACCTTGCATCTATTTGAGCCCAGTAACCCAACAACCTGCCTGTTGCTGATGCTGCCTTTGACAGCTTGCTCGATAGCAAACACCCTGCGGGGCTCTTTGGCGCTCAAAAAGATTTCTCCTCTTATGGTGGTATTTTCTCGGTCCCATTACATGGTGACAATATCGCAGTCCGGTGACATTGTGAGTATTCCCTATCTTGACATCGTAACGTTGTAGCGTTACAATGTTTGAAGAAAGGTTTTTAAGGGTTGTGCCGCGTAGTTGGTCTTTTGGAAGTTCTGTGATTGGGGTTTCCTGGAGTATGTGGGAACGAAGAGTTGATTTTGCGAGCAAAGTTCCTCTCTATCAGCAGGTTTACGAAATTCTCCGAACTTCCATCATTAAAGGAGAATGGAAGCAGGGGGATCTCATTCCTCCTGAGCCAGAGCTGATGAGAATGCTTGGAGTAAGTCGCACTACCGTTCGCCAGGCGGTAGACCTGCTCTGCCGGGAAGGATTCTTGGAAAAGAAACAGGGGAAAGGAACCTTTGTTCGTACTCCTTCGCTCGAGATCGATACTCACAGAATTCGGAGTTTCACTGAAGACATGTTGCAGCGGGGAATGACCCCGCAGACCAAGGTGATTTTTTCTGGCCTTGTGGAAGCTCCCCCAGAAATTGCTGAAAAGCTCGGAGTTCCCGAAGGAGCTGAACTGGCCCGTTTGGACCGTTTGCGTTTGGCCAATGGTGAGCCTTTGAGCGTAGAAGAGTCGTACCTTGTTCATCGCCTTTGTCCAGGGGTGCTGGAACGCCATGATTATGCGAAGATTTCCCTCCGAAAAACCCTGGCCGAGGATTATGGCATTCGTCTGCAGAGAGCCCGGGAACTTATTCGTGCCATTGCTGCACCGAGAAAACTTGCTCATCTCCTCACGGTGCCTGAAGGTGCTCCTATCCTGTACGTTGAGCGGGTTTCTTTCACCGCAAGTGGCGAAGCCGTAGAGTACCTGCGGAAGTTCTATCGGGGCGATCGGTATGTGCTCTACAACGAGTTACAGGGGTAGTATTACCTGCTTCGGGGAGCTCCTTGTGGATTTCTTCGCTGAGCCACTGGGGGCATCGCTTGAGGAGGCTACCGCTTTTGTTCCTGTTCCCGGAGGTGCCCCGGCCAATGTGGCGGTAGGTGTGGCACGTCTTGGGCAAAGAAGTGCCTTTATGGGGAAGGTTGGCAACGATGCTTTTGGCCACAAACTGGCCAGGGTCCTTCAGGAGAACGGTGTTGACACAGGAGGCCTTCGCTTTGATCGACAGGTTCGCACGACCTGTGCGTTCATCGCGCAACCTACGGAAGAACACCAGGAGTTTCTCTTTTTCCGCAACCCTGGAGCCGACATGATGTTCGATGAAAATGACGTTGATTTTGCCCTCCTTGAGAGGACGCGGATTTTCCACTTTGGGTCCCTCAGCCTCACTGCTGACCCTATTCGCCGTGCTCTGTGGTCTATGCTCAAATTCCTTGAAAAACAGGGAACCCTGCTTTCCTTTGACGTGAATTATCGGCCTACTCTCTGGAAGAGCCGGGAGGACGCCTTTCGGGTGATCTGGGAAATCCTCCCCCGAATTGACCTCCTCAAGGTGAACGAGGAAGAGCTTCGTCTTCTCACCGGAAAGAACGATGTGGAAGGGGGAATCCAGGTTTTCCTTCGAGAAGGTGTAAAGAACGTGGTGGTGACCCTGGGTCGGGAAGGGGCCTTCTTTGGCAACAGGCAAGGGGTGGGCCGTGTGGCAGGATTCCCTGTTGCGGTGGTCGATACCACCGGGTGTGGGGATAGCTTTGTTGCCGGTGTACTGAGCCAGCTTTCCGATGACTCTATCCTTTCTCTTGGAGAGTTTGAGAAAATCGTCTTTTTTGCCAATGCCTGTGCGGCGCTTACTGCTATGAAAAAGGGGGTTATTCCTGCACTCCCCACAAGGGACCAGGTTGAGTCTTTTCTCAGTGAGTGGGAAAGGGGTGGCATAAGGAGCCATGGTACGGGATATTCCTGAGTTGCGACGCATTGCTAAGGAATTGCGCCTTGATGTTTTGGAGATGACCACGAAAGCAGCCTCCGGACATCCTTCAAGCTGCTTTTCGGCGGTGGAAATCATGGTGGCGCTCTATTTCGGCGGGATTCTCTCCTATAACCCCCAGGATCCCTTCTGGGAGGGTCGGGATCGGTTCATCTTGAGTAAGGGCCATGCTGCTCCATTGCTCTACGCCGTGCTTGCTCGAGCAGGTTTCTTCCCCCGGGAGCAACTCTGGACTTTGCGAACGCTGCATTCGCCTTTACAGGGACACCCGGTGTATCGTCTGCTTCCCGGTGTAGAAGCCACCACGGGTTCTCTGGGGCAGGGACTTTCCATTGGTCTTGGGCACGCTCTGGCTGGAAAAATGCAAGGGCAGTCGTTTCGCGTCTACGTCCTTCTGGGGGATGGGGAGTGCCAGGAGGGACAGGTGTGGGAGGCTGCTATGGCTGCCGCTCACTTTCAAGTGGGAAACCTCACTGCCATCGTGGACTACAACAAGTTCCAGGAAACCGGTCCTATCGCTCGGGAGATGAACCTGGAACCTTTCCGGAAGAAGTGGGAGGCGTTCGGGTGGTGGGTAGAAGAGGTTGACGGTCACGATCTTGGGGCACTTTGTGAGGTGCTTCAGCGGATAAAATCAGCGCAACGAACTCAACCGTCAGTTCTTATCGCCCACACTGTGAAAGGGAAAGGAGTTTCCTTCGTAGAGCAGGACTTTACGTTCCATGGACGGGCCCTCACTGAAGAACAGGCGAAAAGGGCAAGGGAGGAAATCCTATGCGGATAGGAGAGCGAGCCGGGCTCAAACCAGGCAGGCCAATGCGGGACGTTTTCGGAGAGGCCCTTCTTGCCGTGTGCGAGAAAGACCCCCGGGTCATCGTCCTTGACGGAGACCTTGGGAATTCCACGAAGGCGGATCTCGTGCGCAAGAGATTTCCGGAGCGTTTCCTGAACATGGGTATTGCAGAAAGCAACCTTGTAGGAGTCGCTTGCGGTCTTTCGGCCTGTGGTTTCATTCCGTTTGTGGTGAGTTTCTCATCCTTCCTCCTTTGCAACGCCTATGACCAGATTCGCCTGGGCGTGGCGATGTCCCGGGCCAACGTCAAGCTCGTGGGAAGCCACGGGGGGATTACCCTGGGGAAGGATGGGCCCACGCAAATGGGCATTGAGGACCTGGCACTGGTTGGGGGGCTTCCTACTGTGACGATTCTTGTCCCCTGCGACAGGGTCTCCATGCACTGGGCGGTTCAAGCTGCTGTTGAGTGGACCGGTCCAGTGTTCATCCGTTCAAGCCGTTACGCCATGCCAGAGGTCTACGAGGACGGAACCTCCTTCGAGGTGGGGAAAGCCAATGTCCTCCGGGAAGGAAAGGATCTCACGATTGTGGCTTGTGGACTCATGGTTGGCTGTGCTCTGGATGCCTGGGCTATGCTCAGAGAGGAAGGCATTGAGGCCCGGGTGATCGACCTCCACACCATTCGTCCCCTGGACCGGAATACCCTTGTTCAGGCTGCCCGGGAAACTGGAGCGCTTGTTGTGGCTGAGGAACACCTGCTCCATGGAGGTGTGGGGGCAAACGTGGCACGAATTGTTGCCGAAGAGGCTCCCTGTCCAATGCGTTTTGTGGGGCTTGCCGATGTGTATCCAGACTCTGCCGACGCTGACGATTTGTTGCGGGAATATGGGCTCACATCAGAGGTGCTTTTTGAAAAATGTCACGAAGTGCTGGAATTGAAGGGAAGAATCGTCAAATGAAGGACCGTCCTATTCGTCTTGGAGTCAGTGGGGCTGGCTGGATTGGGAGTGGTTTCGTGACCCAGGTGGAGAGGATGCCCGGGATGGAGGTCGTGATGCTTGCTGATTCAAGCATTGGTCGGGCTTGTCGGGTTTTTCAGGACCTTGGGTACGACCAGAGTACGATAGCCGTCGTTGAAACTCGACGTGGGGCTATGGAAGCAATAGAAAAAGGGAAAAAGGTTGTCACCGAGTCCCTCAGCTTGCTCTCCGAGATCGACTGGGTAGACGTTGTGGTCGATGCCACTTCTTCCCCTTTAAGTGGCGCCACCGTAGCTTATTACGGCATCCGCAACGGCAAGATGGTGGTCCTTGTGAACATCGAGGCGGATGCTACTGTGGGGAGAGCGCTGAGGCGCCTGGCCGAGAAGGAGGGTGTCCTCTATACCGTTTCTTCAGGTGATGAGCCTGGATGTCTCATGGAACTCTTCCAGTTCGTTCAGGCCCTACGGTTCGAGCCAATCGTTCTGGGGAAAGGGAAGAATAACCCCCTTGATCCTCACGCAACGCCCGATACCGTGCGCGAGCATGCCATGAAACAAAAGAAAGACCCCTTCCAGGTTGCCTCCTACGTTGACGGCACCAAAACCATGTTCGAAATGTGTTGCTGTGCCAATGCCACCGGTTTTGCCCCGGCAAAGCGCGGCATGTTCGGGCCACGGGCCGAACTCGACACCGTCTCTCAGGTCTTTGCCCTTCAGGAAGATGGTGGTCTCACCCCCTTCCCAGGAATTGTGGATTTCGTCCAGAGTCAGAGCATGGCAGGCGGGGTCTTTGTCGTGGTGCGGGTCGACCACGAGCGTATCCGGGAAGACCTGGAATACCTGAAAGTAGGAAAAGGAAAGTACTTCACGTTCTTCCGCCCCTACCACCTCTGGTTTCTTGAAGCGCCACTGTCGGTTCTCCGGGCATGCCGCTACAGGGAACCAACCCTTGTCCCCCTGGATCGTCCGGTAGCTGAAGTTGTCGCGGTGGCGAAGAAGGATCTCAGAGCGGGCGAAGTCCTTGACGATTTTGGAGGGTTCACGTTCTATGGGGTTCTTGACCGGGCTGATGTTGCGCACTCCTTGCGGGCACTCCCTGCCGGGCTCGCCCCTGGGGCAAAGGTGAAGCGGGACCTCAAGAAGGATTCTGTGATCACCTGGGATGATGTCGAGCTTGAAGAAACGTTGTTGCTCAGGCTTCGCTTGATGCAGGATGAAAAGGATTGGGGAGGGGACTCTTCTTGAACGAAGTTGTCATTGAGGGGAAAGGCATTTGCCGTGACTTCTCGGGTGTCCGGGTGCTCTTTGACGTTGATATTGCTGGGAGACGGGGCGAGATTCACGGCATCGTTGGGGAAAATGGTGCTGGGAAATCCACGCTCATGAATATCCTGGGGGGTGTGCTCCCGCCGACTGAAGGTAAGATATTTTTCCAGGGCAGGGAGGTATCGTTGAATCCTAAGGTGGCGAAAGAGCTGGGTATCGCGTTAATTCCCCAGGAACTCAATCTTGTCGAATCTTTAACCGTTTACGAAAACATATTCCTTGGAAGGGAAACGTGTAAAGGCTTTTTCCTCCACCGAAAGGCCATGATTGAGCACACTAAAGAGGCACTTCGTCTCCTTGGGCTTGAATCTTTGGATCCAGCTACCCTCGTTGAACATCTTTCAACGGCTCAGAAGCAACTTGTGGAGATTGCCAGGGTTGTGCTTGGGGATATTGCTGTTCTCATTATGGACGAGCCGACAGCAACGCTGACTGAACATGAAGTGCAAACACTTTTTGGTATCATGCGCTCTTTGAAGGAACGAGGGGTATGCATTTTCTACGTGTCTCATCGTTTGAAGGAAGTCCGGGAGATCTGCGACAGAGTCACCGTGCTTCGAGATGGGAGGGTTGTTGCCTCATATCCTACACAGTGTGTCACTGAGGAGGACATTGCCCGTTTCATGGTTGGTCGTTCACTGGACACGGTGTTCCCCCCTCGAGACACGCGCAAGGATGAAGTCGTCCTTGAGGTTCGACACCTCACGGTGGAGAACGCCGTTCATGACGTGAGTTTCACGCTGTACCGGGGGGAGGTTCTCGGTTTTGCCGGACTTGTGGGTTCGGGAAGGAGCGAGATGGCCGAGGGCATCATAGGATTGCGGAAGAAGAAAAATGGCGAGATTCTCCTTGAGGGGAAAAGACTTGATATCCGTTCTCCTCAGGATGCAAAGTACCACGGCATTGTGTATCTCCCTGAGGAACGGAAGTCTTCAGGCATTATTGCTTCCATGCCGGTCAGAGAGAACATTACGCTCATGGTGCTCGAGAGGTTTGCCCGTCCCTTTTTGGACCGAAAACAGGAAGTCGACATTGCTGCTCACCGTGTTCAGGAACTCCACATACGCTGCAAAAATCTTGATGAACCCGTGGAGTTTTTGAGTGGTGGGAATCAGCAGAAAGTCGTCTTTGCTCGTCTTATGGAGGTACAACCGAAAGTGTATATTCTGGATGAGCCAACCCGAGGCATCGATGTTGGCACAAAGCACTATATCTACCACCTCATCAGAGATCTTGCCCGGGCCGGTCTGTCCTTTATCGTTATTTCTTCGGATTTGCCGGAGGTTATCGGACTCTGTGACCGTATTGCCGTGATGCGGGAAGGACGAATCGTTGCCTTCTTGGAAGGTGGGAGCACCAGCGAGGAAGAGGTCATCCTTTACATTACCGGTCTGCGGAAGGGGGCAGTCTATGCATGAGTGATGAGGTCCGGGTGATGACAAGAAGAGTTCGCCTGGGAATATTTTCGGAGAAATACATGCTCCTCTGGGTCATCCTGGCACTGAGTCTTCTGTCAGCTTCTATTAGCCCAGCGTTTCTCAAGATTCAGAACCTCCTCAACATTCTATGGCAATCCTCCTTCGTTGGGGTTATAGCCGTGGGCTTGACCTTTGTCATGATTGCTGGAGGCATCGACCTTTCTGTCGGTTCCTTAACGGCTTTCATCGGGGGTATTATCGTCCTGACGATAAATGCCCTGAATGGCTGGAGCTTTTCCATTCCAGTGGCCATCCTCGTTGGTTTTGGGGTCGGTGCTGTGATGGGTTATCTTTCAGGGCTTCTGGTTACTAAGGGGAAGATTGCTCCGTTTATTGCCACGTTGGGAACGATGTCGATTTTCAGGTCCATTACCCTGTATCTTGCCAACGGTGGGGAGTTTCGGTGCGTTGACTGGTCGTACACAGCCATCGGCATGGGTGAAATCGCCCACGTCCCTATTCCTGCTTTCCTTTTCGTCGGCTACGGCATCATTACCTGGGTTATTCTCCATAACACCCGCTTTGGGAGATACGTCTATGCGGTTGGAGCAAACGAACGAAGCGCTCGATATGCAGCTATTGATGTTGACCGGATACGGATTTTCACCTACGTATTGAGTGGTCTTTCAGTGGCTATCAGTGCGGTCATTGTTTCGTCTATGTTGAATTCAGTGAGTTCTTCAACAACAGGCCTTGGCTTTGAGCTTGATGCCATTGCTGCAGCAGTTATCGGCGGAACAAGCCTTAGCGGTGGGAGAGGCTCCATATGGGGGACCATTTTAGGAACCATTGTCCTCAGCATTATCAGCAACATGCTTGTCATGCTGAACGTTTCCGTCTATCTCCAGGGGACAGTGAAAGGTCTCGTGATCATTGCCGCTGTACTTGTCCAGCGGCTGAGATAAGTACGGCTTTTCAGGAGGGAGGTGTTAAAGGCAGCAGAGTTTCAGTATCCACAAAATATTCTGGCGAAGCCTTAAGGACCAGATGCGGAAAGGAGGTTTTGAGAATGCGGAGGATGTTTTTGCTGTATACGGTGCTGGTGTGTGTTACAATGCTCTTTGTGGGTCCATCGTGGGCGCAGAAATACCATATCGGTGTTGCTGTTCCTGCAGCAGATCACGGATGGACTGGTGGCGTGATATGGTGGGCTGAGAAGGCCATTCGGGAGTGGAAAGAGAAGGATCCCAATCTCGAGTTCACCCTGGTAACAGCGTATAATCCCAGTGAGCAGGTTGCGCAGGTCCGGGCGCTCATCACAAAAGGCATTCATGCTCTGGTTCTTCTTCCCCACGAATCTGGTCCTCTGACACCGGTTGCCGAAGAAGCAAGGAAGAAGGGTATCTTTGTCGTTTGTGTTGACCGGGGGCTGGCACGGGAGACGGCGTACGACGTATACCTGGCAGGGGATAATCCAGGACTTGGAAGAATGGCGGGTGAACAGATGGCGAAGCTCCTCGGCGGAAAAGGGAAAATCGTCGTCATTGAAGGACTACCTACAGTTATCAACACGGAGAGGGTCGAAGGTTTTAAAGAAATCATTGCTCAGTATCCGGAGATAGAGATTCTCGCCATTCAGACGGGGTACTGGCAGCGGGATAAGAGCTTTGCGACCATGCAAACCTTGCTTCAAAAGTTCGACCACATCGATGCGGTGTGGGCCGGAGATGATGATGCACTCCTCGGCGCATTGCAGGCTATCAAACTGGCAAAGCGCACGGATATCAGGTTTATTTTTGGTGCTGGAGGCATGAAAGAGGTCGTGAAGATGATTATGGACGGCGATCCTATGGTTCCCATCACAATTACCTATCCACCCTCCATGATCGCCTCCTCTATCAGCCTCGCGGTGAAAGCAGTCAGGGGAGAGCCGCTGTTCCCTGAGTTCTACCAGAAATCCATTCCCTCGAAGATCATTCTGGCCTGTGAGGTAGTCACAAAGGAAAACGCCAAAGACTACTACTATCCTGATTCGGTATACTGATTCTGAAGGGGTGGTTCCCGCCACCCCTTCAGAGTTTTCGTGGGTGGGAAGAGGGGGTGTGCAAAGAGATGAAAGCAAGGCTCCTTCCAGTGTATTTTCGGGTGGGGATGGATGAGGAGTACCGGAGACAACTCGCAACCCTGCAGGATCTTTTGGCTGAAGAGGCCGAGTTTCTTGACCCGGTCCCAATAGGAAGCGAAGCCACCGGTGCGGACGCATTGCTTTTCCCCCAGATTCTGGGTGAGGCCTATAGAGCCGCAGGCGAATTGAAGAACATGCGCCTTCCCGTGCTCATCGTAACCTCCCCCTTTGGGACGATGAACATGTGGGACTGGGAGATCGTCACCTACCTCAAGGCCCAGGGGCTTTCAGTCTTTGCTCCGTATTCTCTGGAGCTCACAAAGACTATCGTCCGTGCTCTGGCGCTCAAGCGGCATGCCCGGGGGGCAAAGTTTTTGGTGTTCCAGGATAACCCTGGGGAGGGGATGCAGGCAGAGATTTTCAAACGCTTTTTCTGGTGGGAGGAGGAGTGCCGGAAAAACATTGCCGAGACGTTTGGGATAGAGGTTGTGGTGAAGAGTTTTCGAGAGCTTGCGCAAAAAGCTCAGGGCATTCCTGATGCTGCGGCCAGCGCCGAATGGCAGCGATGGGACATCCCGGTTGCAGGGGTTCCGGAGAAATCCCTGTGGAGCGCGGTGAAGATGTACCTTGCCCTCCGCGAAGAACTGGAAGAGCACGAGAACGTCCTCGGTATGGGCATCAACTGCCTCAACGAATCCTTTTTCTCGGACACCACACCCTGCCTCGCCTGGGACATGCTCTTTGAGCGGTACGGTATCCTCTGGGCCTGTGAGGCCGATATTCTGTCGCTTCTCACTGAGTGCCTCACGTACTTCCCTTTCCGGGCCCCGGTGATGATGACCAACATCTATCCTTTCCTCATGGGTGAGGCGGCGCTGAAGCACGAGCGCATCGAGCGGTTTCCTGACGTCCCGGAACCTGAGCATCATGCGCTTCTTGCCCACTGCGGGTACTTTGGGATTGTCCCCCGACCTTTTGCTCAGTCCTTCTGCGTTCGGCGAAAAGTCCTCCGCATCGTCGACGAGAACGCCATTGCCCTGGATGCCCGGCTTCCTGAGGGACCGGTGACGCTTGTGAAGCTCCATCCTTCCTGTAAGAAAATGGTGGCTGCCTGGGGAAACCTTGAGGGATACGTCCAGTACCCGGGTTCAGACTGTGAGAACGGGGCGCTCCTTCGGGTCCGGGATGGATATAGACTCGTTGAGGGGCTTTACTCGCACCACGTGTGCCTTCTTGGCGGCGCAAGGATGCCCGAACTCCGCTCTGTTGCCCGGGTGTTTGGTCTTGAGCTTGAAGAGCTCTGAGAAACCCCAGGGCCTTCTGGGCCCTGGGGAGGGTGTTTCAAGCGTTATTCCAGGAAATTTTCACGTCCTGCTTTTTGAGCTCTCCCTCGCCTGCGATGTTCAGCCGCCGCACCTTGCCGGGGAAGAGGTCAAAGTAGTTGTCCTCGGGGGCGAACGAGGAGGGGAGTTCTACGTTCACGAACCAGGCAAAGACTGGCGAAACGAGTTCTATAAAGGTTTCGCCTTTTTCAAAGACGATGTCCCAATCGACCCGCGCTTTTTCGAGTTTGAGGTCCTTGAAACGCACGAAGAAGCACCGTTCCCAGTCGAGCACCCGGTCTCCATTAAGGAGCCTTGCCCAGAAGAAGACCTCAGAGGGCCTTGCTTTGGCAGCTTCGCAGGGGACCACACCGACTTTCCGGGAGCTATTCGGAGGGATGTGGCAAGAGAAGTCTCCGGAGGTAATTTCCCGTCCGTCGAAGAATGACAGGCCGTATTCCACGGCAAGGGCAAGGGATTCCGGCGTGTCGTTCACCACAAAAAGCTCCACGGCGTATTCCCCCCGGCGCAGCGAAAGGTCCACGGGCTGGAAGGCTCGCCGGACGAAGTAGTAGCTCGGTTTCTTCCGGAGGTAGTAGTCGATGACCGTCCAGCCGATGGCACCCCAGCAGTCGCTGTACATCCAAA
>Ga0272449_1004356_pt1 | contig 11546 bp, 11 predicted proteins | sample YNPCB0241_FD_198679 | JGI IMG/M metagenome (GOLD analysis project Ga0272449, IMG submission 198679) | Hot spring sediment microbial communities from Yellowstone National Park, WY, United States - YNP-CB-024-1 | ecosystem: Environmental > Aquatic > Thermal springs > Hot (42-90C) > Sediment...
ACCAACGCCCTCTCATCAACCTCGTTAACTTAACTCTGAACCTAAAGGTAACTCCCTTAAGCGTGAGACGTGCGTAGGAAATCAGCGGTTCCAACTTAATGTGTAGGTACCATCTCATAAAGGAGGGTAGTGTGTTTAGGTTAGGTCTTGAGATTCTTACCTCCGATGTATGAAAGGGTTTAGCAATTCTCCACATGTCTTCGAAGGTCTTTAAGGCCGTATCTAGCTGAAGTCTCCTCAGGCACTGTGTGGGGTTTTTACACGTTAAGTCTAGAACTCCAGCAAAAGCGTTGTTATCTATTATGCAAACCCCTTTCTTCAGCGACCCTCCATTACAGAACCTCAAGTTAATGCGGGAGGGTAAATTCCCCTCTATTAAAGACCACTCAATACTTTCGGGTACTATGAGCCTAACGTCGACTCTACTCTTGAAGTTAGGTTGTGTAAGCACTCTGTTAATACCGCAATTATCCGCAGAGTTAACCGTTAGCCACACTCTCTCATTAGCTTTGGCTATCATTCGGTCAACATGTTCCTCGCAGGAGCTACTCAAATAATTCCGGCCCCCACCGTTAATTATTGTGTTGGACACTTATATGAATACTAAGTGGGGAACCGGAACAAAGGCTCTAGCTGGCTCAGGCTGAGGCAAGACTCAGAAGCGTAGCAAGGAGCTTAGTAAAAGATGCTCTGAAATCCATGAAGGCGGTCATAATCTCCGACCACGGCTACGACTCCTACTGCGATGATTTAAACAGATATCACCTAGGTCACGGCGATGAGGTTAGTGGGGTGAGCGCATTAACGAAGTGCTTCATCTAGTTCTAGTTTATTCGTAATTTTTTATGTTCGCGTTACGTTATCTAAACTTGAGGTAATAGTTTATGGATGAGAAGAAGGTTGTGGATAGGAAGGTCGCTATCGCGCTCGGGATAATATGCGTTGTTCTCGCGGTCGGCTTAGTGGGGGTGATAGCGTACTACATGTCAATAATAAGTGGGTTAAACTCTCAAATAACTAGTCTCCGCAACCAGATCGCGGATAAAGACAACACTATAGCTTCACTAAATTCGCAGATAAGCCAACTTCAGAATCGGATTACTTCGTTAAATTCTCAGGTAAGCCAGCTTCAGAGCCAGGTGAGTGAGCTTAGGGCGATAGTCAATCTTGAGAAGTCTGAGACCTGGGTTTCTCAGCAGACTGTGAGTCAGCCGGCAGGATATTATGTTTACTGGATTTTCTCAGCGAGTTATGCTGGGTATATCGTTGTCACTGTTCATTCCTCGACGACGAGTAACACGTACGTCCGCGTGATATGGTCCTCCTACGGCGTTGACTACGACAACACGGTGAACGTCGGGGCGGGCGGGACGGCCGTCTTCCCCGTACTACCTTGCTCAAGAGTTGAAATAAGGGTCGGCAACACAAACCTGCTGAGCGGGGCCACTCAAACAGTGTCAATAACGTACCGCTACTAAACCCCACCCAACCTACTCTTCTTAAGCTAAGCCTTCAACTCACGACACCCCCACACCAAACCTCGACACAAAGAACACTCCCACCCCTAAACTAGGGGTCTTAGACTCCACACAGACTCGCGTAGCTACCTTCACACCCTCATACATGGAGGGAGTGCTTCACTCATCTAAGGATATGGTGGATGGGTCCCGTCCCTCGGCGAGCTCCATAAGATGCTTGATGGATGAGTAGTTAACACCACGCTTAGCCCTAACTTAGCCCAACCTTAGCCCTACCTTAGCCCTAGGGCTAAGACGGGCTAAATCAACCTTAGCCCAAAGGCTAAATAAAGTTAGCCCTCACGCTTAGCCCTAATAATGTTTGGGCTAAGGGCTAAACACTATCCCCCGCCATCCTCCCCGACTATCCCTCACTATCCCTAACACCATCCCTGACTATCCCTCTCTAAATAGAGAAGACTATTCCTGAATATCCCCGCGTCATTCTTTATGCGAAGATATGAGTTGCTTCAGGCGAGCGGAGATTGCCTGAGGCTTACGCCCCCGCCTTCTACACTTGAAGAAGTGAGTTGCTGGGCCCCCACCCCGGCCACAGCCCCAGGCGCGGTTTGAGCTCCTAACTCGGTGAGCGTGTTAGCTATGTTGCGGGGGATCGGGTGGAGAGCAACGGTGAGAAGCGGGAAAGACTGTTCGGCCACCCTACCGAGTCAGGACGGCGCACCAAGAGCGGAAGAGCCCGCAACCAGACAAAGTAGCTCATTCAGGAGCTAGGAGGCTAGGCAACGCGTCGAAGACGCTGTACAGCACAGGATCGCCGCAATTCTAGTACCCGCCGAGAAAGAACAGCCTTGACCCCTGATTTTTGATTTTTCCATGATTTCTTCTAGCTCGCTTAATTTAAAGGTAAACCTGGTTGTGAGGTTGTGCCGGCTATAGAGCATGACTTGATTCTCTACAAGTTATGCTTCACATGAGCGTGAACTCCTAGGGAGTAGGTTTATTTGCTCTGCAAGTTTATAAGTATCTGTGTCATATGTGTTTGTGGTGTGTGTTTTGAAAAACACGAAGAGAAAGGTTAAGAGGGTGCAGGTTACCTTTACAGAGGAGCTGTGGGGCTTAATAGAGATGTTCAGGGGAATCATGGGAAGCGAAGATGCTGAGATCGTGAGGAATATAGTGCTTGCATGGCTCTCAGAGAAATCTGTAATTTCTTGTAAGGTCAAGATGGCAGAGGAGACCCGGTGAGGGGCCTGGCTTGAGAGAGCTGAGATTAGTATCCCTGTTTTCTGGTGCTGGTGGGCTGGATCTGGGTTTTGCTCAGAGCGGATATAGGATAGCGTTCGCCAGCGACGTGCTCGAACCTGCACTGCACACTTACTCGGCTAACTTTGGACTGAAGCTTGCCAGTTGCAAGGGAGGAGAGAGAGCTGAAGCACAGCCGGGTACTGCTCTCGTGTGTGATGTAGCTCGAGTAGACTTCACCCTGCTCAAGGAGCTGGAGCCGGATGTAGTTGTCGGCGGGCCACCCTGCCAAGACTTCTCCCTTGTCAGGGGACCGGAGTGGGACAGGAAGGGCATAGAGGTGAGGCGGGGAAGACTCTACGCCCACTTTGTCCGGGCGCTGGCAATCCTCCAGCCCAAAGCGTTTCTCTTCGAGAACGTGCCGGGCCTCATTTCAGCCAATAAGGGCTTAGCGTACAAGGTCATACTCGAAGACCTGTCCAATCTGAATCTCAGGTGGAGCGAGGTTAAGAGAGATATAGGCAATGGAAGCCCAGCTGAGCAGGTGCAGGGCTACCACATCATTTTCTCGGAGGTGATCGACTTCTCACAGTTCGGAGTCCCGCAGAGCAGAAAGCGCCTCATAATAGTCGGGGTAAGAAAAGACCTTGTGAAGACTCTTGACGAGCTCTGGAAGATAAAATCTGCATTCATGAGGAAGCTCAAAGAATCCATGAAGCTCTTCCCCAAGTACCCGCTGACAGTGATAGAGGTGTTTGAAGGCAGGAGGCTCGACGAGCTAGACGCTAAGTACAAGGAGATCATGAAGAAGTGGGATGGTGTGTGGCTTGAAGTAAGCACTGGGAATGCGTGGAGGTGGAAGCGCGAGGTGTGGGATAAGCTTACCTTCAGCATTACAGAAGACTACCTTGCAACAAACAAGATAAAGAGCACCAGCAGAGAAGAGCTGGAGGAGGCGCTGAGGGAGCATGAAGAACTCCTCAGAGAGCTCGGCTACTGCGGGGTCCCAGCTTCGGACATTAATCCTCCAGACGATACAAATGTCCCTCCCGAGGAAGACCCCGTCGTGGTTGAGAGGATGAAGAGAATACCCCCAGGCGAAAACCACGAATTCGTCCGCGGAACCAAGTGGGAGGTCGAGGGGAAAGGGATAAGCCTCGTCTACCGCAGGCTCCATCCGCTCAAGCCTTCCTACACGATAGTAGCCTACGGGGGCGGCGGCACGCATGGATACCACTACGACCGCGACCGGGTAACACTCACCCTCAGAGAGCGGGCTAGGCTCCAGACATTCCCTGATACATTCCTATTCTCAGGCTCAAAAACAGAGGTGAGGGCACAGATAGGAGAGGCCGTGCCGCCACTGGCCGCTAAAAGGTTAGCGCAAGCACTCGCAGAGGTCGTGATGAGCCTTGAATAATAAAGGACCCCGCGCACCAGAAGTTTCAGGGCCTTTCTTGATCAGGCTTTTTATTGAGGAGTACTGGCTTGTATTGCTGACGATTATATCTTTAATGATCCTCTCTATATATGTGCTTTTCTACTTGCCAGAAAGGTTACTAGATATCCTCGTATTCGTGCTACTTTGGCTTCAGCTGGAACTCTCTTATAAGCAGTGGTGGCTGGAGTTCAACCAGAGGAGACCTATCCTCAGACTTACCTATGTGGAAACCAGCGTGGTGACAGAAAATCTGCGCTTTTACGTGGAGAACATAGGCTCAGAAATAGCTCGCGAAGTATATGTAGAACCTGTTGCTGTGTCCAAGAAAGCGTATAAAAAGTACTATAGGATTCTCCTCTCAAAAGGCTATATGTTCAAGAAGATCGGGTTCGTTGGATGCGGTGAAGGGTTTGGACGTGGTGTCAGATTACTTCCGCATGAAACAGACTTCGTAGAAGTCGATCTCTCTCAGCTCACTAGGTGTATAAAGAGCGAAAGCGAAGTGCTGTTCTTTCTCATATGCTATGATGAACCCATGGAACTAGGTATAAGTGTATGTACGGAGGCGGTTAACCTAGAAGTTTCAGAAGGATATGCCCTCGTTTATTCTGTGAAGCTGGACAATGAGTTACCACCCGGAACTCTTGTAAAGCTCCCATACATGCTAAGGGATGCCCGCATGTATTGGCTGATGTATAAGGCTGATAGAAGGCGAGAGCCGCGTTCTGAGAGTAATAAAGAAATTTAAACAATATAGTAGGAAGGACTAGATTTTTCTTATGATGTTTTCCCAGTTTTCTTTTCTCTTCTCTAGGAGCCCTGAGCTCGCTATGAAGTGGAGCGTTCTTGAGAACTCTCCTATGCCTTCGAACTCTATTTTCATGCCTTCTCTTATGTTTCTACCTTTTCGCCTAAGGAATTCCCTTAAGTTTTTCGCGTAGATGTCTTCCTCAGGGTGCCAGAAGCCCAGGTACTTGTTTACTATTACCCTCTTTACTTTTACTTCGCCGTCTGCTTCAATAATGCTGTATTTGTTCTTAATGTGCTCTGAGAGCTCTGCTTTGTCGAGAAAGCCTGCCACACATGCAGGCAGAGATGAGAATTCCGGCACTGAGTCCCATATTTCGCTGAGCTCTTCTTCTCTCAGGAGGCCACGCTCTAGCGCCGTCTTCATAAGCTTGTCTCTGATTACGCTTATCTTCTTGAGGAAGGCTATAAGGTGCTCCCGGGTTACGCCTACTCGGACGAGGACATATACGTCGCTGTGCTCTATCTGCGCACCCGGGACATCGAGCCAGATTCCACTGAGCTTCGTGGTTTTAATGCTTATTTTGAGCCTAGGCTGTCTCCCATTTACGCTCTTTATGTCCGATGGGAGGAACTCTTCGAGTGATCCGCGCCTGTAGTCTAGCACGGCCAATAAGCCATATTTCTCGCGCAACCACTTAACGAATGCTATTTCACCGAGAAAACCCCTTATAGTGTCTGCCCACAGCTGTCCGAGGTCTCTCTGCCTGGTTGTGCCGTAATCTGTTGCAACAATCCTGGGGGCAAGGCGGAGGGCGTGAAGAGCCGCCTTTAAGTAGTCATTTTCATCGAGTACTGCAGAGCTCCAGCCTAGCCACTTGATCCACTCGTCGAATCCCCCCAGCTGATCCACGTCGAGCCCCCTCACAGCGCCTTCGCATAGGTCTTCCTCAAAACCCCTGAAGACCTCTGGGACCTCACCTCGGGCCACAGCTGAGGAAACTCTATGAATACACGCTTCAATCTTAGCACTCAAGCCTTCCTCACCGCTAGATAGCTTAAATATTATATTGGGAGGCTGTTAATATATAACTAGTGCAAGCTGGATGGGGCTGAAGCATGCAGGTAGTCGAGCCCGCTAAGATAGAGGAGTTCAGAAAGAGGATTATTGAGTGGTATGAGGTGCATGGGGACAAGCAATTACCTTGGAGGAGTGCTGGAAGCGACTGGGAGGTGCTTGTAGCGCCTCTTCTGCTCAGGAAGACTACAACCAAGCAGGTGGCAGAAATCTACATGGAATTTATACGAAGGTATCCGAGCCCTGAGGCCCTGCTTAGGGCTAGCGAGGAGGAGGTCAGAGAGCTGATTAAGCCGCTGGGCATCGAGCACCAGCGCTCAAAACACCTCATTGCGCTAGCTCGCGAGATTGTCAGACGCTTCGGCGGGCAGGTGCCGTGCGATAAAGAGCGCCTGAAAGAATTGCCTGGAGTCGGCGACTACATTGCCTCAGAAGTCCTCCTCGTAGCCTGCGGCCAGCCCGAGCCACTCCTAGACAGGAACATGATTAGAGTTGTAGAGAGGGTCTTCGAGGTAAAGTCCTCGAAGAAGAGGCCGCACACTGACGAGGCGTTGTGGCGCTTCGCCAAGACCATCGTGCCAGCCGACCCAGAGCAGGCGAAGAAGTTCAACTACGGAGTCCTCGACTTCGCCCGCAAGATATGCACAGCACGCACTCCCAAATGTTTCGCATGTCCCCTTAGAGATATCTGCTTCTTCATTGTAACAGGGAAGTCAAATCCCTAAAGCATGCTCACCGACATATCATGGGATTATCTGTTATAACAGTGTATATATTAACTGACTAAAAACACATTTATGATACATTTAATTTATTAGGGTATTTCGACTATATTTTATAGATGAGAAAAATGTCAACTTTAGTAGAACAAGTTCAAATTTTGTGGAGAGCGAAGAAGAGCTGGGGACCTGACGTAGAGATGATAGTGCCCTTACCAGTCGTAGTGGCAGTGGAGTCGAAGAATACTTTTCGGAAAGCACTCGAGGATTTTGACCAAATTATAGGTTATCGCACGGCAAAGGAGTATGATGCAGTAATACTGAGAGTTGAAAAACGGATAGAAGGGGATGAGGAAGATCTTGAGCTAGTCCTTGAACGGGCCAACAAACTTGGGATTGGAGTTGTAGCGGGCGGATACCCCTATTCACCATTAATGGGTACGGAAAAAGTGTTCGCACGAGCATACCTAGATCTAACCTCAAATCCCGGCGAGCTTGTAAGAGACATGGGGCTCGCACTGCAAACACTGAAGACCTCATTAAACAAATTGTTCGTCTTTAGGGAATTCTTCCGGGTGAGTTCCCGTGAGTAGCAGAATTGTTGCTCCACGCAAGAGGCTTGTTGAGTCAATTAAAAACGACCCATTCATAGATGCAGCTTTCATAAGTTACTTGATAGGTCGAGGAGAGTGGCTTGACGTAATTCAGCGGCAGGCTAGGGTGTACAGTGAAATAGGAGACATTGGAGAAGAGACTGTGACTTTCCGTACATACAAAGAAGAGGTTAAGAGGTATATTGTCGCTAGATTCAAGCATGTGTACGAGCGGGGACTTGAAGAACAAATAGAAAAAATTGGAGAAGAAAAAGCTCGGAGAGCATGGTACACAGCGATAACACTCTTGCTATCCAAGCAATTAATGGACAAAGCAGGAGTAGGGCTTGGTGAGCTACTGCCTGCAGAATACGCTAGGCTGGAAAGCATTGTCTCGGTTCTCAACGCTCTCGTGGATGAGAAGACTAGGAAGAAGGGTCTGAGTGCTCCAACGGCCGTAAGAAATGTGCTCAAGAAGCTCAGCGACTATCAGATTGCCAGCTTAGCTCCAATACTTTGGTGGACTAATTTGGTAATGGAAAGTGAGGTCTTCGAAAGCCTGTTAAAATTCCACTATATAGTGGCAAGCAAATCTCATGTAGCAGAGTTCGTAAAGAGCACTGAGGACTACTTGGCTGGGATAGAAGGACACACACTAGACTATAACTACATGGAGTATGAGGTGCTGAAGGGTTTGCTGAGCCGCTGTGCAGAGCTGAGGGGACAGTACATAAATAAGTTGCAGAACGCTATAATATTTGTAAAGCTGTGGAGGAAAAGCGTGAAAAACCCGCAGGCATGGTTGTGGTTCTTAAAGAACGAGGTTCTCACGTACACTTTGTCAGTATATCTCACTGAGATACAGAGCCTTCTAGGCTTGGAGAAGAAGCTGGATATCTCAGCGTTGCTTGTGCCTAAGAGCAGTGTTCGCGGAGGCTCTGCGTCAGCACTGTCAACGCTGATTCTAATGTCTCCCATATTCATGCAGTATGTTATTGAGGCGCGCAGAGAGGTGGTAGTTACTCCTGCAGATATAGTTATTGCCGTGCTGAGAATTGCTAGGTCACATGGGTCCGCAGAAGACTTCAGCGTAGACGTGCATGAAATAGCTGAGGAGATTGCAAAGTTCTGGGATGAAAAAGACATGTCTCGACGGCTTAAGCTTTACACGAAAGATGACATATCACCGGAATTCATATACAGCAAAGGAGCGCTTACAACATCACTTTCCCTAATTATTAATGCAGGTGTTAGTGGAATTAGCATCACCACAAACAAAAAGCCAGAGTTGAAACTACCGCCTAGGATGCTGGGATTTGACTCACTGTATATAAGATCAGAGCAGTTCTTAACAATTCTTAGAAGTATATGGATATAGGGTGATCCAAGATGAGCACTAGTTGCATCGAAGTGTTCAGAAAATTCATTGAAGAAGCATTGGGCAGGTTATCCTTTGAAGAAGTGGAGAGGAGGTTCAAGGCAGGACTCGCCGAAAACCCTGTTTTCGCAGAGATTGAGAAGAGTAATGCGCTGGGTAAGAATATAATAATTATACTTGGCGGTAGAGGCTGTGGAAAGACCCTGCTATTAAGATACATCAAGCACAAGCTAGAAAGCTGGAACTGGGAATTCAAATACATTAATGGTACGGAGTTTAGCAAACTGGAAAAACAGCAAGCTGAAAAAACATTCCAGAGCATTATAGCTGAGGAGGAATCCAGATTATCTAAGGAGGCCGGCGTTAAATTAGCGGTTGCTATAGATGATGTTGCAGAGGCCGTTGAAATTGCTACTGACTTCCTCAGGAAGCAAGTAGAGCTCGCCAAAAAATACGAGGGAAGATTCAAGCTGGTTTTAGCTACTCAAAGTGAGCGGGTGGGTACGCTGGCCCTGCTGAGAAAGACGCTACCAGAAGCTCCATTTGCTGAGATGTTCTTTGGGGAAGATCCAAAGGGAACAATAATTGATAGCTTCAAGACCAGCTATGTCGTGAAGAGAACTGTGACCTTGTTCAGAGGCGCGGCCTTGATAAACCTTGACGCCTATTGGTCGAGCATGCGGGACCTGGACAGAGTAGAAGACCTCGCTGAAGCCATTGTTAAAATAGCCGAGTTCTATGCTAAAAACACACCAACATACTGTGCAGACGCTATAAAGCAGGTTTCGGACGTTAAGTACGGACTAGCCCTGATCGCCCTGTCAACTATGCCGAAGATCATAAGCGATCCTGAGGTAACAATAATAATAGAATATAGGAGAGCAGAGGATGGATCGCTCAATGGTCTAGGCATCGCAGAGCTGTTGGCAAAACTATTCACAGACTCCGAGATCAGGAGTATCGCAAGCGAAGCTGAGAAGACCTACAGCGTGTTAAAGGACGTTAAAACCAGCATAACCACAGATGAGGTTGAGAAAGCTCTGCTTAAAATAGCTTCTGCATCAGGATATATGACACCTCTCGAGAGTCTCCAGATAAAGAGCATTGTGCCCATTCAGCCCCAACCTAGTACTACGGCTCCTAAAACCGCACAGCAAGCCGGGAAGACGGCACGGAAGTACGGCCCCCGAGCGAACGTTATCGAGGTGAAGCTGGGAAGTATGGGAAGAGAGGTTACAAGGTTAATTGTGCTGGCAAGCCTCAAGACTGACAGAAGAGGCTACGTCATGTCCAGCTCTATGGAGAAGATCAAAGAACTCGCTGATTTAAAAATACCCAGCAAAGCCGAAGAGAGATACCTAGCCGTAATTGTTCCTACGCGGCAAGACATTACGGCATTATATAAAGCTCTTGGACCTGAATACGTAAAGAGGAAGGGAATCGATGTACTGCCTCTCCTCATAGATGAATTGAGCGACTTAGAAAAAGCCTTTATACGACAAACAATTAATGAAACACTTCCTTCAAAATTCCAAGGTGTCGCGCTCAAAATACTAGCAGGCACTCTACTACTAAATCTAAGAGACGAGCGCGGGGTACCCCACTTAGCCTACATTATGCTACCCTATGTCGCATAATCTATCATTTTCGGCTCAGCTAGGTTTTTCGACACTTAATTTTTTTAAAACACTTGCTTCACCTCTCTCAGCACAAAAATCCACGTCAATAAAAACCTTTGCATTTCGAAAACCGTGGTTACAAAGACCTCACTCTTATTAACCCTTTATACTAGTGGTGACTTAGCATTGCTGGTTGAGCTCTCGTCTCGTATTGGCTCGTCTAGGCTCTTGATTAGCGTTTTGGACCTGGTTTCACTCTGTGTATTGTTAATCCTTGATATGCGGGGATCAACGTCGATACCCTCGGTGGCGAGTTGAGAAGTCATCCTCGAGCAGGTCAAGAAGAAGCCCAGCTTTACTAAGATGCTCGAGCGCTCGGCATCTCCGGGGCTCTCTACACAACTACCTTCAGGGTGTTAGAAGGATGCTGGATGAAATCATGAAGAAAGTACTGCAGTATCTTGAGGGAGCAAGTTCAGCGAAATAGTTCAGAGCGTTGATAGACTCCGAGCCATTGAAATAATCCGCGAAGACGTTAGCGTAGACTACTCACTAATACTACAAGTAGCACATGTAACATTGGGTGAATACTTTAAGCAAGCACTACTCAGGTTCACGGTTGAGAACTTCAGGGAGGATTTGAGGAAGATGCTTGGGTTGAGCCTAGCGCACATCAAGCTTAAGCGGGATCCGGGGCTTCGAGGAGTTCCTGAAGGAGAGGAAGAAGAGGAGGAGAGTGGTTGACCCCGAGGAATTCTATAAGGAGCCACGCGTTTTTCATAAGGTCCTGAAGCAGGGATACCCTGATGTAGAGCCAGCCGAAGAGAAACTGGGTGGGGTGTTTTGAGTTTCTGTAGGATTCTTACTTTGAGTTTTCCTACCCTCTCTTTAACATGCTTTTCAGTAGTTCTTTGTAGTGTTTTAGTGTGGTGTATGCTTCATGTAGTTCTTCCCAACCCAGAATTTTTACTCTGTCTTTTATTCTTGCGAAAGAGCCTCTTAACCTCGGTTCTATGAGTTTTCAGCTCTTTCAGTTTTCGCTTCATCACTTACTATCAACCATAAGGTTGTTGCGGGGACTCTGAAAAAGCTCGGGGTAATCACGGACTCAGAGTGTGTGGAGCAGGGGGTTAAGACATACTACGGCAAGCTAGTTCAAGCGAAAACACCTGCCGAGGGATTCCCGAAAGTAGTGATGGAGTCGGGTACTAACGTGAGGGAGGGTGATACCTTGTGTTACGTGGGTGGTTT
>Ga0272449_1004357_pt1 | contig 11544 bp, 9 predicted proteins | sample YNPCB0241_FD_198679 | JGI IMG/M metagenome (GOLD analysis project Ga0272449, IMG submission 198679) | Hot spring sediment microbial communities from Yellowstone National Park, WY, United States - YNP-CB-024-1 | ecosystem: Environmental > Aquatic > Thermal springs > Hot (42-90C) > Sediment...
CTTGTCAACCTTGAAACGGTCTTCACATACGAGGGAACCCACAACATCCATACCCTCATCATAGGAAGACAGATAACAGGCATTTCCGCATTTTGAAAAAGAATTTGGTGGAATAGTAACTAAGATACCATTTTCATTAATTCAAGAGCGTTGAGTGCAGCATAAGCGTTTTGGTCGTTATTAAAATATATGAACGCATCTTTCCCTTTGTAAGATTTTATCAATTCTGCATCTCTTAAAAGGTCCTTCTTTGTGTAAGAACCACCATAAAGAATACCCTTTCCATGCCTCCTTATGTATAGAAAGGGCATATCAGAAATTTCCTCAACTGAGCATTCTGGATGGTCTGAAACGCAAACAGTAAACCCATACCTTTTAACTTCGTTGAATATATCTTTTCTGAGCCACTCCCTGTTTCTAAGTTCAATTACATGAAGTTGATGGGATGTCCTTTTAAGAAGGTTTAAAAAGTTTTCAAATCTCTTTTCATCAACTTTCATCTGTGGTGGAAATTGCCAGAGAATTGGACCCAGAGTTTCGCCCAGAATTTTCGCTCTGTCCATAAAGAGATTTAATGAGTCTTCAACATCCTTTATCCTTTTTACATGGGTTATAAATCTACTGCCCTTCAAAGAAAACACAAAACCCTTTTTAGCCTTTTTCCTCCAGCTCTCAAAGGCGGTTTTCTGAGGAAGTCTGTAAAAAGTCACATTTAGCTCAACTGTGTTGAAATTTTTCTGATAAAAGTCAAACCATCTGGATTTTGGAATATCCTCCGGGTAGAAAACTCCTCTCCACCATTCATACATATATCCACTCGTCCCAATCCATACCACTTTTTAATCCCTTCCCTATAGACCAATAAGCTTGGCCACTATCTCCTTCATAATCTCGGAGGTCCCCCCTGCTATCGTTGCCATCCTGGCATCAGCATATGCCTGCGAAATTGGGTATTCCTTCATATATCCGTAGCCTCCAAAAAGCTGGAGGCAATTATAAGCCACCCTGTTGAGCATCTCCGCAGTATAAAACTTCGCCATAGAAATCTCCTTTGTTGCATCCCGTCCTTTCATGAACAATTCTACACAGTGATAAACAAACCTTCTGCTCATTTCTATCTCGGTAAGCATGTCCACAATTCTGTGCCTTATAACCTGAAATTTTGAGAGAGGCTTTCCGAACGCCACCCTCTCCTTAACATATTCAATCGTCATGTCAATCATCTTCTGGGCTCCAACAACATTTCCTATCGCAGCAATAAGTCTTTCCCTCTGGAAGTTCTGCATTATTGCATAAAATCCAGTCCCTTCCTCTCCAAGAAGGTTATCCTTTGGAACCTTACAATCTTCAAAGACAAGTTCTGCAGTGTCTGAAGCATGATTTCCGAGTTTTTCCAATTTCCTTGAAACTGAAAAACCCGGGGTTCCCTTCTCAACCACAATGAGACTTATTCCCGCATGAGGAGGAACCGCTTTGGGATTGGTTTTTACAGCAAGGGTAACTGCGTCACAGGAAGCCCCATTTGTGATGAATGTCTTTGTCCCGTTTATTATGTAGTAATCGCCATCTCTTACCGCGGTCGTCCTTATTCCAGCCACATCACTACCTGCAAAGGGCTCGGTGATTCCGAGGGCAAAAACCATCTCTCCCCTTGCAGCCTTTGGAAGCCATCTCTTTTTCTGCTCCTCATTTCCGATATGAAGGATGGGAGGAGTTGCCATTTCGTTGTGAACAAGGAATCCAACCTCAAATCCAGAGACCTTGCTTTTACACAATTCTTCTGTGAATATCACCGAGTAAAGAAAATCTGCATTGAACCCCCCGTATTCTTCAGGATACCAGAAACCGAGAAAACCCAGTTCTCCCATTTTTCTCCACACAGATTTTGGAATAATTCCATCTTTCTCCCATTTTTCCTTATTAGGATTTACCTCTTTCTCAATAAACTCCCTTAAACTCTCCCTGAAGATACGATGTTCCTCTTTGAAAAGCTCTTCAAGCATTGTTTTTTTTATAATTTATCGGTCAAAAAATGTCAAGAAATTTTTTAAAAATGGATTTAAAATTGATGGTGTAATATATTTTTTTTATGAAGGTTTATAGGTTTTTTTCCTACAACTTCAAAATTTTCAAAAAGGGTGAAAAGCTGTTTTCAATTGAGCACCGCGGATTAAACTACGGAGACGGCGTTTATGAAACCTTAAGGGTTTATGATGGACGGATATTTGCATTTAAAGAACATATGGAAAGATTGAAAAAGAGCCTTGATGTGGTCAAAATAAATTTCTCAGTGAACGAAAGGAAAATAGAAAACGAGATAGCAAATTTACTGAAGCTCAACAGGGTTAAGAATTGTGCTGTCCGAATAGTAATTACCAGAGGAAATGGGCTCGGACTTCCTCCACCGAAGGGAAAACCTGATATATCCATTATGCTCGTCGATATTGATAAAAAAATTGAGGAGTATCAAAAAAGGGGGATAAAGGCTATACTAATTGAAAACCCGAGACTATACGATTTTTCAACAAGAGGGGCGAAAACAATAAACTTCCTTCCCAATGTTCTTGGTTCAATAGAATTTGAAAAAAATGGAGCCCAGGAGGGGATATTTGTTACAAAAGAGGGATTTATCGCTGAAGGGACCACATCAAATGTATTTTTTGTGAAGGATGGAATCCTAAAAACTCCAAGCCTGGAGATTGGAATCCTTGCAGGAATAACAAGAAAGTTCATCCTTGATATAGCACGAGAACAAAAAATTCCTTTTGAGGAAGGTTTTTACAAAAAAGAAGAACTCCTTTCAGCAGATGAGGTTTTTATATCAAGCACTACAAGAGAAATTGTTCCCGTTATTCAAATTGATGACAAAAAAATAGGGGATAGAAGAGCAGGTTCTCTCACCCTCTCTCTTCTATCCGCCTTTAAAAAGAAAGTTTTGAGTTGAACTACCCTCTTATAAGTGCACCGAGTTTCATTAAAAGAGCCATATCCCCTGCAAATTTTATCTTTCCGCTCATAAATGCCATCTGAGGGTCAAGCTTTCCTTCTGCTGTTGCCTTCCTCACCTCTTCACTCATTGTGATGGTAACATTTGGTGTAGGATGGGCTCCCTCTTTAACCTGAAGCTCTCCGTTTGTGAAAATTAGATGCCACTGACCTGCTCCCTCAATGTTGAACTGATAAACTGCATTTAGTCCAGCAAACTTTTGCTTCACCTCAGGAAGGTTGTTGTATACTGTAGGAATTATTACCATATACGCCTGAGCTGCCGTTGCCTCCTTTCCTATCTCCCTCAGCTTCTGCCTTAAAACCTGCTGGTTCCCTCCTGCCTCCTTTATTGCCTCCTCTATTTTTACTTTGAGTTCCTCATCTGTCATAGCCGCACCTCCTTTTTATTATAGTTATAAATTTCTTTACCATAGTAAATATTATGTGTCAAGCATTTTTTGAAATTCCCTTGAAGTAAAAAAGGTTTGGGATATATTTTTCTCATGGGTAACATTATATCAAAAATTGGTTTTGCCTCTCTTTTTTCATTTTTCGTTTTTATTGTTTCTTTACCGCTTTTTATATTTATTGACCCATCTGCTCCAATTATATACCTTGATAGCACAATCACATTTCCGCTCGGTGGCATGCTTTTCTTCATAAGCCTGATTTTTATAAGAAGTGGAAAGAAACTCCTTAAAAGAGAAGGACTTTATGAAGCCTGTGAAAAATCTCTTCGTGTTCTTTTTGACTGGGCTCCACTTCCAATCCTTCTTTTTATTTATGAAAATTTCAAAGCAAGAATTCATCTTTTCAATCACAAGGATTTTACGCCCTATCTTATAGAATTTGACAGGACGCTTTTTGGAACAGATTTGAGCATATACCTCCAGAAAGTAGTCTCCCCCATTCTCACTGATGTAATGGCTTTCTTTTATGCTATATACTTTGCCATTCCCTTCATCTGTTTATGGATATTTTACATAAAAGGTATGGAAAGGGAATTCAGGCTTTCTTCTGCTATGCTCGTTCTGTGCTTTTATATAGGTTTTCTCGGATATGTCCTTGTTCCGATGAAACCCCCGTGGGCATATCTTGATGGAGCTTTTACGAAGAAATTACATGGCATTTTTCTTCACAACACATTTGATTCCTTTTACAAGAGGCACAATCCATCTGCTGAATGGGGGGCATTTCCGAGCCTCCATGTGGGTGTCTCCACACTGGGTCTTCTCATAAGTTATAGGTTCAAAGGAATGATAGGAAGGGGAAGGGCTCTCTTTTGCATACTTCTTCCATTTGTCATTGGATTATGGGTTTCAACAATATATCTCAGGCATCACTGGTTTATTGATATAGTAGCAGGGTGGATTGTCGCAATTATCGCCTATGAAATGGGAAATTATCTTGAGAAGGGCTGGGAGAAGGTTTTGAAGAAAGTTGGTTTAAGATAAAAGATGCAGTCTTTTCCCAGGAAAATTCCTTTGCCCTTTTCAAACCCTCCTCCCGTAGTATTTTTCTCCTTTCATCGTCCATAAGGAGCGAAACAATAGCAGATGCAATCTCTGATGGATTTGAAGGATTCACCATAATTCCCGCCGAGCCAAGGACTTCCGGAAGGGATGAGGTATTTGATGTTATAACAGGACATCCGCATGCCATCGCTTCAAGCACAGGGAGGCAGAATCCCTCATAAAAAGACGGCATAACAGCGAGTTCTGCGTTTCTCAAAAGAACCGAGATTTTTTCGTCAGAAAGGTCTCCCTTGCAAAGAATTCTCTCTATTCTCTTTCCCGTAATTCTCAATGCATCAGATTCCGAAATTCCGACTGCAATGAGTTTGAGGGATGGAAATCTATCCTTAAGGATTTCAAAAGCCCTTGCTGTATTTAGGAAGTTCTTATGGGGTCTCTCATTGCCAACAAAAACTATGTATGGTTTTGATACAAATAGTTCTTTTAGAACCTCCTCATCCCTTTCCTTTTTAACTGCTGAAAATCCCTCTGATACCCCGTTTTGAATTACTACGATTTTTTCCCTTTCTCCAAAGAACCTCTCTATATCCCTCGCAGTTGATTTTGACACTGTAAAAATTTTCTCAGCCCTTCTCATGCATAGGGATAAAATTTTCCTGTAGTATAAAGACTTAAAAAATCCATAGTCCTCAGGAAATGTTAAGGGTATGAGGTCGTGAATTGTCATAAATACCCTTCCTTTTATAAAAAGAGGAAAGACGTATGTTGGCGAGTAGAAAATATCATACTCCCTTTTCCTCAAAATGTAAGGAATGAGTATATGTTCAAAAGGAGTATATGGCCTCACATTCACGAAAAAAAATTCAAAATTTGAAGGAAGTTCTGGCAGAAATTCCATTCCTTCCTCAAGGGCAAGAACAGTCCATATATTTTCAGAATCTATTCTGGATACTGCTTTTAAAATCTCAACAGCATGCCTCGCAATCCCGTGCATCCTTCTATGAACAGGTCTTGCATCAAACACAATTCTCATTTTTTCTCTTTTAATTTAAAAATAGTTAAGCAATCTTTTCAGAGTTTTTCAAATTTTCATTTGTGAGTCATACATGCAAATTCTTGAGAATTTATAATTGTTAAGATATAAATAGGAAAAAAAGGTATAAAAATGGAAAAATTTGATAGTTTCTATCTAAAATTTGAAGAGACCTTCAGGGGTTCGGAAAAGGAAATAAAAGAGAGGTTAAAGTTTTATATTCCAATACTAAAGGTTTATCCAGATTTTTTTAAAAAGGGGGAATTGAAAGCAGTTGACCTTGGCTGCGGAAGAGGAGAGTTTCTGGAAATTTTTAAAGAGATGGGATACGAACCCATAGGGGTAGAGATAAATCCTTTTATAGCCGAAAAAGTGAGGATGAAAAATTTTAAAGTGGTAGAAAAAGACATAGTTGAATTTTTAAGAACCTGTGAGGATAGAAGTTTTCATATCGTGTCCCTCATCCATGTCATTGAGCATCTTGATTTTGAGTATATGTTCCATTTATTTAAAGAGGTTTACCGAGTTTTGTGTGAGGGTGGCAGTTTCATTTTAGAAACCCCTAATGTGAAAAATATACTGGTTGGATTGTATGATTTCTGGAGCGACCCTACGCATAAAAGACCAATACATGTTGAATTTATAAAATTTATGGGCAAGTATTTCGGCTTTGATATAATTAAGCACTTTCCATTACAGGGAGCAAAAAAGAAGGTTTTCAGGGAAAGCAATTTTACAGATATTCTAAGTTCTTCCCGTGATGTAAGTATAGTGTTTATAAAACCTGCTCGGGATGAAAATTTCACAGGTTTAATCAATAACGCGCTTTCAGAAATGGAGAATAATTCAAGCGTGGAACTTGAAGATATACTGACTGGATTGAACGGAGTTTTTGAATCGCTTCACAAAACCCTTGATGAACAAAGAAAGGAACAGAAGAAGTTTGACAGAAACTTAAATGATTTCGCTAAAACCCTTGATGAATTCGGAAATAATCTTGAGGCACAAAAAATCAATCAGGAAAAAATAATAACAGACATACAGAAAGTGGAATCCCTGATCGCCTTACTCTCCCGTTCTTTAGAGGAAATGAAAAATGAATTTCAAATTTATAAGACAAACCTGAATGCCCTGTGGTATTCTAAACCATGGAGGTTTTATCAGTTTTTAGGAAAAATCAAAAAAGGGCTTTACAATTTTCCTAAAAGGATGATGAAAAGGTTAGCTGAAGAAATAAAGAAGAGATATCGCTTATATGGGGTTGTGATGGGATTTCTGAACAAACACCCGGCTCTGAAATACTTCCTTAAAAAATGGATATACTCAGAGATACCAAATACACCCACAAGTTCCGTAGAGCCAGGAAAGTTGATTAATAGAGAAGCAGAAATTATTTACAAAAGATTGAGAAGGGTGATAAATGAGTGAAAAAAAACACATAGTTATAGATTTACAATCGTATGAGGGCGAAAGCGGATACAGAGGAATTGGAAGGGTAAGCTGGGAAATCACAAAAAGGTTAATTGAAAAGATGGATGAGAAATGGAAAATTACAATTCTTCTAAACGATCTCCGTCCGGAAAGAGGATTGAAAATAAGAAATGAATTGTTGAAGAGAAGCCAAAAGGTGAATGTGGAGGTAATTGAGTTAACAGGGTTTACCACCTATTTTGATATATACGAAAGCGAAGGGAATCTTAAAAAGGCTATAGCCTATGAAGTTGTTCTTGAATATTTTATTTCTCAGCTTTATCCGGACATATATTTTAACCCTTCTCACTTTGAATGGGACCATCCTACTTCATTGAAAAAGATAGGAGGCTACTGGGTAGATGCGGTTATTCTTTACGATTTAATTCCATACATTTTCAGAGAAAAATATCTAAAATGGACTGCATACAGAGCCTGGTTTGAGCATAAAATTGAGGAAATAAAAAAATATGATGTTTATTTTGGAATTTCCAATTCTACAAAAAAAGATTTTGAGAAGTATTTGGGAATTGATTCGCAAAAGATAAAGGTCATTCCCCTAGCAGCAGATGAAAAATTTAAAGAACTTGACAAAAAGGAAAAAGAAGATGGAAAAATTATACTGAAAGAGAAATACCACATAAATCCGAATTATATTTTTTATGTGCCCGGTGGTTTTGAAGAAAGGAAAAATTTTGAAAATCTCTTTAAAGCCTACTCAAGCCTCCCTGAAGAACTGAAAAAAAACTATCTTCTCGTGATAGGGTCAAAGATGGACGAGAATACGAGAAGGCATCTGGAAAGTCTCTCAAAAAAACTCGGAATTGAAGACAGAGTTATCTTTACCGGATATGTTTCAGATGAAGAACTGGTTATTCTATACAATAATTGTTCTTTATTCGTTTTTCCAAGCTTGTATGAAGGCTTCGGTCTCCCCATCGTGGAAGCAATGAGGTGTGGAGCCCCGGTTATTTCGTCGGATAGAGCTGGTATGAAGGAAATAGTGGTCTCAAAAGACGCCATGTTTAATCCTGAAAAGCCAGATGAAATTTCTGAAAAAATGAGGCTGGCTTTAACCAATGAGAATTATAAGCTATTTTTAATTGAAAATTCCATAAAGCAGAGGGAAAAATATTCCTGGGAGAAAGCAGTTGAAATCATAGCAGAAACTTTTGAGGGGGCGATATAATGAAAGAAAAACCTAAATTAGCCTACATCTCCCCTCTTCCTCCTGAAGCAAGTGGAATCTCTTTCTATAGCAAGGAATTACTTCCATATCTTGCAAAATACTACCAAATTGACCTGGTAGTAAACCAGGAAGCTCTGGAAGTTGAGAATTTAAGGGATTTCAGGGTGATAAATGTGGACGAATTTTTGAGAAAAGTTCATTCTTTTGACAGGGTCCTTTATCACTTCGGGAATTCCTTCTTTCACAAACATATGATTCCTTTATTAGAAGAGGTTCCAGGTGTAGTAGTGATGCATGATATCTATCTTGCAGATTTTATGAGATGGCTTCAGGAAACTCAATACTATTCTAAAGATATTTTATACGAGGAACTTTATTACTCACACGGATTTACCGGCTTGATAAAATTAAAGATGGGAGGAATTGAAGAAATAAAAATGTATCCGCTAAACAGGAGTATTTTAAACAATTCAATAGGAATAATAGTGCATTCTAAACATTCTTTAAACCTCCTTGAATCTTTCTATAGTCTGGATACAAAAAGATGTGCAGTTATCCCCTCGTTAAGGAAAGTTTGTCCCTATGAACAAAAAAATAGGAACAAAGATGAAATACTTGTTTGTTCATTTGGATATTCTGCTCCTGTAAAGTTGAGTCATCTTATTGTTGAGGCATTTGCGCTTTCAGAAATAGGTAAAATTGATCAATCCTCTTTAGTATTTGTGGGCGAATCCTCACCTCCAGAATATAAAGGTGAAATATACAAAATCGCAGAAAAATATGGAATTAAGAAAAAAGTGAGGGTCCTGGGATTTGTAAGTGAGAAGGAATATGAAGACTATCTGCATAGATGTAGCATTGCTATACAGTTGAGGAAAATGAGCAAAGGAGAAGTATCAAGAGCAGTGCTGGATACCCTTGCCCATGGGATTGTTACTATAGTGAATAAAGAAGGGAGTATGGACGAATTCCCTGACGATGTAGTTTTTAAAATAGAAAAGGATGTAAATCCAGAAATTCTCGCCCATGCTATGAACATCATTTATAGAAACCCAGAGTTAATGGCTGGATATTCACAAAAAGCGAAAAAATATATAGAGGAAATACATGCTCCGGAGAGGATAGCCTCTATGTATTTTGACATAATTGAAAAATTTTACAAAATAAACAGGACAGTCCCTCTTATGAAGAATTTGAAAAATCTGGTTGACCATAAATCCATTTTTACCATATCCAATATAATTTCAAAAAATTTGAAAAATATAGCGGAAGTAAAAAAAATTTTTATAGACATCTCTGAGCTCTCAAAAACTGATCTGAAAGCAGGAATTCAAAGGGTAGCAAAAGCACAACTAAAAGGTATAATTGAGAAACCACCATCAGGATACAGGGTAGAAACGATAGGTTTAAAAAATGAGGAAGGAAGGTGGAAGTTTAAGTATATTCACAACTTTATTCTTAAATTTTTTAGCATTGACAGGGAGTTCGTAAGTGATGATGAAGTATTATTTAAAGAGGGAGACATATATTATGCTCCTGAATGGACTCCTGAAGTAGTAATAAAAGCTTATAAAGAAGGAATATACACCAAACTTCAGTTAAAAGGTGTAAGGATCATATTTTTCGTTCACGACCTTTTGCCCCTGGAATTTCCATACTACTTTCCCGAGGGAATTAAAGAATTATATGAAGAGTGGCTAAAAGTTATCTTGCAGATATCTTCTAAATTGATATGTAACTCAATGGCCACTGCGGAGGGGGTAAGAAAATTTGCTGAAACGCAGAATCTGAAAAGGGAAGATTTAAAAATTGCTGTTCTCCATCACGGCTCTGATTTTTTTAAGGCAAAACACACAGAAGGGATAAATAAAAAAGAATTAGAAATTTTTAAAAGAATAAATTCAAAACCATACTTTCTTATGGTCTCTACGATTGAACCGAGAAAGGGGCATTTCCAGGTTTTAAAGGCTTTTGAGAACCTGTGGAATGAGGGATACGACTTCCATCTGGTATATGCTGGCAAAGAGGGATGGATGGTAGAAAATTTAATCCGATATATGAATGACCACCCTGAAAAAGGAAGAAAGTTTTTCTGGTTGGGATATGTATCAGACGACTTTTTAGAGCACCTTTACAGAAACGCAATGGCTTGCATTGTAGCATCTGAAGGAGAAGGCTTTGGGCTTTCTATTATAGAAGCAGCCTATTTTGGAACGCCAATTATTGCAAGAGACATACCTGTGTTCCGGGAAGTTGGAGGGGAAGGAGTTTTCTATTTTAGAAATACAAGGGAGCCGAAAATTCTAACAGAAGATATTAAAAAGTGGTTGGTTCTTTATAAAGAGGGCAAATTTCCCAAGCCCGATTTAATAAAGCCGATGACATGGGAAGAACATGTGGAGAGACTTAAAGAAATACTGATTAATGAATGATGAATATAAAATGAACAGAAAAGAGATATCTCTTGTAACTTTCTTTTACCTGATTCTTTCCATTGTGACATGGGGAATCCCTATCCACTTTGACTTCTTGAGCACACTCCATATTGACTTAGACCCATCCTTTTCTCTATGGGCTTTGAAGTGGTGGCCCTATGCAATTTCTCATGGATTAAATCCATTTGTCACGGATAAATGGTGGGCTCCATTTGGTGTAAATCTCACATGGACAACATCTTCTCCATCAATAGCATTACTAACATGGCCAGTAACATTTACTCTCTCTCCAATTGCCTCATGGCATTTTATAACTGTCCTTTCCCTGACATTCTCTTCAAGTGGAGTATATCTTTTGGTTCGTGAGTTGGGAGTAAAAAAATCATTTTCAATCTTTTCATCACTGATATTTTTCTTCTCACCCTATGTGTGGGGGCAGCTTATGGGACATCTATTTCTTTCCACAATATTTCCTGTCCCTCTGTTAATTTATATTACGATATTAAAACTCAAAGGTAAAATTGGTCAGAAACTTTATTTATTCCTAACAACCCTCCTTTTATCACTCCAGTTTGGCATATTTATTGAGATATTTGCCACCCTTATATTTTTTTCCTTTATAGTGTTAACCTTATCTTATTTTTTATTTCCAGAATACAGGAAGACCTTGAAAAATCTTGGATTATCAATTTTGATAAGCATTTTTATTACTGCCGTTTTGTGGAGTCCATATCTCTATTACATGCTAACCGATTTTAATTCGGCAAGGCATCATCATACTTCATATTTATGGTTTATAAGAGAACATTCAATTGACCCTTTGAATCTCATCATACCAAGCAAGCTCAACTTACTCCTCGGAAGCCTTTTTAAAAACATATCCGCAAATTTCACGAGCAATCCATCAGAGCAAGGCGGTTATCTGGGAATTCCTATTGTTTTGATAATTTTTTG